>WBZM01000947.1_pt1 | contig 32975 bp, 22 predicted proteins | sample 5204271 | NCBI WGS metagenome assembly WBZM01 (sample SAMN12344346, study PRJNA552823) | activated sludge metagenome | biome: Activated sludge suspended growth; feature: Nitrification reactor; material: Wastewater; isolation source: activated sludge from nitrification reactor of wastewater... | reverse complement strand
ATGCTGGCATTTCTCCCGGCCGGAAAGGTTCCGTGGGCTGGTATTGTCCCAAGGGACGGGGTGGTGCAGGGGGGTGTGCTGGATGGCAGCGCGGCGGCCAGGTGGCCCCGGAGGCGGAGAGGGGCGGCCGGGGCAGGTGCGGTTTATGGCGAATAAGGGGAGTGGCCCTTGTGGATACTAGATCGCCAGAGGAGGCGCACCATGTCCAGGAATGTGAAGACGACGATTGTGGTTGATGGTTCGTGCAGCGGGAACCCCGGCCCGGGCGGCTGGGCGGCGATCCTGCGCCACGAGTCCCCCTCGTGCCATGGCGAGGCGGAGAAGGTGATCAGCGGCGGGGCGGCGATGACGACGAACAACCGGATGGAGCTGACGGCGGTGATCGCGGCGCTGCGGGCGCTGAAGCGGCCGTGCGAGGTGGTCGTCGTGACCGACAGCGAGTACGTGCGGCTGGCGTTGACGGACGGCAAGATGAAGGCCAACGGCGACCTGGTGGAGGAGGCGCGGCGGCTGGCGGCCGGGCACTGCGTCGAAGTGCAGCGCGTCGACGGGCACGCCGGGCACGCGCTGAACGAGCGGGCGGACCGGCTGGCGGTGGCGGCGCGGAAGCGGGTGATGGCGATGGGGACGGAGGCGCGGCCGTGAAGGTGATCGTCGCGGGGAGCAGGACGTTCGGCGACAGGGCGCTGGCCTTTGCCAAGCTCGACCGGATTCTGGTCAACGTCGGGCCGGGCGATTGCACGATCGTCTCCGGCGGGGCGAGAGGGGCCGACCGGATCGGGGAGGCGTATGCGCGGGCGAGGGGGCTGAAGTGCGAGGTGTTGGCGGCCGACTGGGCGGCGGGCAGAGGGGCCGGGTATGAGCGCAACCGGCGGATGGCGGCCGTGGCCGATGCGCTGGTGGCATTTTGGGACGGGGAGAGCCGGGGGACGGCGGACATGATCCGGCTGATGCGGGCGGCGGGAAAGCCGGTGCGGGTCGTGCGGTTTACGTGACCAATTGGAACGCGGGGGTGGACTCAGTGGGGTCCACCCCTTTTTGGGTCTCCCGGCGGATGCGCCGGTTGCTTCCCCTTTGTGGCCGGCCGGTTGGCGCGCGGGCGCGCGTGGGGGAGTAGAGGGGCCTGCCGGCGGCTCGATCCCGGCCGGGGTGCGCCCCACGGGGTCCCCCACCCCACCGCGCGGCCCGTTCGGGCCGCGCGATTCCATTGCCCCACCCTTGCCGCGCTCTCTCTACGGCTGAAAGCCGCCCACGCGCGGGCCGGAGAAGGGTTCCACCCCTTTTTGTGCCAATCCCCCCAATTGCTGCGGCCGAAAAGGTTTGGCGGGCTGGTATTGGCGCAGGGGACTGTGCTCCGGCGCAGGGGACTGTGCTCCGGCGTGGGGGAGTGCGGTGGCGGCGGAGGGGTGAGGAGCGATGGGGGTGGCGGGTGGGCGGCGCGGGGGGACGGCCGCCTGGGAGAGACCCGTGGCGCGGCGACGGGCCGGTGACCGGGCGAGGGCGGATGGTTTTTTGTGAATGAGGGGGCGCCGGCCTCCGGCTTGGAGCGCGCCGGCCAGCCCTCATTACACACACGCCCGCCCCGGCGACAGGGGCAAGGATGCAACACCATGTCTACCAACAGCAATATCACTTCGTTCTTTGTCGGCGCCGGCACGACGCTGAAGGTGTCGGAGCGGCCGAACTCGGTCGGGACGCTGCACGGCCGGGCCGGGTTCTGGTTCAACGCCAGCTTCCAGTGCGACAGCCCCAGCGGCTTCAGCAGCTTCGGCGACCTGAAGCTCTACGTCGACACCGCCGACCGGGCCGGGGCCGAAAGCAAGGTCAGGGCCATTCAGGGCCACATTGCCCAGGGGCACAAGGTCTACGTGGAGGTCGCGGGCGGAATGGGCGCGGTGGCCGGGTGGCCGGTCAGCGGGATCAAGCGCTGGGCCACGAAGGACGAGAGCGGCCAGGTGCAGAGCTGGGGCACCGACTTCATGGTGAATCTGCCGGTGGAGGCGCTGCGGTTCTTTGCCAAGGGCGTCCTGCGGCAGGACGAGGCGGGCGCGCCGGCGCGGCAGGCGACGCCGGCCCAGGCTCCGGCCGTGGCTGAGGCGGCCGCGCCCGTGGAGACGGTGGCCGTGACGGCGGAGACCCAGGCGACCAAGAAGCGGGGCACGCGGAAGCAGCGGGCGGCCGGGCAGCCGGCGCTCATCGTGGCGTAACGCGCTTGTTGCGGACAGGCCCTGGGGCAACCGGGGCCTGTTGTTGTGGTGGTGGAACCTGGTCCGGCGACGGCCGCCCGCGCGAGGCGGGACGGCAGCCGCGGCCGGGTTCCGCCCTTTTTGTGTGCCCCTGCCCCGCGGGGTTGCTTCCCTCTTTGCGGCTGGCCGGTTCACGCGCATGCGCGTGCGTGTGCGCGCATGTGGGGGGAGTTGGGGGGCTTGCAGCCGGCTTGATCCGGGCACGGGGGCGGCTGGCCCCCCATGGCCCCCGGTTGCCGGGCCGCCGGCCGTTGGGCCGGCGGCCCGGAGACGGAGCGCGGCGGCCGCGGGGCCGGTGGCCGGGACGCCGCAGAGCGGGAGGGGGGACAGACCCCCCTCCCGCACCCACCCCCCGGTTGGGTGCGAGCCTCCTCCAGGGGGAGCAACCTTCCCCGCCGGGGGCGGAGCACACTTTGATCGGAGCCAGTTGGTCTATGCGAAGTGCCGCCTGGGGCGCTCCGGCAGTGGCGGCCGGGATTGCCGGCGGGATGTCGCCAAGATTGGCGGCAATTGGTAGCTTGAATATTTGCACTAATCAAGCGACCGTGATAGACTTCCCTTGTTAGCCGCTACCAGCGACTAACAGAACGACAAACACACACACCATAAGCGAGGAAGCCATGAGCACGAGCAAGACCCTGCACCGACAGAGCGAGACCGTAGCCACCTATGAGCTAACGCCGGAGGGAGTGACGAGCGCCGAAGCGCACGCCCGCAGCCTAGCGCAGCAGGACGAAGCGCACGCGCGGCAGTACCACGTGATGCTCGACGACGACGCCGCGCGGGTTATCCGCAGCAAGCGACCGTATCAGACCGACAGCGGAGCGCCGGCACTGAAAGTACAGAAGCGCTTGAGACGAGTGACGCGCGACCTTGAGCGCCACCAGCCGCAAGCGGAGTTAGCGCCCGGCCGCGTGAAGCTGGTGATTGTGGCCGATCCCCGGAATCTGTGGGACGGGATTAGCCGGATTAGCGCCAATTGGCCCGCCCTGCTGGGGATGGGCGAGGAGTCCGGCCGCTTTGCGCTAACGCTGGAACTGCCTAACGTTGGCGTGATCAAGGGGCACGCGCTGGTCGACCCGGCACTGCCGCCATACACCGTACAGACGGCCGCCGGCAACGTCACGCGCGAGGTGATGCCCGCCGGCGAGACGGCCGTGATTACGCTGGAAGCGATGCACGCGGCCACGCCGGAAACGGACATACAGTCGATCTTGAGCCTATGGCCGATCATGCCGGCGATTGTGGAGGATGCCGCCAGAGCGAAGCGCGAGGAGATGCAGCGGATCATGGCCGGCATCGAAGCGGACGAGACCCCCGCCAGCTATCACGGCCTGCTGCCGGCACACTATCGCTGCAACCCGGCCAGCTTTAGCGCCTATCTGGGCACGTACCGGACGCACCTAAGCGCCGCGGCCGAAGCGCTGCACGCGCCCATGAGCAAGGCGATCCGGTTGTATCTGACGGCCGCCACGCCCGCCGGCGTGACCCTCCACGCGCCCTATACCATCCTCGACGAAGAGCGCGCCAGCGTCATTGTACCGGATAGCCAGTACAGCCAGATCGCCGCCAGTCTGGGAGGGGCGGATCAGGACGACGCGATTTTGATCGCCGCCGATAGGGACGGCCATCTCGTATTGTGGCGGAACCCCAACGCGCCCGGCGAGTATGCGATCTTGCGGCAGTCGCCGCGCGGCCGGCAGCTTGAGCGCTACGACATGAGCGCGGCCGATCTGGGCCAGGTACGCAAGGCGAAGATCGTCGAGGAGAGCGAGTACTACGTCCAGACCGATAACCGGCAATTGGCCAATATGGCCGCCACGGCAAAGGAGAGGAAAAACAGTATTGGCGCGACGTGTAACTTGCTCATGCTGGCCGCTTATAACCGCGGCACGGTGACGATGCCCGTATCACTGGAGGAGGTGATCGACAACGCCAACAAGGGCGGGAAGCTTGACGCGGCCAAGATCGTCGAATGGGCCAACAAGCGCACGGCGGCCGCGTTTAGCAATCCAAAAGTGCGCGCGCCTTACCACACGTACCACAAGTACCGGCCGTGTCTGTGGCACATGGTCGCAGGCCGGACCAAGCCCGCCGGCGGATACTCGCCAACAGGCGCGCCGATTTTCTCCGAAGCGCAGAAGCGCATGATCAACGCCCGGATTAGCCGCCACTTCACCACGAAGCAGCAGGACGCCGCCGCCACGCCGCAGAGCGCGCCTAGCGTATGGCTCCACCGGCAGCTCGTCGCCCTGAAAGCGGAGTACAGCGCATGGCAGAAGCGGCAGAGCGCGCGCAGTCTGTACACCAGCGCCCACGCTATCACGGAGGAAAGCGCCGCGACGCTGGCCCACGGCAACGCGCTGCACTTCCCCTTTAGCGCGACGATTGCCGCCAGCCACGACCCCGGCCGGTGGAGCGCGGCAGCGGCAGCGCTGCTGCACACCATCGAGGAGGAGCAGCTAGACGAGGTGACCGCTATCGAGTCGCTGCTGCTGGCGACCGAAGCGCGGCACAACGCCGGCCACGTGTACCCGCAGGCGATCACAGCGGGAGGGATGCTCGACTTGAGCAAGCAAGCGCTGGCCCACACCGCAGCCCTGACACCGCCGGACGCCAGCGACTTGATCACCGCCAAAGACAACGCCAGCAAGACGGGCAACAGGGACAAGGCGCGGGAGTCTATCGCCCGGTTGACCGGACGGCCGGCAACGCTGCACAATGGCCGGTTGACCATTGAACTCGACAACGGCAAGCGGCACACGATAGAGGGATTGAGCCATCCCCCTACCCCACACGGCGGCTACACCGTCGCCCGCATGACGTTGAACGCAGCTAATACGCTGGTGATCGGGTTGAAGCGGCAGCCGTAGACCGGCTGCCGGAGAGGAGGAGCGAAGCGCCGCAAGCGCCGCGCGCCTGACCCACTCCGGCAGGCTGGCGAATTGTAAGGAACCGCCCAGGCTAAGAGTTAGCTTGGGCAGTGCCCCTGGTACAGAGCTATGTACCGGAGTGGCGAATTTCGGAATTGGGGAGTGTCAGCAGCCGCTGGCCGAAAAGACCCTTGTAGAGCAAAGCTAGTTTTCAGCCGCAGGATTAGCACCGCAACCACAGTTGCTAGTTAGCTCTTCCAGGCGCAGAGCTAGCCACAGTGGAACCAATTCCATTACTTGTGCGGATGGATCGCGTTTACCGCCAGTTGCAACGTCATCTCACCGCATCGGCCGCGTCCTACCTACATGCGATCAAGCAACCAAAAGCCGCCGGCTATCCATACCGTCAATCTGCACCTAGAAACTGTTGGGTGAGAAGATTAGGCGTACAAACTATCAGGGGATGGAGTTAGTCAGAAGCTGACTCCATATTTACGCTAACTAATCCTCTTCTTTGCAAAGTACAGGCGGATCCTCAGATTAGCCCAAACGGAAAGGCCAACTAGAATTATGACTGCAATCCAGAAGGGCATTAACGCGACTAATTGCGGCACCCAAGCTATGAGACCTGTTATTGCCAGAGCAGTTGCAAACATCATAAAAGCGGCATGGCGAAGCGGTGCTCGCATGTCTGCGGCAAGCGACGGATGTCCTTGTGCCGCCTGAAGCGCATAGCGTAAGCTTCTAAACACATAGTGAATGATCATTGTTGCAGAGACTAACCACAGCAGCAGTGCTATACCATGACGAACGGCCTCAGTTTCAGTGCCCATCTGTAATCCTTTATAGTTTTACGGATAAACAATCAGTTGTGTCCCTCGTTCTGCATTCCATTGAAGCTCTACGCAAGTTGGAACATGACCTGCCGCACTTTGGAAATCATATATCATCAGAGGAATGTTTACCAAAGTGTCTAGGGCACCTTCGAGTGGCAACCCGTTGCCGAGCATAATTCCAATGCCACTGACGAGGGTGTCCTGCCCAATGCTCACCTCAAGCGGCGCGGGTTGAACATAGTTGACCCCTTCAATGAGATCACCTGCAAATGTGGAAGCAAACCCTGCTAGACTCGCCGCATTTTCTATAGGATTGATCATTTCATAATAAGCTGCAAGCCCACCCAGATCACCAAGAGGACTAGCAGTGTCGATAGCTGCTAACCCGATCTCTACCAATGCGCCACCTCCACTAAAGCCGAAGGCAATAACATCGGATGCAACTGTAGTCATGTTTAGGAGCTTAACAGCTTGTTGTTGATTATTAGATAGCGCCGGGAGCTGTTTTGGTGTGGCAGATTTGATAACAGGACCTTGCTCAAAAGAGCCAAGTAACTCGAATACATTTTCACATCCCGAGGATTTTAGTTCTACCTGCGACGAGCCGCCACCGAACTGGCTTCCATTATCGTGCATATGACCTGTCGGGTCCGTGTATCGGATAGGGTTATTAATTTGTACTCTTAGCCTTCTTTCCAAACAGTTGATATTCTTAACATAGAACGTCAGAAGGAGGAAAGAAGGGATGAACGCTGAAACGAAGATAGCCCAACAGCGTTTGAGCTTGTTGGAATTGGCTGAGAGCTTGGGCAACGTCGCCGCGGCGTGCCGAGAACGAGGCGTCTCGCGTACTCAGTTCTACGAGTACAAGCGGCGCTTTCAAACGCATGGTCTGGGCGGTCTCAAGGACCTGCCGCCTATCCACCAAAGCCATCCCCAAACTACGCCACCGGAAGTCGTGGATAAGTTGCTGGCGCTGAGCCTCCAGAACCCGACACGGGGCTGTAACTGGTTGCATGACCGCTTGCAGTTGGAAGGTATCAGCATCAGCGCCCCTACCATCCAAGGTATTCTCAACAAACAGGGCATGGGGAGTCGATATGAACGACTGCTCAAGCTGGAAGCGGATGTCTTGCAGCAAGCAATTGACCTTACTCCGCAGCAGGTCGCTTGGATCGAGAAGGCCAATCCCTGTTTCCGCGAACGGCATGTTGAGAGCCGCCGGCCGGGCGAGCTGCTCTCGCAGGACACCTTCTACGTTGGTAATCTCAAGGGCGTTGGCCGCGTCTACCTCCACGCCGTGGTCGATACCTTCAGCAGTTACGCCTTCGGCTACCTTCACACCAGCAAACAACCCGAAGCGGCGGCGCTGGTCGTTCATAACGATGTCTTGCCCTTCTACCAGGCGCGTGACTTGACCGTCGGCGCCATCTTGACCGACAATGGGCGTGAGTTCTGTGGTACGGACATGCATCCCTATGAACTCTACTTGACCCTCAACGAGATTGAGCACCGCCGCACCAAGGTGCGCTCGCCGCAGACCAATGGTTTCATTGAGCGCTTCAATCGCACCGCCTTGGACGAGTTCTTCCGCATCGCTTTCCGAACAACGTTCTATGAGAGCGTCGAGCACTTGCAGACCGACTTCGACCAATGGCTGGTCAGCTACAACACCCAGCGGCCCCACCAAGGCTACCGCAACATGGGCCGCACACCATCGGAGACTATCGCCTTGTTTCTAAAAACTGTAAAGAAAGAAGGTTAAGAATACAGCTGAATTGCCTGCGTGCTCTGCCCATTTGACTGCCTCCACGCGCTTTGCGATTCTAGCTGAATCCACTTATGCTCGTGGTCTAGTTTTTGGGTTCTTCCGCAACTTCCGTGCTCACGCTGTATTCAGCGCCTTGAGTCGTAACAAGTCGAAGCTCGCCCGTCCGTACATCTGGCGCTTCAATAGCTTAAGGCGATTGACCTGGCCTTCCGTTTGACCGTTGCTCCAGACTGTCTCGAGTGCAGCGCGAACAGCAGAGTAGTCTTGCTGGATGCCGGAAGCAAAAGTCAGCAGACAAGAAATGTCGCTCTTGGCACAGGCTGACAGCCACCCATCAAGCACCTGCGCCTGACGCTTTCGGACCATGGCGGCGAACTGCTGCCCAAGCTCATAAAGTCGGCAAACCACTATGTCCTGCTGTGCCCAGGCCAAGATGTGACGCTCGCGCTCTGTTAGGGTGTCCGCGCTCTTAGCGAACAGCCAGGTCAACTCCCTGACAGGCGGCACATAAGGTGCTTGCCGACGGGTTTGTTGGTACGGTCTATCTTCCAGTTCGGCTTGCTCCAGATACTTCCCTGGCGTCGTCGTAGCCGGTTGTGTCCGTTTTTGCTGAACCCACTTGTAAACCTGGCTGCGAGTTCCGGGATACCCCTGCCGGCTAATTTCACGCCACAATTGACTGGCGTTCTCGCACCCCTCGTGGTGACGCGCTTCCAGGTAGGCCAGGTACGGGTCCAGGATGCTGGGCATGAGTCGGCGTTGACTGCGCTCCGGAAAAGAGTCAGCGTAGTAGAATTTCCGCACGGTTGTCCGATTCAGTCGCAGATGTTCGGAGATACTGCGGATACTGCTACCTTCTCTTCTCAACTCCTGGATCCTGGCGTACAGGGCCGAGCGCCCGTCCCGGCTTGACAGGCTCCGCCGCCGTTCATTCTCTGTACGCGCATGTGGTACTCGATGCGGCACAACAACCTGGACATGGTCATCAAAGGCATCTAGTGATTGTCGCGGAAGCTGTTTCAAGCGTGCATGAGCCTGAGTCAAGTAACGCTCCAGCACTTGGCGTAAGTTCGCCAGCAAGTGCCAGCGGTCGGCCACCTGCAACGCCCCTGGAGCTCCTTCGCGCGCGCCACGAGCGTACTCTGTCGAGCGGTCACGGGTGATGACGCCAACGCCTGGATGTGCTCCAAGCCATTCAGCCAGGGTAGCTGCTGTTCGGTCGGCCAATAATTCTACGACCTGATGTCGTTCCAGGTCCACCAGAATCGTGCCATACGTATGACCTTTCCGCTGCGCCCAATCGTCGATGCCTAGCACGCGCGGGGTATCTAGCAACGGCAGTCGTTCTCGGCGAAGCAGTCGCAGCAACGTATCTCCACTGACCTTCATGTGCAGCTTGACCAACAGCCGCGCCCCGGCTTCCCCGCTTACGAAGCAAGCGGTGTGGTGTTGCGCTTCAGCCAGGCGGTGTGTCCGTTGAGCATGTGGCGCTGCGAGTTCAGGTAGCTGTTCAGTGAAAGTCTGCCTCTGACACCTGCCATTCTCGCAGCGAAAGCGTCGCACTCGCAGTTTCAAACAGACAGAATATTCGCTGACGGGTAAATCGTGAATGGTTCGCGTGTAGTAGCTGTGGATGCGAACTGAACGGCACAGGCATAGCGGACACACGCCATCTAGTGTGCGCACATGGGCTCGGATCGTCACGAAACCACTGTCCATTTCGGCTCCGTCAACCTCACATACCGACGGAACAACCAGCGCGTCAAGTGCTGACATCGACCTCCTCGAACTCCTTTGACGTTGAAAATGGAGGTCATTATCCTTCCGCGATTATCTGTCAGCACGAAAGTTGCGGAAGAACCAGTTTTTGGGGGTCACTATACTTGTAGGGTAAACCCGTTTCCCTGGGCACCCGGCCATGGTTACCAACTAGCTCCGCTGAACGCAGCACTAACCACACGCCAACCTGTTTTAGGAAACTGTCAAGAAAAATGCTTGGTCACACAAATTAGGGTGCAGTCGTGTAGGTTGACAACATGTGCTGGAACAGATGTATTGTCTCATCATATCGTTCGACCCTATCAGAAAAGGTAATGATAAGAGCATCGCTTTCTGTGGCAATATATATATCTTGCTTCTTTAGTGGCAATGGAGTTTCCGTATCCATTATGTACTCGCGTGACAACGCAGTCTCGCCTCCGACGTTCACTTCAATCAATTGGAAAAGCTCAAACTCATCATCCTCTTCATTATTGAGTGCCAATATGCGACTTTCTCCCCACTCAGAAACACTTGCTAACGTTGGTGAAGTCATTGGACGGCGTATAATCGTTACATTAGGAAAAGTGAGTATGCCCGGAGCATAAAGTATGGCCACGATTTCATCGTCGCCTTTATAGCCGTTTGAGAAACGGAGAGCAGACCAATCTGATGGGTAATCTATAATCAGTTTTGCAATATTTGGGCTGTTAAATGTGATCCAGCCTGCTTCTGTAGTCGGTCGTCGAGTTGCTATACAACCTACGAGTAATAAGATAAATATCAAATATATGGCAATCACCTGCAGCACTCTCGTCGAAACAGACGCCGATGTTTTCATGGAATGTATCCTATCTAAACCACTCTTGCAGCGTGTTCCACGCTCCCGTGAAATCGTCAACCGTCATCTGCCAGTGCTCTTGGGCGTACTTTATGATCTCCCAAGAGGACTCACCAGTTTCCAAGTTGTTTGTAAAGATGGGTATATAGTTTGCGTCGGACACACCAACTGAAGCTCCCATTCCTGGTGCCCACCCAACGTACTCGCTCCAGACGCCTTTTGGGTCAAAAGGGTTATCATTTAAGTTGTAAGTGTAACCGGTTGTCAACCCAAGCGGCCCAGCAGCAGCCGAAGCGCTTGCTGTCCGGGATACACCTCGATAGTTATAGTTGCTTCCGTTCAAATTGTTAACCCCACCAACATACACGGCCGCGTTCCCGCTAGCACCAACTGACTTGGCATTGGCATTTCCGGAGTAGTACAAAAAAGATGTAACCTCTCCAGATTCGTGGTTTACTAATACTTCAACCCCGATAGCCATGCTGAAGCCAATTGGACCGAATGCTCTGGCACGCACAGTACTTGACGCTCCATACAGTGCAGCTTCATAGCGAGGCTCAGTCTGAGTTGGATCCCATGGCATGAGTTGCCCATCTGCAGTCTGCCAGAGGTAGTTACTAGACGACCCTCCAAGGCCACAGCTACTAACTTCACAACCATCAGTCTCCCTGTGTCCAGTTGGGTCTTTAAGGTTCAGAGGGTCGTTGCGGACGTAGCTGTAGCGATTATGGCTCTGCGGGTTGGCCGGGTCAGGAACGATGGTATCCGCGCTAACAAACCGCCCCACCTCCGGCAGGTAGTACCGCGCATTCATGTAGATGAGGCCCACGTTCTGCGTCGGGTACGGCCCGGTGTTGTCGTGGACGTGGCCGGTGAAGCCCCGGTCGAAGATGAGCGGGTTCACATTCGAGCCGGGCCAGGTGCGATAGTTGCCGAAGGGGTCGTAGCGGGCCAGTGAGCCGTCGCGGAACGTGCCGCCCGCCCAACTCATGGCCGCCACGCTGCCCAGGTGGTCGGTGTAGGTGTAGTACACCTCGTTGCTGCCGCTGTTGACCTTCACCCGCACGCCGATGAGTTGGCCGGCCAGGGTGTAGGTGGTGCGCTCCGTCACCACGCTGCCGGCCACTTCGCGCTCAAAGTCGGGGAAGGGGGTGTAGACGAACGTGTCGCCCGGCCGGTCGGTCAGGATGCGCTGCCCGTCGGCGTCGTAGAAGAAGGTCGTCGTCTCGTTGTTGGTTCTCACCGAGGCCAGCCGCCCTTCCACGTCGAAGGTGTAGTCGTGGGTGCGCGTGCCGCCTTCATACTTGTCGTCCAGATTGCCGCGCGCGTCGTAATGGTAGCGCCAGTCATTCGTCGTGCCACCCACGTCGATGTAGGTAACCGCGTGCGGTCCGCCGGTCAGGTCCGGAATGGGTTCGGCCTCCACGCGATCGCCATAGTCATAGGTAAGCAGGTCCGGGTCTGTTCCCATCCGGCTCAGGATGTTGCCCGCCCTGTCATAGCTATAAGCGTAGCTATAGTTGGCCGTGCCCGCGTTCGTCAGATCAGATGTCGTTAGCCGCCCGATAGCATCATAGCCGAACGTCTGCGTCTCCGTCGTCGCTCCTACGTCGGTGATCAGCTTCGTCACCCGGCCCATGGCGTCATGGGTGTCATAGAGGAAGTCCGGGAAGGCGTCGCTGTCGCTGCCATGCTTGATCTGCTTCAGCCGGAAGTTACCCGTCTTGTTGTCGTAGGTATAGCCTGTGTCCGGCACCGTCCAGGCATTTGGCCCCCGCGACAGCCACACCAACTGGCCGTGCTGGTTGTAGGTCAGGTCGGTCACCAGTGCCATGGCCGGCCCGGGCAGTACGGTATCGAGCGACTTCGGATATTGCCCATTGTAGCCGTAGGACACCATTTCGCCCGACGGGTACATCACCGACAACGGCCGGTCGGCGGCATCGTAGCCCGTGGATCGAGTGAACGGGATATTGTTGATCGTCCGCGTCTGCTGCACCACCCGCCCACGATAGTCGTAGGTGAAGGCGTCGCTGAACGCGCCCACCCCACTGCCGCCGCTGACGCCCGACAGCAGCCCCTTGCCCATGCCGGAGGTGTGGTACGTGTAGCCGGCCAGCTTCGCGCCGCTCCCCTGGGCCGGACAGGGGTCTGTCGGATCCGGATCTTTGGCCTTTTCGATCAGCCGGTTGCCAGCATCGTAGTAGAAGCATAGCACCTGTTCGTTAGCATCCTTCTGCCATTTCAGGTTGCCGGCGGGGTCGTAGCCATAACTCCACGCGCCCATATCCGGGTCGTTCATGCTCGTCTTGCGCCCCAGCTTGTCATAGGCCATCGTCGCCGTGGCGCCTTCCGGCCCCGTCGCCGTCAGTAGATTGTCGGCCAGATCATAGGTGTAGGTCATGACCGGCGCGCCACCGGCCACGACTGGTTGCGTCACTTTGACCAGCCGCCCCAGGTCGTCGTAGAGGTAGGTCGTCGTCTTGTCGCCCGCATCCTTCACCCGCCGCTCGCGGCCGGCCACGGTGGTCGTGGTCGTCGTGTTGTCCAGCCCGGTCACGGTGGTCACTTCGTCCAGCACATCATAGGCATACAGCGTCCGCGCCTGGTTGGCGCAGATGATGGCCGTGTTGAAGGAACCGCCCGCCCCGGCATCGCTCATCAGCGGCGTGACGCAACTGACCCGGCCAAGGCTGTCGTAGTGGGTATCTATGAAGGCCACGGTGAAGTCGTCGCTGACGTTCCAGTGGCGCTCCTGCAGCGGGCGGCCCAGCGCGTCGTAGAAAGTGTGGGTCGTCGGCGGGTTGACGTCATGGAATGACCAGTCCCTCTGTTCCACATAAATCGGGTTGCCTGTGTCGCCGTAGACATACTCGATGCCCCGCACCACCGCGCCTTTCGTCACCGGGTCGGGCAGTTTCACTTCGCGCAGCCGGCCGTGGACGTCGTAGAGATACTGGGTTTTGGCTTCGTTGGGCTGCGTCACCGTACTGATCTGCCAGCGGAAGACGGAATCATAGGTGTAGCTGGTCGTATACGTTGTGCTGACCGAACCAACGACCACCGTGTAGGCGACCGACGCCAGTTGCGTCCCGTCGTGCCAGGTGTACGACCTGGAGCGGCCGGCGGGATCGAGGATTTTCGTGACCTGCCACTTCCGCGTGGTATGAAACGTGTTGCTTGTCGTGACCCAGGTCGCGCCGCAGGGGCTATTGCCGCCACTGTCCAGATAGTTGTCGACCGCCGTTAGCTGCCCCAGCGTAGGAACGCCGCCGGCTCCACCACAGGCCATGTTGTCATAGCGGAAGCGCGCGCGCCGCACGATTTTGTTATCGGCAGGACGGCCCTCCCACTGGGTTTCCTGCCAAGGCAGATTGACCAGCCAATCGTCGCCGCCAACGTTGGTGTTGACGGTGTAAAGGCGCTCCAAGGTGCGCTTGGGCGTGTCGCCACTCAGCGTTTGGCCAAACTCCTTGGTCAATATCTGGTTGCCATAGATGTCATAGTCGAACTCGGTGCGCGTGGCTACGTCGCCGCCCCGGAAATCGCGCTCGACTTGGCCCACGAGCACCGCCTGCCGCGTCGGGTCGTCTATAGCATTGTCGTCTCCATCCAGCATGTCCCAATAGTATTCCGTTCGCGCCGCCGACTGACTGGGGCTGTACACCTCGCGGAAAGACATGCGCCCGGTCAGCGCCGCGTTACCGGCGTAGTAAGGATAGACCCAAAAGGCCGTTGTCACTTTGCGTGTCCACGTATTGGAACAGGGCGCGCCCTGACAACTGGTCGTCGATGCGAAGCCCTGGAACGTATCCTGAAAGCCCTGCCTATTGGCCGTGCCATAGGTGTAATGCGTCACCATCGCCGGCGCGTCGGTGTCAAAGCCGGAGTGGGTCGTTTCCTTGTCGACGACGTTGACGTAGCGGCCCAGGTACGACGCACCCAGCAGCCCACCATAGTTGGTCGTCGGCGGGTTAGTGCTGGTTTCATCGCGCCAGGTGTAGTCAGTCGTCGGCGTCGCGCCGGCCGGACCATAGAGCGTGTCTACTGTGTCCAGGTAGGGGAAGCAGTAGCGCAAGTGGGCGTTACTCGCCACAGCGTGGTCATACTGACCCGTCCCCAGGAAGACGTAGCGGAAGGTCGTGTCGGGCGTGTTCATCGACTTGACCGCCCCGTTGCTGCCGCCCTCGTGGATGCTGAGCAGCACGGGCGTCTTATGCGGCACGTAGGTCACGTTGTCGTTCTTGTTGGCGCCGTCCTTGAAGTCCAGAACATAGTTGAACGCGGCGCACCACGGCGATTGCGTGCCGTAGGCTGGGTCCAGCACCGGCTCCAGCGGCGGGTGATCGGTGTCGTTGTCCTTGCCGTAGCGCTGGTAATCGTAGGAAAGCGAATAGTGGCGGATCTGCTGCTCGCCGGCGACTATCTTGACCCTGATCTGGCCCAGGTAGCGCGTCTGGAAGCTAATGGAATAACCGTAACCCTGCTCGCGATACGCACCATACGGCAGTTGCTGGTGGTCGAACTCGATCCGGTAAGCGTCGTAGGTGATGCTGTCCAAATAGCTGGCCGGAGTGTGAATGTACTCGGGGTGAACCCAGCCTGTATATGTGTCTTCGACGTAATGATAGCGCATGACATTGCCAAAGCGATCCACAATCGTATCGGCTCGCCAGCGCAGCGCCAGGTTGTCCACGCCGGTGGCGTCGGCCGGGCGCAGCACCTCTTGCTCAGAGTTGCTCGTCCCACCCAGGCGGTAGGTCGTGCCGTCCGGCCCGCTGATGCGCCACACGACATTGCTCTGTGTGTACGTCATGCCGTCAACGTCGGAGAGATGGCCGCAATAGGCGGACAGAGGCGCTTTGCATAGTTCGACGTACAGCCCGGCGTTACCCTGGGCATAGTAGCGCCCCGACTGGCCATTGGCCGCCTTGCCGTTGGCGTGGATGAGTTCGTAGCCTACGCCGTTGAACGACAAGGTGTACTGATTGTACGGGTCCTTGGTGCCGGGGAGGCCATCAATGTCGCCTCCCAGTGCCTCACAGACATTGTCCTGGCAGGCGTCCAAGGCCTGGGTTACGTCGATCAGCGCGTTGTTGGTCCAGCCGAAGCCAGTCTCGTCGGCTTGTAAGCGACCCATCATGCCATTGCCGTTGGCGCTGCTATAGGACAGGCCCAGGTTGGGTTGCAGCCCGGCCGCGCCCGGCGGGGTGACAATGGGGAATTGCAGCGTCACCGAACCGGTGAATTCGGAGACTAGCGGCGCGTGGTAGCTGGGCGTCCAGCCCTGGGGTAGCTCCGGTTCCGTAGCCGCGGCGGCCAGCGGCGCGGCCTCGTTGGCTGACGCTGCCTCGCCCTTGACCCATTCGATCAGATAGCGCCCTGGCCCCGGCAGTACCAGGTCAAGTCGCGTCCCGGCCGGGTTATAGGTGACGGGTAGTTCTTGTGGCGTGCTCAGTTCATCGGGATAGTAAAGTACTCGCAAGGTTAGGTCGGCCGGCACACTGCCGCGCAGCAGCCGGTGAAGGTTAATGTGGGCCGGCCGGTTGTTGATCTTAGGGTTGGCCAGTTCCACCCACAGCAGCGTCCGGCCAACCGGGTTGTCAGCGTCGTAGCGCTCGCGACGGCGTTCCAGCAGCACCCGCGTCCGGCTTATCCCCGGCAGGTAGAGGCCGCTGTCGGGCGCGGCGAAGGTCTGTTCGGCAGTGACGATGGCGGGGGACTCGACGTTGCCGGCCGTGGCCCGCACGACAAAGGGCAGCGGGAAGGCCGAGCGGCCGACGACCACCACGGGCAAGTCAAGCGACGCCTGCGCGCCGGGGGGCAAATCCCCCACGCTGGCCGGCGTTCCTTCCAGCAGGCCGGCGTCCTCCACGCCAACGACCACATTCAGCGCGGCGATGTTGCCTGTGTTGGTGACAACGACGGGCACGGTGGCCGTCTCGCCCAGGTCGGCGCTCAAATCGGGCCGGGGGCTGACAACTACGGTCAGGCTGGCTACCTCGCGCGGCGGCGCGGCTTCGTGCGGCGGCAACTCATCCCCGTCTTGCGACGCGGCCGGGTGGACGCTGAGCATCAGAATGATGCTCAAAGTCGCCAATCCTAACCACCGAAATAGCGCGGTCTGACGAGCGAGAAAACCTGAAGTGGTAATGCGCGCGACCATGTGGCATTCTCCCTACACCCGCATCTATAACCCTGAAAGTAATGTCGTGAATTGGCTCTCTACCGGGGGCGATAAGAATGCGAGATGAGAGGAGAATAGCATCCTTACTCGGCGGCACGACAGTGATGATTGTCATCCGTTTGGATGCGAAATATTACTTGACAACAGAAAAGGCGTTGACCCAGCGGAGGATAATGGCCAGTAGCAGCAAGGCCAAAGAGGGCAAGTGGAGGCTGAAAACGTGACAGCGAATAGTGTCATCATACGGGCTGCGAAATTCGTGTTGCTCCACTTTACTTTTCAGAACATCCGGTCTACAATTACCGCAGTATTGCGAACACACACGCCGTATAGGAATGCAACATGAACCATCCCCCTACCCCCAATCAGATCCACTGGACGACGCCCGCGACCATTGATGGCACCTAGCGCGACGGCAACATGCTGGCGCATTGACAAAGCGAGCGGGTAACGCCTAGTCCGCCGGCCTTCCGGCTATCCCACCACATCCCTGGCCTGAGCTTCTTTGCGCGCGTAATGCGGGCAAGAAAAAACCCCTGTTCCGGCAAGCCGGTAACAGGGGCCACACACACACCATGGATGCAACACCATGGAGCTTGCTGCAATAGTACCACAAAAACGGTCAGGGGCAAGCTCTACAATAGCGCCATGACCAATGCCGCTCTGCCCGCGGACAATCCCACCTGCATCGCCACGACGCGCGCCGGGCTGCCCTGCCGCCGGTCACCGGTGCGCGGCGGGGTCTATTGCGTCTCCCACATGGGCCTCAACCGCGATGAGCAGGGCGCGCCGCACGGCAACCAGAATCACCGCAGCCATGGTTTCTACTCGGCCGTCCTGGAAGACGACGAGATCGCCGACCTGGCCGGACTGGTCGACAACCAGGATTTGTCGGGGGAGATCGGCCTCATCCGCACGCTGGTACGGCGCATCACGCGCTACCTCAACGACAGCGGCCGGGAGTTCACCGTCAAAGACCTGGCGACGATGGTCAACCTGGCCTATCAGGGTACGCGCACCGTCGCCCACCTCATTGCCCGCAACAACGGCGGCGCGTCGTTTGCCGACATCCTGGAGGAGGCGCTGGGCGATATGGACCGGCTGCAAGATCGCGATGAAGAGTGACTCCCTAGCCGCTGAGACACAGATGACCATCGACACGACCGATGAAGACCCGGAGCTCGTCGCCGCGATCCGTGAGGCCCAGCGAACACTTGACCAGTGGCACGACATCGGCTGCCGCCTGGGCGTCCCGGCCGAAGCCGCTTCGCTGGCCCAGCTGACCGCCCTGACGCTGGTCATGAACGCCAGAGGGATGACCTTTAGCGGCATGGAGCGCGCCATCCACCGCGCGCTGGTCGCCGCCTACGCCATCGGTTACACACACGCACGCCATCGCCAGCCATGCAACTCCACCAGGGAAACTGTCTCGATGTAATGCCCCAACTGCCGACCGGCAGCATCGATGCTATCGTCACCGACCTGCCCTACGGCACAACCCACTGCGCCTGGGATGCGGTCATCCCAATTGGCCCGATGTGGGCCGAAGTCAGGCGCGTTCTCAGGCCCAGCGGCGTCTTCATCACCACGGCCGTCCAGCCGTTCACCAGCATTCTGGTCGCCAGCAACCTCAAGTGGTTCCGCACCAGCTGGGTGTGGCACAAGAACCGGGCCACTGACTTCCTGAATGCCCGGCGACGGCCGCTTAACAACGTCGAAGATGTTCTTGTCTTCGCGCCCAGGCAACCGACGTACAACCCGCAGATGCGCGAGGGGCAAGAACACGGCCGCGGCCGGGCATCGCCGCGCCACAACGCCCACTACAACAAGTCCGTCCACCAACCGGCGAACCTGTCAACGCTCTACTACCCGAACCGCGTCCTGACCTTCAAGACCGTCCACATCCCCGAACACCCGACGCAGAAGCCGGTCGAACTGTACGAGTATCTGATCCGCACCTACACCAACCCCGGCGAAACCGTCCTTGACATCGCCGCCGGCAGCGGGACGACCGGCGTCGCCGCCCGCAACACGGGCCGCCGGTCGATTCTGATCGAGCAGGAACCGGAGTACTGCGATCTGATCCGGCGACGGCTGGCGCGGGAGAGATCGTCGCCAACCCAACCGGCGCTGCTATGACCAACACGGCCATCAAGCAAGCCATCATCAGCCTGCTGGGCGACTTCGGAGCGTTCAGCCGCAAGGTCATTCGCGTCCCCCTCTACCAGTACCAGATGCAGGTCACCGAACCGATCATCCAGTCCATCCTCAGCAACCGCGGCGACGAGTACCTGCTCATCTTCCCCCGCCAGTCGGGCAAGAACGAAGTCACGGCGCAGCTGCTGGTCTACTTCCTGCTCCTCTTCCAGAAGAAGGGCGGCAACATCGTCTTTGCCGCCACCGGCGACGGCGCGGGGCGCGGCGCGCGGCGGCTGGACGACCGGCTGGACAACGCCTGGACGCGCGGCCGGGCCAAGAAGCAGAACCATCCTATGCGGCGCACGCTGGGTAAGGCCAACATCGTCTTCCTGTCGGCTCACCCGCTGGCGGCCAGCCGCGGCGAGACGGCCCACCACGCGCTGTTCATTGACGAAGTGCAGGACATCAACGGGCCGCACCTGGAGGCGGTGTTCACGCCGATGCGCGCGGCCAACAACGCGACGGCGGTGTATCTGGGCACGGTCAAGACGACGCGCGACTTCCTGTGGCAGAAGAAGATGGAGCTGGAGCGATTGGCGGTGGCCGACGGCAAGCAGCGCGTCTTCCACGTCAGCCCGGAGGAAGTGATCGCCGAAAATCCGGCCTATGCCGCCTTTCTGGACGGGCAGATTCGCAAGCACGGCCTGAAGCACCCGATCATCCAGAGCGAGTACTTCGGCGTGCCCATCGACGCTGCCGGCGGCCTGTTCGACCGGCGACGGCAGGCGCTGATGCGCGGCGACCACGGTCGGCGGGGCGAGCCGGAACCCGGTCACATCTACGCGGCGACGATCGACATCGGCGGGCAGGACGAGGCGGCGACCGACCCGGTGGCTCAACTGGCCAACCCCGGCCGGGACTACACCGTGGTGACCATCTTCGATGTCATCCCCGACCAGTTGCCGGGGTACCACGCGGTGGATGTGCTGGTGGATCACGGCAGCCGGCACTTTGAGAGTTACCCCGGGATGCCCAAGCTGGCAGACAAGATCGATGAGTTTCTGGGGCACTGGCAGGTGGATCACGTCATCGTGGACGCCTCGGGCGTCGGCCAGGGGCTGGCCTCCCATCTCACCGCCCAGCGCGGCCGGGACAACGTGACCGCGTTCTCGTTCGCCACCCGGGGAGCCAAGGCCGCCCTGGCCAGCAGGCTCTTAGCCATCATCGAAACCCACCGCTTCAAGTATTGGAGCGACGACGCCGGGCAGGAACTCAGCGACGGCTGGTGGTTCTGGCAACAGTGTACCCATTGCGGCTACGACCTGCCGCCGGAGGGACGCTTTGAGAAGGATTTGCAGTGGGGCGTCCCGGCGACGCTCAAGATACCGACCAGCCAGGGCAACCTGCTGGTTCACGACGACCGGCTCCTGTCGGCCGCCCTCATCGCCGAATATGACCGTCTTATCGCCGACCAAAAGTTGAGCGTCGGCTACACATCGAGCGTGATCCTCCAGTCGGCCGACCCGTACAACCCGGCCACGGAGGACTACCCGATGTACGACTAAAACACACCATATGAAACGCGCCCGCACGCTCGCCAAAGCCTTGACCCTGCTTAATCCCGGTCGCAGCGCCGGGAACGCCGGCGACGGCCTCATCGCCGACGTCTCCTACCGTACCGACCTCACGCCGTACATTCAGACGCCGGAACAGGGGGCGCGGATGCTGGTCATCAGCATCATCCGCCTGGCCATCGCCGATCTGACCAGCGTCTCACAGGAGCGGAGCGCAGCCGAAGCCCGGCGCAGCGCGGCCGTCTACTTCCAGTCCGACCAGTACCGGTCGCACCTGCGGTTGCTGGGGCTGGCCTACGAGCAGCCGCTTGTCGTCAAGCGGCTGCTGCCGGAAAACGGGCGACGCAGCGCCATACAATCCAGGAAATGCTGCACCAGCCCGTCACCGTTATGGCCGACACCGACCGACTGACCTTCCGCCAACAGATCGCCGCCGCCATCAACCGCCTGGCTTTGGCCATCGGCGGCATCTCCGGCGTGCGGCCGAATCTGGCCGACGACTCGCCCATCTGGCGGGCGGCGACCGTCGGCCCGGGCATCACCGACCAGCCGCGGGCCGTGGCGATCAAGGAGCGGCAGCGGGCGCTGAAGGGCTACCGCGAGAACTCCACCCTCTACCGCGCCGTCGAACTCAAGACCGACCACATCATCGGCGATGAGGGCATCCGGCCGGGCAGCCCTAGCCCGGAACTGGAACGCTTCCTGCTGCGCTTCTGGGACCACCCGGAGAACCACATGGACGAGCGCCTGCCGGTGCTCATCAGCGAACTGCTGATCTCCGGCGACCTGTTCATCCTGCTCTTCACCGACGGCTCAACCGGAGCGACCTACCTGCGCCCCCTGCCCTACGAGATGGTGCAGGAGATCGTGCCCAGCGCCACCGACTTTGAGAAGGAAGTGGAGTATGTCATTGCCGCCGGCGACGGAACCATGAAACGGTACCCGGCCTACGGCGACGACCTGGAGCCGGCGGCCGAGTGCATTCTGCACTACAAGATCAACGCGCCGGTCGGGAGTCTGTGGGGCCAGTCCGATCTAGCCACCGCGCTGGATGAGGCGACGGCCTACAAGCAGATTCTCAAAGACCGCTCCCGGCTGCACTGGGCGATGCGGCTGTTCAACTGGTTCGTCACCGTCCCGGCCGGGAAGGTGCCGGAGGCCAGCGCCAAGTACGCCACGCCGCCGGCCAGTGGCAGCATCATCGTGAAGTCCGACGCCGAGCAGTGGGAGGCGATCACGCCCAACATCCGCGGGGCGGACGCGGCGCAAGACCTGTTCGCCCTGCGGCTGGACATTCTGGGCGGGTTGGGCCTGCCACCGTTTTGGTTTGGCGACGTGACGGGGATGAACTTCTCCACGGCGCAGATCGTGGAGTACAACGTCTTTCGCAACCTCAAGCGCAAGCAGCGCTCCTTCGTCAACTTCTTGCAGACGATCCTTCTGGCCGCGGCTCACCGCGCCTACGTCCTGGGCTACCTGCGCAAGCGGCCGGGGCGGGACATCATCACCTTCAACATCGCCGATATCACCAAGGACGACGATCAGCGCGTGGCCAGCGCGTGGCGCGACCTGGCCGCCGGCGCGGTCGATCTGTCCACCGCCCTGATGAACCTCCACAGCCCGGTATTGCGCCGAGAGGTGTTCAGCATCATCGCCCGGCAGATCGGCCTGGAAATAACGGACGAACTGCTGGATAGAATGGAAAAGGACTATGACAACTACGAACGCGCCCAACGCCAGCGAGAGCGAGAGAAGGCCGCCGGAGGAGCCGGTGGTAACGGCCGCCCCGACGCCGGCGGAAACGGCGACTACCCCCGGCCCGCTAACCGCCGCGACCGGGACGGAAACGCCCCCAGCCGACCCGACAGAGGAGACCGGCGATGATGCCGAGACCTGCACGGAAGAAGCCCAAGAGGAAGGGGAAGCGCTGTTGAGCGAAGCGAACCCGCCGGCCGCGGAACGGCTCGCTTCGGCCGCGGCGACCATCGGCGCGCCGGACAGTCGCGGCCGTCGTCGCGCCGTCCTTGTCGCCGAAGGGCCGATCCGCAATATGGCCGACGGGCTGGGGCAGTACACCTTCACCGCTACCGCCTTGCAACGGGCCGTGGGCGACGGCAAGTTCAACAACCTGGCCTGCTTCCTTGACCACGCCGCCGGCAACCCGACGATGCGCGACTACGTGGGCGTCTGGACGGAGCCGCGCCTGGAGAGTTTGCCCGGCGGGCAGACGGCGGCCACGGCCGAGCTGGTCGTCCACAATCCGACGCTGGTCGAGCACGTCTTCGCCGCTCTGGGCGAAGCGCCTGAGTTGCGGCCCGACGTCGGCGTGTCCATCGTCTGCTACCCGACGGTGGCCAAACCGGCCGCCGGCGGGCCGCAGGCCATCACCGGCTTCCAGAGCATCCAGTCCGCCGACATCGTCTTCAAACCGGCCGTGCCCGCGGCCCGGTTCTTCCAGGCCGCCGCCGCAGCGGAGACCGCCGCAACAGCGGAGACACCCCCTTTCCCCACAGGAGAAGCACCGATGAATGACCTCATCACCCTACCCCCCGACGCTGCTGCGGTCGAAGCCGAGGACAGCGTCCAGAAGCTGCAAGCCGAGGCCGAGCAGCTGGGCCAGTGGATCGCCGCGACCCGCGCCACGATGGCCGCCAGCATGATCCGCGACGCCCGGCTGCCGGCCAAAGTCACCGACCGGCTGCTGGCCGGTAGCTATGCCACGCCGGAAGAGGTGCAGGCGGCCATTGACCTGGCCCGCGAGGAGATCGCCGAGGTCGCCAGCGCGCAGGCGGTCATCAACACGCCGAAGCCGGCGGCGGCCGTCGTCAGCGATGAGTTCAGCCGCACCGAAGAGGCGCTGCGCTACATCTTCGGCAGCCGCGAGGCCAAGATCCCGCCGCCGAATATGCGCTCGCTGCGCCAGCTCTGGGTGAACTGGACCGGCGACAGCCACATCCTGGGCGAGTTCAACGCCGACAACGCCCTGGGCATCGTCAAGGCCGCGGCCATTACACCGGCGGCTCTGCCGAATATGATGGTGCGCACCATCCAGGCGATCATGCAGGAGGAGACGGGCAATTTGGGCGCGCGCCGCTGGTTTGAGAAGGTAGTGGACGTCGTGCCCAACGACGGGACGATGCGCGATCTGGAGTTCCGGCAGTTCGGCAACCTGGGCACGCTGCCCATCGTCCCCGACGGCGCGCCGTACCAGGAGACGACGATCACCGACGCGAAGGAGAGCGCCAGCTTCGCCAAGCGCGGCCAGATGGTCGGCATCACGCGCAATGCCATCCTGCAAGACGATCTGGGGCTGACGAGCGAGTTGCCGCGCAAGCTGGTGCAAGCGGCCTGGAACACACGCAGCGCGTCCGTCGCGAATATCTTCACGATGAACAGCGGCGTCGGCCCGACGATGGCCGATACGAAGGCGTTGTTCCACGCCGACCACGGCAACCTGGCGACGACCGCGCTGGGCGCGACCGACGCAGACGTGCAGACGTCGTGGGAGGCGGCTCGGCAGCAGATCTACGACCAGGCGGAGTTGGGCACGACGAAGCCGATGGCGATGTACCCGTACTGGCTGCTCCTGCCACCCGAACTGCTCTACAAGGCGCGGAAGGCGTTCGGCTACGGGGAGTTGGGCTACCCGACGGCGCACGAACCGCTGCGGATGGACTTCGACGAGTACGACATGCGGCCGCGCATCCTGGTTGTACCGGAGTGGACGGATGCAACGGACTGGGCGTTCATGGTCCGGCCGGAGATTCATCGCACGCTGGTGATGGCCTACCAGCAGGGCGGGCGCAACCACCCGCTGCCCAGCATCTGGTTCGCCGCCGACCAGAACGGCGGGCTTCTGTTTACCAACGACGTCCTGCCGATCAAGATTCGGGACGAGTTCATGGTGGGCGTTGCTTCGTGGCGCGGGATCGGCAAGCGCAACGTCACCGGTTAAGCCCAACACCCGGCGTGAGACCACATCCTAAGGAGTAACCAACCATGCAAGGCAACACCTTTACCCTCCCGATCGTCGTGCCAGGCACGCTGACGGCCGATGTCGTGGCCCACTTCAAGCACATGCGCGAGTTGCAGCTCACCGGCATCAGCGCCAAGACCGATGACACGACTTCCTTCATCCTGAAGGTCGGCACGGCGGCCGACGACGACAAGTACTACACCGGCACCGTTACCGGCGGCGCGGCGCCCGTTTTGCTTGACGACGATGACTTCGTCGAAGCCGGCTCGCCGCTGCCGTGGTCGAAGGAGTACCTGGTCACCATCGACTTTGACGGCGGCGCGGGCGGCAACGCCGCCAACGTGACCGTCGTCCTGTTCCTGAGCGAGTAAGGACAGAGCACCATGGCAACCTTCTCACCCAGCGCCGCCGTCCAACTGGCCATCAACGCCGCCCGCGAAGCCGGCCTGCTGGACGCGCCGGTGCGCTTTGCGCGACCGCTGGACGACAGCGGCGTGCCCTTGCAGATCTATCTGGCCAACGGCCGCGTCGTCCTCTGGCCCCCGGCCGACGCGGCCGGAACCGTAGACACCGATGCCCCTGCCCCGCCCGCGGACGCCAGTCCGCCCCCTGACGCCGACCCAAGCCCAGCCCCGCCCGCGCCCCCCTCCCCCAAGCGCCGCAAGAAGTAGCAAAAGCGCCCAGGCCCCCAACCTGGGCGCTTTTGTGCCCAAAAACCCACTGGCTCAGGGCCTACAATCCTTTTCAGAACACAACAACCGTCGACGCGATTTTTGACTATGGCCACTACCACCGCAGAAGTCAACGGCACGACCTCGCCCGACAACTGGACACTCGCCGCCGGCGCATCCAAACAAGCCGCCGTCAACTCACCGGACGATGACGCCACATCCTATATCGATAGCTCCAACACCAGCGGAACCATCCAAACATTCACCGCTACGCCGGCGCTCAATCAGGGCGACACCATTACCCAAATCGACATCAACATCCGGGCCAAGCGCGGTGGGACACTGGACGCCAATTACGCCGTCGGCTATATCTTTACCCCACAGGGCGGTGGAAGCCAGAGCGGACAATCCACTGCGTTTACAGCGGCCACCAACTGGAACAGTTCTACCTTCACCGACTCCGCACTATCAGTCCCCTGGGGCAGCGACCTCACGGTCAACATCCGCAACACACAGGGCCGCAGAGTCTTCGTCACCACGCTCAATATCACCATTACCTACACCCCCGGCCCCACAGGCCCGGCGGCCGCCGTCTTCGCCCACACCCATCGGATGCAACTTTCCGTCTGCTAAATCAAAGAGGAGAGTCACATGCCCGTTACCCAAGAACAAATCGAACAGTACGTCGCCGTCCTCATCGCCGCCGACATCACTCCCAGCGCCTTCGGCGAGTTCATGATCCGCTCCAAGCTCTTCATCGACCTGCGCGCTCTGGAAACCGGCCTCGACATCCTGGCCCGCCAGCGCTCGGAAGCGCTGGCCCAGTTCGATCAGCAGGAGGCCGTACTGCGCGGCCAAATCGAAAGCAAACGGCAAGAGATCGAAGCCCTGGCCGCCTAACCCCTGGCAAGCTCCGTGTTCCTGAAACAGTCCACCACGATAACCGTCAGCGTCGGCCCGTTCGTCAGCGCGACCGACGGCAAAACGCCCGTTACGGATCTCTACACCGGCGGCGCGAATGCCATGACGGTCTACCTGAGCAAGAACGGGGGGACGGCCGCGGCGCGGAACAGTGCGACGTCAATCGCCTACGACCGCGACGGCTACTACCGGGTGGAATTGAACACGACCGACACGGCAACCGCCGGCCTCCTGGAGCTCTTCGCCAACGCCACCGGGGCCTTACCCGTCTGGCGCCACCTGGTCATCCTGACCGCCAACAACTACGACGCGCTCATCGCCGGCAGCGACGCGCTTCAGGTTCACACTAATGAAATCACCGCCAACCTCATCACCGCCGCCGCCCTGGCGGCCGACGCCGGCACCGAAATCGCCTCGGCCGTATGGGCGAACGCGACCCGCACGCTCTCCGCGTCAAGCGACCCGACCGCCACCCAGATCGCCGACGCGGTCTGGGATGAAGCCCGGGCCGACCACACGGCCGCCGGCACCTTCGGCCAGGGGGCGGCCAGTGTGCAGGGCAACATCACCGGCAGCGTGGCCAGCGTCACCAGCCCCGTCACCGCGGGCACCGTCAGTGACAAGACCGGCTATGCCCTTTCGGCCGCCGGGGTTTCAGCCGTCCAGGCCGGCCTGTCCACTCTAACCGCGGCTCAGGTCAACGCTGAAGCCGACCAGGCGCTGGCCGACGTCGGCCTGACCACTACCGTCACCGGCCGAATCGACGCGGCCGTCTCCTCGCGCCTGCCGGCCGCCGGCTACACGGCCCCGGCCAATGCTGACGTGGCGGCCATCAAAGCCCAGACCGACAAACTGGCCTTCGCCGGCGCGGGGCCTTACGACGTCAAGGCCACGCTCGACGGCGAGCCGGTCACCGCTTCGTCGGTCAGCGACAAGACCGGCTATAGCCTCAGCGCTGCCGGCGTGACGGCCGTCCAAAGCGGCCTGTCCACCCTCACCGCCGCTCAGGTCAACGCGGAGGTGGGCGCGGCGCTGGCCGGCGCGGGCGTATCCACAACCGTTATGGGCCGTCTCGACGCAGCCGTCAGCACGCGCCTGGCCGCGGCCGCCTACACTGCCCCGGCCAACAGCGACATCGCCGCCATCAAGGCCCGCACGGATCTCATTCCCAATAATCCGGCAGCCGCCGGCAGCGCCATGACGCTTGCTGCCGATGCCGTCGATGCCGCCAGTCTCGCCACGGGCGCATTGGGCGAGATCGCCGCGGCCGTCTGGGCTGCCACCGGTCGCGCCCTCAGCATCGAACCGCCGGAGGCCGCGGCCATCGCCGCCGCCGTTTGGGACGCGAATCTCAACGACCACAACTCACCGTCCACGGCCGGCAATAAGCTCAACGCCGCTTCGGCGGCCGGCGACCCCTGGACGGCCAGCCTGGAAGGCTACGGCGCAGGCTCGGCCGGTCACCTGCTGGCCACTAACCTCAATGCCACCGTCAGCAGCCGCGCCAGCCACACGGCGGTCGACACCGCCGCGGCGGTGTGGTCGGCCGTGACGCGCAGCCTGGCCAACGACGGCAACATCGCGGCTATCAAGGCCAAGACGGATTTGATCATCGCCAACGGCGCGACGGCGGCGCAGTTGCAACCGGCGGCCGAAGCGGCCGTCCTGGCCCAACTCGCCAACATCGCCGTGGAGATTCACAACACCGATCTCAGCCAGATCGCCGCGCCCGGCAATGCCGCCCAGGCGCTGGTCGATGCTGCCACCGACCCCTGGACGCGCGCCAACCTCAGCGGCTACGCGGAAGGGAGCGCGGGCAGGTTGCTGGCTACCAACCTGAATGTCCCCATTGGCAGCCGGTCGAGCCACAGTGCGGCCGACGCCGCTACAGCCGTGTGGTCGGCCGCCAGCCGGACGCTGGCCAACGACGCGATGCAGGCGGCCATTAAAGTCAAGACCGATCTCATTGTCGCCAACGGCGCGACCGTCGCCGACCTGACGCCGGCGGCGACGACGGCCATCCAGAACGCCCGGTTGCACCAGCTTATGACGGCGGCTTTCGCCGCGCCGGTGGCCGAATCGCTCATGGCCCGGCTGCTGGAACCGGCCGGCGGCTCGTGGCGCTTCACGGCCGGCAGTCTGGCGCAGACGCCGGCCGTGCCGCCCGATATTGACGAGACGGCCATCGCCACGGCGGTGTGGCAGGCGTCGATGAACGGTTGGCTGGAAGGGACGATGGGCTATCGCATCACCCAGGATCAGGCGGCCACGGAGGAGATCGCCGCGGCGGTGTGGGCCACGTCGCTCCTACCCTACAACCAGTCCAACTCGGCCGGCAAGGCGCTACGCGACTCGACCGCCTTTCCGACGGCGGGCCAGATTGCCAGCAACGTCTGGGAGATCGATCCGGCCGCCTTTGCCGCGCTCAACGGCACGATGGGTCACCGGCTCAGCAGCCTGACGCCGGCGGCCATCGGCAATGCCGTCTGGAACGCCACCCAGAGTGCCTTCCAGACGCCGGGGACGTTCGGCTACCTCTTCGACGCCCCAGTGAGCGGGCAGCCGGGGTACACAGACGGCACCGGCGCCGTCGCCTTCACCTATACCCTGACCAGCCAGAGCGACAACTCGCCCATCGGCGGCGTGCGGGTCACGGTTAGCGATGACATCACCGGCAGCCACGTCATCGCTGAGGCAATTACCAACGCCGGCGGTGTCGTCATCTTCCATCTCGACGCCGGGCGCTACTACCTGTGGCGGGAGAAACCCGGCTGGTCGTTCGTAGACCCCGACATCCAGGACGTGGAAGGATAAGCATGGCCCACTCCTCCGGCATCCTCATCACTGATAGCGGCCGAAGCAGCGGCGCGCCCGACGGAACGGCGCTCACCTATGACCTTGAGGCGGCCGACGCCGCGGTGCGGAAGCGCAGCCAGTTGCGGCTCATGCTGAACGACATCGAAGCCGGGCGCGGGCCACGACCGGGCGGGCGCAACTTCACCGATACCGAACTCGACAACGCCCTGGAACTGGAGGGCGGCAACCTCAACCGGGCGGCGGCGCTGGCCTACGAGATTCTGACCGCCGCCTGGGCATCGCAGGCGGAGCGCGTCGGCCTGGGGCCGCAGACGTATGAATCAAGCCAGGCGCGGCGCTACCGGGAACTGGCGACGATGTTCCGCAAGCAGTATGGCCACGGTCGCGCCGGCGGGGCCGACGACGGGCAGTTCGTCAGTTGGGCGGGCAGCTTCGCCGAATGGTGGCCGCATTGAACCATTACCGCGAACTCACCCAGAGCGTCGCCCGGCATTACATCAACCGGGAGTACACCCTGTGGGACCCGGCGAGCGACACCCGCGAGACCGTCAGCGGCAGCGCCATCACTATCGTCGTCCGCGACTGGCGGGAAGATAACGCCAACAGCCCGGTGTTGGGCGGCCAGGGGAGTTTCGGCCGCCAATTGCAGGTGTTCATCCGGCCCGGCGAGCTGCGGCCCAAGACCGACTATGTGCTGATCGATGGCGCGGCCGAGTACCCCGTCCGGGCCGTGGTTCCCTGGCCGGTGCAAGACCCGACCTACTACCAGCTCATCATTGAGCAAACCCAACTGTAAGACCATGCTGACCATCGAAGCCGAAGCCCAGATGAAGGAGATCGCCAGGCTATACAAGGAAGCGGCCGATGGCCTGGGCTACTTCATCGTCGATCACGTGGGGGCCTTCACCGTGCCTGGGCGCATGGCGGTGGCCGCCGAGCGCATCCGCGAGGAGGGGCGGCGAACCGCGCCTTTCTATACCGGGACTCTGTCGCTGTCCCACCGGGCGACTGTCGAAGTGGAGCAGCCGAGCGACACCACGGAGGTCGTGACCGCCCGCATCTTCATCGATCCCGACATCGTGAATCCGATTCTGGGCGGACACCCGGCCGTCTACGGCATTGAGGTCAACGACCGCAAGCCGTGGTGGGACGACCTGTGGCTATTCACGCTCGACGAAGCCAACAACGTGCTGCTGGCCGATCTGGAACTCGATCTGAAGACGCTCATGCCATCGGCCTACGGCGCAATGCGCTTCCGCTAAAACGGCCGCGCCGGGGGACTACAATGGCGCAAGCGCAGTAAAGGAACACCCACATCATGCACCCACCCATTGGATTCAAGACCGCGGAACCCGCCTACACCGACGGGATCGTTGACCGTTTCTACCGCCCGCTCATTGCCGCCGGCATCGCCCCGGTGGTGATGTCGATCGACAGCGCCGGCCACTGCTACGACGTGTGGAAGCTCGTGGCCGGGACGGCGCTGCAGAACGCGGCCGTCATGCACTTCCGGCGCACCGGCGACCCGACCTCCGGCGAGCCGAACGGCATGGACGTGGCCAACTACGACGCCGACCCGGTGGCCGACGCCAACCGCATGTACGACTGGCACATGGCCCGCTGGCCGAAGGAGCTGCCCAAGGAGGTCGTCTGGACGCAGTTCACCAATGAACCACGGAAGGAGGCCCACGACTGGCTGGCGCGCCACGGGTTGCAGCTGTGTCGTCGGGCGCTGGCGGACGGTCGCCGTATTACGCTTTTTGGGTGGGCGGCCGGGACGCCGGAGCCGGAAGCGTGGCACACGGCCGCGGCGCGTGAACTGCTCGACCTCTGCCGGCGCTACCCCGACCGCCTGGCCATCGCCCTGAACGAGTACTCTTACCGGGCGGAGACGCTGGACGGGCCGGCGCTCATCGGCCGCTGGCAGGCCATTCCCAAACCCTGGCCGGCGATCTTCATCACCGAACACGGCTGGACCTACGACAACGCCCCGGCGGCCGGGACCGGCATCCCGCAACTGCTGGAGACGTACCGGAAGTGGTACGCCTATCCCCACATCAAAGGGCTGGCGCTGTGGACGCTGGACAAGGGGCGCGGCGGCAAGCGGCTGCCCTACACTATCAACGCCTACATGACGCCGCTGGCGGAGGCGATCATCGCCAACGACGTCGTACCCATCGAAGAACCGGCCGAACCGCCGCCCGCGGCTGAACCTCCGCCGATCCCAGCTGAGAAGCCGAACCTACTCAAGAACCCGTCGTTTGAGGAGGGCTGGAGCGACAGCACCGCCTTCCCCGGCCAGCACCCGGCCGGGTGGGAGATGGCCTGGAACACGGGCAGCAGCTTCCCCAACCCCTACGCGCCGGCGCAGCCATACATGGCCGGCGAGGCCGTTCACAAGACGGCGGCGATGCTGCCGGCCGAGGAGCGCGGCCAGTTCGTCTGGGACGGCGACACGACCTACAAGGTCTTCGGCGCGGGGACGAAAGCGTTTTGGGGCCGGCTGAAGCAGACGCTGGCCCTGCCCGCCGGCCACTACCGGCTGACGACACCCGTCTGGGTGGACTGCTACCGCTGGGACACGACCCACAAGCGCAAGGACTACAACGTAGAGCCGCGCCAGGCCGAGACGATGGTCAAGGTCAATGACAGGGAAGTCCGGCCGTGGACGGCGCTCAAGTCCGGGCAGCAGCACGATGTCGTCACTGAGTTCGACCACCCCGGCGGCGACGTGAAGCTGGCCGTCCACCTGCGGGCCAACTGGCAGATATCCAACAACTTCTGGCTGGACGGCTGGCGACTGGAGGCCATCACCGCGGAACCGCCCACGCCGCCCCCCCCTGCCCCGCCGCCGGCGGAGACGGCGGTAAAGATCGCCGACATCTCCAAGTGGCAGGGGGCTATCAAGCCGGCCGTCATGAAGACCGCCGGCATCCACGCCGTCATTCCCCGCGCCAGCTACGGCACAACGCGCGACCAGAACTTCGACCTGTACATGGGCCAGTTGCGCGACGCCGGCCTGCCCGTCCCGGCCGTCTACCATTACTATGAGCCGCGCCTGCCGTGGCGGCAGCAGCTGGATACGCTGCTCGCCGCCATGCGCCGGCACGGCGTCGCTCGCGCGGCTGTCGATCTGGAGGACATGAACTTCACCCCGGCCACGGCCACGCGCGGCTTCATGGCTGTGCCGGCGGTGACCGACGCCAGCCCGGAGACGCGCCGCCGGCGCAACCGGCAACGGATGATCGAACTGGGCATTGACCCTGACCAGACGAGCGAGAACGAAACCGCCCTGGAAGCGCTGCCGGCTACCGTGCAGCCGATCCTGGTGGAGGATGTGCGGTTTTTCCTGGAGGCGCTCGACCGCGAGATGCCGCTGCCCGACGGCTACGCCCACCTCATCTATACAAACTACTCCTATTGGCTCAACATCATGGGTAAGCCGGAGTGGGGCGCGAAGTACCAGCTGTGGATCGCCGCCTGGACGACGGCCGCCCGGCCGGCCGTGCCCGCCCCGTGGGCGACGTGGACCCTGTGGCAGCACACCAGCAGCGCCGGCGGCCAGGCCCACGGCGTCCAGAGCGACCGGCTCGATCTGAACCGCTTCAACGGGACGGCCGAGGCGTTTAACCACTGGGCCGCGGTCGCGATGGCCGCGCCCACCACCTCTTTGGAAGAGACGCTGCGGGCCACGGCGACGCCCCTGCCGCGCTACGTCAACCCGACCTTCGCTCTGCCGGCGGCCATCATCGCCAGGGGCCAGCAGGTCAACAGCCCGGAGGCCCAGGCCAGCCACGGCGGGATGGCCTACACGCTGGAAGTGGGTCTCGATGCCCAGAGCGGCGCGGAGAGCATCTACTACGCCCGCACCGGCGACTGGCAGAACGTCAGGAGCCTGCCCCTGAAACCGCCGCAACCGGCCGCGCAGGCGGCCGATAGCATCGACCTGCTGCCCTTCTTGCTGGGCGACGGCCGCCTGTACGAGATGAAGGTCGTCCGGCCCGACGGCGTCCATAGCCAGCAGGTGCAAACGCTGCGCCAGGGCGACGGCCGCTTTTACCACCTGAAGAACCGGCAGTGGGAAGAGATGTGGGCCGACGGGCAGTTCATCTACCGGGGCACGGATACGTCCTTCTCCGAGGATACCTACTACACGCTGCGCGATGAGGCCGGCGGCTACGGCTCGCGCTGGTGCCCGCGCACCATGAAGGTTGGCGACGTGTACGAGCGGAACCCGATCGTCACCTTCTACTACAAGCGCGGCTGCGTCAAGCGCACCGGACCCGGCTACACGGAGGGCCGCCAGCGGACGTGGTTGCAACTGGTGAAGCAGCACGCGAGTTACCTGGCCGGGGGCGTCCTGCT
>WBZM01000946.1_pt1 | contig 32994 bp, 31 predicted proteins | sample 5204271 | NCBI WGS metagenome assembly WBZM01 (sample SAMN12344346, study PRJNA552823) | activated sludge metagenome | biome: Activated sludge suspended growth; feature: Nitrification reactor; material: Wastewater; isolation source: activated sludge from nitrification reactor of wastewater... | reverse complement strand
AGACCGCGATGGAGAACTGCCTGCAGAAGGCGCCCGACGTGAACCTCGTCTACACGATCAACGAGCCTGCGGCTGCCGGTGCGTACAACGCGCTGAAGAAGGCCGGCAAGGAGAAGGGCGTGGTGATCGTGTCGGTCGACGGCGGCTGCCAGGGCATCAAGGACGTGGGCGCCGGCGTGATCGCCGCGACCTCGCAGCAGTACCCGCTGAAGATGGCGGCGATGGGTGTGGAAGCCGGCGTCGAGTACGCCAAGAGCGGCAAGAAGCCGAGCGGCTACACCGACACCGGCGTGACGCTGATCGCCGCCAAGCCGCTGCCTGGCGTCGACAGCAAGGACGTCAAGACGGGGACCGACCTGTGCTGGGGCACCAAGTAAGCGCCGCCGCGCCCGCGCCGCACGCTCCCGCAGGCCACGCCATGGACACCCTCAAGTCCAAGCTCCCGCCGCTCGGCCAGCTCGGCCCGTTCATCGCGCTGGTGATCGCCTGCGCGGTGTTCGGCGCCACCACCGACCGCTTCTTCAGCGGCGAGAATTTCTCGCTGATCCTGCAGCAGGTGATGGTGGTCGGCGTGATCGCGATCGGCCAGACGCTGATCATCCTCACCGCGGGCATCGACCTGTCGTGCGGCATGGTGATGGCGCTGGGCAGCATCGTGATGACCAAGTTCGCCGCGGACCTCGGCCTGCCCGCGCCGCTGGCCATCCTCTGCGGCATCGGGGTGACGGCGTTGTTCGGGCTGGTCAACGGCCTGCTGGTCACGCGCATCAAGCTGCCGCCGTTCATCGTCACGCTCGGCACCTACAACATCGCCTTCGCGATCACCCAGCTGTACTCGAACGCGCAGACCGTGACCGACGTGCCCGAGCTGATGACATGGCTGGGCAACACCTTCTCGCTGGGCGGCAGCAACGTCGCGTACGGCACGGTGCTGATGATTGCGCTGTACCTCGGCACCTGGTTCTGGCTGCGCGAGACCGCCGCCGGCCGCCACGTCTATGCGGTGGGCAACAACCCTGAGGCCACGCGCCTGGTGGGCATCCCGACCGAGCGCGTGCTGCTGGGCGTGTACGTGCTGGCCGGCGTGTTCTACGGCATCGCCTCGCTGCTGGCCGTCTCGCGCACCGGTGTGGGCGACCCGAACGCCGGCCAGACCGAGAACCTCGACGCGATCACTGCCGTCGTGCTCGGTGGCACCAGTCTCTTCGGCGGGCGCGGCGTGGTGCTGGGCTCGCTGATCGGCGCCGTGGTGGTGGGAGTGCTGCGCAACGGCCTGACGCTGATGGGCGTGTCGTCGGTGTACCAGGTGCTGATCACCGGCATCCTCGTCATTCTCGCGGTGGCGATCGACCAGCTGTCGCGCAAGGGAGGTCGCTGAGATGGGCTCGACCAAGATCGTGATGCAGGCGCGCGGCCTGGTGAAGCGCTACGGCAACGTGACCGCGCTCGACGGCGTCGACTTCGAGTTGCGCGCCGGCGAGATCCTCGCGGTGATCGGCGACAACGGCGCCGGCAAGTCCTCGCTGATCAAGGCACTGTCGGGCGCGACCGTGCCCGACGAGGGCGAGATCCTGCTCGACGGACAGCCGGTGCGCTTCCGCACGCCGATGGACGCGCGACGCGCCGGCATCGAATGCTGCTACCAGGACCTGGCCGTGGCGCCGGCGATGACCATCGCCGAGAACCTCTTCCTCGGTCGCGAGCTGCGCCGCGCCGGCCCGGCCGGCAGCCTGCTGCGCATGCTCGACAAGAAGCGGATGCTCGAGATCGCGGTGCAGCGCATGGCCGACCTGAAAGTGGGCATCCGCTCGATGACGCAGGCAGTGGAGACGCTCTCCGGCGGCCAGCGCCAGTGCGTGGCGGTGGCGCGCGCGGCGGCCTTCGCCGAGCACGTGGTGATCCTCGACGAGCCGACGGCTGCGCTCGGCGTCAAGGAAGGCAACATGGTGCTGGAGCTGATCCGCCGCGTGCGCGACAAGGGCCTGGCAGTGATCCTCATCAGCCACAACATGCCGCACGTGTTCGAGATCGCCGACCGCATCCACGTCGCTCGGCTGGGCCGCCGCGCCGCGGTGCTGGACCCGAAGAAGATCAGCATGAGCGACACCGTGGCGGTGATGACCGGAGCGATGCCGCCCGAGCAGATTCCGGCCGAGTGCCTCGCGCACTGAAGGCGGCGACATGCTCAAGGGCATCGACCCGCTGCTCACGCCCGAACTGCTCAAGGTGCTCGCCGAGATGGGCCACGGCGACGAGATCGTGCTGGCCGACGCCAACTTCACCGCCACGTCGCTGGCGGCCGGCAAGCCGCTGGTCCGGCTCCCGGGCGTGGACATGCGCCGTGCCTGCGCCGCGGTGCTGTCGGTGCTGCCGCTGGACGAGATGGTCGAGCGGCCCGTGGCCTACATGCAGGTCGGCGGCACCGAGCCCCCCTACCGTTCGGCACTGCAGCGCGAGGTGATCGGCGAGCTGGTCGGACTCGGCGCGCGCGCCGAGCAGTGCGAACCCACCGAGCGTTTCGCGTTCTACGCTCGCGTGAGGAGCGCCTTCGCCATCGTGCACACTGGCGAGCTGCAGCCCTGGGGCAACTTCCTTTTCAAGAAGGGCGTGATCGCCGAGGCGCTGCGCCCATGACCACGGACGACCTCGTGCGCGAACCCGATGCGCGGCTGCGGCCGCGCGGCTCCAACCATGCCGGCATGCGCCAGTTCAACGAGCGCGTGGTGCTGCAGGCCATCCGCCTGCACGGCAGCCTGCCCAAGGCCGACATCGCGCGTCTCACGCACCTGACGCCGCAGACCGTGCAGGTGATCATCGCGCGCCTCGAGGCCGACGACCTGGTGCGCAAGCTCGAGCCGGTGCGCGGCAAGGTCGGCCAGCCCTCGGTGCCGATGGCGCTGAACCCCGACGGCGCGTTCTCGATCGGCATCAAGATCGGCCGCCGCAGCATGGACATGCTGCTGGTCGACTTCGCCGGCCAGGCGCGCCAGCGGCTCTCGCTGGCCTACGACTTTCCCGATGCCGCCACACTGTTCGGCGAGATCGAAGCGCGACTTGCGCAGCTGACCCGCGCGCTGCCCGCGCGGCTGCGCGAGCGGCTGCACGGTGTGGGCATCGCCGCGCCGCTGTCGCTGGGCGGCTGGCAGGAACTGCTCGGCGTCGCGCCGCAGCAGGCGGCCAAGTGGGCCGACATCGACATCCGCGCACGCGTCGCAGCGATGACCGATCTGCCGGTGCAGTTCGTCAAGGACACCGCGGCCGCCTGCGTTGCCGAGCTGGTGGCCGGCCGCGGACGCAGCATCCGCAGCTTCCTCTACGTGTTCGTCGACACCTTCATCGGCGGCGGCCTGGTGCTCGACAGCCACCTGCGCGGCGGCGTGCACGGCAATGCCGGCGCGGTGGGCTCGATGCCGCTCGGCCGCGCACTGGCCGGCGGCCACGAGCGGCCGGCCCAGCTGCTGAGCGTGGCCTCGCTGTTCAACCTCGAGGCGCTCTACCTCGCGCGCGGTCTCGACCCGGCCGCCGCCGGCGATGCCCGTGCGCTGCAGCCGCCGTGGGCGGACGCCACCGAGGCCTGGCTGCACGACGCCGCACCGGCCGTGGCGCTGGCGGTCAACAGCGCGGCCTGCCTGCTTGACCTCGAAGGCGTGATCCTCGACGGCTCGGTCGACGGTGCGCTGCTGCAGCAGCTGATCGAACGCACGACGGCCGCACTCGACGGCTACAGCTGGGAAGGCGTGACCCGCCCGGCCTTGCTGGCCGGCACGATCGGCTCCGACGCGCGCGCGATCGGCGGCGCGTTGCTGCCGCTGTACGCGCACTTCGCGCCCGACCGCGACCTGTTCCTGAAGCTCGAGAGCTGAACCCGCACCGCGCGGTCAGCGCCGGCCGAACATCATCTGTCGTGCCAGGGCCGACTTGAGCGCCGGCATCGCCTGCAGCGCCGCGAGGCCGAGGCCGCGTGCCGCGCCCGCGCCCGGCAGCACCCAGGTGAAGCTGCGCGCGAGGAAGTCGGTGGTGGCGATCAGCGCCCAGCGGTCCGGGCCGCGCTGCCATTCGAGCCGGCGCAGCGCGCCGTCGAGGTCGCCGCCCTGGCGCAGCAGGCTCACGAGTTCGGCGGCATCGCGCAGCCCCAGGTTCAGTCCCTGGCCAGCGACCGGATGCAGGGTCTGCGCGGCATTGCCGATGCGCACCGTGCGGCCCTCCGTCAGCGTGCGCTCGGCGTTCAGCCCGAGCGGGAAGCGCTTGAGCGGCGTGATCGAGCGCAGCGGCGTCACCGCGGCCGGGAAGATCGTGTTCAGCACCGCGAGGCGCTGCGCGTCGTCGAGCTCGGCCACCGGATCGTCGTCGCTCTCGACGCACCACACCAGCGCGGCGCGGCCGTCGGCCAGCGGCAGCAGCGCGGCCGGGCCGTGGCGCGTGAAGCGTTCGTAGGCCACGCCGTGCGGCGCGCCGGCGGCCAGTTCCACCGTGCCGACCCAGGCGCACTGGTGGTAGTCGCGCCGGATCGCCTTGCGCGCCTGGTCGGCGAACACGCCGCCCTCGGCCACCACGGCGAGATCGAATCGCTCGGCGATGCCGGCGTCGAGCTCGACGCCGCCGGCCACCGGCTTGATCGCACCCACCGGCGTGCCGAAGCGCGTGTGCAAGCGCTGCGGCTGCAACGCTTCCTGCGCCCGCCACGCCTGTTGCAGCGTCGAGACGATGCGGCCGTAGCTCAGCACCGCGCCGAGCATCGGCACGGCCTGCTCCTGCGCGGCGATGCGCACCTCGGGTTCACCGAACAATGCGGCGAAAAGTGGCGGGGCCGACGGTGGCTGTTGCGACACGTTGACCTCGAGGATGGGCTGCACGCCCTCGTCGGGCCAGGCGCCGAGGCGTTGCAGCCATTGCACGCTGCCCAGCGAGAGCGCCAGCGTGCGCGGGTCGGCGCCGACGTCGCGTTCGAGCGAGCGGGCGTCGAACACGCTGATGTCGGCCTGCGGCAGGCGCCGCGCCGCATCGAGCGCCAGCGCGAGGCCGACCGGGCCGGCGCCGACCACCGCCAGGCGAAGGGGGGGAGAAGCTGCAATGGTGGGCATGGAGCACATTTGAGCGTCGATCACTTCACGGCATTGTCCCTACGACCCCGTGGGCGCGGGGTGGCAGCAGGGCGTGCACCTGCGCATGATCTCCCCAACCGATAAACCGGGTGATGTCAATCACCAACAACCTGAAAACGGGAGCGCAATGAAACTGAAGGCAATCGTCGCGATCGCTGCCCTGGCTGCCTCGACCCAGAGCATGGCCGCCACGTGCACGGGCGGATACGGTCTGGGCACGATGGGGCCCCCGGGAGTCTCGCTGTTCGGTGAGGCGTTCAGCCGTGCCGGCTCGTACCTCGACTGCTACAGCTTCTCGCTGTCGTCGGCGGCCGATGCCTTCGGCGGCACGCTGGAACTCGACAGCTGGCTGAACCGGCTCGACATCAACCTGAACACCGTCTCGCTGTACGCCGGTGGCACCCGTGCCGGCGGCAACACGGGCTCGCTGATCGGCTCGGACGACACCCCGGGCACGTTCAGCTTCGGCTCGCTGGCTGCCGGCACCTACACCCTGGCCGTCGGCTCCACCGTCACGCGTGACCGCGGCCTGTGGGACGACCCGGTCGGCTACATCGGCCTGATCGCCACGAACCAGTCCTCCGTGGCCTCGCCGGCACCCGAGCCGGGCGCCCTGGCGCTGATGGTCGCCGGCCTGGCCGGCATCGGCGCGGCTGCGCGCCGCCGCAAGCAGCGCTGACCCGGCGCCTGCCCCAACCGGAACAGCGGGTCATCGACCCGCTGTTTTCTTTTGGGCGTCGCTTGACGCCACGACCCCGCGCACCACGTCACGGTTCCCGCTCGCAGTGAACTCGTCGTGCGTCGGTTGACTCACCAGCTTCGCTACGCTCGCAGATTCACCTCCATCGCCCCGCCATGCACCCCCACCACGACCCCGCCTCCTCGGCCGCCCGACATCTTCCCCGCCGGTGGGTACCGTCGGTCGGACTGCTGATGGTGGCCCTGCTGGCCGGCTGCGGCGGCGGTGCGGGGGGCTCCCGCGGCGGCGACTCGCAGGTCGCGGCCACGGTCAACGACAGCGAACTCACGGTGCACCAGGTGCAACTGGTGCTGGAACGCCAGCCGCGCCTCGTCCAGGGCGACAAGGAAGGCACGGCGGCGGCCCGCGTGCTCGAGGGCCTGATCGACCAGGAACTGGCCGCCCAGGCCGCGCGAGCAGCCTCGCTGGACAAGGATCCGCGCGTCGTGCAGCGCATCGAGGCGGCGCGGCGCGAGATCCTGGCTCAATCCTGGCAGGAGTCGGTGGCGACCGGCGCGCGTGCCGCCACCAGCGACGAGATCGACCGCTACTACGAGGCGCGTCCCGCCCTCTTCGCGCAGCGCCGCATCTACGTGCTGCAGGAGTCGGCCGTCGAGGCGGATGCCGCGACGCTTCCCGCGCTGACCGCGCAGGTCGGCGAGACGCGCTCCGCCGACGAACTCGCGAACGCACTGCGGCGCGCCGGCCTGACGCCGGCAACCCGCGTGGTGAGCCAGGCCGCCGAAGACATCCCGATGGGCCTGCTCGAGCGCCTCGCGCCATTGGAGCCGGGCCGCTCGCTGCTCGTGCCGCAAGGCGGTACGGCACGCATCTTCACCGTCCTGCAGGCGATCAAGGCGCCGGTCGATCGCCGGCAGGCGCAGGGCTCGATCGCCGCGTACCTCGCCAACCAGCGCAAGGGCGAAGCCGTGGCGGAGGCCATGAAGGGCCTGCGCGCCAAGGCCCGCATCGGGTACCAGGGCAGCTTCGCTGCCTCCGCACCCGCTGGCGGCGCGTCGGCCACGCGCTGATGGTCGACGCCGCCACGACGCCCCGGCCCTCCGGGTCGGACCTGGATCCGGCACCTTGGCCGCCGGTGCCCTGGGGGGTGCTCGCATGCGGCCTCGTCGCGCTGATCGCGCCCGTGCTGTGGGACTGGTCGCAGGGCGCCTGGTCACGCGAGACGCAGGGCCACGAGCCGCTGATCCTGGGCATCTCGGCCTGGCTGGTGTGGCGCCAGCGCGAGGCGCTCGCCGCGCTGCCGGCCGCGGCCTCGCGCCTGCCGGGGCTGCTGGCGTTCGCGGCCGCGCTGCTGGTTTACCTCGGCGGGCGCTGGCTGGGCGTGTTCCGCCTCGAACTGATCGCGCTGATGGCGATGCCCGCGGCCCTGCTGATCTTCTTCAAGGGAGGCGCGGCGCTGCGCCGCACCTGGTTCGCGTTCTTCTTCCTGCTGTTCGCGGTGCCCTTGCCGTTCTCGCTGGTGCTGGCCGTGACCGGTCCGCTGAAGGCCGGCGTGTCCTACGTGGCCGCTCAGTCGCTGGCCGCGGTGGGCTACCCGATCGGCCTGTCGGGCGTGGTGATCACCGTCGGCCAGTACCAGCTGCTCGTCAACGAGGCCTGCGCGGGCCTGCAGACGATGTTCACGCTCGAGGCCATGGGGCTGCTCTATGCCAGCCTGATGAACCACGCCTCGACGCTGCGCAACGCGCTGCTCGCGTTGCTGGTCGTGCCCATCGCGTTCTGCGCCAACGTGGTCCGGGTCATGACGCTGGCGCTGGTCACCTTCCATTTCGGCGACGCGGCCGGCCAGGGCTTTCTGCACGGCTTCGCCGGCATGGTGCTGTTCCTCGTCGCGCTCGCGCTGGTGCTGGCGGTCGACGGCCTGCTCGGGCGCATGCTGCCGGCGCCGGAGGCGCGCGCATGAGCGAAGGCACCACGCGCCGCGATGCGCTCGCGCTGGTCGCCGCGATGGCCGGCACGGCCGCCCTCGGCGTGGCGTTGCGGCCCGGCGCCCCGGCCCCCGGGGCCACGCCTTCCGTTGACCTCGATCGCCTGCTGCCCGACCGCTTCGGCGAGTGGCGGCTCGACCGCGAGTCCGCGGCCTTCGTGCGCGCCGCCGATGCGCGCGGCCGCCAGGTCGGTGCCTACGACCAGGTGCTCGAGCGCAGCTTCCTGCACGCCACCGGCCAGCGCATCATGCTGTCGGTGGCCTACCTCGGTGCGCAGTCCTCCGACATGCAACTGCACCGGCCCGAGGTCTGCTACCGCGCCGGTGGCTTCCGCGTCGGCCCGCTCGACGAGACGGAGCTGGCACTCGCCGATCGACGCATCCCGGTGACGCGGCTGGTGGCACAGATGCCCGGGCGGCCGGAGCCGATCACCTACTGGACCGTGGTCGACGGCGAAGCGGTCTCGGCGCGCGCGCAGGGCTGGCTCGAGCGGTTGCAGCGCATGGCGCGCCGGCGCGGGGCCGAGGGCCTGCTGGTGCGCATCTCCAGCATCGAGGCCGACAGCGCGGCCGCGTTCCGCCTGCACGAGGCGTTCGCCGCCGCGATGGCCGGCGCGTTGGCGCCCGCGCAACGCGATTTCGTGATCGGGTCAGCGCCGCGCGCGTGAATTGCCCCCACGCGCAAATGCTGGCCCTATGATCCGCACGCCCCGGCGCCCCGCGCCGGATTTCGTCGACGTTGGACCTGGGAGGCCCGCATGGCGCTGATGGATTTCGTCAAGAAACAGTTCATCGACATCATCGAGTGGACGGAGGCCGGCGATGGCACGCTGGCCTGGCGCTTCCCGATGGCCGACCGCGAGATCCAGAACGGCGCCTCGCTGACGGTGCGCGAGTCTCAGATGGCGGTGTTCGTCAACGAAGGCAAGGTGGCCGACGTGTTCGGCCCCGGCATGTACAAGCTGACGACGCAGACGCTGCCGGTGCTGACCTACCTCAAGAACTGGGACAAGCTCTTCCAGAGCCCGTTCAAGAGCGACGTCTATTTCTTCAGCACGCGCCAGCAGGTCGACCAGCGCTGGGGCACGACCCAGCCGGTGACGATCCGCGACAAGGACTTCGGCGCCGTGCGCCTGCGCGGCTTCGGCAACTACGCCTACCGCATCGCCGACCCGAAGCTGTTCCACACCGAGATCTCCGGCACGCGCGACCGCTACACCGTGGCCGAGCTGGACGGCCAGCTGCGCGCGCTGATGCTGCAGCACATCTCCGACGCGGTCGCCTCCAGCGGCATCGCCTTCCTCGACCTCGCCGCCAACCAGGTCGAGTTCGCCAATCAGCTGCAGCAGGCCACCGCGCCCGCCTTCGAGAAGCTTGGCCTGAAGCTCGAGGCGGTGACGGTGCAGAACGTTTCGCTGCCCGAGGAACTGCAGAAGATCCTCGACCAGAAGATCGGCATGGGCATGGTCGGCAACGACATGGGCAAGTTCATGCAGTACCAGACCGCGCAGTCGCTACCCGAGTTCGCCAAGGGCGCGGCCAACGGCGGCGGCGTGGTCGGCGACGCGATGGGCCTGGGCGCCGGCGTGGCCCTCGGCCAGGTGATGGCGCAGCAGCTCAACCAGGGCTTGCAGGGCGCCGGGGCGCAGGCTGCGACCGCGGCGGCGCAGGCCGTGGGTGTCAAGCCCGACGAGGTGATGGCCACGCTCGAGAAGCTCGCCGAGCTCAAGGGCAAGGGCATCCTCACGCAGGAAGAGTTCGACACCAAGAAGGCCGAGCTGCTGAAGAAGCTGGTCTAGCCCTCCCGGCGTCTTGGCCACCGAAGACAGCCCGCAGCGCGGCTACCGGGCCGCCTGCCCGAACTGCGGCGCGCCGGTCGAGTTCCGCTCGGCTGCGTCGGCGTTTGCCGTCTGCAGCTTCTGCCGCTCGAGCATCGTGCGCGACGGCGAGGCGCTGCGACGCATCGGGCAGGTCGCCGAGCTGTTCGACGACCACTCGCCGCTGCAGCTCGGCGCGTCGGGCCGCTACCAGGGCGCGCCCTTCGTGCTGGTCGGCCGGCTGCAGTACCGCTATGCCGAGGGCACCTGGAACGAGTGGCATGCGCTCTTCGACAGCGGACCCGACGGCACGCGCTCGGGCTGGCTGAGCGAGGACAACGGCCGCTACGTCTTCGCGTTCGACGCGCCGCTGGCGGAGACGCCGCCGAAGGCCGAGACGCTGCGCGCTGGGCAGTCGCTCGCACTGGCCGGACAGGCCTGGTCGGTGGCCTCGGTGTCGGCTGCGAAGCTGATCGCCGCGCAGGGCGAGCTGCCGTTCAAGCCCAACCTCGAGCGCGGCTTCGTCGTCGCCGACGTGCGCAACACGCGCGGCGAGGTCGGCACGCTCGACTACGCCGACCCGGCCGCGCCGAAGTGGTCCATCGGCCGCTCCGTCGCGATCAGCGAGCTCGCGATGAGCGGGCTGGCCGAGAGCCGCGAGAAGACGCTGAAGGCGCGCGGCGTCGAATGCCCGAGCTGCGGCACGGCGCTGGAGGTGAAGCTCTCGACGACGCAGAGCATCGTCTGCTTCAACTGCCATGCGGTGGTCGACGTGTCGCAGGGCGTGGGCGGCGACCTCGCGCACTACGCGCAGACGAACGGCAGCGAGCCGCAGATCCCGCTGGGCAGCGTCGGCACGCTCGCGCTCTCGCTCGCGCCCGGCGAGAAGAAGGCGCTGCCCTGGCAGGTGGTGGGCTACGCCGAGCGCTGCGAGGTCGACACCGGCGACGACGAGCAGAGTTTCTGGCGCGAGTACCTGCTGTACCACCGCACCGAGGGCTTCGCCTTCCTCGTCGACGCGCAGGACGGCTGGAGCTGGACAGCGCCGATCACCGGCGTGCCCGAGCGCGCCGGCGACGGGGTGAAGTACCAGGGCGTGCTCTACCGCAAGCTGTACGACTACACCGGCATGGCCACCTACGTGCTCGGCGAGTTCTACTGGCGGCTCGAGCGCGACGCGCGCACCTTCAACACCGACTACATCGGCACCGGCTCGTTCTCGTCGCGACGCATCAACCGCGAGCGCACCGGCTCGGGTGAGACTCAGGAGATCACCTGGTCGGCCGGCGAGACGCTGAGCGCGGACGCGGTGCTCAAGGCCTTCAAGCTCGCGCCCGAGAAGAGCGCGGCGCTGCAGCGCGACGCGCTGCCGAGCTCGGGCAACGCCGCCTCGCTGCTGGCCAAGCTGTTCTTCTGGGGCTTCGTCGTCGTCGTGCTGCTGATGCTGTTCCGCTGCGACGGCGACGAGCGCGACTGCAGCCAGGTGCGCGCCACCTACGGCGAGGCCTCGGCCGAGTACCAGAATTGCCTGCGCAGCGCGCGCAGCAGCGGCGGCCGTGTCGGCGGCGGCTCGTGGGGCGGCTGGTCCAGCGGCGGTGGCGGCAGCCACAAGTGATTCGAACTCAACGAGGAGCAACCATGATGGGCATCGAGTGGCTGAAACCGGCCGTCTTCTTCGGCTCCCTGATGTACGCCGTGATCGGCGTGGCGGTCTTCTGGGTCAGCTTCGTGATCGTCGACAAGCTCACCCCCTACAACCTGTGGGAGGAGATCGTCGAGAAGAAGAACGTTGCGCTGGCCATCGTGGTCGGCGCCACCGCGATCTCGATCGGACAGATCGTCGCCGCCGCCATCCATGGCTGATGGCGGGCCCGCCGCTGCGGCGGCGGACGAGCCGGCCGCGACCACGGCGATCCGTCCGGCCGAGGTGGCGCTGCTCGCCTCGGTGTTCGTCGTCGCGGCCTGCGGGCTGCTCTACGAGCTGGCGGCCGGCGCGCTGGCCAGCTACCTGCTGGGCGACTCCGTCCTGCAGTTCTCCACCGTCATCGGCACCTACCTGTTCGCGATGGGGGTGGGCTCGTGGCTGTCGCGCTTCCTCGAGCGGCAGCTGGTCGCGCAGTTCCTGCGCATCGAACTGCTGGTCGGGCTGATCGGCGGGCTCATGCCGGCGGCGCTCTTCGCGCTGCACAGCGTGGCCGCCGGCTCGTTCCGCTTCGCGCTGTATGCCCTGGTGCTGGTGGTGGGCACGCTGGTCGGGCTGGAGATCCCGCTGGTGATGCGCATCCTCAAGCGCCACTTCCGCGACCGCTATGCGCTGAAGGACCTCGTGTCGCAGGTGCTGACCTTCGACTACCTCGGCGCGCTGGTGGTGGCGATCACCTTCCCGCTGCTGCTGGTGCCGCAGCTCGGGCTGATCCGCACCGGCCTGTTCTTCGGGCTGCTGAACGCCGGCGTGGCGCTGTGGGCGCTGTGGCTGTTCCGCGCCGAGCTGCGCGCGCTGCGCACGCATGCGATCGCCTGCGGCGCGACGGTGGCGGCGCTCGCTGCGGGCTTCGCCGGCGCCGACACGATCACGCGCTGGGCCGAGGACCGCTTCTACGGCGAGGCCATCGTCTACGCCGAGAACAGCGCCTATCAGCGTGTGGTGGTGACGGCCGGCCACGGCCACGTGCGGCTGTTCCTGAACGGCAACCTGCAGTTCCACTCGCGCGACGAGCACCGCTACCACGAGGCGCTGGTGCATCCGGCGATGGCCGCGCACGGCGCGCCGCGCCAGGTGCTGGTGCTCGGTGGCGGCGACGGCATGGCGGTCCGGGAGATCCTCAAGTACCCGAGCGTCGAACGGGTCACGCTGGTCGAGCTCGACCCGCACATGACCCAGCTGTTCTCCACCGCGCCGATGCTCACCGCGCTGAACGCGAATGCACTGAACTCGCCGAAGGTGCGCATCGTCAACGACGACGCCTTCGGCTGGCTGGAGAAGAACGAAGGCCACTACGACGTGATCGTGGTCGACTTCCCGGACCCGACCAACTTCGCGATCGGCAAGCTCTACACCACCACCTTCTACCAGCGTGTCGACGAGCACCTCGCCGCCGGCGGCTACGCGGTGGTGCAGACCACCTCGCCGCTGATGGCGCGGCGCAGCTTCTGGACCGTGGCCGCCACGATCGAGGCCGTCGGCCTCACCGCCACGCCGTACCACGCGCACGTGCCGAGCTTTGGCGAGTGGGGCTTCATCCTCGCCAGCCGGCGTCCCTGGCACTGGCCGACGTCGCTGCCCGAGGGCCTGCGCTTCCTCGACGTCGCCGGGCTGGCGGCGCTCTTCAACTTCCCGCCCGACATGGCGCGTGTCAGCGCCGAGCCCAACCTGCTGTCCAACCAGCGCCTCGTGCACCTGTTCGAGGAAGAGTGGGGCAAGGTGCACCAGTGACCCCGGGCCTGACGCGGCGCGCCGTGCTCGCGCTGGCGGGTGGCGGGCTCGCCGGCTGTGCGCGCGAGAGCGAGCACGCCTGGACGACGCACTGGGTCGGCGCGGCGCACGAGCGCGGGCACCGGCTGCGCGAGGCGAAGAGCAGCGGCCTCGGCGAGCCGGCGGTGACGCAGCGCACCGGCGTGCTGGTGGTCGGCGCCGGCATCGCCGGGCTGGCCGCCGCACGCGGGCTGATGCGCGCCGGCATCGACGATGTCCGCGTGCTCGAGCTGGAGGATGCACCCGGCGGCAACAGCCGCGGGCACTCGATCGCCGGCATGGGCTGCCCGCTCGGCGCGCACTACCTGCCGGTGCCGGGACCGCATGCGCACGAGGTGGCGCAGTGGCTCGACGAACTCGGCCTGCGGCGCAGCGAGCACGGCCGCGCGGTCTACGACGAGCGCCACCTCTGCCACAGCCCGCAGGAGCGGCTCTTCATCGAAGGCCACTGGGTCGAGGGCCTGCTGCCGCCGCTCGACGCGCTGCCCGCCGCCGAGCGCGAACGCACGCGCGTGCAGTACCGCGGCTTCGCGCAGCTGGTGCAGCGCTGGGTCGACGCCGATGCCTTCCGAATGCCCACGGCGCGCGCGGGCTGGAGCGCCGACCTCGCGGCGCTCGACACGATCACCTTCGCCTCCTGGCTCGCGCGCGCGGGTTTCGATGCACCCGCGCTGCGCTGGTACCTCGACTACTGCTGCCGCGACGACTACGGTGCCGGCAGCGCGCAGGTGTCGGCCTGGGCCGGGCTGCACTACTTCGCGAGCCGGCACGGCTTTCACGCACCGGGCGAGGGCGAAGGCGAGCGCGACGGCGTCCTGACCTGGCCCGAGGGCAACGGCTGGCTGAGCGCGAAGCTCGCCGCGCCGCTGGGTGAGCGGCTGCGCAGCGGCTGTGTCGCGCTGCGGCTGCGCGAGACGCGCGGCGGCGTCGAGCTCGACCTGTGGAACGAGCGCGAGCACCGCCTCGAGCGCTGGGAAGCGGCGCAGGTGGTGCTCGCGCTGCCGCTGTTCGTGGCCGCGCGGGTGCTGGAGTCGCCACCCGAGGCGCTGCGCCAGGCGGCGGCAGCGATGCGACATGCGCCCTGGCTGGTGGCCAACCTGCACTGCGAGCGTCCGCCGATCGACCTTGGCGGCGCGCCGCCCTCGTGGGACAACGTACTCTACGGCAGCGCCGCGCTCGGCTACGTCGATGCGATGCACCAGAGCCTGCGCCCGCACCCGGGCCCGACGGTGCTCACCGCCTACTGGGCGCTCGGTGGCGACGATGCGGCGCAGGGCACGGCCGCGCGCCGGCGGCTGCTCGACGAGAGCGCCGACGCCTGGGCCGCGCGCGTGCTGGCCGACCTCGGCGCGGCGCATCCCGACCTGCCGCGCCACGTGCGGCGCATCGAGCTGATGCGCTACGGCCACGCGATGAGCATCCCGCTGCCCGGCCTGCGCGGCCATGCGGCGCTGCACGCGCTCGCCGCGCCGCAGCGCCGCCTCCACTTCGCGCATGCCGACCTGGCCGGCTATTCGGTGTTCGAGGAGGCCTTCTTCCACGGCACGCGGGCCGCGGCCGACGTGGTGGCCTCGCTCAGGACTGCATCAGCCGCTCGATCTCGCGCGGATCCACCGGCACATCGCGGCTGATCAGCTCGCAGCCGGTCGGCGTGATCACCGCGTCGTCCTCGATGCGGATGCCGATGTGCCAGTAGCGCTCCGGCACGCCTTCGGCCGGCCGCACGTAGATCCCGGGCTCGACGGTGATCACCATGCCCGGTTGCAGCACGCGAGAAGGTTGCTTGACGACGCGTGCGCCGTAGCCGTCGCGCTGCTCCACCGGCGCCTCGTCGAGCGCGAGGTACTCGCCCACGTCGTGCACGTCGCGGCCCAGCCAGTGGCCGGTGCCGTGCATGTAGAAGGCGCGGTAGGCGGCGCTCTCGATCACTGCGTCGACGTCGCCGACCTTGCCGCGATCGAGCAGGCCGGTGTCGAGCATGCCCTGCGCGAGCACGCGCACCGCGGCCCAGTGCGCATCCTGCTTGCGCGCGCCGGGGCGCGTCGCGGCCACGGCCGCCTGCTGCGCCTCCAGCACGATGTCGTAGAGCTCGCGCTGCGGCGTGCTGAAGCGCCCGTCGGCCGGGAAGGTGCGCGTGATGTCGCTGGCGTAGCCGTCGAGCTCGCAGCCGGCATCGATCAGGCACAGCTCTCCGGCGCGCAGCGGCGCGTCTCCGGCGGCGTAGTGCAGCACGCAGGCGTTGCGGCCGGCCGCGACGATGGCGCCGTAGGCGGGCGACTGCGCGCCGTGGCGGCGGAACTCGTGCAGCAGCTCGGCCTCGATCGCGTACTCCGGCAGGCCATCCTGAGGGTGCGCGCGGAAGTGCGCGGCGCTGAAGCGCATCGCGCGCATGTGCGCGCCGGCCGAGATGCGCCCGGCGCGGCGCATCGTGGCGAGCTCGCCGTCGTCCTTGAACAGGCGCATCTCCGCGAGCAGCGGCGTCAGGTCGCGCTGCGAGGTCGGCGTCTGCACGCCCAGGTGGCTGCGGCCGCGCAGCGTCGCGAGCCAGCCCTCGACGCGCGACACCAGCCCGTCGTGCAGGCCGAAGGGCAGCCACACCGCGGCGGCATTGGCGAGCTTCTCCACCGCGATGCGGTCGAGCGCGTCGATGGCGTGCGCCTCGTCGACGCCGAGCACGGCCGGCGCATCGGCCGGGCCGAGGCGCAGCCCATCCCAGATCTCGCGCTCGGGGTTCTTGTCGCGGCACAGCAGCGTGCTGCGGCCGCTCGCGTCGAGCAGCAGCCAGGCCTGCGGTTCGTCGAAGCCGGTGAGGTAGTGGAAGTGGCTGTCGTGGCGGAACGGGTGGTCGTTGTCGCCGTTGCGCGGGCGCTCCGGCGCGGTCGGCAACACCGCGATGCCACCGCCTTGCGCGGCCATCGCCTGAGCGAGGCGGTAGCGGCGTTCGGCGCAGCGCGCCGGCGAGGCGGCCTCGAGGCGGTTCATGACTCGTCGCGCAGCTTCACGGCGCGCGGGACGTCGGGCGCCAGGGCGCCGCTGCGCAGCTTGCGCAGCGCGCGGCGGATTTCGGCATCGCCGCTGGCCGGCGCCTGCGCGGCCTCGAGCGCGGCGTCGTGGGCCTTCGCTTCGGAGCGCTGCATCGCTTCGCGGTCTTCGAGGTGCCGCAGGCGCTGGCGCAGCTGGTTGGCCACGTCTTCCACGTCGCCGAGGCCGGCGTGCGCGTCGGTCTTGGGCAGCGCGACGATGCGCTTGTCCTTCATGCGCACCTGCAGCCGGCAGATGCGGTTCTCGCGGCCCCGGCGAAACGTGAAGCCGCCAACGTCTTCTTCCTTGACCTCGACGTCGCGGATGTTCTCGTAGGCCACCTGGTGCACGCGCTCGCGCAGGCCGCGCTGGAACCACAGGTAGTTCGCACTGACGGCCACACGCTCCCAGCGCAGCAGGTCGAGCGCGAGCGCGCCGAGCCACACCAGGCCGCCCAGGCCCTTCAGCCACGTCCAGCCGCTGACGGCGCCCAGCCACACCACCAGCCCGGAGGCGAGCGCGGCCACCACCACCTGCAGCATCGCCGGCTCCGCGGTGCGCCAGACGTCGCGCTCGTAGGTGTAGGCCTGGGCCTCGCCGGTGGCCAGCGGGCGCACCGACCACAGCACCGCCTTGACGGCGCGCGAGGCGACGTAGTGCGCTGCGCCGGCCGACGCGACCGACATCGGCAGCGTGATCACTGTCGACAGCATGTCCATGCCTCGCACCTTAGCCCTTTCGCGCGGCGAATCAACGCCTTGGGTGCGCAGGGCGTGAAAAACGCACGAGCCGGCGGCCGAGCGGCGGCTTCCGCTGGGCGAACGGTCGGGCTCAGGCGGTGCCGTCGAGTGCGCGCAGGCGTTCGGGCGTGCCGACGTCGGCCCATTCGCCCGGCCAGCGCGTGGCGCCCAGCCGTCGCCGAGCGATCGCGGCGTCGAGGTAGGGGCGCAGCCGCGCCTTCGCGCCGACGCTGAAGTCGGTCATCAGTTCGGTGACGAATCCGGGCCTGAACACACCGATGCCCGACCAGGTGAAGCTCTCGCCACCCTGCGCGGGCGCGGCGAGGCCGGCGTCGATGGCGAAGTCGCCGCCGGGGTGCTGCGGCGGGTTGGGCACCATCCAGAGGTGGCCGAGCTGGCCGGGGCGGATGGCCGCGGCCGCCGCCGCGTCGAAGGCGAAGCGCGGGGCGAACACATCGGCGGCGACGTACCAGAAAGGCTCGTCGGTGCCGAGGTCGAGCAGCGGCAGGGCCTTCTTCAGGCCGCCGGCGGTCTCGAGTGCACCGCCGTGGTCGCGGCCCTCCAGCGAGTAGCGGATCGCGAGGCCGAAGCGCGCGCCGCTGCCCAGCGTCTCGACGATCTGTTCCTCCAGCCAGGCGGTGTTGATCACCACCTCGCGCACGCCGCCGCGCGCCAGGCCCTCGAGGTGCCATTCGATCAGCGGTTGGCCACGCACGCGCAGCAGCGGCTTGGGCACGGCATCGGTCAGCGGCCGCATGCGTTCGCCGCGGCCGGCGGCCAGGAGGATGGCTTTCATGCCATCGAGTCTAGACGGCGTGACCAAGCAGTCGCCGCGGATCCGGCTGTGCCGGTCCGCTGGCGGCGCCCCCTGGGGGGAGCGCCGTGAGGCGCTACGGGGGGGTCAATTCAGTGCAGGTCCTAGCCCGATCGGCGCCGGCGCCTCCTGGACGATCTTGGTGAACAGCGGCCGGTACAGGTCGGTGGGCTCGTGGCCGGTCAGCGGGTCGCGGTTGGCGAGGAAGGCCTCGTCGAGCTCCTTCCAGTCGTCCGCGCTGAGGTTCTTCATCGCCAGCGGCAGCACTTCCTCTTCCTCGATGCGCATGTGGCTGAGGTAGAAGTCGATGTAGCGGTCCACCGCCTGCTCGAAGGCCGCGCGGCGCGGCTCGCCCAGCACCTCGAAGGCGAGCAGGTCGTGCTCGAGGTCGCGGATCGCCTTCTCGCCGCGCGCATGGTCGCGGTCGAGGCGGTCGAGCACCGGTGCGATCTCGGGGCAGCGCGCGCGCAGCTTCGGAAACAGCAGCTCGCTTTCCTTGGTGTGGTGCAGCTGCTCGGGGAACTCGTCGACGTAGAAGAGCATCGCGCGCAGCACGCTGAAATCGGGCAGCGAGCCGTGCCGGCGGTGCTCGGCCAGCAGCATGGACAGCGAGCGCAGCATCGCCGACAGCGCGCCGTGCTCGTCGCGGATGATGGTCAGGGAAGGGTGGGACATGGCGGAAGCTCCAAGCCGTTTCGGCAGGGCTCCAGCGTCGCACCGCATGGCGCGCGATGTCTTGAGCGGGGTCAAGCCGGGGCGAGCGGCGTGCGCGCGCCGCGCACGATCCGATGCCGCTCCACCCGCGCAGGCGCAAAGGCCTGCACCAGGTCGTCGAGCAGGCCCTGCGCCCGCCCTGAGTTGTCGGCGCCGAAATTGCACACGTAGACGTCCAGCGTCACCGCGCCGAGCTCCGGCCAGGTGTGCACGGCCAGGTGCGACTCGGCCAGCAGCACCACGCCGGTGACGCCGGTCGGCCCCGGCCCGGCCGGCTCGAAACGGTGGAAGAGTTCGCCGACCGGTGCGAGGCTGCTCGCTCGCACGGCGTCCAGGCAGAGGCGACGCAGCGCGTCGCGGTCGGTCATCGCCGGTCGCGTCGGATCGCAGCCGTGCAAGTCGGCGGTGAGGTGCAGCCCCTGCATGCGGCGGATCATACGGAGCGCGGGAAGCGCGGGCCTAAAATCCCCGGTTCCGCCCGTCCCGCCACCTCCAGCCGCCGCGAACGCCATGGCCGACACCGCCTCCCCGCAAGCCTCCGCCACTCCCACGACGGCCCTGATGGCCAACGCGATCCGCGCCCTGGCGATGGATGCCGTGCAGCAGGCCAACTCCGGCCACCCGGGCGCGCCGATGGGCATGGCCGAAGTCGCCGTGGCGCTGTGGGGCCCGGCACAGGGCCACCTGCGTCACAACCCGGCCAACCCGCACTGGGCCGACCGCGACCGCTTCGTGCTCAGCAACGGCCACGGCTCGATGCTGATCTACGCGCTGCTGCACCTCTCGGGCTACGACCTTCCGATGAGCGAGCTGCGCAACTTCCGCCAGATGCACAGCAAGACGCCGGGCCACCCCGAGGTCGGCATCACGCCGGGCGTCGAGACCACCACCGGCCCGCTCGGCCAGGGCATCACCAACGCCGTGGGCATGGCGCTGGCCGAGAAGCTGCTCGCCGGCGAGTTCAACCGCCCGGGCCACACGGTGGTCGACCACCACACCTACGTGTTCCTCGGCGACGGCTGCCTGATGGAAGGCATCAGCCACGAGGCCTGCGCGCTGGCTGGCGCCTGGAAGCTCGACAAGCTGATCGCGCTGTACGACGACAACGGCATCTCGATCGACGGGCAGGTCGCCCCCTGGTTCGTCGACGACACGCCGAAGCGCTTCGAGGCCTACGGCTGGAACGTGATCCGCGGGGTCGACGGCCACGATGCGGCCGCCGTGAGCGCCGCGCTCTCGCAGGCCAAGGCCGGCCGCGGCAAGCCGACGCTGATCTGCTGCAAGACCACCATCGGCAAGGGCTCGCCGAACCGCGCCGGCACCGCCAAGGCGCACGGCGAGGCGCTGGGCGCCGAGGAGATCAAGCTGACGCGCGCCGCGCTGGGCTGGAGCGCCGAGCCCTTCGTGATCCCCGAAGCGGCCTATACGGCGTGGGATGCCAAGGCGCGCGGCGCCGAGCTCGAGGCGGCGTGGGACGCGCGCTTCGCTGCCTACCGCGCCGCGCACCCGGAGCTGGCCGCCGAGTTCGTGCGCCGCATGCAGGGCGAGCTGCCGGCGAACTGGACGCAGACCGCGGCCGAGGCACTCGCCGCGACCCACGCCAAGGCCGAGACCGTGGCCAGCCGCAAGGCCAGCCAGCTCGTGCTCGAGATCTTCACCAAGGCTCTGCCCGAGCTGCTGGGCGGCAGCGCGGACCTGACCGGCTCCAACCTCACCAACACGAGCAGCACGCCGGCGCTGCGTTTCGGCGCCGACGGATCGGGCAACGGCGGCCGGCACGTCAACTACGGCGTGCGCGAGTTCGGCATGGCCGCGATCATGAACGGCGTCGCGCTGCACGGCGGCCTGATTCCCTACGGCGGCACCTTCCTCACCTTCAGCGACTACAGCCGCAATGCCATCCGCATGGCCGCGTTGATGAAGCAGCGCGTGGTGCACGTGTTCACGCACGACTCCATCGGCCTCGGCGAAGACGGCCCGACGCACCAGAGCGTCGAGCACGCCGCCGCGCTGCGCCTGATCCCCGGACTCGACGTCTGGCGCCCGGCCGACACCGCCGAGACGCTGGTGGCCTGGCGCGTGGCCATCGAGAGCCGCAGCCGCCCGAGCGCGCTGCTGCTGTCGCGACAGAATCTTCCCTACCTCCCGAAAGGGACGCTCGACGACATCGCCAAAGGCGCCTACGTGCTGGCTGAGCCGGCCGAAGTCGGGTTGAAGAAGAAGGCCCAGGCGGTGATCGTCGCCACGGGCTCGGAGGTGCAACTCGCCTTGCACGCCCAGGCACAGCTCGCCCGCGACGGCATCGCCGTCCGCGTCGTCTCGATGCCCTCGACCAGCGTGTTCGACCGCCAGGCCACGAGCTACAAGAGCGCCGTGCTGCCCCAAGGCCTGCCCCGCATCGCGGTGGAGGCCGGCGTCACCGACTACTGGTGGAAATACGGCTGCGCAGCCGTCGTCGGCATCGACACCTATGGCGAGTCGGCTCCGGCCGGCGTGCTGTTCAAGCATTTCGGCTTCACCGCGGAGAACGTCGCCGACACCGTGCGCGCCGTGCTCGCGCGCCGCTGAAGCCTCTCGTTCAACCTGGAGGAAATCTCATGACCATCAAGATCGGCATCAACGGCTTCGGCCGCATCGGGCGCATGGTGTTCCGCGCTGCGATCCAGAACTTCAAGGACATCGAGGTCGTCGCGATCAACGACCTGCTCGAGCCCGACTACCTCGCCTACATGCTCAAGTACGACAGCGTGCACGGCCGCTTCAAGGGCGACATCGCGGTCGACGGCAGCACGCTGATCGTCAACGGCAAGAAGATCCGCCTCACCGCGGTGAAGGATCCGGCCGAGCTGAAGTGGGGCGAGGTCGGCGCCGACATCGTGGTCGAGTCCACGGGCCTGTTCCTCACCAAGGAAACCTGCCAGAAGCACCTCGCCGCCGGCGCGAAGAAGGTGATCCAGAGCGCGCCCAGCAAGGACGACACGCCGATGTTCGTCTACGGCGTGAACCACACCAGCTACAAGGGCGAGGCGATCGTCTCCAACGCCTCGTGCACCACCAACTGCCTGGCGCCCGTGGCCAAGGTGCTGAACGACACCTTCGGCATCAAGCGCGGCCTGATGACCACCGTGCACGCCGCCACCGCGACGCAGAAGACCGTCGACGGCCCGAGCAACAAGGACTGGCGCGGCGGCCGCGGCATCCTCGAGAACATCATCCCGTCGAGCACCGGCGCGGCGAAGGCCGTCGGCGTGGTGATCCCCGAGCTGAACAAGAAGCTCACCGGCATGTCGTTCCGCGTGCCGACCTCCGACGTGTCGGTGGTCGACCTGACCTGCGAGCTCGTCAAGGAAGCCAGCTACGAGGACATCTGCAAGGCCATGAAGGCCGCCAGCGAAGGCGCGATGAAGGGCGTGCTTGGCTACACGGAAGACAAGGTGGTGGCCACCGACTTCCGCGGCGAGCCCTGCACCTCGGTGTTCGACGCCGACGCCGGCATCGCGCTGGACAAGACCTTCGTGAAGATCGTCGCCTGGTACGACAACGAGTGGGGCTACTCCAACAAGGTGCTGGAGATGGTGCGCGTGATCGCCGCCTGATCGGCGCGGGATCGATCGCCAGTCGCCGTTCGTTTCGGCACATCACGAGGGGCTCCGCGAGGAGCCCCTTTTCGTTGCGACTGCTCACCACTTGCGAGGCCTGCGCAACAAACGCTTACTGGCGGGCGTCGAATCCGCACGACGGCGGCGAGAAGCCCGAACCTACACTGGCGGCCATGCTGCACCTGATGCGCCTGCTCTCGACCTCCCTGACTTTGGCGGCCCTCGGCGCCTGCGCGAACGACGCGCCGCCGGTGCCGGAGCCGGCGCGGGCCGCCGGGCTCGCCGTGATGGTCAAGCTCGTGCGCCCTGCAGCCGACGGCACCACCGTCGCCACGCAGGTGAGCGAGACCACCGCCCGGCCCGCGCGCTACGTGTCGTCCAGCGGCGGCGACTGGCACCTCGTCGAGGTGGCCTGCCGCAACCCGGCCGACTGCGATCTCGCGCTGCAGCGCCTGCGCAGCGATGCAACCCACATCGCCGCCGTGCAACGCGACGAACGAAAACGCATCGTCACGCCCTGACCCGCGCACCATTCGCCTCTCGAGCTGCCGACAACACACTCACCACAAGCCGCATCCCGGAGACCGCCTTGTTGAAGTCCCACCTGACCCGCCTGGCCGCGCTGCTGGCCGCCTCGACCCTCGTTCCGCTGGCCGCGCAGGCGGCGTCGAGCGCACCGTCCGGCGCCCAGTCGGCCCGCGTCATCGTGAAGTTCAAGGCCGATTCCGGCCTGCTGCGCAAGCAGGCCGCCAGCGTGGCGCTGCGCCACGAATCGCAGGCGCTCGCGCTCGGCGCGCGCGTCGGCCTGCCGCTCGCGGCCGGGCGCGGCGTGGCGGAGAACACCCAGGTGGTGCTGGCCACCGGCATGAGCAGCGAGGCGCTCGCGGCGCGCCTCGGCCAGGAGAAGGACATCGAGTACGCCGTGCCCGATCGCCGCAAGACGCGCGCGGCCGCGGCCACCGACCCGCTCTACGCGGCCGGGCCGGCGGTGAACCAGACCAACCTGACCGGTGGGCCGGCCGCGGGCCAGTGGTACCTGCGCGCGCCGACCACCACGGTGATCTCGGCGATCAACGCACAGGCCGCCTGGGACGTGCCGGCGGCGACCACCACCCCGGTCGTCGTGGCGGTGATCGACACCGGCGTGCGCTTCGATCACCCCGATCTGGCGGGCAAGCTGCTGCCCGGCTACGACTTCGTCGGGCCGGACCGCAACGACAGCGGCGTGGTGATCACGCCCAACACCTTCCTCACGTCCAAGGACGGCGACGGCTGGGATGCGACGGCCAACGACGAGGGCGATGGCATCACCACCGCCGAGACCAACGACTCGACCGGCCTCTTCTATCACTGCACCACGCCCGACAGCAACGGCAACTACACCGGCGAGTTCAGCTCCTGGCACGGCACCCAGGTGAGCGGCATCATCGGCGCGGCCACCGACAACGGCATCGGCATGGCCAGCGTGGGCCGCGAGCGCGTGCGCGTGCTGCCGGTGCGTGCGCTGGCCAAGTGCGGCGGCTGGGACTCCGACATCGTGGCGGCGATGAACTGGGCCGCCGGCAACACCGGCAGCACGCTGCCGGCGAATCCGAACCCGGCCAAGGTGCTGAACCTGAGCCTGGGCGGCAGCGGCAACTGCAATCCGCTGTACCGCGACGCCGTGTCGCAGATCACCGCGCTGGGCGTGACCATCGTGGCTTCCGCCGGCAACGGCAGCGGCCAGGCCGTCTCCGAGCCCGCCAACTGCACCGGCGTGATCGGCGTGGGCGGCGTGCGCCACGAGGGCGACAAGGTCGGCTATTCCGACATCGGCCCCGAGGTGAGCATCAGCGCGCCGGCAGGCAACTGCGTCAACACCACCGGCACGTTGCCCTGCCTTTACCCCATCCTCACCACCGCCAATAGCGGTGACTTCAATCCGGTGTCCGGCACGGCCGGCGCGATCTACACCGACTCCTATAACGCCACCATCGGCACCAGCTTCTCGGCGCCGCTGGTGGCCGGCACCGCCGCGCTGATGCTCTCCGTGAAGCCCGACCTCACGCCGACCCAGATCCGTTCGATCCTGATGAGCACGGCACGCACCTTCCCCGTCTACACCGACATCCAGAACTGCGTGGCGCCGCAGCCCGGCGTCACGCAGGACCAGTGCAACTGCACCACCACCACCTGCGGTGCCGGCATGCTCGACGCCAACGCCGCGGTGCGCGCGGCGGCCGGTGTCGGCAGCGGCGGGGGTGGCTCCGGTGGTGGCGGGGGCGGCGGCGGCGCGCTGGGCTGGGGCTGGCTGGTGGCGCTGGCGGTGGCCGTGATGGGCCTGCGGCGCGGGCGCCGCGGCGCCGACGCGGCGTGACGCCGGGGCACAGTCACCGGCGGGCGCTCCGCTTCGCAGGCCTGGTCGTCGCGGCCCTGGCCTTGTCCGCGCCCGCCGCGGCGGCCGGGTCTTCCGTCAACGGGTTGATCGTCAAGCTGCGCGACCGCGGAAGCGCGGCGCCGCCCGACGAGACGCGTGTCGAGAGCCTGCTGCAGGCCGAGGGGCTGAGCGCCACCTCGCGTCACCTCGGCCCCCGCGCGCGCCAGCTGGATTTCGGCGCGCGGCTGTCGGCGGCCGACGCCGCACGCCTCGCACAACGCCTGGCCCGCTCTTCGGAGGTCGAGTGGGTGGTGCCCAACGAACGCGAGCGGCGCCTCAACGTGCCGCAGGATCCGCTGTTCGCCGCCAGCCCGTCGACCAGCGGGCAATGGTGGCTGTTCCCGGCGGGCGGCACCAACCAGAGCGACATCGAGATGCGTCGGCGCGGCGTGGCGAGCCTGCAGTCGGCGTGGCTGAGCAGCATCGGCAACGGCACTGTCGTGGCCGTGCTCGATACCGGCATCACGGCGCATCCCGACCTGACGGGCGGCGTGCTCCAAGGGCGAGACTTCGTCTCGACCGTCGAATACGCCAACGACGGCGACGGCTGGGACGCCGACCCGTCCGACCCGGGCGACTGGGTCAGTGAGGCCGATCGCAGCGCCAGCCCGACGCTGTTCGGCGACTGCGAGGTCAGCGACAGCTCCTGGCACGGCACGGTGATCGCCGGCCTGCTGGCGGCGGACACCGACAACGGCCAGGGGGTGGCGGCGGTCAGCTGGCGCGGCCGCGTGGTGCCGGTGCGCGTGGCCGGCAAGTGCGGCGCCGACGTGGCCGACATCGTGGCCGGCATGCGCTGGGCGGCCGGTGCGCGCGTGTTCGACTCGCACGGCCGCGCGCTGCCGCTCAACCCGAACCCGGCGCGCGTGGTCAACATCAGCTTCGGCGGCAGCGCGGCCTGCAACGCGGCCTACCAGGACGCCATCGACGAGCTCGCCGGACTCGGCGTGGTGGTGGTGGCGGCGGCGGGCAACGAGCACGGTGCCGTGACGCGGCCGGCGAATTGCCGCGGCGTGGTCGGCGTGGCGGCACTCAACCGCGACGGCTTCAAGGCCACCTACTCCAACTTCGGCAGCGCCGTGACCATCGCGACGGTGGGCGGCGATCCGCGACTCCTCGGCAACTGGGGCATCGTGCTCGGCGACGACGGCATGCTGACGCTCGGCAACGCTGGCACGACGCGCCCCGGCACGGGCGTGTACATGCGCGAAGCCGGCACCAGCTATGCTGCGCCCGTCGTGGCGGGGGTGGTCGGCCTGATGCTGGGCATGAACTCGTCGCTGAGCGTGTCGCAGGTGATCGCCGGCCTGCAGCGCAGCGCGCGGCCGCACGTGGTGTCGACCAGGATCGGCCTGTGCTCCGACGCGAACCCGGGGCGCTGCATCTGCACCACCGCCACCTGTGGCGCCGGCATCCTCGACGCCGACGCGGCGCTGCGCTATGCGATCGACCCGGCGGCCTACGTGGCGCCGGCGCGCCAGGCCGAGAACATCGACAACATCGACGTGCTCGATGCCATCGCCCTCGGGCAGGACCGGCCGGCCAATGCCGGCAGCGCGCCGGCTGCGGGCGGCGGTGGCGGTGGTGGCGGCGCGCTCGGCGCCGGCTGGCTGGGGGCGCTCGCTGCCGCGGTGGCCGCGCTCAGCTGGCGCAGGCCCCGAAGCCGCGGCCGAGCGCCGGTACGCGCAGCGCGCTGAGGCGCTCGGCCAGCGCGGCGTCGGCGTTCTCGACGCGCAGCAGGTGCATCGTGGCCGGTGCGGCCAGCTCGATCACGCGCGCGCTGCGCACCCCGCGCTGTCCGAGCTGTTCGAGCGCGCGGTCGGCGGCGCTGCGGTCGTCGAAGCGGCCGAGCGAGAAGCCCAGGGTGTACTCGGCCGGCTCGGTGACTTCCTGGAACGCCACGCGCGTGCGGCGCAGTTCCTCTTCCTTCTTCGCGAGGGCGTCGCGGTTCGGGTAGCGGCCCATGTAGACCATCCAGCTGCCGGGCTTCTCGACCTTCACGTCGACCCAGCTGCCTTCGGGCAGCGGCGGCTGCAGGGCCTGCAGCGCCGCCACGGCCGACACCGACGCGCCGGTGGCGAACGGGCCAGCCTCGAGGCAGGCGCTGCGCGGCGCGGCGCTGGCCGGCGGCTCCGGCGCGCGCGGGGCCGTGGCGCTCGCGGCGGCGGACGGCGAGAGCACCACCACACGGTCGGCATTGATCTGCCGCGCCAGGCGCTCGGGCTCGCGCTCGGCATGCGTCCGGGTGCCGGTCACGCCCTCCAGCCAGCCCTGCGTCCACGCGAAGAAGAGCGCATTGGCCACCAGCAGGAGCAGCACGATGGCGCGCAGCATCGCCTCAGCTTCCGGCGTCGAGGCGCACGCTGACCTCGCCGCTGTGCAGGCTCACCGTGCCGCCGGGCGTCTCGAGCTGCAGCGCCCCCCGGGCATCGACGCCGCGCGCGATGCCTTCGCCCGCGCCGGGCTGGGTGGTGCGCACGGCGTGGCCGGCGAGCAGGTCGCGCCGGGCGTAGCCGGCAGCGCTCGCCGCGAAGCCCTCGGCCTCGAAGCGACGCAGTGCGCGCGCCAGCGGTTCCGCGATGCGGTGCAGCGCGGCGGGCGCATCGATGCCCGGCTCGAGCTCCTGCAGGCACGCGTAGCCGGTGCTCGCCTCCACCTCGCCCATCGGGCGAACGTTCAGGCCGATGCCGATCACGGCCAGGCGCACGCGGCCGGCGCTCACCGTCTCGATCAGCACGCCGCCGAGCTTGCGGCCGCGCGCCGGGCCGTCCATCAGCCACAGGTCGTTGGGCCACTTCAGCCCGAGCCTCGGCGTGGCGCCGGCCGCAAGCGGCTCGAGTGCGTCGGCCAGTGCCGCACCGACAGCCAGCGACAGGCCCGACCAGTCGTCGCGGGCGATCGGCAGCGAGAGCGAGAAGGTCAGCGAGGCACCCGGCGCCGAACTCCATCCGCGGCCCATGCGGCCGCGCCCGCCGGTCTGGTGCTCGGCCACCAGCAGGCAGGGCTGGATGTCGGCGGCGCGGCGGCCGAAGGCGGCGCTCTCGACGCTGCGCTGCACCAGCACGTCGGGGTTGTCGGGCTCGGGCCGTACCTCGACGCGGGCGCGCTCCAGCAGCGTGGTGTTGGTGGAGAGGCAGCGCTCGACGACCTCGACGCTCAGGCCGGGCAGCAGCTCGCGCAGCTGCAGCCACAGCGGCTCGGCGCCCCACTGCAACCGGGAGTCGCTCATGACGGTCGCCGCTCGCTCAGCGCTTGGGCGCGAGCATGGTGCCGCGGCACTTCTTCGAGCCGCAGTGGCAGGCGAACTGCTTCTTCAGCGCGGGCGTGTAGCGATCGTCGATCACCAGCCCGTAGTCGTAGAAGAGCTCCTCGCCCGGCTTGATGGCGCGCCGCGCCTTGATGAAGATGCGGCCGTCGACCTCGTCGGATTCGCAGTTCGGGTCGCAGGCGTGGTTGATCCAGCGCGCCGCGTTGCCACCCACCTTCGCGTCGATGACATGCTTCTCGTCGATGTGAAAGTAGAAGGTGTGGTGGGGGTCGCTGGGGTCGTGCGGGTGGCGGCGCAGGGCTTCCGGCCAGTCGATCAGCTCGCCCTTGTACTCGATCACCACCTCGCCCTTCTTCAGCGGCTGGAGCGCGAACACGCCCTTGCCGTGCACGCCCGAGCGGCGGACCTGGATGCGGCGGCCGCCGGCCGCTGCGCTGGCGGCCGGGTGCTGCTTGCCGTTGGTTGCTTGCGCCTTCATCGTCTTTATGTACATTGAATTCATGGGCGCGCGCGCGTATGCGTGCGTGCGCGCGAAGCCCGGATTGTATTGACGCGGCGGAAGCCGCCCTTTCCCGCACCGAACCGGATGCCATGACCAAGTCGCTCATCATTGCCGAGAAGCCCTCCGTCGCGCAGGACATCGTGCGCGCGCTGACGCCCTCCGTCGGCAAGTTCGACAAGCACGACGAGTACTTCGAGAACGACGCCTACATCGTCACCTCGGCCGTCGGCCACCTCCTGGAGATCAAGGCGCCGGAGGAGTTCGACGTCAAGCGTGGCAAGTGGAGCTTCGCGAACCTGCCGGTGATCCCGCCGCACTTCGAGCTCAACCCGATCGACAAGAGCAAGGGCCGGCTCAACGCCATCGTCAAGCTCGCCAAGCGCAAGGACGTGTCCGAGCTGATCAACGCCTGCGATGCGGGCCGCGAGGGCGAGTTGATCTTCCGGCTGATCCAGCAGCACGCCAAGAGCAAGCACCCGGTCAAGCGCCTGTGGCTGCAGAGCATGACGCCGGCGGCGATCCGCGAGGGCTTCGAGAACCTGCGCCGCGACGAGGACATGCAGGGTCTCGCCGAAGCCGCGCGCAGCCGCTCCGAGGCCGACTGGCTGGTGGGCATCAACGGCACGCGCGCGATGACGGCCTTCAACTCGCGCGACGGCGGCTTCTTCCTCACCACCGTGGGCCGCGTGCAGACGCCGACGCTGTCGATCGTCGTCGAGCGCGAGGAGAAGATCCGCAAGCACGTGGCGCGCGACTACTGGGAGGTCAAGGCCAGCTTCGCCGCCGAGGCCGGCGAGTACGAGGGCAAGTGGTTCGACCCGAAGTGGAAGAAGAACCCCGACGATCCCGAGGCCCGCGCCGACCGCCTGTGGAACGAGGCCGACGCCCAGGCCATCGCCCAAGCCTGCCGCGGCGAGCCGGCGCACGTCACCGAGGAGGCCAAGCCCAGCACGCAGGCCAGCCCGCTGCTCTACGACCTGACGACGCTGCAGCGCGAGGCCAACTCGCGCTTCGGCTTCTCGGCCAAGACCACGCTGTCGATCGCGCAGGCGCTGTACGAGAAGCACAAGGTGCTGACCTACCCGCGGACGGATTCGCGCGCGCTGCCGGAAGACTACGTGCCGGTGGTGAAGAAGACCATGGAGATGCTCGCCGACGAGGACCTGCCCGGCCCGCTGCGCGAACTCTCCGGCCACGCGCGCAAGGCCCTCAATGAACAGTACGTGAAGCCCACCAAGCGCGTGTTCGACAACGCCAAGGTGTCGGACCACTTCGCCATCATCCCGACGCTGCAGGCACCGAAGAGCCTGACCGAGGTCGAGGCCAAGCTCTACGACATGGTGGTCAAGCGCTTCCTCGCGGTGTTCTACCCGAGCGCCGAGTTCATGGTGACCACGCGAATCTCCACGGTCGAGAAGGCCGGCAAGGCCTACAGCTTCCAGACCAACGGCAAGGTGCTGGTCAAGCCGGGCTGGCTGGCGGTGTACGGCCGCGAGGCGCAGGAAGACGACGCCACGCTGGTGCCGGTGAAGCCCGGCGAGATGGTGCGCACCGAGAGCGTGGACGTCAACGCGCTGAAGACCAGGCCGCCGGCGCGCTACACCGAGGCGACGCTGCTGTCGGCGATGGAAGGCGCGGGCAAGCTGATCGACGACGACGAGCTGCGCGAGGCCATGGCCGAGAAGGGCCTGGGCACGCCGGCCACGCGCGCGGCCATCATCGAAGGCCTGATCCTCGAGAAGTACATGCACCGCGAGGGCCGCGAGCTGGTGCCTTCGGCCAAGGCCTTCCAGCTGATGACGCTGCTGCGCGGCCTGGGCGTGGAGGACCTCACCAAGCCCGAGCTGACCGGCAACTGGGAGTACCAGCTCGCCGAGATGGAGAAGGGCCGGCTGCAGCGCGACGCCTTCATGGCCGAGATCGCGGCGATGGCCGAGCGCATCGTCCGCAAGGCCAAGGAGTACGACCGCGACACCATTCCCGGCGACTACGCGACGCTGAAGGTGCCGTGCCCCAAGTGCGGCGGCGTGATCAAGGAGAACTACCGGCGCTTCGCCTGCGCCGGCAGGTCGGGCAACGAGGAAGGCTGCGGCTTCTCGATCAGCAAGATTCCCGGCGGGCGCAGTTTCGAGCTCGACGAGGTCGAGCAGTTCATCGGCAACAAGAAGATCGGCCCGCTCGAGGGCTTCCGCTCGAAGGCGGGCTGGCCCTTCACTGCCGAGCTCAAGCTCGCCTACGACGACGAGATCGCCAACTGGAAGCTCGAGTTCGACTTCGGCGAGGACGCGAGGAAGGCCGAGGGCGACGGCGAGCCGGTCGACTTCTCCGGCCAGGAATCGCTCGGCCACTGCCCGAAGTGCCAGGGCAAGGTGTTCGAGCATGGCACCAGCTACGTGTGCGAGCACGCGGTGGGCGCGCACGTCACGTGCGACTTCAAGAGCGGCAAGATCATCCTGCAGCAGCCGGTGGCGCGCGAGCAGATGGGCAAGTTGCTGGCCACCGGCAAGACCGACCTGCTGGAGAACTTCGTCTCCAACAAGACCCGGCGCAAGTTCAAGGCCTTCCTCACCTACGACAAGAAGGAAGGCAAGGTGATCTTCGAGTTCGAGCCGCGCGCGGCGAAGAAGGTGCCGGCCAAGAAGGCGGCCGCGAAGAAGACGGCCTGAGCCGAGCGTGGCCGACGAGCTGCCGCCCTGCCTCGAGCGCCATGGCGAGCGGCTGTGGCTCGCGGTGAGCGTGGTGCCCAACGCCAAGCGCACCGGTGCCGACGGCCTTCACGACGGCGCGCTGCGCGTGCGGCTGGCCGCGCCGCCGGTGGACGGCAAGGCCAACGACACGCTGCTGGCCTGGCTGGCCGACGAGCTCGGGTTGCCCAGGCGCCGCGTGGTGCTGGTGCGCGGCCAGACCGCGCGCCGCAAGTGGGTGGAAATTGATCACGATCAAGCGCCGATCGTGGCGTGGGTGAAACGCCTGCTCACCACGCCAGCCTCGCAGCAAGGCTGAACCTGTGAACTTTGGCAGTGTCCCCCGCGGGCAATTGTCCGTAATCTCGCGCCGATGAAACCTGCCTCGATCCGTTTGCCCGTGCGTGGCCTGCTGGCTGCGATGCTGATGGCCCTTGCTCCGTGGGCGCAGGCGCTCACCTTCGCAGTCAACGAGGGCGTCACCTACCGCGTGCCGCTCGAGGAGGTGCGCGGGCGCTACGCGGCGATCGCGGCGGACCTGTCGAAGATCCTCAAGCAGCCGGTGACCATCGAGCCCATCGGCGACTACAACCAGCTGCGCCGCGGCCTGCAGGCCAAGACCTACGACCTGGCGATGATCCACCCGGCGCACGTGTCGATCCAGGCGATCAAGGGCAGCGGCTACAAGCTGGTGGCCGTGACCAAGGGCTATCAGAAATACACCGCGAGCTTCCTCGTCAACGCCGATTCGTCGCTGACCTCGCTGGCCGACCTCAAGGGCCGCAAGCTCGGCGCGCCCGACGAGGACTCGATCACCTCGTGGATGGTGCGCGCCACGCTGCGCGACGCGAAGGTCGAGCCGGCGCAGATGCAGATCACCTACACGCGCTACCAGGACGCGGTGCCGTTCTTCGTCGAGAACAAGCTCACCGACTCCGGCGCCACCGCCGCCAACGCACTCGTGAAGGGCTGGCAGGGCAAGGGCGGCAAGATCCTGGCGCAGTCCAAGTCGGTGCCGATCAAGCACATCCTCGCCAGCCCGAACCTGGGCGCGGCCGACATCGAGAAAGTGCGCGAGTACCTGATCGGCCTGGACGGCAGCGACGAGGGCAAGAAGAAGCTCGAGCCGACCAAGTACAGCGGCTTCGAGAAGTTCGACGAAGCGAAGATGCTGGAGATCGGCACCTGGCTGGGACTTTGAGCCCCGTCGGGCGCCCGGCTCGTCAGCCCTGGCCGACGATGGATGCGGTGGCCACCAGTTCCTCGAACAGCGCCATCGACACCTGGCCCGACACCGCATAGGGGTCGAGCACGGCCGTCTCGGAGTACTTCAGCAGCAGGGCCGGGTTCAGGCGTGCCAGGTTGACCTGGCCCATCGACCAGCCGGCGAAGCGGCGCTCGCCGATCTCCTCGTAGGTGAGCAGCACCACGTCGCGGTGACGCTTGTCGGCGGCGATGCGGTTGTACAGCGTGTTGACCTGCATGCGCCCGCCCTCGAGCGCCTGCAGGAAGATGCCGCCGGAGAAGCACAGCACCCCGGTGATGCCCAGCGACGCGTTGGCGCCCTTGGATTGCCGCAGGATCGCGAGCAGCTCGTCCTGGTCGACCGACTCGGCTGCGCGGCTGGCATACATCAATCTCACGAGCATGATCAGTTCCCGTTCTTCTTCGAGAGGAGCGACAGGAATTCTCGCCGCAGATTGGCGTCCTTGAGGAAGGCGCCGCGCATCACCGAGTTGGTCATCATCGACTCGTCGTCCTTGACGCCGCGCCAGTGCATGCAGAAGTGGTCGGCCTCCATCACGATGGCCAGGCCGTCGGGCTTGACGCGGTCCTGCAGCTCGTTGGCCAGCATGGTCACCGCCTCTTCCTGGATCTGCGGCCGGCTCATGATCCAGTCGCACATGCGGGCGTACTTCGACAGCCCGATCAGGTTGCTGAACTCGTTGGGCAGCACGCCGATCCAGACCTTGCCGAGGATCGGGCAGAGGTGGTGCGAGCAGGCGCTGCGCACCTTGATCGGCCCGACGATCATCAGCTCGTTCAGGCGCGAGAAGTTCGGGAACTCGGTGACCGCGGGCGCCGCGGTGTAGCGGCCGACGAACACCTCGTCGATGAACATCTTCGCCACGCGCTTGGCGGTTTCCTGCGTGTTGTG
>WBZM01000840.1_pt2 | contig 33004 bp, 27 predicted proteins | sample 5204271 | NCBI WGS metagenome assembly WBZM01 (sample SAMN12344346, study PRJNA552823) | activated sludge metagenome | biome: Activated sludge suspended growth; feature: Nitrification reactor; material: Wastewater; isolation source: activated sludge from nitrification reactor of wastewater... | reverse complement strand
CGGCAGCCTCCTCGAACATGCTAGCCGCCTCAGGCGAAGTCCTTTGAGCTCGATCCCACGTGTACAGCGTCGGGCTGTTCAGGCAATGCCCCACGCGAGGGTCTACGTCAAGATAGCCCGCCTCGTCATAGCGCTTAAGCCATGACGGCGCAACCTTCCCAAGCACCGATGCTGTGGGAATTCCGTCACTCTCGCTCTCTTTGGCGTACAGCCCGATGACGAACGTATCTAGCTCTATTTCCTCCAGCAGTAGTCCAAGTTGCCGGACGATCTCCTCATTGGTCTTGGCCGCAAACAGCCCTTCTGCGTGCTTCGGCAGACAGTCCCTGACGTCGCCCGGCGGTTGGAATTTCAGAATCGGCGGCGCCTGAACGAACGCCGGTTGCCCGTAAAAACTGGGCACGACCCTCATCGGTCTATCACCAACCACTTTCGGGCGCTCAACCTTACCCATCCTGCACCCCCCGCCGGTGCTGTCCATTCAAACGTCAATCCTTATAGCATAGTCTGCAAATCGCTGCCCGGGAAGGGCTTTGTCATAGCGTGGGCGGATCGCCGGCGCGCGTACCGTACACCTCCCTATTTGTGCGCTATTTCGGATTCGTCGGCGCGGCCCGTACCCTACCCGGGAGCCGCCAAGAAAAAGAGGGCGATCCCACGCGCATGCGCACGTGGGATCGCCCTCAAGCAGATGACAGACTAGGCGGCCGCCAGCTGGTCCTCGATGGTGCTGCTGTCGCCCTTGTCGAGATCCAACAGCGAGTCCAGCTCCCGCTGGCGCACGAGCAACGACGTGAGTCGTGCTTCATGCTCGAACGACCGTTCCAACTCAAACTGCAGATCGTCTCGCCGCCTCTCGCCGTCCGCGAGCTGTCGGCGAGCCATCTCGAGACGCTTGGGAACTTCGGCAAGCGCTCCCAGCAGCCCGGCGACGAGCGACGGCACCTGGACAAACTCGCCCACCGAGTAGGTGTAGTTCCCCTTCAGGAAGAAGCTCGGATGCGTTTGCAGTTGCGTCCTCGAGCCGAAGATTCCCAACTCGAAACCGCCGAACTCGCCAACGATCTCGTCGATCGATCTGCTTGCGCCGGCGAGCCGATCGCGGGTCGCAATGACCAGCTTACGCAACGCGTCTCCGGCGGCATCAGCACCGTGATACTCGCGCCCGTGCAGCGTGACGCAAAAGTTCTCCAGAAACACCTCCGTGCGACGCGCCACATCCTGCACGTGGCGCGTGATCGCAGTTCGGTAGCTCTCGAACGTCGCCGGCGAACGTGCAATTTCCGCCTGGTTGCGCCAGCGCTGTTCCTGCCACAGCGAGAACAGCATCGACAACTTCGCCACTTCCGCATCGACTGCGGCCTTCTCGATGACGAGCGGGTTGCCGCTCGCCAGCGCCTTCACCTCGGCATAGGTCAGTGCCGCCATCTGCACATCCTCGATCGAGCGTATCCCCTTGTTGCCGCTGAGGACCTGCGCGATGAATCGAGCCTTTGTCTCCAGGAGCTGGTTCTGGTACGCATCGAAGCTGCCCTCGCGGACATACCGGATCAACCTCACCACCTTGTTGCGGTTACCGGGACGCACAACTCGCCCATCGGCCTGCTCCATCTGATCCGGACGCCACGGCGTAGTCAGCATGTGCGACGCGATCGCACGGTCCTGCACGTTGGTGCCGACCCCCATGCGTTCGGTCGTTCCCATGAAAACACGCACCTTGCCCTCGCGCACCAGCTTAAAGAGGGCGATCTTCTGCGCGTCGCTATTCGCTTCATGCACATAGCGAATCTCGTGCTTGGGCACGCCAAGCTCGATCAGCTTGTCTCGAATTTCGTCATACACACACAACTCCTTTCCATCTGTCGCCCCTTTCGGCGTCGACAAATCACAAAAGACCAGCTGCGTAAGCCGCTCTTCGCGGGTTTCACGCCAGATCTCGAAGACTTCCCGCACGCAGGCATTGATCTTCGAGTGTTCCTCCGCTGGCCAGCCTGGCAACACGACTCGGATGTCGAGCGCGGCCTTGCGACCGTCGTTGGTCACCGCGAGCATGTTGTCGATGTCGGGCGTCACCAACCCCCGCCTGATCGTTTCGGCACGCTCCACCAGGCCGTCGACGTATTCCTTCAGCTTGCCCGACGACGGCACGACAACGACCTTGGGCTTGCCGCCCTCGATCGCGGGCTTCGGCAGCCTGAGCATCTCGTCGGTCTGGATGTCCGCGACCTCCGTAAACAGCGCCATGAGCTCGGGGACGTTGTTGAACCGCGCCAAGCGGCTCGCCAGGCGGTAACCCCTGCCTTCCGGACTGAGCTCGAGGCAACTGACCACCTCGCCGAACGTTGATATCCACGCGTCGAATGTCTGCAGGCCCAGCTCTGCCAGACGCGCCGGCTGGAGATAGCGCTGCATGGCATGGATCTCGGCGACCGTATTGCATACGAAGGTCGCTGTCATGAACACCACGCCGCGCCGCTGTCCGTCATGCAACTCCATCATGTAGCGGGTCTTCAGCCACATGTCGAAGGAACGCTGGCTGTTGGCGCTCGGCATCCCGGGCACCCTGGGCAGCTTGGAGAACGTGAACAGGTTCTTGAAATAGTGCGCCTCGTCCACGAACAGGTAGTCGACACCAAGTTGCTCGAAGGTAATCAGATCGTCCTTCCTCGTCTCCTGCGCCAGCACTTCGAGGCGCGCCTTCCATGCCTTCTTCATTGACTCCAACTGCTTCACGATCCGGTTACCGCGGCCTTGGGAGTACGCCCGTATGACCATCTCGATCTCGACGATGATCTTGCCGATCTCGCGCGTGACGTAATCGGCGCTCATGGCAATCAGCTCGAAGCTGGAATGGGCGATGATCACCGCATCCCACTCTCCCATCGCGACGCGCGCGACGAACTCCTTTCTCTTCGACTTCTCCAGATCCTCCTTTCCCAGTACCAGTATCGATGCCCCCGGGTACAGCCGCTGAAACTCCGCGGCGTACTGCATCAGGCAATTGTTCGGCACGACGTGACACGGCTTCCGGGCCAGCCCGAGTCGACGCAGTTCCATCGACGCGATTGCCGCAAGCGACGTTTTGCCGCTCCCAACGCTGTGACCGATCAGCGCGTTGCCCCGCTGCAGGATGCGCGCCACGCCGTTGAGCGTGTGCGGGTAGGGCGAGATGCACCCCGAAAACCCCGGCAGAGCCAGGTAGCTGCCGTCGAACTGCCGTACGCGCGTCGAGTTGAACAGATCGTTGTACAAGCGGACCAGCCTTTCGCGCCGCTCCGGATCCTCGAACAGCCAGATCCCGAAACGCTGATTGATGGTCCCCAGTTTCTCGCGCGCAGCGAGCGTCTCCACGCGGTTGACGATGTAGCGATCCGACTTCGGATCCTTGTCGCGAACCGTAGGTGCCTGGCCGTTCAGAGCATGCTCGAGCAGTTCCATTCCGTGCAGGCGATGGGTGCCGAACTCCTGCGTGGCCTTCACGTTCTGCCTCATCCTCCAGTCGCTGGAGGACGCATGCCATGCACCAGCGTCGGCTGAGTAGGCGATGGTGACCTCCTCGTCACCGAACAAATACCGCGCGAAGGCCTCCACATCCACGGCGGGAATCCAGACCGCACCCAGACGTGCCACGATCATCCCGGCCTCGATGTCCTGCGGTGCGACCTGATCGAGTGCAAGCACGTTGCCCCGAAAACGCTCACCGCTCGCGGCGGCCTGCGCGAGCTTCTTGCGTACATTCCCGCTCAGATACTCGTCGGCCGTCTCATACGCTCCCGATGCCGGATCGAGGAACACACGTCCCTGTGCCTCGAGGTGGCCCACCACGGCCTCAACCTCGCTTTGCAGCAAACCCAGCCATGTACTCAGGATCCACACGGCCCCGCCACGCCATCGACGCCACCAGGGCTTCTTCCGGCGTGGCCACTGCGCTGGGCTCCTCGACCCGCCGCATGGTGTTGCGGGTGAAGATCGCCGCCTTTTCCGCGGCTTCGTTCTCTTCGTCGTAGTGCTCGAGACTGATGAGCAGCGGCAGCTCCGGGTCGCCCCGCATCGCGCGCGTGTTCGCACGCGAGGACAGCCAGCCGTACTTGGCGACGTAGCGGTCGTAGAGCTCGTTAAGGCGACCGCGCAGATCCATGACGCCATCGTCGTCGCCATGAGCCTTCTGCGCCTCCAGTAGCTCGCGCGCGCAATCACGTATCGCGATCAAGCCGGCAATCCGCGAGCGCTGCTGCTGATTCAGTTCGTCGTGAATGTCGACGAGCTCGCAGCCGAGATAGCGGACGATTCTTGCGTTGTGGATGCGGTAACTGCCTTGCTTCCACGAGTCGTGCACGGCAGGCACCACATCTCTTGCCACTTTGCTCGTGGCGCGGATTTCCGGCTCATAGCAACCCGCCGGCAGCGCGTCGACGCAGGCCTTCAGCGCCGGCTCGAGTTCGCCCGAGAACACTGTCGTCTCGACCTTGTCGTAGCCGCGGCTGATCTTCTCGACCCGGCCGATCACCATGTGAGGGTTCGCGGCGTAGTAGGCGTTTATGTACAGATCGCCATATGCACGCGGCGCTCGCAGGCTCTCCGGCAGCTTGGTCTTCGCCAGCCAATCCGATGCCGGCGTCTCGCCGGCGTAGCGCCTCTTGAGGAACAGCACGTCGCTCTGCACATCGGTGCCGGCGATCGCTTCGAACGCGCCCGATGGCAACCGGATCGCGCCGAGCAGATGCGCCTGAGATGCGACATACGAACGCACATGCTGATCCCAGCCGTCCATGGTGTAGGCCGACGTGATCAGGCAGACGAGGCCTCCAGGCCGCACGAGATCTAGCGCCTTGCCAATGAAGTAGTTATGGATGGCGAACCGCGTGTACGGACGGTGCGTCATGTCCGACACCTGGTAGTCGCCGAATGGCACGTTGCCGATCGCGAGATCGAACCAGTCAGCGGGTAGCGGGCACTTCTCGAGCGGAGCGATTCGGACGTCCGCACCGAACGGTTCATACAGCGCCCGCAACATGCGGCCCGAGACGTGGTCGACCTCGACCGCCGTGACGTGGCTTGCATGCACCATGTCGTTCGGCATGAGGCCGAGGAAATACCCGACACCGGCACTGGGTTCGATCACGTGGCCGCCGGCGAAACCGAGACGCCTCACCGCTTCCCAAATCATGCGGATGACCGGGGCGCTTGTGTAGTGCGAGTTGTTGACGCTCGCGCGACACGAGCTATAGGTCTCCTCGTCCAACAAGGCTTCCAGGCGCAGCGCGCGCTCGACCCAAGCAGCATCGTCCTGCTCGAGATTGAACGCACCGGGAAGGCAGCCCCACCCGGTGTAGTGATGCAGCGTGTTCCGCTCTGCGTCGGCCGGTATCCGCTTGTCGGATTCCAGCGAACTCAGCAGCTGGATCGCGGCGACATTGGCCTCGTACTTCCTGATGCCGGAAAACGTGCCGCTGATGACTTCGGGATCCAAGGCCGGCCAGGGCAAGCGCTCGGCAGACGACTGAGCAGCCGCTTCCGGGCGCCAGGGCCGGACGCCGCTCGATTCTTCCGCAACCGAAACGCAGCTGGCTGCGCCGCTGTCGGTGCCCGCCATGTCGCCCCGCTCGAGCGCAACAGCGATGTCAATCAGGCACGGAGCTCCAGTCTCGAATACGTCGCATGCGACTTGGGGCAGGGGAGTAGCGGCGGCTTGCGGCGCAGCGGGCTCGAACCCAGGCAGCCATTCACTGGCGTCGATGACTTTCGCCATGTTCGTGTTCCTCCAAAAGAAAAGCGGGGAACACGACGCGCCCCGGACGGGGAAGATCGTGTTCCCCGCGGGACGGATATGACGGTCGCCGGCGGTGCCGACAACCAAGCGACACAGCTTCCGTAGAAGCTGCCAAAGAAACTCAAGGGCAGGTGACGACTGCTACGCGGCGTGAGCCGGAGACCCCCAGGGCCCTTATGGGCAGAGGGTCAAGAATGCCGAATCAGTATCCCATCATGCGTTTCCGGCCACAAGATCCGCATGCCATAGACGCCGTTTACTGGCCAATCGCATGCAGGGTTTTGCACCGCCCGGAACTGGATCCGGGAGCGCGCCCTTGCCCGCGCGCCGTGCCGTTCGGTGCCCGGACCAGCAGCTCGATCCAATCGGCCACCAAGCGCGCCGAGGTGGCGAGCTGAGCTCGAAACCCCCACGAAATTGAGGCTATTTCGACTGGCCGTCAGCAATGGAGGCAATCAACATCGGCGCATGGCCAGGAGGATTCGAGCAATGCCCAGTGCAGCGAAACGCAAGCCCAGCCCGGAGCCTGATATGGGCGACGGCGGGCAATCCACCCGGCGGTCGGCTAATCCCAGGGCGCGCGACGTCTCCTCACCCGCCAACGACAGCTCCGTGACGGGCCGCAAACGTTGGCAGCCCCTCACGCATGCCGAGGTGCACACGATCGCGGCGAAGGTGCGCATGAACGGTCGCCATGCATCCGCGGACGTGGCGCTCTTCTACATGCTGCTCGCGACCGGCGCGAAACCACTGGAGTTGGCCCGCGTTCGTGTCCGCGACGTCCTCGCACCCGATGGATCGATCCGGTCGGATGCGACCCTGCCCGCGTCCGCCTCGATCTGCGGGGAACCGCGGCCGATGTACCTGAGAAGTCAGCCGGTGCGCGAAGCGCTCGCGGATTACGTGCGTTTTCGTCAGGCGAACGGACACTGCACTTCGAACAGCGGTCGCTATCACGGGCTCGATCCCGACAGCATGCTCTTCGTCGATGGCGCCGGCCGACCCTATGAGATCGAGATACATGGCCCCAAGGGCAACCGGTATCTGTGCAGGGGAATCCTGGAGGCCTCCCGGAGAATCTTCCGACAATCGGGGATTCCAGGGCTGTGCAGCAAGACCTTGAGGCGGACCTTGGCGAACCGGTTGCATGCGCGCGGTGCGACCGTGGATGAGATTGGCGACGTCCTGGGTATGCGCGATCGTCGAACCGTGCGGCAGTTGCTCGACCTGCCGCCCGCTCGCACCAAGAACCTCGGGGACCTCTTCGACGACATCGTGCCAATGGCGGAGCGCCGCCGTGACGACGATACCCCGTCCGGGCCGGAGACGCTGTCATGACACAGCGCGTATTCGTCAAGGGTCGCATCTTCGACGGCAGCGACCCCGAGCTGCAGACCGCGCTGGATTGCGTCTATGAGACCCCGGAACGACCGCGATGCATGTGCGTCGACGGCGGCGTCGACCTGTACATCTCCAAGCGCCCTTCAGGCTACTGTCTGGCGCGCATGCCCGGCACCGGCAGCAAGCATCATCCGACCTGTCCGGACTACGAACCCAACCCCGGCGTCTCCGGGCGCGGCGCCTTAATGGGCGACGCCATCATCGAGAAGTCTGCCGAGCTGCTCGAGCTGCACATCGGCTTTGCTCTATCCAAGAGCACGGGGCGGGCAATTCCGCGCGGCGAGCCGACACCGCCGAAGGACGTCCACACCGCCAAGCGTCGCCTCAGTCTTCAGTCCGTCCTCCACCTCCTCTACGAAAACGCGAGATTCAATCGCTGGTACCCGGGCATGGACGGAATGCGCAACCAAGGGGTGTTGTGCAAGTACCTGACAGAGGCGGCGGAGCACATCGTGGTTCGTGGCGAACCCTTGAGCCGGCGTCTCTACGTTCCCGAGCCGTTCAATGCCGAACGAAAGGATGACATCGCCGCACGCCGACGGGAGAAGCTCGCATTCCTGAACTCTACGAAGGACGGGGCGGAATTTCCCTTCGGCCTCATGATTGGCGAGTTCAAGGAGATGCAGGCAAGTACGTCCTCGCGCAAGGTGATCATCAAGCACATGCCCGACACGCCGCTGTACATCGACGACAAGGCCTGGGAACGCGTGGAGCGGGTGTATGGTCCCGTTCTAGAAGCGCGCGATGCCGACGTACCGCGCAAACCGAAAATCATCGTGGCAGCGGTCATATTCGCCAAGCGAGAGAACCTTTACCAGATCGAGCGCCTTTCGATGATGTTGGTCTCCGACCAGTACATCCCCCTCAATGACACTCACGAGCTGCCGCTCCTCGACAGGCTCCAAGGCGAACAAAGGGTCTTCCTCAAGCCTCTGCAATACGACTCACCGAGCGCTGCCGGCTACGCAAACTTCCTGCTGCTGGACGCGAGATCCGATGACGGGAGCGACCACTCTCTGCATGTCGTGAGCCCGTTTGCCAATCAAAAGGATCAAGCCCTCAAGGCGGCCGCGATCGTCAAGGCTGGGCCAAACGCCTGGGTATGGAAGACGGACGAGAGCATTCCGGCGCTGCCCGCAGCACGCCGCTTTCGAAGCGTCCCCGATGAGCCGGCAAATGCGAATCAGGGTACGACGACGTCGTAGTGGGATCTGGCGCATATCAAGAGGGCGGCGCGCTAATAAACCAACACACGTATGCAGGATCGAAATTATGCTATTTTGAGCATGCCATCAATGAAGAGGAGGCTTCCATGGCAAAGGCTAAGGGCTCGATCGAGAATGTGCGAGCGCTACGCGAATCGCTCGGTCTCAACCAGTCTGCATTCTGGAGCAAGTTTGGCGTAACGCAGAGTGGGGGTAGCCGGTACGAGAACGGGCGCACCATCCCCAAGCCCATCAGAGTACTGCTGCAGGCGAACCTCGACGGCGCGCTGGACGATGCGACGCTTGGGAAGTTGATGAAGAAGGTTTCGAAAAGCTAGTCGCCCACAAGACGGAGGTCGTTGTCTACGACCTCCTTCATCAACCTCCCAGCCTTGAAGTGCACGGCGCGCTTTTCCGGCACCTGCACCGATTCCCCAGTTCTCGGATTTCTGCCAGATCTTGCCGGCCGAATCGTGATCGAGAACGCGCCGAAATCCCGGATTTCAATACGCCTGCCGTCCGCCAGTCTGGACGTCATGGCTTCGAGAATACAGTCCACTGCTGCTTGAGCGTCCTTCTGCACGAGCCCTGCGAGATCAGGGCGCCGGGCAATGGTGGCGATGAGGTCGGACTTGGTCATGGGTGACCATGCTACCATCACCGGGAACTGGATTAACGTACAGTCCCGTGGTCAAATGGTTCACAGCAAAGCTCCCTGGAGGTTCGTCAGGCTGCACTATTCTGTCCCGCATGCGATCGTGGATGCGGATGGCAGGATCTTGTGTGGACACGTCCGGGATTGCGACGGTCCCTTGATGGCGGCTGCGCCGACTATGTTCGCTGTACTGCGGCGAATCGCCTCCAGACTGCCACCCGGTGACGAACTAGGGGACTTGGCTCGAAGGGCGATCGCGGTTGTTGTGGCGGAACAGAGACCCGACCCGTGAATTTGCCTTGCCCGTCACCCGCCCATTCAACGCGGGTCGACGTGAGCTAGAACACGGGCATACCAAAGCAGTGGACGATAGTTCCTGTCGCATACGCGGACGAATCGCGGATCACTCCGGTAGTAGCGTTCCCATCGTCAAGATCGCCATCCAACTTTTGCGCGACGTCCGAGGGAACACGCTCGAACACCGCGACAGTAGCGTTCATTCCCGCCAACGAGCCCAGCAGAGCAATGCCGGTGCCGCCCGATAAGCCGCATCTTGTCTGCGCTGTGTCAAGCGCCGACTCACGGCTCATGGCCGTTATGGAGAGATCTCCATCGGCCATAAGCGGCCCTAACGTGCCTGTCTCCGAAGCTGACGTCGCGGCGTGCCCACTGTTCAATAATGTTCCCAGCTGAGGGCAAGGGTGTATGCTGAGAATGTCTAAGCAAACGAAAGCACATCATGATCGTACGCCGCCGGACATGGCTCTACCGGCTTCGTGGGCAGCGCTTGGTGCACAGCGTTTCGTTCAAGCTTCCCCTGACGGCGTCTCAAGTCAGACAAGCGCTGCGGCAATCGGTCGGAATGCCAGAAGAACTGTGGGGACGCAGCACCAGCGACCTACGCGAAACCCTGGAGCATTGAGCGGGTCCGCGGACCAGAACAAAGAAGTCGCTTGCAATTGCAGGCTGCGTACTCGATGGTGTAGGCGGCGATCCTCAAGTAGTGTCGTTGCTGTGCGGTTCTTGTATCCGCATCCACCCGGAATCTTCCTTCATCACCGCTGTCTTGATGCTCGCCCCACCAGGGGCAATTCCCATAGCCTATAGCGCTGGCAAGATGCGCAAGCATCACATTCGCATTCTCGCAGAAGACCGCGTCTCTCGAGATGGCTCATTACGACCTCAGCAAAGGGCGCATCACCTTCCGCCATGAACACGTCTCCGATTTTCGAGCACATCAAGAAGCATGGCCAAGTGCGCGACGCAGAGATCGCCATGGCGCTGGGGCTAGCGCTGACAAAGGTACGCAGTTTGTTGTCTGACCTTTCCGCGCGGGGGCAAATCTCCTGTTGCAGCGTGACGCGCTTCAGGAACGGCAAGTCCATCGAAGAAATCCTCTGCCGGGTTTCCGGATACATCCCTCCCGCGGCGCCGGGACGCAAGCCAAAGCGCTAGCCGACCAGATTGGCGCAAACCCGAGGTAGCGGGTTGCCATTGCCAGCCTTGCTCACCGCCGGGCCGATGGGCTCTTGCATGAACTGACCGTCGGCTACGGGTCGGTGGCTACCTCAGGGCGCTACATCCGCCAAGCATCGGGCAAATCCCGGCCACAACCAGTCAGTCGGGCCATCCCAACACCCAATCCCTAAACCATCCGCGCACGGAAATCGGGTCCAATGCCATTAAGTTACAAATCGCGATTTGCGACTTGAACGTCCATGAAATCAGGTGAGGATCGGTCCAACTTCGCAAGCGCGCTAGAGAGCGTCGGCCCCGCATCCATGACTCCGACATCCGGCCACTTCACTACGCTCGCCGCCTCCTCAATCGAGGCATGCAGCCATGTTTCAATGTCGCCAGGCTCTATCGATACGACGCTGCGTTTGTCCTGCTGGTTGGCCGGCAGTTTGGGATCCGGCTTGTGCATGCGCGACATGATTGGGTGATCATCGGCATTGAGCGTGAGCATGGTATAGCTCTCTGTGATTTCGCCGGTTTCTCGATCGACCCAGGCATTCCACAGGCCTGCCAGACTCCAGGGAGTGCCGTCGGATCGGCGAAAACGCCACCAGACGTTCTTCCCGGTCTCCCAACATGGCTCATCAAACGACCATGCCGGAATGATGCAACGTTGTCCGCGAGACCACGATTGCTTGTACGAAGCCTTGGCTCCGAGCTCCTCGAACCGCGCATTGTTCGTCGAGTACGTCAGCTTGCTCGATTTCGCAAACCAGGGAATCAGGCCCCACTGGCCGACAACGAGCTCGAGCGCGCGATCCTCTTCCGATCTCCGAAGAAATGGTCCTGCTGCCCGCGGAAAGATCTCGACCTGGCCACGCCAGGGGTTACGCCGGCCGATGGCCCAGAAACGCTCGATTTCGGCCTCGTTGGGAGCAACATAGCGATTACACATGTTGGCAGTACACTACGAGCAATTGCAAAGGGAGGGCAAGAGCATGAACGAAACCTACGACCACGATTTTGTTCGGTGGGCCGACGAGCAAGCTGATCTCCTGCGTGCCGGCCGGCATTCCGAGGTCGATTTCGAACACATTCTTCTCGAGCTCCAGGAAATGGCCAGCGCACAAACAGTCGCGCTGCAGTCAGCTCTGCGGGGCGTTCTTGTGCGCATGTTCAATCTTTTGTCATCACCCGACAGTGAACAAAGAGACCGCTGGGAAGAGGATGCTGCCGAGCTTCGCGCGGAAATTCTATTCCGACTCGACGAGGCGCCGAGTCTCCGCCAGCGTCTCCCAGAGCTCGTCACCAATGCATGGCCGCAGGCGCGCGTGACGATTCAGAAATCATTCGACGGCGGCCAGCGCGTACATATCTCGACTACCTGCCCGTTTTCGATCGCAGAGATTCTGGAGTCCGAGAGCGAAGAAGTAGTCTGAAACGCCCATCAAGCACTATCGGCGGACCACCTGCAAGCTGCGCTTGCAGGTTTGCTTCTGCTTCGGCCTTCGGCGGCCGGTTACCTAAGACGTTTAGCGGCACGAGACAAGACTGGAGGGCCATACCCGCATGAGCTATCTACCTCTTCGGCTACCGCCTGGCGTTGATCTCCGGCAATCGCTCGAAGCCGCACTAAGCGCGGACGGCGAAACATCTGCGTTTGTCGTGTCAGGCGTAGGAGGCCTTTCGAAGGCACAACTTCGCTTCGCTGGAGAGGTGTCGGCGACTTCATTGACTGGCATGTTCGAAATTCTCTGTCTCTCCGGAACGCTCACGCCTGATGGGGCGCACCTTCATATGGCAATCGCGGACCGGCACGGTCGCGTGGTCGGGGGTCATGTGTGCCGCGGCAACACAGTTCGCACTACTGCCGAAGTTCTCTTGGCTTGTCCTCAGGAATGGATGCTTACCCGCGAGCTCGATGCAAACACTGGCTTCAAGGAGCTCATCGTGCGGTCAATGGGAAAGGACGCGTGATGACAGTCGGGAACTTCGGTAACAGATTAGTCTGGGCACACGGGTTACGTTCGTAGCCCGAATGTCTACTTCTATTGCGCGAAGTGTGGGGTCTGCGGTGACCTGGTCAGGAAGGCTGGAGTCGGCCAAGAGCTGCGGTCGAGCAACCGCTCCGAAAGCGGACGCAAATGCTATATGGAGAGTCCATCATTGATAATCGCATCCGTCCGAGATAATCTCTTTGCCATACAACCACGTGATGTAATTTCGAACGCCGAGGGTGTAGCGTTCTATCTCTTCGCATCCAAATCTGTTGGCTACATGGTTTCAGCCGTTCAGCCGGGCGATCCTTCGGCCCGAGAGCCCGTGCTCAGGCTGCCTGTGCCTTATGCCACCCCACTGCTTGTGTTTGGGGTCGCTGCTTTCCCCGTGGTCTTGTGGCTTTGCCCGTCGTTCAAATTCGAGGCTGCAATAGCATGAATCGATATGCCGTGGCCGTCGCACTATTGCTCAGTTCCATGAGTGCGGCGGCACAGTTCAGTCAAGCTCATCTATCCGACGGCAAGAAGAGCCTGTTCATAACTGAAGCGTCTGGAGATACATTCAATGCACCACTGCTTGAAGACCAAGTGGCGTTCTCTCGTCCAAGCATCGCCAAAAACGGAAAGTTCGTGGGGTGGCTGGCCGAATACAATTTAGAGAGTGGTTTCGCATGTCCATTTCCGGGGCGGCTTGTGGTGATCGATCAGTCACGAAAATTGAGGGTCTTTGGCCCTGACGCCCCTGTCGCAGTGTTTAGCTGGTGCTTTTCAAAAGATGTAACCGCTGTCGCATTCATGTTTGGATCGCTGCACTTCGCTCACTATTACGGCATGGAACTCCGCAGAATCAAAGACGGGAAGCGACTGGCGACACACAACTACGACGAAAGCAATGAAGAGATACGCCAGGCAAATGAACATCTGCCTGACTGGGCGAAGTGCCTGGTTGATACGTCATTCCAATAGAATTCGTCGCTTGAGTTCAACTATGAAGTGCAAGGACTGGAGGCGGCCAAGAGTGGCCATTGGAAGGCAGGGGGATGCAGCTTACCTGCCTGCGTGGTATAGAAGAGCGCAGGCAGTGCGAATCGATAGACAGTTCAGACGAAGAACAGGGCGACGGGCGCCCTGCCACATCATCGGGAGCAGAACACGGATTCGGCAAGATACAGAAAGGTCCGGTAGCTGAATGAGCATCGCAGAAATTTCCACGGAACTCCGAACGAAGGATGCGTTCCACCACATCGACATGGGGTTCGTGAATCGGCGGCTCTGTTTGACCGCGCTCGGCGAGTCGGGCCGGAAGTACTATGCCGAGCACGCGTTGTCCGGGGACGGCCACCTTGTCCGGTTGAGCAATGACCACCTTCTCGTGACGATGCTGGAGGACGTTTGTGAGCACCATGGCGCGCCCACTCTACTTGAGGCGCTTCAGGCGGGCGAAGCACGAATGGTGTTTCGTAGCACCGAAAAACTGGCTGCGTGTCCTGAAATCTATGATGCGAAGCGCGTAGAACATGCAGTTGAGCTGCCGCTGGATTTCGGCAAACCTATTGTAATCGCATACCACACGGCGCATCTGGTCAGCGACACGGGGAGGATGACGCTCGCCGAGGGAAGCGGGAAGGGTTACATGCAGTCGATTATCGGTCGACTCCACAACGAAGCCGGTCGCTACCGCATCGAGCCGCTGGTTATCGGTGCCCCATGGTACGACCATCCCCGCAACGGGGAGGACGGCGGCGAACTGATGTGGTTCGGCCAAGAGTTCGGCGAAATCCTTCCTGAGGACATTGAGCAGTTTAGAGAAATGAAGAATGTGACCGTATCGAGCGGCGAGGAATGGCAGAACGTGATGTCGAGACTGCCTGAGCAGGCGGTGAAAAGAGCTCTCGCGTCGCTTCTCCAGGAGCCGACAAAGAACGACTGGGGAGGTGAAACAGACGATCATTTCTCTGGAAACGTGATCGTCGGAGGCCGCCGCCGGACGGCGGCGTTCCTGTTGAAAGGGCCGACGAACTTCCGTGAAATGACACTGGACATGATGGGCAAACGGGCCGACCAGATATACCGGCTGACCCGCACTGATGCCGAGATCTATGTCGTCCAGCACTCGCATCTCATCGGCGATGCCGTTCGAGGAACGCTTCGCGCGCTGACCGTCTATCCAGGCGGAAAGAAGAAGTACTGCGTGATCGATGGGCTTGCCACGTACCGCATCCTGAAGGCTTACCAGAAGCTTCCGGCTCCCGCCACTGCCGCTTCATAGACATTACCCGCGAAGCTTGCGCCGATGTCCGCTCAGGGTCGGTGGCTGCCACTCATCTGTCACAACGTCGCACTGACCGACCACGACGATTTGGCACGGGTGATCATGGTCGACCAGCATCAAGCCGGACAGTTGATCGTGGCTGCGTGTTTGCTACCGTGCTTGCTCAATGATCACCGACGAAGAACAGGCTCTGATCCGCCAATGCATGTCAGCTCTGCAAGCTGGGTTGCCGGGCTTTCAGACGCGGCGCCAGCAGCTGCAGATGATAGCGGCGGTCGCACACGCACTTGGCAGCTGCCGAACAGAGGATGACGGCGGCACGACGGGGCACAATTTAGCGCTGTGCCAGTGCGGCACCGGGACCGGCAAGAGCATCGCAGGCACAGTGCCGGCCCTTGTGATGGCCAAATCGCGCGGTAAGCGCCTGGTGATCTCGAGCTCGACGATTGCCCTCCAGCAGCAATACAGCGACAAGGACATTCCAACTCTCCAGCGGTTGCTGCCGCTCGACTTCACCTTCGCGGTGGCCAAGGGCCGACGCCGCTACGCCTGCACCGCGAAGCTCTTCGCAGCACTTGACGACCAGCGTCAAGGCGATCTGGCGCTCCATGATGCGGCTCAAGGGGCGGCCACCAGCCCGAGCGACGCCACATCCCTGCGCCAGCTGATTCAACTGGCGCAGAGCTTCGACTGCGGTGCATGGAACGGCGATCGCGACGAGCTGAACCAGCCGGTGGCCGACGGAGTATGGGAACGGGTGACGACCGATCGCCAAGGTTGCGCCGGTAATCGCTGTCCCCACTTCGCGAACTGCCCGTTCTATTCGGCCCGGCAGCGCCTAAAGGAAGTCGACCTGATCATCGCCAATCACGACCTGGTGCTCGCATCGCTGCAGATGAACGGCCGCGGCGTCCTGCCCGATGCTGCGGACACCTTCTACATCTTCGATGAGGGCCATTCACTGGTCGCCAAAGTGGTGGAGCAATTTGCCGGCCGCCATGCCTTGAAGGGTGGCGTGGAGTGGCTCCGAGGCCTTGGCGACTGCGTGCGCGACATCGTGCTCGGGCTGCAGCTGGACCACGAGCTCTACCGAGGAGCGCGCGCGATTTGCAGGGAGCTTTCGGCGGACCTCGAGCAGTTGCACCGCGCGCTCGATCGCACCGGCGCGTTCGACGAGAAGCCCATCAGGCGCTTCAAGAACGGGGTCATACCCGATTGGACCCGCAATCCGGGCACCAACATCCTCGCCCGCTCTACCGACCTGCAGCAAACGGTGGCGCTGCTGCGCGAACAGATGTTCGAGCGCGCAAGCACAGAAGCCACACTGGTCACGCGCCTGGTTGCGGAATTGGGCTTCTTCGCGTCCAAGCTCGAGAACCTGGTCGACACCTGGACGCTGATGCTGGCAGACGACAGCCTGCAGGGCGTGCCCAATGCACGATGGATCGAGCGGACCGGAGCAAAGGGCAGTCATGACTACCTCGTCTGCGCTTCGCCGATCAGTGGCGCGGACAAACTGCGCCGCCTGCTCTGGAACCGGGCTGGAGCTGCGGTCGTGACGTCGGCGACTCTCGCATCGTGCGACTCGTTCGCGCCGTACTTGAATCAGGCCGGCCTCTCCATCTATCCCAACGTGAGGACGCTTCGGGTGAACTCGCCATTCGATTACCGGAACAAGGCGCGCCTCATCCTGCCGCCGATGAAGTCCGATCCGAAGGAAGCCCGGGCGCATACGCAGGAGATCGCCGAGATCCTGCCGAGGCTGCTGACCACCCGCGGCAGTCTCATGCTTTTCGCGAGTGGGCGCCAGATGCGCGAGGTCCATGCCTTACTACCCGAGCGGTTGCGCCAGCGCACGCTGATGCAGGGCCAGATGCCCAAGAAGGAGATGATCGCGCGACACAAGGCGGCGATCGACGAAGGCGGCACCTCGATCCTCTTCGGGTTGAGCTCGTTTGCCGAGGGGGTCGACCTGCCAGGCGAGTACTGTACTCATGTCGTCATTGCGAAGCTGCCGTTCTCGGTTCCAGACTCTCCGCTCGAGGAGGCGCGCGCCGAGTGGATCACCAGCCTCGGTAGATCGCCATTCGTGGAGATCGCCTTGCCCGAGGCCAGCGTGCGCCTGCAGCAGGCCGTCGGGCGGCTGCTACGCACCGTCGACGACCACGGAACCGTGACGATTCTTGACAGACGCATCACGACCAAACGATGGGGATCGGCACTGCTCAAGGGCTTGCCCGACTTCACCGTGCTCGCCGGCAAGAGCGCCAACAGCGCGATCGCCGAGATCGCGGCTTGACCGTGGTCGCGGTTCCACCGGTGTCCTGCCTTCCTCGCTGTCCGAGCGGAAACGATTCTCTGCAGCTCTCTTCACGTCTCAGCACCACACCTGACGGCGCATGCATGTGAACCGCGCGGCGCTGGGCGTCCAGTTGGCATCCGATTTCCCGCACTTGAAGCGCCGCATTCGGACGGGATGATGACTCTGCGACTGTTCATAGGAGCGAGTCATGACAAACGCAGTAGTGAAGATCCAGCCGGCCGGCCTGCCGGCGACCCCGAGCGTTCTCGGCAACCGCCGCATGGGTCTGCAGGTAGGCGGAACGATCCGCCCCGGCATCAAGGTGCTGACCAACGCCGCGCATCAGACCAAGGAGGCGCGAGAGATCTACGACGCCGGCGTCGCCAACGGTGAGACGTTCGACGAGATCGAGAAAAAGATCACCGCCGCGGTGCCGAAGCTCACCAATCCGCTTCGGCCGGTGAATGTCCCTTACTTCACGGTTCGTGAGAAGGACTTCGCGATGCCCCAGGTTGCGCGGCAGATCCTCGAGCGCTACGGGGAGGATCGCGGCGATGGCGTGGTTCGGCTCTATCGGTTTCCGGTGGTGTTCGCCGCGGACAGCCTGCTCGACGTGATGCCACACAAGCTGGAAGTGTATGGCGCGGGCTCGATCAAGTTCTGGTCCGAGCTCTCGGATGATGGTGAGCGCCGATGCATGACGTTCGCACCGGTTCCGAAAGCGCCGTCGGGCAAGGCGATTCGTCTGTTCGGCGGTCGCAAGACAATCCCCCGGCCGGATACCGACGGCATCTGCAATCCCGAGAATTGTCCCGAATACCAGAACCGGCAGTGCAATGTGAGCGGCCGGCTGATCTTCTACGTTCCGGGCATCACGAGTGTTCTTCCGCTCCAGATGCCCTCCCATAGCGTCTATGGCTTCGACGCGGTGCGCGAGACGCTCGATGACATCGCCCGCATGCGCGGCGGCCGGATTGCGGGTTTTCTGAAGGATCGCGAAGCCTTCTGGCTGACGAAGAAGCTAAAGGACGTCTCGCACATCGACGAGAACGGGCGCGCGGTGCGTGTCCCGCATTGGATCTTCGGCCTCGAGGTGATGATCGATCCAACGCGACTGCTCGCGGCGCCCGAGGAAGAAGTTGTCGCCGCTGGAGATCTGGCCGCGTCCGTACTGCAGGGAACGGCCAAACGCATCATCGAACCGGAGTCCGAGACTGTCCATTGCGAGGATCCCGCGTTTGGGTCGTTCGAGTCGGGCACGCACCAGTTCGCTCATTCCGTCGACGACGGTGGCCGCGCCGCGGCGCCTTTCGCAATCCGGCAGGACGGCGGCAGCGAGAGGGGGTCGAGCCCGCGACCCCAACACGTTGCCGCCACGGCCGCTCCGGCGTCGAAGCCTCCAGCGCACGCGGGCGGCGCCGGCGGGAGCACGGGCCCGCAAGAGGTTGTTGCGGCCGCACAGGGCGCAGGCCTCGACGCCGACATGTTCGTCCGCTACGCCGCCAAGAAGTGGGGTCAAGGGTGGTCGAAGAATCCCAACGGGGTGCGCAAGGCGCTCGACGAGATCGCGAGCTACCGCGACAACCCCGATGCTCTCGCCGACAGGATGAAGGCCGAAGTCGAGATCTTCTTCTAGGAGCTGTACATGCCGATTCAATCAGCTGTTCGGGTCTGCCACATGAGCGACCTGCACTATTCGGGCAAGAACCTGGCCGAGTCGGAGGCCTGCTTCGCGCATACCGTCGCGCTCGCGATCGCGGGACACGCGGAGTGCGTGGTGGTCTCCGGCGACTCTACCGACCATGCCCTCGACGCTCACTCACCGGCGTTCGTCGCACTGGCCCGCAACATTCGGCGGCTCGCGGATCATTGCCCGGTGCTGATGCTCCAAGGCACGTTCTCGCACGAGCCGCCTGGCACGCTGTCCGTGCTCCGGCTGTTGGGCGGCAGGTATCCGGTGTTCGTCGCAGACCGGATCCAGCAGGTCGCCCTGATGCCGGATGGCACCTGGAACGAATCGGAAGGGTGGCGGTTCGAGAACCAGCCCGCGGGCGCGCGCTTGCTGCTGTCCTGCATCCCTACGGTCAACAAGGCGTCGGTCGCCGCGGTCGTCGGGGCTACGCAAGCTGCCGAAGCCGTTGGCGAGCAGATGGCCAATCTGCTTGCCGGCTATGCGCCTGCGCACCGCGCCGCGCGCGCCGCGGGCATCGCGACTGCGGTTGTCTCCCATGGCACCGTGAGCGGATGCACGACCGAGCACGGCGTGCCGATGGCTGGCCTCGATCACGAGTTCACCACCGGCTCGCTGTTCGCGGCGGATGCCTCGGCCGTGATGCTGGGCCACATTCACCGGCATCAAGCGTGGCAGCAGGACGGAAGGATGATCGCGTATGCCGGCTCCATCGGACGGTTCCACTACGGCGAGGAAGGCGACAAGGGCATGCTGGTCTGGGACGTCGGTGCAGACGGTGCCGATGCCGTACTCGAGCTCACGCCGGCGCGTAGGACGATCGAGCTGCGCTTTGCCGGGGCGCCCGACATGGAAGAGTTGCGCGCCATCGCGAGCGATGCACAGGGCGCCTTCGTGAAAGTGTGCTGGGAGATCAGCGAGGAGGATCGTGCCAGCCTCGATCGCGACGCGATCGAGGCCGCGCTCGTCGGCGCCGCCGAGGTGAAGATGGAAGGCCGCATCATTCCCGTGGTGCGCTCACGCGCCGACGGCATATCGCGAGCTGCGACGCTCGACGAAAAGCTCGTACGCTGGGCGGAGGTTGCCGGGGTCGTTTGCGCGCCGCTACGTGATGCCCTTGGCGACCTGACCATCGAGACGCCCGAAACAATCGCGGCCGCGATATTGAGCACCACGACTTTCGCATCCGACGTCGACGTTCCGATCGAGATGACCGAGCTGCACGGCCAGACCCTGCCTCACGAAGAGACCGAAACCCTGGACTTGTTCGCTTGATTGATCGATCGGCGCAACGATACTGATGTCTTCGTTCTGAAGAGGGAGTGATGATGAATAGCTTGCCTGAATTCTGCTATGTCTTCTACAAGGACCAATCTCCGGGGAAGAGAATCGTAATGGTCGTACGCGGCCAGACCGGATATTGGCCGGTTCGCGACCTGCCGGATGCAACTGACGAGGAGGCGCTTCGCTCGATCCGGCTGGCCAATGAATCGCTGGGCCTCGACGGCGTTCAAGCGTTTTGCATGAAGATGGGGTCGATGTTCGGATTCCATGCGAGCGGCGCCGATCCGACGTGGGTGCGCGAGCACATGCCGGATGTCGATGAGAACGACAGATCGGGGGAGGGGGTACGCAATGTTCAGTGAAGGCCTGCGGCTCAAGGGCTTCCGCGGCATCCGGGACGGCATGGGGCTCGACGAGATCGTCCTCGACTTCGAACGCCTGGTGCCCGGCGCCGAGCTGGTGGCCCTTGCCGGCCCCAACGGCAAGGGCAAGACCACCATCATGGACAATCTGCACCCCTATCCTGTGATGCCGTCGCGCGCGGGGAAGGACGGGCTCGGCAAGTTCTCCTACTACGATCACTTGTGCTCTGCCGAGGCGGAGAAGGATCTGATCTGGCGTCACGACGGTCGGCGCTATCGCAGCCACCTGGTATTCCGCATGAATGGCAAGAAGAAGACGGAGGCCTTCCTGCTCGAATGGCGGATCGACCGCTGGGTTCCCGTGACCATCGAGGATGGCACCGTATCCGACGGCAAGATGGAAACCTACTGGCGCTGCATCATCGCGATCCTTGGCACGCCGGAGACCTTCTTCACCTCGGTGTTTTCGGCGCAGGGGCGGCAGCCTCTGTCGTCCTATACCAGCGCGTCGATCAAGACGCTCTTCGCCGAACTCCTGGGCCATGCCGAGATCCTGAAAATGTCGGGCGCGGCCGGCGAAGTCGCAAAGCTGCTCAAGACTGGCCTGCCGTCGGTGCGCAGCGCGCTAACGACCATGGAGACCGAGGCGGACTCGGCGCGCCAGGCGAAACAGGAGCTCGCCGGCGCCACGGCCGAAGAAGCGGCGTCGAGAGCGACGCGCGAGGCCGCTCAGAAGGCGCTGCTCGAGGCGCGCGACCGGCTGACGACGGCGAATGCGCAGGCGGCGGGCGACGAAGGCAATGCGCGCCGGCGCGAAGCGATCCGCACCAGGATGATCGAAGCCGACAAGGCGTGGGAGGACGCCGTCGATCGGCTCAAGCAGCAAAAGAGGGGAGAGGAGGCGCGCAGGTCGGCGATTGACCGTCGCGTGCGGGAGCGGGTCGGACAAGCGGCGGCGAGCCGGCGCGAACTGACTCAGCGCATGGAACGCTTGCAGGGTGTCGTCGTCCACGAGCGCGTCATTCGTAGCGCGGCGCGGCTCCTGCCGTTGGTGCAGGCGCTCCTTGCCCGCCGCATCGAGTTGGAAGCGCAGTGTCAGACGCGCGTTCAGGCGGCGCGCGAAACCAGGAGCACGGTGGAGGCGCTGCGCAAGGAAATCGAAGGCATCGAGAGGGAAGCCGGCCGGGCAACCCTGACGGTCGAGGATCTGAAACGGCGGCACGGTCTGAGTGACGAAGTGCCGTGCAAGGGCACCGACCTCCAGGGGCACTGCAATTTGTTGGGCGATGCCATGACGGCCAAGACTCTACTGCCATCGGCCCAGCATGCCATCCAGGTGCTGCAGGCGGAGCGCGCCAACGCGGCGACGAGGCTCGCTGAGGCTGAACGCGATCTGGCGGCGCTCGCCGGGGCGGCGGCCGCCTACGACGCTGCGGAGCGCAAGCGCGCCTCGCTCGCCGGACGTTTGCAGCGGCGCGACAAGGTCGCTTCGCGGCTTGAGGATCTCGAACAGGCCAAGGCCGAGCTTCAGCAGGTTCAAGCGCAGCTTCAGGGACTGGGTCCAGCGGATGATCAGCCGACTGCGGTGGAGCGCGAAGAGTACCGTCTGGTCGACGAGGCACTGCGGAACATCGCAACTGCATTGAGGGCCGAGGATGCGAAACGCGCCGCGGCGACGGCCGATCTGAGTCGGCAGCTCGGCGAGCTGCCGGCGCCGTTCGACAAGGGTCTGATCGAACGTGCAGCCGAAAACCTGCGCCAGGCGCAGACTGATTTCGATCGCGCAGATCGTCGACTCACGCAGGCAGTACAGCGGGTCCAGACCTTGTCCGACTCCGCCTCGAGACTCGAAGGCCTCGAAGCGAGAGTGAAGCAGGAGCGCGCTCGCGTTGCCTACATCGAAGCGAAGGTCGCCGTCTGGACCCTGCTCGCCAAGGCGCTCGGCAACGACGGCATCATCGCGTTGTCGATCGACGACGCCGGCCCGACGCTTTCGGCGCTGGTCAACGACCTGTTGCTCGGCTGCTACGGCCCTCGATTCACGGTCTCGCTGCTCACGCAAGTCGAAACGGCGAAGGGCGAGGCGAGGGAGGGTTTCGCGATCGTGGTCCATGACGCCGAGTCGGGACAATCGAAGGCACTGGAGCACACCAGCGGCGGCGAGCGCGTCTGGATCAACGAATGCCTGACGCGCGCCATTGCTTTGTACCTAGCGCAGAACAGTGGGCGGCGGTACCAGACGCTGTTTTCCGACGAAGCGGACGGCGCGCTCGACGAGGAGCGCAAGCGGATGTACATGCGAATGAAGCGGACGGTATTGCGCCTGGGCGGTTACGAGCGGGAGTTCTTCATCTCGCAGACCCCGGAGCTGACGGCGATGGCCGATGCGATCATCGACTTGGGTGAGCTGCAACGCGAGCAACAGGCCAAGGAAGCGGTATGAGCATGATGACGTCGACGATGGGTAGCTTGCCGAGACGGTGCCATGTCGTCATGCCAGGTTTTTCGGAAGGTGCCAACGTCGGCATTGCAGTCCCCGGGCGCCTTGGCCTCGAGATGACGGCTCTGAACTTCGGGCCAGAACCATTGGCGCAGACGGTAGTTCGGGCAGTCAACGACGTGCAGGGCATCGACCCGGCCACCGAGCTCGCGATGCTCATTGGTGCGATGTACGGATGGGACGACGCACGCGCCGACCCCGCGTTTCTCAGGCGCCACCACGACCATCGGTTCTTTGCCGAAGGCGTGACAGACGAGGCGTCGCCCGCTCTGTGAGCATCAGGATTTCCAGACTCGCAGGTAGTACGAAATTCCTTCGTCCTGCATGCCCGCGTCAAAGAGGCGCTGACGAGCGGCAGCAGCGTCCCCTGTCTCGAACAAGGCCAGGGCTTCGGATACCGCACGTTTCGTATGGTCTGCTGCACGCTCACTTCGCAATCGCCGCTGTTCTGGCGAGTAGTAGTGCTCGTATGCCGCTTGAGATACGAAGTACATCTCTTTCTCCTTGAAATTCCCGTTAGACGCCAAGCGGCGCGCAACGTGCAATCTCTCTGCAGAATCCACCCGGACTTGCTCTGATGGTCGATCGATGCGAGGAGCTCCACATATCCTTTGCGTTGCGCGTAGCGTGCGCTTTCCATCAACTCGTTCGAAGGATGGCGCCATGACTGACCATCCGTCGCTAAGGGGCACGGCCGGCTCGGCCGTGCCCCCAACTCCACATATCAGATAAGTCCACGTTCTGCGAACGAAAGGAACTCGCCCGCTGCGAAGACAAGATGATCCAAGAGCTTCACGTCCACGAGACCCAGTGCCTGCCGAAGCGCCACTGTCAGCACCTCGTCTGCTCGGGATGCCTCCGCAGCCCCGGAGGGATGCTGATGGCTTGCGATGATCGCCGTCGCGTTGTGGTGAAGGGACCTGCGCACTATCTCGCGGGGGTAGACACTGGTCTGAGTGACCGTTCCCCTGAACGCCTCCTCGATGGCGATGACGCGCCTCTGAGAATCGAGGTAGGCGATCAGAAACACCTCGTACGGCAGTGTCGCGAAGTGCAGGCGGAAGTACTCGCGCGCTGCCTTCGGCGAGTCCATCGCACTTCTGCCAACGACTTCGTCATACGCCGCGCGGAGAAGGATTTCGCGGGCGATGGACAGGCGATAGTCCAACAACGAACGAACCTCGCCGCCTTCCGATGCATACGGATGTCCGCCTGCGTCGGAACAGCTCACTGCCTGAGCTGCGGGTTCGCGCAACAGTTCTGCTCGAAGCACTTCGAGCGGCATTCTTTCTGGGTTCAAGCTTGGTGTCCTCCGGAGAATAGTGAGGGAACACCAATCCCATCGGGTCGTGTTCCCGATGGGATACGCCAGTTGGGGCGCGAACTATGAGGCAGGTAACGTCTGCAACGCCCGCAAGATGCCGCGGGGAGCAAGAAATCGGCGGCTATTAGTAGCCAAACGAATTGAGGGAAGTGTGCAGTCGCACGACATGGCGGTCAATGACTTCTACAGCCCAATTCCGCAATCCCCGCGCCCATTGCAGTGTTTCGCATCCGAACGCATGCCGTCGTCGCTATTGTGGCCGGCAGCAAGGAACGGCCGCTTGAAAGGAAAACGGCCCCGTCCTTGATGGGAGCGGGGGCCGTCAGTCTTGCTCAGGCGTCCGAAGTGTTCATCGCAGCGGCGTCATCGCTCAGCCGAGCCATGCCGGCATGGAACGCCACCGCATCGATCTCGCCGCTCGAGTAGCGGCGGATCAGGTCGCTTTGTGCGATACAGGCGCGCCAGGCGGGTGTCGCCGCAAGGCGGTCCATGGTGCCACACGACCATTCGATATAGCCCTCAAGCAGGGCCTGCTGAAGTGCTTCGTCGGGCGACGAATAGATCTCGTGCTGGTATAGGGCCGATTCGTCGAAGTAGACGATCCGGCCGCGTCCGCTTCCGTCGGGTTCGTCGAGGATCGCGCAGTAGGACACGCGATCGCCAACCCTCCGACCAAGCTCAATGCCGATCGCCGAGCCCGAGTTCCATTGCACGGCCACATCGTAGATCCCGAGCAGCAGTTCGAGCCGATCAGCCTCTGCCGTCAGCTTCGCGGCCGGTTCGGCAGCACGCGGATCGCGTTTGTCGCTCGCGCCCCCTTGTTGAAGCCGAGCAAGCAACGAACGCAGATTCGCTAGACGTTCACAAATCATCATCGTCGGATCTCCTACATTGCATTTGCGGAGCCGGCGCCCCACGGGGACGCTGCCCCGAAGGGTTTCGAAAACAAGCACTGGGGGGATTCCAGACAGCGCCGTTCGCTATGCGGCTGCGCGCGCCGCTTTGGTCGATTGCACAGGCGCCCCTACGTACGGCTTGAGGCTCCCTATGACGTTCGTGAGGTTCGAATTGATGCGAACCGCGATGGCCTCGGGCGCCGAGAACACGAACACGTGCGCGCCACGATGCGATTCGAGCGTTGCGCCTATGTCCGTCAGCAGATTGACGTTGGCTGGATGAACGACAACCTCGCCTCGCCATACGGTCGCCAGTGGGCGGTCACGGAGGATCTGTTCAGGGAAGACGTACCGGGAAAGATCCTGCTGATGGGCATACGTCGCGTCTATCTTCCACGCCGTCATGCGGTTCTCCTCGCAATACGCCTTCGCCAACTGCGTCGCTTCCACCTGACTGCTCGCGAATGCGAACATGAAGATGACCTGAGTGAATCCGAGTCCGGCAACGTGAACCTGGTTGCGGATCCGTATCGTCAGAAAGTAGACGACGCGATCGTCCACTTTGTTGGTTGGTTTCTTGTTTGTCATGCACGAATCCTTATGAATGGGCCCAGGGATCGTCAAATCCCGGAGCACGAGTTGAAAATGAGCCAGGGGGCCTCACAAACACCTCGCGATCAATGACGCACCGTTCGCACGACCTCGAAGCGGAGTCCGCAGCGCTCGGCGATTCCAGCAAGCTGATGGAACCGGTCCGCGAGAAAGACCTTGGGAATGCCGCACTCTCTGGCCAGGCACATCGAGTGGTTGTGAACCACATACCCGATGCGCTGCCCATCCTCGGCGGATGCCCTCACCTCGATGAGCTCAATCAGGCCTGCGGTCAGCGGTGTTTGTACGGCGGCCCCGCTCTTTCGAGCCCCGGCCACCACGGGGACGGCTAGGGAGGCGACACGCCAGCGCCGGCGCAAGCGACGCGGGGAGTGGAACGACGGTGGCGGCGCTCGAGCTCGTCCAGGCGTTCCCGGAAGCAATGCTCCGAGGTCACCGAGTCGAGCGGTCCGATGCTCCCGACACTTCGGAGGTACCCCGTCAGTCCGGCGACGTCTTTCGTGTGGCGCATGAACCCATCGACGGTGAGCCAGAGTTCGCCGAACGCGACGTTGTCATCCTCGTCGACATCCTCGTTGGAACAGAAGAACACGATGCTTCCGTCCGCGTCCTCAACGTGCGCTCGAAAGCAGCCGCGCTCGTTGAGATCGATGATCCAGCCGAAAATGCGGCGGATATCGAAGAGGAGATGAACCTCAGCCAGCGTGTACGGTTCGCCGTCCAGGTCGGTGACGCGCAGCGTGTTGCTCTTGCGCCGGCGGTCCGTGCTGCTTGGTACTTCGACTACGACGTGGTCAGGCGAGTGCGCCAGCACTCCCGGACCTCTTGGTCGGCGTCGGTCGTACAGTTCGTCCCATACGATGACGTCACGATTCTCGACTGCGTGATTTTTCATGGACGTTCTCCTGAGAAGCGGGAACGTCCCCCGTTGCGGGAACATTCCCGCGACGGGTGAAGACAAGCCGCGCTTTGTTGCGCGGCCTCGAGGCTATTGGGCTGGTGACGTCAGCTGCGCCGCTCGATGGGGAGCGGAACCCAATGTGCGTGTCCAGGCTGGCAGCCCGAGAACAGATGAATGGAGTATGGCAAAGCCGATTTGCATTGCCAAGGCGTTATGAGGCCAATTTCGACTGCCTTTCGAGCCTGAGAAGCGAAACGCCCCTGCGTCTTGTTGGTAAACGGAGGGGCGCACAAGAACTGCGATCAGTCGACCGCTTCCACGTCGGCAACAAGTGCTGGCTGTAGCAAGTGTTCGAGTGCCCTGCGTAGATCCACGAATGGTTGCTGCGCGTCATTCGCGAAACGATCCAGCCACTCCGCGATCGCCGCCGCAGGCAGTTCGATCACCTGCGTGGCGCCAGGTCGCTTCTCACCATCCCGACCCGCCGTCGGATGTCCGATGATCACGGCCGCGACCGTGCCACCAACGCCCGGCCTCGCCGCGACCTTCCTTTCGGCCAATGCGTGTGCGATGGTCGCGCCGGCGGATCTCCCGCGCAACTCCGCGATCAGATCCTGCAGGTCGGCGTTGTCGGCCTCGTAGCTCTCCTCTCGAAAAGCCTCGTTGTCGTCCGTGTAGCGCGAGACCTGGCGGCAGAGCATTTCGCCGTTCTCCTTGGCAGGTACGATCAGCGCTCCCTCGCGATACAGACCGAGATGGTCGATTTCTGCACTGTGGACGACACGGCCGAATCGGTCCTTTAGGGCAATCGCATAGCGGTCGACCAGCTGCACGCTGACGTCGATCCACGCTCCCGAGAACCGGGCACTTCTTTTCGACACCGCATAGACATCCACCGAGAGAGCAGTCTGGTCGCGAACCGAGGGAGTCTGCTCGTCCAGACGAACCAGGTAGCGGTGAGCCCAATGCTGCTCGGGGATACCCACCACGAAGCGCCATCCAAGGACATACCCCAGCGTCAGAAACGCGAAGCCATTCTCGCTTTCTTCGTCAAATGGCACTTCGGCCAGAACGACCCTCCCCGATTCCACGTCCGCCCTTGAAACGCTGTCCGCATCATGGCTACGGTTGCTGTCGCCTTCGCACCGGAAGTAAGGAAAGCCCTCCACCGTGCTGAGCACGCTCGACGGCAGAGCGGGGCAACGATCGAGCAAGTCGACGCAATCGAAGTGAATCGCCCAGTCCCAGTGTCGCTCCACGAAGTCCTGCGGCGACATCTTTGAAAACAGCGTCCGCAAGTGCGTACCCCAGAGCCGGCGCATCTCCTCCGCGAACTTCCGCTGGAATGCATCGGGATCGCAGAGCCCCGCCCGGTCGGGCGCGGTGGCTGGGAACGCAGTCTCATCCACGTGGATCACGATCGAGGGCTTGTCGCCCAGGCCGGCCTTCCTTCCAACCGGCACGTCGATCGGGAGACCCTGGTAGAACGCCTTGACGGCGTGGTCAAGACGGCTTCCGTCCGCCCCGAAGCTCCCAAACGCTACGCGACCGACAGCCGTCTGCACGAAAGACTCCGAGAGACGGTAGGGCGCCGACAACAGCTTTTCGTCCAGGAAAACCGGGAGCGGAAACCCCTCGGCATACCCCACGACCTTCAACTCCGCGAGGGGCGCCCTGAGCGCGTAGCCCTCCATTCGTATGACCGTGCCTGTCGCAGGCGCAAGCTTCGATTCGACTACCGGGAAGCGCGTGCGCTGCACCGCCGCCTCCTTGTTCAGGACGAGTTCGCGGCCGCGCGAGCGGATGGTCAGCGCGCGGCAGGAAAACAGCAGCGCCGCGAATCCGACGCCGAACGCGTCTTCCTTGTCCGCCAAACCCGTATCCCATCCGGACTCGGCGACCGTAAGCAGCTTGTCCCAGTCCAGAATGCCGCTGCCATTGTCGGCGATGTGCACGACGCTCAATGCAGGATCGGCGGGATCTGCCGCGATCAGAAAGCGGATCTCGGTCGCACCCGCACGACGACTATTCTGCATGGCCTCGCTCAAGGCGCGACCCGGATTCTCGAACAACCTGCCGAGCACCCGCTTCATGAAGCGCTCGGTATTGATGCCCAACGAAACACTCTTGCTCATTCGCAGATCTCCAATGAAGACATCACGTCGCAGGTGCTGCCGGGACGTGATGTGCGATGCGAAATGCCGTCCGGACCATCGCCGGGCGGCGTATGGGAAAGCTGATGCCTAAGCTGCCGTAGCGCGGCGAGGAGCCGGCCGGGGTTCGACGGGCCGGAGAGAGGCGCCGCATTAGCGCTGCCCCCGGGCCGATCGATGAGTCGCTCCTGCGTCAGATAAGACCCAGACAGCGGAACCAACTGGGCACGCCGTCAGGGCCGCAACCGTCTGGTTCCACGGAGTGGCCGGTCGGCGTGTCCACGACGCTGTCCGACGCCCATTCCTCGAGTTCCTCCATTGACGGCAACTCCGTCACTTCGAAACACCATGACGGGATCCCTCGGATCTCCGCCTGCTTTGCGGCGATCCATTGATCGAGCGGCACGCTGTCCTTCTTGCGCAGGTAGCGCACAAAACCGGAATGGCCGAGCCGCTGAATATGAATGGTCCCGTCGCTGCGCAACGAGACGATGCCGCGATCCTTCATCGAGAAGAAACGCGCGATTTCCGCGGCGGTTTGAACAACTTCGGAGTCCTCTGACATGACACCTCCTGCGTCAGCCCGAAGCGGATCGACGCCCATGCGGGCGACAACCCGCGCGGGCGATGTGTAAAAGGCCCGGCAATCGAAGCCGGGATGGGAGCTACTCGACCGAGAGCCGGCCGATAGCTGAAGCGATAGCGGGCATTTACCCGCGGATTTCCGAAACGCCGATGCAATCGGCGCAATTGCGCAAGGGCTTGTAACGCTAGCAGCGCCGCTCTCGGGCGAGCGGAACCATGAATCGACTATGCGCAGACGCGCTGATCCGCGCAGATCGGGAAAGTCTCCCACTTCGCATGCGCTCGAGTCAAGATCCGCGAGCCGCCCTTGATGCGCGCCAATCGAATGGGATTCTGGACTCTCACCGCAAACGAGGAGAGTCTCATGCAAGTTCCCCCAATCCGGTACGCGACGCCAAGCGACCTTCACCGCGGCACGACGGGCGCGCTCGCGCAATGGCTCGAGCAGTACGTCAACGCGCTCTTTCCCGAAAGCGGCATCGAGTCGTGGTACGTGCCCAAGCGCTATCCCGATATGGGGTCGTGTCTCGCCGGCGACGACGTATTGCCCGAGTGCGTCCACCACGTTGCATGCTGCGCGGCCGATGGCGCGAACGAAGGCCGCTACATCTACATCGGCGTCATCGAGAGGGAAGCCCGCTACCGCCAGGTCGCGGCGGTCAAGAGCTTCGGCAGCGCAGAAGAGTGTTGGGCAATCGCACGAGCCTGCAGCGAGGCGCTGACGTTCGTCTTCCACTTTCACGAGCAACCCGTTTTCCGCGAGCTGTGGCTGAAGCTTCCGCGCAGCCAGTCATGGCACCGCAACACGTCCCTTGCCGGCGAAGTGCGTCTGCGCAGCATCGGCCCCGACCGGCTCGAAGTGATCGCGGTGGACGGCACGCTGATCGACGAGATCGCGTTCAGTGAACCGGCTGCCGGCGCCAAGCGCGATGCGTGCGCGGAGGACTGGGCGACGCTACTGCGCGCCCAAGGATTGGCGGTCCGGCATGAAGCAATCGAGGTCGCGCCGTGCCCCGTCGCGTAACCGGCATGCAGCGCGAGCTGCCGATCGCCGACCTCTTTTCGGCATGTCAGCGATGGAAGGGGCGCCGCGCGAGCTATCGCCCTCGGGGAACCCTTCGACCGCTCGCGCTACGACGTCGATGTCATCGGCAATCGGGAAGCTAAACGCTTCATCCAGGAGCACCGCTCCGCCGGTACGTACGTTGCCTCACGCATGGAGGTCGGGCTGTGGCACAAGCCGTCGCTCTTTCGGCGCGAGCAGTTGGCGGGCGTGATCGCGCGAATCAGAACGCAAGCATACCGGCGTGGTTCGATGGCGTGCCGCCGCGCGACGGCGTCGAGATCGGGCGTCTGGCGCTGCTGCCTGAAGTCCCCGGCAGCGGCGAGACATTCTCGCTCGCGCGGGCGTTCCGGCTGCTGATGCGAACACTGCCGGAGGTGAGGGCGGTCCTCTCCTATGCCGATCCCATGGAGCGGCACGACCACCACGGCAATCTGGTCAAGCGCGGGCACACGGGAACCATCTACGCCGGCGCCGCCTATGCCGAACGGCAACTGGTCGAGATGGGGGCGCCTGAGCGAATGCCGTTCGAGGACAGCGCAGCCTATGTCGCACGAGCGCTGCGCTCGGGGGCTTTTCGCCGCGTCAGGCATCCGGGCAACTACGCCTTCGGATGGTGGCTCGGCCATTCCCGCGACAACCCTCTCCCGATGCGCGGTGCTTCGCCCTATCCCCACTACATCTGCACGGATCGAGCGATCTGAGCACGGACGGCCGGCGCGTCGGTATGGCTCGCATACGGGCCTTGATGAAGGCGGGCGCGGCCTTAGCCTGGCGTTGCAGACAGGAGAATGCTCATGGCAAAAACGAATAAGACGGGCAAGACGCCGCTGTTCAGCGACGAGGAATGCGCGTGGATCGCGCGACACTACGACGGCACGACGGACACGATCGATGCGCTTCTTCGCGAATACTCGGCGCGCGGCGCGAAGCGCCACAACATCGTGAATGCCGCCAAGCGCGGCGGATACCGCACGGCACGCCAGCGCAAGGACTGGTCGCCGTCGGAAGACGAATGGCTGCGCGAGAACTGGCACAAGTACTCTCCGGAGGAAGTCGCCGCACATCTGGGCCGCAGCGCAACGAGTGTGACGGTTCACAAGAAGCGCCTGGGCATCCGGCGCTATGACGGCCCCGACTTGACCATCCACGATCTGGAAGCCGCGCTGCGGATCGACCACCGCCTGTGGCTCGATTTCATCGAGAAGGGCTGGCTCAAGGCGTGGCATCGGAAACGTCAGGGCAATGCCAGCCCAATCACGCGCGTCAGCGTGGAGAGCCTTCACGCCTTCCTGCGCGACCATCCCGAAGTCGTCGACTACCGCAACGCCGGAACCTACGCGGTCGGCATTCTCGAGCTGGCGAGGCTACCCGACCCGCCGCGCTACAAGCAAGTGCGCTGCGATTCGACCAGTTTCACCGACTGCGTGAAGCCCACGCCGAACGGACTGACCATGCACGCCGAGCACGTGCAACTGCGCGAGGTAACCCACCGCTTTACGTTGTCTTCCTGCGCAGAGACGGGCGGGTATCGCTTTCTGGTACCAACCTACGAGGTCTCGCCCAAGTGCCCGCGCTGCGGATGCATCGTCAGTCGCTTCTCGCCCGACGGCGTGTATTCGGACGAGGCCGACCAGACGCAAGGCCTCGCCATGCTGGCGGAGAAGCTCGGGCTGCGTTTTGAGGACGATTGCTTCGTCGGCGCGGACGGCAAGCCGATGGACAACATCGAGCTGATGCGCTATGCATTCGGCACGTCACGCAACCCCGGTCGGGCCGCACGGATCTTCGGCAAGCTGCTCGACAACGGTTTGGGCGTCCCGAAGGCCTGCGCCGTCGATCCCGCCCGGTTACGGCCGAACGTTCTTTCCTACGAACTGACGCCGATGCAGGAGGAGGACTTCGAGATCTTCCTCGCGACCGGCGCCGTAAGCACCGAACGCTGGCCGGGCTACGGCAAGCGCTACCTCGGCGCCATGGCTCTGACACGCATTCCCGGCCGGCACATGCTGATGGTGAACACGCGGGCGGTGCGCGACCAGTGGGTCCGACACTTCGAGGACTACGCCCGGGGAACCACGGTCCGGCGGTGCTGGAAACCCCTGCACACCGAGGTCGCGGTTCGCGAGCCTGACGGCAGCGTGCGCGCCGTGATCGAGATCTTCAGCTACGCCACGCGCCACGACTTCAAGAATGCGAAGTACGTCGTGTGCCTGTACGACGAGAGCCATCACCTGCCGTCCAACCGCGCCCACCAGCACGCCTTCGTGCCGTGCGAGTTTCGCATGGGTCAGTCCGCATCGGCGATCCGCGAAGACCAGCGTGCCGATTGGATTCGCAAGCTCACCGGCCCATCAATTGGTGCCGATTGGGCGCCACATGTGGAGAACGGCGATCTGCCGACCGTGCCGGTGCGCGTACTGCTCGTGCGCGACCTGGAACACAAGTACCGCCTGGCCAACCGGCTGACCGAAGGGCGGCGCGCCATCGTGTTCTGCGAGGCGATCGCGGATGGGCGCGAGCTCGAGCGGCGCTACGTGATGCCCTTCATCTATTCGGAGACGACGGACCCAC
>WBZM01000551.1_pt2 | contig 33004 bp, 35 predicted proteins | sample 5204271 | NCBI WGS metagenome assembly WBZM01 (sample SAMN12344346, study PRJNA552823) | activated sludge metagenome | biome: Activated sludge suspended growth; feature: Nitrification reactor; material: Wastewater; isolation source: activated sludge from nitrification reactor of wastewater... | reverse complement strand
CGACCAGTTTTGGTGTGGCGGATTCGGCGCCAGGGCGCCGAATCCGCCACACCAAAACTCGCGAAGAACTGGCCAACGCTGGCGGTGGTCTCGGCTGATCCACATCCTCAGGCGATCGGTCACTCTGTGCACAGCTGCTGGGAGCGAGGCTGCGATCTCACCTGAGGCGCCGGCAAGGTCAGCCCATGACCAGTGCACGCAACCGGGACCAGCGCAAGGACGTCGCCTTGCACCTCGCCGAACCGCACGGCGGAGTGGTGAGGAAGGTGAGTCTGAGATCGGTGGGGATCACCGACTCTGAGATCCGCGCTGAGATCCGAGGGGGCCGTTGGTTCAACTGCGGCTGCCACACCGTGTCAATCGCCGCCGGACCGCGTCCGACGGGGAGCGCCCACTTCTGGGTCGTGGTGTGGGAGTCGGGATCGGGGGCAGTCTTGGACGGTGGTGCCGCCCTCGTCGCCAGTGGCCTCACCGGCTACGAGCCGGCGGCCATCGACGTCTCACTCCCCTGGGGGGCGCGGCCGCGCCGGCGGGCTGGGGTGAAGGCCCGGCGCCGACGCATCATGCCACCGCTCGTCGGCGCAGGCATCCCGCGAGTTCGCGCCGATCACGCCGTCATCAACGCTGCGCAATGGGCGCGCACTGACCGGGAGGCTGCTCTCGTGGTGTGCCTGGCGGTCCAGCAACGGGTGGTCAGGCCGGGGCATTTGCTCGCGACCTGGCGAAAGGTCCCTTATGCCCGTCGCCGGGACGTCCTTGACCGGGTCATCCGCGATGTGTGCGACGGGGCGCAATCGCTCGGGGAACTGGATTTCGCGGGATTTTGTCGCCGTTACGGACTTCCCGAACCTCGTCGTCAGGTCGTTCGTCATGGGCATCGGGGGCGCGTTTACCTCGATGTCTCATGGGAGGAGGTGGGTCTCACCGTGGAGATCGACGGGGCGCACCACGCGGCAGGCCTCGCGGACGTCGATGACGCACTCCGGCAGAACGAGGTGACGATTGACCAGTCCATGGTGCTACGGATTCCCGTCCTCGGTCTCCGGCTGGCCGAGGGCACGTTCATGGCCCAGGTGCGGCGCGCCTACGACGAGGCGGCCCGCCGTCGGGCCGCCGGTATTGGTGCGGCGAATCTGGCGTCCTAGCGCAGAATGCGACACACCAAAACTGGGAGAGGGCCGGCCTGGAGGGGTGGGTGGATCTGACTGGGGTGCCTCAGTCGAGGTGGCGCAGGTATTGCTGCGGGGCGGCCAGGAAGCGCCGAAAGTGGCCAACGGTCTCCAGATCGGCCCACTCCACAGCATGTATGCCGTGCTCGTCCAGTTGCAGGATGCGCGCGCCAGGCAGCGCTGCGACGATCGGGGAGTGGGTCGCGACAAGCACCTGACAGCCCTTGCGCCGCGATAACCGGGTGAGCTCACCGACGAGTGCGAGCTGGGCTTCGAACGCCAGCCCGGCCTCCGGCTCGTCCATGACAAAGAACCCCGGCCCGCGAAACCGAGACGTCGAGAGCAACGCCAAGAACGACTCGCCATGGCTGAGCCTGGCGAAGGCCGGATCGAGCGTGACCACGTCGCGCGCTGTCTCGTCGAGGTAGCCCATCAACCCGTGCATCGTTTCGGCCCGCACGAAGTAGCCCCACTTGCTTGCCCCGGCTCCCCGGACGATGTCGAGTTCGCGATGCAGCTGGGACTCGCTCTCGTACGTGCGGTGCCGTGCTCCCGTCGACCCGCCTTCGGCAGCCAGCCCGAACGCCATCGCCACCGCCTCGATGATGGTCGACTTGCCGCTGCCGTTGGCTCCGACCAGCACAGTGGCCCGCCCAAGATCCAAACCCTCGGCCAGCAGCTGACGCACCGGCGCCAGGGTCAGCGGCCAGGCCCCCGGTTCCAGGACCGACAGCCCCTCCTCGTCGTCCGCGTCGAGCGGACGGCGCCGTTCCAGCCGCCGCACCGGCACTGGCTCCAACCATCCGGCGGCGGTCGACCCGGCCGACCCCGCCGAACGGGCCGCTTTGCTCATCCCGCTCCCTCGCCTGGCCATAGATGCACGCTAGCCCGGCGCCCTGACACCTCCCCCCAGACCCGGGCCGCCGCGGGAGGTGAGCGGCACGGCATACCCCCTCCTGTATGCCGTGCGCGTCCGGACCACCCGGCTGCCCTCGGTACCCTTGCCGGGTGACCACCGTTCCTGCCACCGAGCCCACGACTGCGGCCCCTGCGGCTGATGTCGCCGACGATCTGCCCGAGCAGCTGCGGATCCGGCGCGAGAAGCGGGCCCGGCTCATCGAGAGTGGTCACGGGGCCTTCCCGGTCTGGGTGGAGCGCACCCATACGCTGGCCGAGATCCGCGACCAGTGGGGCCACCTGTCCGCCGGGGAAGAGACCGAGGCGCTGGTGCGCACAGCCGGACGGGTGATGTACATCCGCAACACCGGCAAACTGTGCTTCGCCACTCTCCAGGAGGGCATCGGCACCCGGCTGCAGCTCATGCTCAGCCTGGCCGAGGTCGGCGAGGCCGCGCTGGCCGACTGGAAGGCCCTGGTCGACCTCGGTGACCACGTCGCCGTCGAAGGCCGGGTCATCTCCAGCAAGCGCGGCGAGCTGTCGATCATGGTCAGCTCATGGCAGATGGCGGCCAAGGCGCTGCGGCCGCTGCCGACCCTGCACAAGGAGCTGTCCGAGGAGACCAGGGTCCGCCAACGCTATGCCGACCTCGTCGTGCGCCAAGAGGCTCGCGACATGGTGCGCACCCGCGCCCGGGCCATTCGAGCCCTGCGTGACACCCTCCACGACCAGGGCTATCTCGAGGTCGAGACCCCCGTCCTGCAGCTCATCCACGGTGGCGCTGCGGCGCGCCCGTTCAAGACCCACCTCAACGCCTTCAACCAGCAGATGACGCTACGCATCGCCCTGGAACTCAACCTCAAGAAGGCCGTCGTCGGCGGTGTCGATCGGGTCTACGAGCTGGGGCGGATCTTCCGCAACGAGGGCATCGACGCCACCCATTCGGCTGAGTTCACCATGCTGGAGGCCTACCAGGCCTACGGCGACCAGACGACGATCGCCCGGCTCATCCAGGATCTCTACGTCGGCGTGGCCGACGCCCTGGGCAGCCGGGTCGTGCAGACTCCGCGCGGTGAGGTCGACCTCGGCGGGCAGTGGCGGTGGCTGTCGGTATACCCCGCGGTCAGCGAGGCGGTCGGCGAGGAGGTCACCCTCGACACTCCGCTGGAGACCCTGCGCCGGTATGCCGTGGCGCACGATGTCGAGCTCGACCCCGCCTGGGGTGCCGACAAGGTCGTGCTGGAGCTGCTCTCCGAACTCGTCGAACCGCACCTGCTGCAGCCGACCTTCTTGTGCGACTACCCCGCGATCGCCCAGCCTCTGGCCCGACCTCACCGGGAGCGCGCCGGGCTCATCGAGGCGTGGGACCTCATCATCGCCGGGGTCGAGCGCGGCACCGGTTTCTCCGAACTCATCGATCCGGTCATCCAGCGTGAGGTCCTGACCGCACAGTCCTTGCTGGCCGCCGGCGGTGACCCGGAGGCGATGCAGTTGGACGAGGACTTCCTACGCGCCCTGGAATACGGCGCGCCGCCGATGGGTGGCTTGGGCCTGGGCATCGACCGGATGGTCATGCTCTTCACCGGCGCCAATATCCGCGAGACGATCCTGTTCCCCTTGCTCAAGCCCGAGGACTGACCCATGTGGGATGCCATCTATCCGTATGTCGCCGCCCTGCTCCCGACCATCGGCCTGCTCGTCATCGCCTACGTCGTCTTCAAAACGATCTTCGAAGCCGATCGCAAGGAGCGGATCGCGCAGGCGCAGTGGGAGCGCGAGCAGGAGCGGGCCGCGTCGGCGGATCGGAACGACCCGCCGTCGGAGTAATGGCGGGGGCGCGATGCGACCCGATTGGTGGGCCGCCTCTGGCGGGGGACTCGATCGTTCAGCGGTGGAATGTCCGAAGTGCCCCAAGAGGGTTAAGTTCTTTTAACGGTGAATCTCCGCAAGTGACTCGACAAGACGTTACTCAGATCAATTCGTCGTGTTAGGGTGAGGAGCGGTTCCAGGTCAGCGATCGAATCTGCACCTGGCCCCAACGCAGTGCCATCCACAGCAGCACACAGAAATGGAGTCCACTTCAGTGGCAAAACGCACAGTGGTCGTTCTTGAAGATGACCTCGACGGCGGCCCCGCCGACGAGACGGTGACCTTCGCTCTCGACGGAGTGAGCTACGAGATCGATCTCTCCTCCTCCAATGCAGGTCGGTTGCGCGAGTCGCTCTCGGCCTGGATCGGCGCCGCAGACAAGGTGAGCGGTCGTCGCTCCACGAAGCGTCGCGGTGGCGCCGCGCCGCGCCGCGGTAACGGTGCTGTGGTTCGCGAATGGGCCCGCGCCAACGGTTTCGAGGTCAGCGACCGGGGCCGCGTCTCCGCCGCCATCCAAGAGGCCTACGACAAGGCACACGCCTGATCTCACGGTCCCCGGCGCATCAGCTGGAGATTCCTCAGCGGCCGTCGTCCCGACCCCGGACGGCGGCCGCTTGGTATGCCGTGCTAACCCAGCAACGCTGCGGCGAGGTCGCCCTGCCGCTCGACGCGGGTGAGCACCTCGTCGGCAAGCACCTGGGTGAGACCCTCGGGCGTGGTTGCCCCGCGTTCGAGTTCCTCCCAGGTCCGCGGAGCCGCGGCAAAGGGGGCCCCTTTGCCGCGCAGTGAGTATGGACTGATCGTCGTCTTGGCGGCCGTGTTCTGACTCCAGTCGACGAAGACTTTGCCGGGCCGGAGCGCCGTGGCCATCTTCCAGACAACCAAGTCGGGAAACTCTCCGGTCAATTCCTGGGCGAGTTGTTGGGCGAGCGCGCTGAGCTCGTCGCTGCTATGTGAACGCGGCACCACGGCATACACCTGTATGCCTTTGGAACCGCTGGTGACGGGCACGGGAGACAACCCGATCCCGACGAGTCGTTCGCGCACTCGAAGCGCAACCACAGAGCATTCCTGCAATCCCGCACCTGGCCCGGGATCGAGATCGATGACGAGCCGATCGGGAGGGAGGCGCTGGTCGTCGGCGTCGACCTGCCATTGCGGGACGTGCAGTTCAAGCGACGCGAGATTGGCCAGATAGGTGAGGGTGTCCACCCCGGTGATGAGCGGATAGGTGATGGTGTCGCTGCCATGGGCCAGGGTGACCCGAGGCAGCCAGGCCGGCGCACCCGAGGGCAGGTTCTTCTCGAAGAAGCTCATCCCGCCCGTGCCATGCGGGAAGCGCACCCGGGTGACCGGCCGCCGGGCCAGGTGCGGCAGCAGCACCGGCGCGATCCGCGCGTAGTAGTGCAACACCTCGCCCTTGGTCGTCTCGGTGTCGGGATACATGACCTTGTCGAGATTGCTGACGACCAAGCGGCGCCCGGCTACCTCGACGGTCACCTTCGGTGCGGGGTCAGCCATCCTCGTCCCCCTCGTCGTTGAGTCCCGGCAGGTCGGCCGGGGTGAGGTCGGGTCGCAACCGCTGGTATGCCGGTTGGCGCAGTCTCCCGGTGCTCGTCACTCCCAGCGACTGGACATCGCAGACAAGCACCGGCTCCACCCAGCGCGCCCCGGTGGCGTCCTCGACGGGCAGCTCAGGCCCGGTGGGGGGCCCGACAAAGGGCGAGTCGCCCACCGCGAGCGGGCCGAGCGTGGCCAACAGCGTGGTCGCCGTCTTCCCGGCGATCCCCGACCCGACCCGACCCCGGTAGTGCAAGCCACCGGGACCAGGCACGCCGACGAGCACCGCGCCGACCCGGTCGGTGCGGCCGGTCTCCGGACGCCAGCCCCCGATGACGACCGAGCGGGTGGCCCGGTGTGGCAGCTTGCGCCAGTCGTCGCTGCGCTGCCCCACGGCATACCGACTGGTGCGGCGCTTGCTGACGATGCCCTCCAACCCCTGCTCGCGGGTGGCCGACCACAGCGCCGCCCCGTCGTCAAAGGTGGGCGGCACCTGCCAGTGTGGGTCGGGAACGCCGTCGGCGAGGGCGAGCCGGTCCAGAGTCTGGCGTCGCTCGGTCCAGGTGCGGGAGGTGAGGTCGATTCCGAACAGCCGCACGATGTCGAACACCATGAGGGTGACCGGAGCAGCGGCGGCGAGGGCTGCGGCCCGGGTGGGTTGGGTGACGTGGAAGCGCTCGGCCAGCGCGCCGAAGGAGGGGCGTCCGTCAACGAGCAGCACGATCTCGCCATCCAGCAGCATGTCGGGATAGAGCGCGGCCAGTCCGGCGAGTTCGGGAAAGGCCACCGTGACATCACGCTCGGTTCGACTGGTCAGCCGCAATCGGCCCTCGCGAACATCGGCGAACACCCTCATGCCGTCCCACTTGACCTCGTGGACCCACTCTGCCCCCGGCGGAACGTGGCGGGCGGCTGTGGCCAGCATCGGGCGCATCAGCGCCGGCTAGAGGATCGCGGTGAGGATGGCCCGGCCGTTCTTGGCGGCTCGGCGGTAGAACTTGCGCAACTCGCGATAGCGCGGCCGCAGCAGGTCCTCGAAGACCGCGTGGTCGAACCAGAACCCCGGATAGATGTCCGCCGCGACCATCGAATCAGGGTCGTAGCGAGCCGCGAGGTCATCGGGGCTCAGATTCTTGAGCGCCTCCGCAATGCGCTTGACCGTGCGCCCGTCGAGCAAGTGCGCGGGACCGTTGCCGAGGTTGCGGCCGATCGGCTCACCCCCGAAGATCGCTTGTCCCGCAGGGCTTTCCGCGTCGTATGCCGTGCCAGTGAGCAGCCAGTGAATGCCGTGCCAGGCGGTGTCGAGGTCGACGGCCAGCTTGGGATGGGGAGGCTCGTCCTCCAGGAGGTCGACCACCGCCTTCGAGTTCTCGCTTACCGCGGCCAACTCCTCGGGTTCGAGGGCGCGGGCCGTCCACGTCATCACCATGCCAGTGAGTATGCCGTGCCCGCTCGCGTTATTCCTGGGCGTGTTGTGCCGCGCGTTGCCGGTGGGTCATGCTGGGCGGGTTCGGTGACAAGAGCGACGGATGGGGCTGACGATGCGAGCCATGTGGAAGGGCGCGGTGTCCTTCGGGCTGGTCAACGTGCCCGTCAAGCTGTACTCGGCGACCGAGAACCACGACATCTCCTTCCGTCAGGTCCATCGCGTGGATGCCGGTCAGATCCGCTACCAGCGCACCTGCAGCGTGTGCGGCGAGGTCGTCCCTTATGAGGACGTAGCCAAGGGCTACGAAACCGAGGACGGCCGGATGGTCGTGCTCACGGACGAGGACCTCGCCAGCCTGCCCAACCAGTCCAGCAAGGAAGTGTCGGTCACCAAGTTCGTGCCGGCCGACCAGGTCGACCCGATGCTGTTCGACAAGGCCTACTACCTCGAACCCGAGAAGGCTGCGGTCAAGGCGTATGCGCTGCTGCGCGATGCCCTGCAGACCGCCGAGCGGGTCGCCTTGGTCACCGTGTCGATCCGCACCCGGATGACGATGGCGCTGTTGCGCGTTCACGACGGGGTCATCGTGCTGCAGACCCTGCTGTGGCCGGACGAGATCCGCAGCGCCTCGCTGGTCGACGTCGGCGGCGACGTGCACGCCACCGACCGCGAACTCGCGATGGCCAACATGCTCGTCGACTCGCTGTCCGGTGACTACGACCCGAGCGAGCTCGAAGACGACTACGCCGCCGCGGTGCAGGCCCTGGTCACCTCCAAGCTGGAGGGCGGCGAGGTCGCGGCCGCCCCGGTCGAGGCCGATGGTGGCGGCGAGGTCGTCGACCTGCTGGAGGCGCTCGCGCGGTCGGTCGACCGGGCCAAGGCCGCTCGCGGCGAGCCCGTCTCGCAGGCTGCCTCGACGTCCGCAACGGCAGCGTCCGAGACCGGAGCCAAGCCCGCCGCCAAGCCGGCGGCGAAGAAAGCTGCACCCAAGCGCAAGGCCGGCTGAGCCGGTGCCCGAAGGCCATACCCTCCACCGCCTGGCAGGGTCGCTCAACGGCGCCTTCGCCGGCACCCGCCCCGCCGTCAGCAGCCCCCAAGGCCGGTTCGTCGAGGGCGCGGCCTGGTTGGACGGGCACACCTTCCTGAACGCCGAAGCCTGGGGCAAGCACCTGTTCGCCGAGTTCTCCGGCGACCGCTACCTGCACGTCCACCTTGGGCTCATCGGGTCCTTCGATGTCACGGCATACGCGCCCGACGCGGCCTTCGACGGCAGCGACGACACGGCATACCCGATCCCACCCGCGGTCGGGGCGGTGCGGCTGCGGCTGCTTACCCCGCGCCACCTCGCTGACCTGCGCGGCGCGACGCTGTGCCGCACCGCGACACCCGAGGAGGTCGATGCGGTCGTCGCGCGGCTCGGGCCCGACCCGCTGCGCCCCGATGCCGACCCCGAGCGCGCCTGGCGGCGGATCAGCACGAGCGCCCGTCCCATCGCCGATTTGCTCATGGATCAGTCGGTGCTCGCGGGCGTCGGCAACGTCTATCGCGCCGAAGTGCTGTTCCGGCATCGGATCGACCCGTTCCGACCGGGGAAGGAGATGCGGCGGCGCACCTTCGACGCGATCTGGGCCGACCTCGTCCTCTTGCTGCCGATCGGTGTCCAACTCGGCCAGATCGTCACCATGGCCGATCAGGTCGAGGATGTGCTCGCTGGTGACTACGACCCCGCGCTCGTGCCCACCTCGCCGACTGGCGTCTCGGCCTGGCGCCCCAACCCGCACGGCGCCCTGGAACGGCGCTACTACGTCTACAAACGCGACGGTATGCCGTGTCTCACCTGCGGTTCGCGGGTCCGGACCACGGTGGTCGCCGGCCGCAATCTGTTCTGGTGCGGCCGCTGCCAGCGCCGTCGGTAAGCCGCTGAGCCGCTGAGCGTGAGGCGGTGGACGGCATACCGAGCCTGGTATGCCGTGCGGCCCGGTTGTCCGCTGACGGCGAACAGGGGTCGTCGATCCGCCGTGTGGGGGAACAGCCCTCCAAGGGGTCGCGTTGGTCCAAGAAGCGGGCTGGGTCGTGGGGCATGGATACCATCGAGACGCCTCACGCATGCGGGCCCAGAAGGTAGGAGTGCAGAGATGTTCGAACGGTTCACCGACCGCGCTCGGCGAGTTGTCGTGCTCGCGCAAGAAGAGGCGCGCATGCTCAACCACAATTACATCGGCACCGAGCACATCCTGCTCGGCCTCATCCACGAGGGTGAGGGCCTGGCGGCCAAGGCGCTGGAAAACCTCGGGATCAAGCTCGGCGACGTGCGCCAGCAGGTCCAGGAGATCATCGGCCAAGGGCAGCAGGCGCCCACGGGGCACATCCCGTTCACGCCGCGCGCCAAGAAGGTCCTGGAGTACTCGCTGCGCGAGGGGCTGCAGCTCGGTCACACCTACATCGGCACTGAGCACATCCTGCTCGGCCTCATCCGCGAGGGTGAGGGCGTGGCCGCACAGGTGCTCGTCAAGCTCGGCGCCGACCTCAACAAGGTGCGTCAGCAGGTCATCCAGCTGCTCGCGGGCTACCAGTCCGGTCAGGGCGAGAAGGCCGGCGCGGGCGTCGGTGCGGCCCAGGGCGGGCCCGCTGAGGGCACCCCGGCGGGTTCGCTGGTGCTCGACCAGTTCGGTCGCAACCTCACCCAAGCGGCCCGAGAGGGCAAGCTCGACCCGGTCATCGGGCGCGAGAAGGAAATCGAGCGGGTGATGCAGGTGCTCTCCCGCCGCACCAAGAACAACCCGGTCCTCATCGGCGAGCCCGGCGTCGGCAAGACCGCGGTCGTCGAGGGTCTGGCCCAGGACATCGTCCGCGGCACTGTGCCGGAGACGCTCAAGGACAAGCAGCTCTACACCCTCGACCTCGGCGCGCTGGTGGCTGGCTCGCGGTATCGCGGTGACTTCGAAGAGCGCCTCAAGAAGGTGCTCAAGGAGATCCGCACTCGCGGGGACATCATCATCTTCATCGACGAGATCCACACTCTGGTGGGGGCGGGTGCGGCCGAGGGCGCCATCGACGCTGCCTCGATCCTCAAGCCGATGCTGGCCCGCGGTGAGCTGCAGACCATCGGGGCGACCACCCTTGACGAGTACCGCAAGCACATCGAGAAGGACTCGGCGCTGGAGCGACGCTTCCAGCCGATCCAGGTGGCCGAGCCGACCCTCGCGCACACCATCGAGATCCTCAAGGGCCTGCGCGACCGTTACGAAGCCCACCACCGGGTGTCCATCACCGACGGTGCGCTGGTGGCCGCCGCGACGATGGCGGACCGCTATGTCAACGACCGGTTCCTTCCAGACAAGGCCATCGACCTCATCGACGAGGCCGGTGCGCGGCTGCGCATCCGCCGGATGACCGCACCGCCGGACTTGCGCGAATACGACGAGAAGATCGCCGAGGTGCGCAGGCAGAAGGAAGCCGCCATCGACGGCCAGGACTTCGAGAAGGCCGCTCGTTTGCGCGACGACGAGAAGCAGCTCTCCATCGCGCGCTCGGAACGTGAGGCGCAGTGGAAGGCCGGCGACATGGACGTCGTCGCCGAGGTCGACGAGGAGCTCATTGCCGAGGTGCTGGCCGCGTCGACCGGCATACCGGTCTTCAAGTTGACCGAGGAGGAGTCCGCGCGTCTGCTCAACATGGAGGCCGAGCTGCACAAGCGGATCGTCGGGATGAACGACGCCATCCACGCGCTGTCGCAGGCCATCCGGCGCACCCGCGCGGGCCTGAAAGACCCGCGTCGGCCCGGTGGATCGTTCATCTTCGCCGGCCCCACCGGTGTCGGCAAGACCGAGCTGGCCAAGACGCTGGCCGAGTTCCTCTTCGGCGACGAGGACGCACTCATCCAGCTCGATATGAGTGAGTACTCCGAGAAGCACACCGTGTCGCGGCTGTTCGGCTCGCCGCCCGGCTATGTGGGCTATGAAGAGGGTGGCCAGCTCACCGAGAAGGTGCGCCGGAGGCCGTTCTCCGTGGTGCTCTTCGACGAGGTCGAGAAGGCACACCCGGATATCTTCAACTCGCTGCTGCAGGTGCTCGAAGACGGTCGCCTCACCGACTCGCAGGGTCGGATGGTCGACTTCAAGAACACCGTCATCATCATGACGACCAACCTCGGCACCCGCGACATCACCAAGGGCAGCCTCGGCTTCTCGGCTGGGCCGGACACCCGCAGTGAGTACGAGCGGATGAAGAACAAGGTCCAAGACGAGCTGAAGAACCACTTCCGGCCGGAGTTCCTCAACCGCGTGGACGACATCATCGTCTTCCCGCAGCTCACCCAGGAGGAGATCGTCGCGATCGTCGACCTGGAGATCGCCAAGCTGGACAAGCGACTCAAGGACAAGGACATGGGCCTGGAGCTCACCCTCACGGCCAAGAACCTGCTGGCCAAGAAGGGCTACGACCCCGTGCTCGGGGCCCGTCCGCTGCGCCGCACCATCCAGCGCGAGATCGAGGACATGCTCTCGGAGAAGATCCTCTACGGCGAGCTGAAGGCCGGCGAATTCGTCGTCGTCGACGCCACTGGCGAGGACCGCGACTCGACGTTCACCTTCCAGGGATCGTTGCGGCGGGACACCATTCCGGATATTCCGGATATGCCGCCGGTGGACACGGTCGGCGGCCCGCAAGATGCCGCCAGTGGGTCCGCGAACGCGTCGTAAGAATGCCTGCGCACGTGGGTTTAGACGGGCGGTTCGAGCGCGCCTCACGGCGCGCTCGGGCCGCCCGTCATCTACCATTGGGGCATGTCTGACGTCATGGTCGAGCCAACGATCCGCGAGGAGGAGGACCATTTCGTCCTCCCCCTCACTGGTCGTGAAGTCGACCAGGTCTGTGTCGACTACGCGGTGACCCTTGTCATCGACGGGACGGACACGGTCCGGCTGGACAGCCCCTTCACCGTGTCGTTCCCGGATCGCACGCTGTTGATCGACCCGCAGCGGCTCGACACGGTCGCTCCGGTGCTCGAACTCTTCCGCGCGGTGATCCTGAGGGCTTGGGCCGGCAAGGATGGCTCGCTCGTGTTGATGTTCGACGACGAGCGCTCCCTGCGGATCGAGCCGGACCCCGATGGCGAGGCATGGGAAATCGGTGGCGGGTTGCCGCCGGTGTCTCCGTCGTACCGGATTGTCGCGCTGCCGACCGGCTCGGGGATCGAGTTCTCCTAGGCAGCGACGCCTACCCGGCGTCCTTGATCGTCCCGGGATTGCAGCCGGCCGCGACGGTGGCGGCATACCCCACGTCTGGGCGGGCTGGTTCCAGGTACCACGCGCTCTTGCTCGCCGCGAACACCACATGGCATACCAACTGGTCATGTATGCCGGGTGAGTCGGCATCCGGGCGCAGCCGCAGCACTGCCTGCCAGACGGCTTCGGGATCGACCCCCACCGCTCGCCCGGCGGTGGTTGGCACGACCTTGAGGGCGCGAGCGCCGGATCGAGTCACCCAGGCCGCGCTCGTGATCAGGCGAGGCCCGGTCGATGGCGCGGCCGTGGTCCGGCCCGATGACGCCGTGGCTGACTTGCCCGCCGACGAGCTGGCTTGTCCGGTGGCCTGGGTCGTGGGATGGGCGGTGGACGGCAAGGGGGAGGCCGTGACGCGGATCGGCGGCGGAGGCGGCGGAACCGGCGGCTGACGGTCGCCGCCCGAGTCCGTTCCGCAGCCGGTGAGCGCCCCGACGAGGACCACGGCAACCGCAACGGTTCCAACCAGCACCCGGGACAGTCGCGAGCGCAGCGGTCGCGAGTGGGGTCGCGAGGGCGTCGCGGAGCCGGCCGGACGGCATACCAGGGCGTCGGTGAGTTGCGCGGGGGCGGCGGGCGGACGGCATACCGGCTGGTGCGTGCAAAGATGACCCCCGGCCCCTGCCCCTTGCACCGAGGATCGACCCCTTCCGTGACCGACTACACCACGCGTCCCGCGCGGACCAGCGACGTGCGCGCCATTCGTGACATCGTCGCACCTCTGGTCTCGGCCGGACGTCTGGTTGCCAAGGCTGCGGTCGAGTATTACGAGGGGCTGCAACAGTTCCGCGTGGTCGAAATCGATGGGGTCGTCGTCGGCTGTGGCGCGGTGCACGTCATCTGGGACGACCTCGCGGAGGTGCGCACCATCGCCGTCGCGCCGGAGCACCTCGGGCGTGGCGCGGGGCATGCACTCATCACCGACCTGCTCGCCGACGCGATCGCGATCGGGGTCAAGCGGGTGTTCTGCCTCACCTTCGAGACCGAGTTCTTCGGGCGGCATGGGTTCGTGCCCATCGAGGGACAGGCGGTGACCCGCGAGGTGTATGCCGAGTTGTTGCGGTCCTATGACGAGGGCGTGGCCGAATTCCTCGACTTGGAACGGGTGAAGCCCAACACTCTCGGCAACACCCGGATGCTCTGTGTGCTGGCCGACCTGCCGGGGCGAGTGGTGCAGCCGACTCGGTGAGTCGGCGCTCAGTCCGTCGTGCGGCTGGGCCGCCCCTGCTGGTCACGCGCTGACGGAACACGAGATGGCTGCCCACCGGCCCAGTTGTCGCCGACGAGACCCTCTGTCAGGTCGAGCTCACCCTCGGCGAGGATCTCCCGCTCGTCGACCCCAGGGCGCCGCACGACGAGGCACAGGGTCCCCACGTCCCGAGGCGAGGAATCCAGGGTCGGCAGGGCAGCGATCACCTCGTCAGGGATTCGAGTCGCGACAGTCACGTCGCCGATGCTCCCACGGGGGGCGAGCCGCCCGGCATACCGTGGGGTTACGGGCGCCGAAAGGGTGCCCGACAGGCGCTGCAGCGGCGTCGAAACGTCAGGCTCGACACACTTTCGGCTCCCAGGACGAACAGCCCCTAGCGGAACGCGCCCGGATACAGCACAGTTGGCCTCGGAATTACCGAACGAAAGGTCACCCATGATTCTCGTTGCCCACTCTGGACCCGACTCGGCGAACGCCCTGGACTGGGCCGCCCGCGAGGCGGTGCGCCAAGGCGACTCCCTGACGATCATGCACGTGATTGCCGTCTCCGGGATCACCGGAGACTTCCCCGAGCTTCCCGAGGAGATCACCGAGGCTGCCGACGAGTTGCTGGCCGCAGCCGCCGAGCGCGCCCGCGAACTCGGGGTGACCGAGGTCGAGACCGCCAAGGGCTACCGGAGCATCACCGCAGCCTTGGTCGAGATGTCGCGTGAGGCCGAACTTGTCGTCGTCGGCAACCGCGGTCACGGCGAGGCATCCTCCGCAGTCCTCGGCTCGGTCGCGTATGCCGTCACGTCACACGCCTCGTGCCCCGTCGTCGTCGTGCGGGGGGACGGTCACACTGACATCGCCCCGGGTCACCGGGTCGTCGTCGGCATCGACGGGTCGCGATCCGGCGTCCACGCCGGCTTCTTCGCGGCTGAGTTCGCCCAGCGCGCCGGCGCCGAGCTCGAGGTCGTCGGGGTGTGGGACACCGCCACCCTCGGCACGGTCAGCTCGGAATTCGCGGCCCGCGTCGGCATCGTCGGCCTTAAGGACAAGCACGAGACTCAGATGCACAAGTGGGTCGACCTGGCGGTCGCCAAGCTCGCCGAGCGCTTCCCCGGCCTCAAGGTCACCGGCTCGGTCGAGCAGGGCTCGCCGGTCGTCGTGTTGCGCGAGAAGTCGGCCGACGCCGGCCTGCTCGTCGTCGGCACCCGTGGCCGTGGTGGTTTCGCCGGTCTGCTGCTCGGATCGGTCAGCCACCGGCTCATCCACGACATCGGCTGCCCGATCGCGGTCGTCCGCTGACGCGATCCTTTCGCGGCTGCTGAACCCAGACTCCGGCGCCGACCCACCACCGCACCCCCTGGCGGTGCGGGTCGGCGTCGGGCTGTGTTCCCGGCGCGATGGCTGCGGTCACTCCAGCTGAGTGCCGGGGAGGGCGAACCGCGCATTAGCGAGCGGTTCGACCAGCCCCTCGCTCACCAGGGCGTCGAGGCAGCGCTGCCGTTGCGCCTCGGACGGCCAGGCCTGCGCGAGCTGTGCCTCGTCCACGGCTCCCGGGGCGTCGCGCAGCACCTGCAGCAAGGCGCCGCGCGCCTGGCGATCGGTGCCTTCCCAGGCCTGACCCCGTCTGGCCGGGCCCTGGTATGCCGGTCGGCCCGCTCCCAGCCATCGGCACGAGTCCTGCACGGGGCACTCCCCGCAGCGGGGCGAGCGAGCCGTGCAGATCAGCGCGCCCAACTCCATGACGGCGACATTCCAGACCGCCGCGTCACCGGCGTCCCGAGGCAGGGCAGCGGCCGCGAGGTCGCGCTCGGCGCGGGTCAGCGACGGGGCGGCATACTCGGCGCCGTCCAGGAGCCGCACGAGCACCCGCCGGACGTTGGTGTCGACGACCGGCACAGCAACCCCAAAGGCGAAGCAAGCGACCGCTGCGGCGGTGTATTCGCCGACTCCGGGTAGCGCGCGCAACTCCTCCGGCTCGGCGGGCACCTGACCGCCGTGGCGCTCGGTGATGACCTGGGCCGCCTCATGCAAGCGCAGAGCCCGGCGCGGATAGCCCAGCCGACCCCAGGCGCGCACCGCCTCGCCAGGCGCGGCGGCGGCCAGATGGGCAGGGGTGGGCCAGCGCTGCAGCCACTCCCGCCACACCGGTTCGACCCGGGCCACCGGCGTTTGCTGCGCCATGACCTCCGAGACGAAGACACCCCACGCGGTGGTGTCGGGGTCGCGCCACGGTAGCGGGCGGGCGGCCACGGCATACCAGTCGAGAATGGCGGCGTGCAGCGATGCCAACAGGCGGGCGGGCGTCGAGGGCGCCGCGATCGCGGCGGGCTTTGTGAGCGTCGCGGGCTTTGTGAGCGTCGCGGGAGAAACCATTGCGGCAGGCGGTGACGCGGGAGACCGCGGACGGGGGGAGGTGCCCACCCGGTCAGACGTAGCGTTCGAGGATGCTCGTCTCGGCCATCCGCGACAGGCCCTCGCGGACGGCGCGGGCGCGGCTCTCGCCGACTCCTTCAACCGCCATGAGGTCCTCGATATTGGCCGCGAGCAGCCGCTGCAGCGACTCGAAGTGGTCGACCAGCCGGTCGATGATCGCCCTCGGCAGCCGGGGGATCTTGGTGAGCAGTCGGTAGCCGCGCGGCGAGACCGACGAGTCGAGGCTGTCGGTGGCACTGGCGAAGCCCACGGCGCGGGCGCTCGCGGCGAGGTCGAGCAACTCGGTCGAGCTGAGCGCGACGAGGTCGTCCATCGCCGCGCTGACCGTCTTGCCGGATTTGCTGGCCAGCAGGTAGTCGCCGATGACGAGCTCGCGGTCGTTGCCCAGGCCGCCGACGAGTTCGGCCAGTTGCAGGCTGAGCAGTCGCCCGTCGGTGCCGAGCTCGACGGCATACCCGTGGATCTCGTCACTGATCCGGCGCACCATTTCCAGGCGCTGCAGGACGGCGGCGACATCCCGAACGGTGACGAGGTCTTCGATCTCCAGGGCGGAGAGGGTGGCGCTCACCTCGTCCAGGCGCGCCTTGTAACGCTCCAGGGTCTGCAGGGCCTGGTTGGCGCGGGAGAGGATCGCGGCGGAGTTCTCGACGACGTGCCGACGACCGCCGACATAGAGCGCGATGGTCTGCATCGACTTGCTCACCGAGATGACCGGGGCGCCGGTCTGGATGTGGACTCGCTCGGCGGTGCGATGCCGAGTGCCCGACTCGGAGGTGTCGATGCGAGCGTCGGGGACGAGTTGGGTGTTGGCCCGGACGATGCGGGCGACGTCCTTGTCGACGACGATGGCGCCGTCCATCTTGGACAGCTCCCGCAACCGCGTGGCCGAGAACTCGATGTCGATCTTGAAACCGCCCGAGCACAGCGCCTCGACGGACTTGTCGCTGCCCAGGACGATGAGCGCTCCGGTGCCGCCTCGGAGGATGCGCTCGAGCCCGTCGCGAAGCTCGGTCCCCGGAGCGACAGCCCCCAGGATCGCGATGAGCTGTTCGTCGTCGGCGCGTTCCACGCTGGGAGTCTAATGCGGCTGGCTGCCCAGCCCTTGGACGCCGTTGCTCACGGTTCGGACACGACCGACCCAGGATCGGCCCGGAGGGCGACGGCGACCGCCTGGGCGAGTTGGGCCACCTCCACGAGCTGCAGGCCGGGGACCGGGGTGACCGAGCCGCAGGTGCCTGGTGGCACGAAGGCCCGGCGGAACCCCAGCCGGGACGCCTCGGCGAGGCGACGCGGCATACCGGTGACCGGACGGATCTCTCCGGCGAGCCCGACCTCGCCGATGGCGATGGCGTCGGAAGGGAACGCGCGTTCCAGGGCGGCCGAGGCCAGGGCCAGCGCGATCGCGAGGTCGGCCGCCGGCTCGGTGACCTTGGCACCCCCGACGGTGGCGGTGTAGGTGTCGGCGGCAGCAACCGGGATGCGCGCCCGGCGCTCGAGCACCGCGACCGACATCGCGACCCGCGCCGAGTCCAGACCGCTGGTGGCCCGTCGCGGCGAGGGGGTGGTCGATCGCGCCACGAGCGCCTGGACTTCGGCCACCAGCGGGCGCCGGCCCTCCAGGGTGATCGTCACGCAGGTGCCCGGCACGGTGACATCGCGGGTGGACAGGAACAGCCCGCTCGGGTCGGGCAGCCCGACGATTCCCACGTCGGACAGGTCGAAGCAGCCGACCTCGTCGGTGGGGCCGTAGCGGTTCTTGACGGCACGGACCAGCCGCAGTCGGGAGTGCCGCTCGCCCTCGAAGGCGACCACGACATCGACGAGGTGCTCCAGCACCCGAGGCCCGGCGATCGACCCGTCTTTGGTGACATGCCCGACCAGCAGGACACAAATGTCGTGGGCCTTGGCCACGGCGATGAGCGCGGCAGCCACCTCGCGGACTTGCGCGACATTGCCCGCCGAGCCGTCGATCTCGGCGCTGCCGATGGTCTGCACCGAGTCGACGACGACGAGGTGGGGCTCCAGCAGCTCGATCTGGCCGAGGATCGTGCCGAGGTCGGTCTCGGCGGCCAGGTGCAAGTGCTGGGCCATCGCCTCGATGCGCTCGGCCCGCAGACGCACTTGGGCAGCGGATTCCTCGCCGCTGACATAGAGGACCCGGCGCCCGGTGCGCGCGGCTCGCGCGGCGACGTCGAGCAGCAGGGTCGACTTGCCGATGCCGGGCTCGCCGGCCACCAGCACGACCGCGCCGGGCACCAGGCCGCCACCGAGGACGCGGTCGAACTCGCCGACGCCGGTCGCCGCCGCCTCGGCCCGGGTGAGGTCGACTTCGCCGATCCGTGGAGCCGGCCGAGTGGTGGTCACGGCCGCAGTCGTGCGGGCGCGGCCGGCGCCCACCTCGCCGACCGTGCCCCACGCCTGACACTCGCCGCAGCGGCCCACCCACTTGACCGCGCTCCAGCCGCACTCGCTGCACCGATAGGTCGGCGCCTTGGCAGCGCCGCGCACCGGTGCCTTGCGGCCTTGCATGCCTGGGTATGCCGTCACAGTCGCCCTCGCGTCGTCATGTCGGTCACGCTAGGCCCGGCCACCGACAGAGGTGGGCTGCGACGGCATACCCCAGTTTGGCGGCGGGGTCAGTAACGTCGCCAGCGCAGCAGCACCGCGTAGTCCACCGCGGTGCGCTCCGGCTCGCGGGCGAAGATCCGCGTGCATACCGCGGGCGGGAACTCCCAGCGCAACACCGCCTCGAAGTCCTCGCGCGAGTCGAAAGCCCAGGTCACGTCGAGGGATTCGCGCTGCCACCCCTGCCGGGCCCAGAACCGGTCGACCGCCGAGGGGTCGTAGTCCGGCCACGCCGCGCTGAACCACGACCCGAAGGTCGACCGGGTCGCGTCATTGTCGACAACGAGCGCGATCCCGCCCGGGCGCATGATCCGCCCCAACTCGGCCAGCCCCGGCTCGCACCCGGGCCCGAAGAAGTAGGCCCACCGGGCGATGGCCACGTCGACACTCGCCGCCGCGAGGCCAGTGTCCTGGGCGCCTGCGACGACGACGGTGACGGCGGCCGTCGCCGAGCGGGGACCGGACGGCATACCGGCAATGCGCCTCCGCGCCAGGTCAGCCAGCGGCGCGTGCGGCTCGACCCCGATGACCCTGCGCGCGGTCTCGGCCAGGCGCGGCAGGTGGAAACCCGTGCCGCAGCCGAGTTCGACCACGGTCGCGCCGCGCCAATCCGATCGCCCGGCCAGCCGCAGCAGGGCGGCGTCGATGATGCCGGACCGGTCGAGCGCGAGATTGTGCGTCTCGTAGGTCTGCGGCGAGCCCCAGATGTTGGGACTGAGCAGGGCACCCTCGGCGTCTGACCCAGTTGAGTCGAGATCCGCACTCACGGGCGGCGTTTGGCGCGCGGAGTGGCCTCGGCTTCCAGGGTCGCGGGGTGCACGAGCAATGGCAACATGGCACGGCCACTGCCGCGGTGGGCCGCCTTAACCGACCGCAGGTATGCCGTGCACCTCACCACCAGCTCGTCGTAGGCCTCTTCGCCCATGAGCTCGACCAATTCGCTTCGGCAGGAACGGAATACCGGCTCACGACCGATGTGAGCCTCGCTGTTGCCTGAGCAATACCACGCCAGGTCGTGTCCGCCCGGCCCCCAGGCCCGCCGGTCGTACTCCGTGATCGTCGTCTCCAGGTAGCTCGACCCGTCGTGCTCTTCCACGGTTCGATAGGTGCGCCGGATCGGCAGCTGCCAGCACACCTCGGGCTTGGCCTGATGGGTCGGGATGCCTTGGCGGATGGCGTGTTGGTGCAACGCGCACCCGGCACCGCCGGCGAACCCGGGCCGGTTGAGGAAGATGCACGCACCCTTGACCACGCGGGTTTTGCGGACGCCGTCTTCCAACTCGGTCCACGCGCTGCGCCGCAGTCGCGTCGATGGTTCGGTGACGGGTTCGGTGGCTGGCTCCGTGGCGGCCCCGGTCACGGGCTGGGTCGCCTCAGCGGGGGCCGCTTCGACGACGAGCTCCACACCGGCAACGGCAACGGTATGCCGGGCCGGCAGCTCGTAGCCCTCGCTCAGGCCGCCGAGCACGACATGGTGGATCGGGGGCTCAGCGGCCGGTGCCTGGATCGGCGCAGACGTGCTCAACGGCTCGGGGATGAACTCCACGTCGACGCTGGGAGCGCCCTCCGCGGTGGCCGGATCGATGGCAGCGACCGGAGTGACCCGAGCGCCCTCGTGCGCGAGCCCATAAAACTGCCACTCCTGCGGCGTGAGCTGCTCGGCCACGTCACGGATCGTCCGGTAATCGGCCTTCTCCGTGAAATGTGCTCCGAGAGAACAACATCCGTCGTGCGGACGGCCGGGGAGGATGCCCTTGCAGCCGTTGCCGAAGACACAGGTCCACCGCGAGGTGAGCCAGGTGAGGTCACAGCGGAAGCGTTGCTGAGGGTTGCCAGGGTCGGTGAACTCGACCCAGACGCGCGCCATGTCCAGGGGTGATTCGGGCACGGCGCCACTCTAGATCGTCTCGCCGTGGACGACTCCCACGCCCGCAATGAGCGGGGTAGCGTGCAGGGCATGGGGACATCGGCTGACGGCGTGGGCGCATCCGCGCGCGCCCGGGTCGGCCTGTCCACGGCATCGGTCTATCCCGCCACCTGCGCGACGGCCTTCGAGCTCGCGGCCCGGCTCGGCTACGACGGCGTCGAGGTCATGGTGTGGACCGACCCGGTCTCCCAAGACGCGGGTGCCCTCGCGGCGCTGTCCCAGCACTACGGCATACCCGTCTTGTCGGTGCATGCCCCGACCCTGCTGCTGACCCAACGCGTATGGGGCCCCGACCCGTGGACCAAGATCGACAAGTCCATCGACCTCGCGCGTGACCTGGGTGCGGACACGGTCGTGTTGCACCCCCCGTTCCGGTGGCAGCGCGAGTATGCCGTGGATTTCGAGGACGGGGTGGCCACCCGGGAGGACCACAGCGGCATCCGGCTGGCGGTCGAGAACATGTTCCCGTGGCGCGCCCGTGGTCGGGAGATGCAGGCCTACCTGCCGCACTGGGACCCCGTGCCGATGGCCTACGACCACGTCACTCTCGACCTCTCACACACCGCGACGGCCGGGTCGGACGCCCTCGCCATGGTCGAGGCCCTCGGCCCGCGACTGCGCCATATTCACCTCGCCGACGGCTCCGGCGGGGTGCGGGACGAGCATCTTGTGCCGGGCCGGGGTGGGCAGCCCTGTGACGCCGTGCTGGCCAGGCTGGCCGCGGCCGATTTCGGGGGTCACGTCGTCGTGGAGATCGGCACCCGCAAACTGACCGACGAGGACCGGGAGCGCGATCTGCGGGCCTCTCTGGAGTTCGCGCGCACCCACCTGGGCCATCCCGTCGACTGATCGAAGAACGTGAGCCCGCGGTCCTAGAGTGGGATCGTGGACCCTCGCGACCTGCTGCGTTCCTCCCTGCTTGGCCTCTCTCGCGCCAACGCCGTCCGCGATGTCATCGAACGCGCGCCGGTCAGCCGATCGGTCGTCAAGCGCTTCGTGCCCGGATCGACGGTCGAGGATGCCTTGCGCGCCACCGGCGAACTGCAGGCCGTCGGCCGGATGGTGACGATCGACCACCTCGGCGAGGACACGACGACCCGAGCGCAGGCCGAGGCCACCCGCGACGCCTATCTCGCGCTGCTGGCCGCCCTCGCCGAGCGGCACTATTCGCTCTCGGGCAAGGCCGAGGTGTCACTCAAGCTCACCGCGCTCGGGTTGCTGCTGCCCGACGGCCATCAGATCGCTCTCGATCACGCCCGCACCATCAGCCAGGCCGCCACCAATGCCGGCACAACGGTCACGGTCGACATGGAGGACCACACGACGACCGACGCGACCCTGGAGGCCGTGCAGGAGTTGCGCGAAGACTTCCCCACCACCGGGGCGGTGCTGCAGGCCTACCTGCGGCGCACCGAGGGCGACTGCCGCGACCTCGCGTATGCCGGGTCGCGAGTTCGCCTCTGCAAGGGTGCGTATGCCGAGCCCGAGTCGGTCGCGTTCCAGGACGGTGATGAGGTCGACCGGTCGTATGTGCGCTGCCTCAAGGTGCTCATGAAGGGCGAGGGCTATCCGATGGTGGCCAGCCACGACCCGAGGATCATCGAGATCGCCGCTGCGCTGGCCGGGCGGGAAGGTCGCGAGCCCAAGTCGTTCGAGTACCAGATGCTCTACGGCATCCGCCCTGACGAGCAGCAACGCATCGCCGATCGAGGCGACCAGATGCGGGTCTACATCCCGTATGGCACTGAGTGGTATGGCTATCTGATGCGACGGCTGGCCGAGCGACCCGCTAACGTCACGTTCTTCCTGCGCGGCCTGGCGACGAAGGGTTGAGTCGACAATGAGCACCACCACTGGCGCCGATGGCGTCACCGCGATTTTCGGTGCGGGCGTCATGGGCGAGACCCTGCTCTCTGGCCTGTTGCGCTCCGGTCGCCCGACCGAGCAGATCGTCATCACCGAGAAGCGCCCCGACCACGCGGCGATGTTGCGTGAGAAATACGGCGTCCGGGTCCTGGACAATGTCGCAGCCGCCGAACTCGCCGACACCCTCGTCCTCGTGGTCAAGCCACAGGACATGGAAGGTCTGCTTGCCGAGATCCGCGACCACATCGTGCCGGGCAACCTCGTCGTCTCGATGGCCGCGGGCATCCCCACCTCCTGGCTGGAGCAGCGGTTGCCGGCTCGGTCCTCGGTCGTGCGGGTCATGCCCAACACCCCTGCCCTCGTCGACCAGGGCATGGCCGCCATCTCGGCCGGCAGCAACTGCACCGTGGAGCACCTCGCCGAAGCCGAGGCGATGCTTGCCTCCTGCGGCAAGGTCGTCCAGGTCCCCGAGAAGCACCAGGATGCCGTCACCGCGATCTCCGGCAGCGGACCGGCATACATCTTCTACGTCGTCGAGGCGATGATCGAGGCGGGCGTGCTGCTCGGGATGCCCCGCGCGACCTCGACCGAACTCGTCGTGCAGACCCTCTACGGCGCGGCAACCATGTTGCGCGAGACCGGCGAGCACCCGACCGTGCTGCGCGAACGGGTCTCCTCGCCCGGCGGTACGACGATCGCGGCGATCCGTCAGCTCGACGACAACAAGGTGCGAGCCGCCTTCATGACGGCGATGGAAGCCGCTGCAGCCCGCTCCAAGGAATTGGCCGACGGCCTTGGCTGACGGATCGTCCGGTCTTGTCGGCCAGCGCGAGCTGGTACTCATCACCGAGGACGACTGGGAGAGCCAGCGCGACATCCGGACGGCGGCGCTGGCCGACGCGCCCGACATGTTCGGGTCGACGCTCGCCGACGCGCTCGGCTTCGATGAGCAGGACTGGCGGCGGGGAATCCGCGCCACGACGTGCTGGCAACTACGGCAAGCCGGTATGCCGGTCGGCATGGTCCGCCTCTCGGTGCGGGAAGGCGGCGCGGACTGCGATCGGGTGGTGCCGGCGGCACCGGGCCGGACGGCATACCTCATCTCGATGTTCGTGGCACCCGAGGCGCGAGGGACCGGCGCGGGGGAGCAGCTCGTCGCCACGGTCGCTGCAGAGGCGAAAAGGCTTGGCTATCAACAGCTTTGGCTTGACGTTGCCAAGCACAACGAGGCTGCGGCGCGGCTTTACACACGGACGGGGTTCCGTTGGGCCGAGTCCGACGGCGCGAGCCGCCACGACGACCGACACTGCGAGCTCTCGATGGTGCTCGACCTCTGAGCCACCCGACCGGCTGGGGGGCGACTGGCCCGAGCGGCCTGCGGCATGGCAGGGTGTCGACATGAGCGAGATCACCGTGACGACCGTGACCCCCGAGGCTTGGGCGGCCTTCAAGAGCGTGCGCCTGGAAGCCCTGCGGGACTCGCCAGAGGCGTTCTCCGCGACCTACGGCGAGGAAGCGGCGTTCAGCGACGACGAGTGGGTCGCCCGGGTTGAGCGCGCCCCGCGGTTCATCGCCTACCGCGACGGCGCGGTCGTCGGCACCGCGAGCCTCGGTGTTCACGAAGCCGACGACGAGACCGACGACCGGCTCGCCGAGGGGTTCGACTCGGGCCTGGGCGAGATCTTCGGCCTCTGGGTCACCCCCCTCGCGCGGGGGACCGGTGTGGCGACCGCACTGGCCCGGGCCGGCGCCAAGCGGGCCCAACAGGACGGCCGCTCCCACGTCGTCTACTGGGTGAGCACCGACAACGGCCGGGCAGTGGCCTTCGCCTCGGGTTTGGGCTTCCGGCCGACCGATTCGCGTCGTCCGATGCGTGGCTCCAACCACGCAAGCGAGGAGGAGATCGCGATGATCCTTCCCCTCGGTGCGGATCGCGGCACACTCCCTGACCTCGGGTGAGGTGCGGCGGCATACTGGCTCCAGGGGCCGTGGCACGCGGCCGGACCGCAGTCCCTTATCGGGCCGCGTCGGGAAGGGTAACGTCAGAACATGCGCAGCCAGGCGCGGGTGATTTGGGACCCGGAATTCACGAAGTACAACTTCGGTCCGCATCACCCGATGTCGCCGGTGCGCCTGGCTCTCACGGCTCGGCTGTGTGAGGAGTTCGGGCTCTTCGACGACGAGGGTGTCGAGGTGGTCAGCCCGGCCATCCCCGACGATGCCCTATTGCACACCGTGCACGATCGCGGCTTTGTCGAGGCGGTCCGCCTGGCCTCGGAAGACCCCCGACTGGCCGACGAGCACCTGGGCCTGGGCACCGACGACGTGCCCGCCTTCGAGGGCATGCACGAGGTCAGCTCCCGGATCGCCGAAGGCACCCGCGACATTTGTGAAGCCGTGTGGACCGGAGCGGTCGAGCACGGCGTCAACTTCTGCGGCGGCCTGCACCACGCGATGGCCGGGAATGCGTCGGGTTTCTGCGTCTACAACGACATCGCCGTGGGCATCCAGTGGCTGCTCGACCACGGAGCCGAGCGGGTCGCCTATGTCGACGTCGACGTGCACCACGGCGACGGCGTCGAATCGATCTTCTGGGACGACCCGCGGGTGCTCACCGTGTCGATCCACGAGACCGGTCGCGCACTCTTCCCGGGCACCGGGTGGGCCACCGACATCGGCGGTTCCAAGGCGCGTGGCCAGGCCGTCAACGTCTCACTGCCGCCCGGGCTGTCCGACGGCGGCTGGATGCGGGCCTTCCACGCCGGTGTCATGCCCGTGGTGCGGGCCTTCCGGCCGAGCGTGCTGGTCACTCAACACGGCGCGGATACGCACAGCGCCGACCCGCTGGCGCACTTCGCCCTGTCGGTCGAGGCCCAGCGCGAGGCGATGATGGCGCTGCACAAGCTCAGCCACGAGCTCTGCGACGGCCGGTGGATCGCCCTCGGCGGCGGCGGCTACGAGGTCGTCGACGTCGTGCCGCGCACGTGGACCCACCTCACGGCGATCGCCGCGCACCGTCCAATCCTGCCCAGCGCCGACGTGCCGCAGGGCTGGCTGGACCACGTCTCGGCGTTGTTGGGCAAGCAGGGCCCGACCCGGATGGGCGACCTGCCCGAGGGGCAGCCGCTGTGGTGGCGGTCCTGGGACCTCGGCTACGACCCCAGCAGCGAGGTTGACCGGGCGGTCATGGCCACCCGCCAGGCGGTCTTCCCGCACCACGGTCTGGACATCTGGTTCGACTGAGTTCGGCGCACGGCATACATCGGCGTGGGTTGCGCGGCGTGTCGGCTTTACATTTGCGTCACAACTGCACTCACGACTTCCCCGGGCGTCACACCAGCCCCTAGAGTTGCGTCGCACGCTCGTGGCCTCCGCCGGCGGGGAAGCCGGCGGCGCGGGTGCTCGACGATCGAGGGAGTTCCATGCAGCCAGAGCGCCAGCTCTCCGAGGTCCGGTTTCTCACCGTGGCCGAGGTCGCCTCGATCATGCGCGTGTCGAAGATGACGGTCTACCGGCTCGTCCACGGGGGAGAACTCCCGGCGGTGCGAGTCGGTCGCTCGTTCCGAGTGCCCGAGGACGCGGTCCACGCCTACCTCAGCTCGTCCTTCGTCGACACCGCGTGAGTTAATCGACGCCGCTTTCCGGGGCGGAACGGCATACCTGGTATGCCGTTCCGCCCCGGAACGTTCCGCGGTTCCGGATGGGTCGCCGACGCCACGTCTCGCGCCGGTCGGCGTCGCTAACGGCCCGAAGCGCGCACCCGGCTGACGATCCGGCTCAGGCCGACGGGGGTGAGCCCGAGGTAGGTCGCGATGTCCTTCTGGGCGACCTTGCCCATGAGGTCGGGGTTGGTCTGCACGAAGTGGCGGTAGCGGTCCTCGGGAGAGCGGGTCAGCAGGTCGCGCTCGCGCTTCTGGGCGGCGGCCAGCTGCAGCAGGGTCATGACGAAGAACATCCGCGCCCACTCCGGATGGGTGATGGCCAGCTGCCACATGACCTCGAGGCTGGCGGCAAAAACCACCGTGTCATCGAGAGCTATCGCACGATGGTCGGCGCCCTTGCCTTCGGCGATGCCCAGCAGCGAGGGGAAGTCGGTGCCGGTGAAGGTTCCGGGGCGCCCGAAGGACGCAAGCTTGGCCATCGGCATCGGCGAAAGCGCCTGGTTCTCGCGGATGAAGCCCGTCGTCCACTCACGGCCCTCGCGCACGATGGCGGTGCGAAGGCACCCACGTTTGACGATGTAGGCGGCCGAGTCCTCATCGCCGATGTCGAACAGCAAGCCGCGCGCGGGCACCTCGATGGTGCGGATGCTCCCGGCATACGTCTCCCAATCGGGCAGGGTCGCCCCGGCGATGAACTCGAACAGGCCGCGCAGGCCGCCCAGCCCGAAGGGCTCCTGCACCGACCCCGTGGTCGGAATGGTCATTCCATGCACCCCCATCGAATACCCAGGGGTGGTGGTTGGCCCGCCCCGAGCATGGCGTGAGCGAAGCCTATAGAGCATGAGCCGGCTGTGAAGGACTTTGACGCTGTGAGATCCACCCGGTCGGGCCGAGATTCCCCGGTAGGCTGACCCCAGCTCCGGTATGCCACCATGGTCCGCCGGCAGGCGACCGGCATCACCCGTGTCTATCGACGCGAATCTTCAGCAGTTTTCTCACGCAAGGATGACCTATGGGTTCTGTGATCAAGAAGCGGCGCAAGCGGATGGCCAAGAAGAAGCACCGCAAGCTGCTGCGTAAGACGCGTCACCAGCGTCGCAACCGCAAGTAGGCGCCGCCCTTCGGCACTCGCGGCCCCGGACGCGACCATTGGTCGCGATCGGGGCCGCTGCTGTCGTCGCTGTCGTCGCTGTCGGCGCTGTCGTCGTCGCGGCCGTCCCTGAGCTCAGCGGATCGGGGGCGGGTGTCGCTACGCGCGAGTAGGATCGGAAGGACCAGTCCAGGACGGAGGTGTCCAGTTGGCCGACGTCGTGCTCATCACGGGGGTCTCGCGCTATCTCGGCGGGCGGTTCGCCCAGGCCCTGTCCGCTGACACCTCGATCGAGCGGATCATCGGGGTCGATGTCGTGCCCCCGCCGCATTCCATCGGCCGGGCCGAGTTCGTCCGCGCCGACATCCGCAACCCCATGATCGGCCGCATCATCGGCCAGTCCAAGGTCGACACCGTCGTGCACATGAACGTGCTGGCCACCCCCACGTCCGCCGGTGGCCGGGTCTCCCAGAAGGAGATCAACGTCATCGGCACCATGCAGTTGCTGGCGGCCTGCCAGAAAGCCACCAGCGTCCGGCGTCTGGTCGTCAAGTCGACGGCGGCGGTCTACGGCAGTTCGCCGCGCGACCCGGCGATGTTCACCGAGGAGACCGGCCCCAAGACCATGCCGACCAGCGGATTCGGCAAGGACTCGGTCGAGGTCGAGGCTTATGTGCGCGGCTTCTCACGCCGCCGCCCGGACGCCGAGATCACCATGCTGCGCTTTGCCAATGTCATGGGCCCGCGGATCAAGACGGCGCTCACCGACTACTTCTCGCTGCCGGTGCTGCCGGTGCCGCTCGGCTTCGACGCCCGCCTGCAGTTCGTCCATGAGCAGGATGTCACCGCTGCGCTGCTCCTGGCGGTCTCCGGACCCCCCGTCCAGATCGTCAATATCGCCGGTGACGGGGTGCTCACCGTGTCGCAGGCCGCGGCCATGGTCGGTCGCCCGACGGTCGGAGTGCCGTTCGCAATCTCCATGCTGGGGGCCGTCATCCGGCGGGCCGGCCTGGCTGATTTCTCCTCCGACCAGCTCTCGTTCCTGTCCTACGGGCGCGGCTTGGACACCACGCGCATGCGCACCGTCATGAACTTCCAGCCACGCTGGGACACTCGGGCGGCCTTCCGTGACTTCGCCGAGCACGCACCGCCGATCGTCCCCGGCGCCGACACCGCGATGGATCTGCTCGGCCAAGGTGCCGGTGGCATGATGCGTCTGGCCGGCGCCGGCGTGGGCCTGGCGTCCCGACTTCGAGAGGTGGTGCGGTAATGCCCGACACCCCTCGTGATGCCTTCGCGACCGGAGCGGCCCGCGCGGCGGGTGAGCGTCGCCGTCGGCGCGCCACGCCGCTGGTCGGCGCCCCACCGGTACCGGTCGTGCCCGGACCGCTCGTGGGACCGACCGCACCCAGCGCGTCTGACACCTCACTGACGCCAGGTATGCCGTCCGTCCCAGACCCGGTCACCGTCGCCTCCCCGGCGGCGGCCAGTGCGGGAGCCGGAGCCGCGACACCGCCAGTCCGCAAGCCGCGGGCCCCGTCCCGTCACCGCCCGGTGCCCCAGGTCACGCCCGTGCCCGCGACCGAAACCGCGGTCGACGTCCGCCCGCGGACCCGACCGCCGGTTCGGCGGTTGCGCTCGGTCCCCACGCCATCGAGCGAGTCGACAAGCGGCCCCCAGGTCGCAAGCCCGGCCGCCACTGCCGGCGAGGACCTGGCCGCCCGGGTCGCCGAGGCCCGCCAGACCAGCGCGAACAACGAGGCCGCGGCGGCACCGGCGGCCGACCGAGGCAAGACTGCGGGGAGCGCGGGCCGGGGCGACACGGCATACCGGCCGCGGTTGGTCCGTGATGGTGAGGGCCCCACGATCTCCGAGTCGCTGTTGGCCGCGGCGCTGACCCAGCAGGAGCTCACCCCCGACATCGAGGACGTCATCGCGGCGGTCATCGGCGTGCTGCGCACCCTGGCCGCGGCCTCCGGGCTCGGGCCGGACGAGGTCGAGACCCAGGTGGCGCGCACGCTGGCCTTCCTGCGACGGCGGCTCACCGGCGAATACCTCGTCGACGAGTTCGGCTTCGACCAGGACTACACCGAGAACTTCTACCTGCCCGTGCTCCGGCCGCTCTACAAGCAGTGGTTCCGGGTCGAGGTGCGCGGCGTCGAGAACATCCCCGCTGAAGGCGCCGGGCTCATCGTCGCCAACCACTCCGGCACCATCGCGCTGGACGCCCACATGGTGCAGGTCGCCGTCCACGATGCCGAGCACCGCGGGCGTTTCCTGCGGCTGCTCGGGGCCGACCTCGTCTTCCAGACCCCGCTCATCGGGCCGCTGGCGCGTAAGCAGGGGGCCACCCTGGCCGCCAACGCCGACGCCGAGCGGTTGCTCAGCAGCGGCCAGCTCGTCGGAGTCTTCCCGGAGGGCTTCAAGGGCGTCGGGAAGCCGTTCAGTGAGCGCTACAAGCTGCAGCGGTTCGGGCGTGGCGGCTTCGTCAGCGCCGCGATCCGCACCGGCACGCCGATCATCCCGTGCTCGATCGTCGGCGCCGAGGAGACCTACCCCCTCATCGGCAATGCCAAGCTGCTCGCGCGACTGTTCGGGGCGCCTTACTTCCCGATCACGCCGACGTGGCCATGGCTCGGACTGCTTGGCCTGGTGCCCCTGCCGAGCAAGTGGATCATCGAGTTCGGCGAGCCGATTCCCACAGCGCAATACGGCAGCGCGGGCGCCGACGACCCCATGCTCGTGTTCGACATCACCGACCAGGTGCGCGAGACCATCCAGCAGACCCTCTACTCCCTGCTCATGCTGCGGCGGTCGGTCTTCTCGTGACCCGGCGGTGAGCGGGCTCTCCCGGGACCGTTGGTGGCGACCCCGCGCCAAGCCCGCCCCAGGTGCCCAACGGGTGCAGGTCATCAGCCGCCCGGGGTGTCACCTCTGCGAGGAAGCGCTTGCTGTCGTCGCGCAGGTCTGCGACAGGGCCGGTATGCCGTTCGAGGTCACCTCGGTCGTCGGTGACCCGGCGCTCGAAGCCCAGTTCGGAGACCTCGTGCCGGTGGTGCTCGTCGATGGTCGCGAGGTCGCCCGCTATCGGATCACCGCCGCCGAACTGCGCTCCGCCCTGAATTTCTGACCGTTTGGTCCGCTAGACGGAACAGACTTTGTGCAACGCTTCACAAACCCCTTACTCTGGCCACGACCACCGATGGCGACCGTCGGTTGGCGGTCCCAAGGAAGGAGTCGGTGAGTGCCCATGACGCCGAGCCCTTCCCCTCACCGGGACATCCCGGCCGCGACGGTCTCGCGCTTGCCTACCTACCTGCGGGCCCTGCACAGCGCGGCCGCCCAAGGCGTGACGACGGTCTCCTCGGGCCAGTTGGCCACGGCCGCGGGAGTCCTGCCGACCCAGTTGCGCAAGGACCTCAGCCACCTCGGGTCGCACGGGGTGCGGGGGGTCGGCTACGACGTGGCTCGGCTCATCGTCGAGATCACCAGCGCGCTGGGGCTCGGTCGCGACTGGCCCGTGGCCATCGTCGGGATGGGCAATCTCGGGCGGGCGCTCACGGCATACTCCGGTTTTGGCACCGAAGGATTCCACGTCGTCGCGGTGCTCGATCGTGACCCTGCCCTCGTCGGTGAGCGGGTTGCCGGCCTCACGGTCCGCCATATCGACGAACTCCCCACCCTCGTCGCCGAACTCGGCATCGCCATCGGGGTCCTCGCCACGCCCGCCGACGGCGCCCAGGCGGCCGCCGACGCATTGGTGGCTGCCGGCATCGAGGCCATCCTCACCTTCGCCCCCGCGGCGCTCGCGCTGCCGCCCGGGGTGTCCCTGCGGAGGGTCGACCTCGCGACCGAACTCCACGTCCTGGCCTTCCTGCGGCATGGCGGAGCGGGGATCGGGGCGTCGGTCTCCGATCTGGCCAAGGTCGGGGTGGCCGGATGAGCCGGACCTGCCAGATGAGCCGGATGCGCCCGATGACCTCCTGGTGGGAGGAGCGCCCATGACGCCGCTGACCTCGCCCCAGGCCGGGCAGCCGCCAGCGGCACGTGTCGCGTTCGTGGGCGCCGGGCCGGGCGATCCCGGGCTGATGACCGTGCGCTGCCGCGACCTGCTGGCGGAGGCGGACATCGTCGTGCTCGACCAGGTGGGCCGGTATGCCGTTGTCGAGGCTTTCGCGCGCCCCGGTGTCCAGGTCATCGACGCAGGTCACGACCATGACCAACCAGACCTTGCCGTGTTGCGCACGGCGAAGGTCATCGTCAACGCCGCGCGCGGTCTCGGGGAGCACGGGCTCGTCGTCCGACTCATGGACGGTGACCCGGCGCTCTTCCACGGGGTCGCCGACGAAGCCCTCGAACTCGCCCGGGCCGGGGTGCCGTTCGAGGTCGTCCCCGGTGTCAGCGCGGTCACTGCCGCCGCGATGTATGCCGGTATCCCGCTGACGACCGCGGCCACGACCGCCGTGCATGTCGTCGACGCCTCGTGCCCTGGTCACGATTGGTCGGGACTGTCCGACGCCTCCAGCACCGTCGTCGTCCTCGGCCCGCCGACGCGGCTGGGGGAGGCACTCACGGCACTGCTCCAGGCCGGCCGGCAGGGATCGACCCCCGTCGCCCTCGTGGAGGCCGGCACGACCACCGCCCAACAGACCCGGACGACCACCCTGGACAAGGCCCCTGCGGCGTTGGCGTCTGACGGCATGTCGTTCCCGGTCCTGGCGGTGCTCGGGCCGTCGGTCGAGCTGCGCGACCGGTTGTCCTGGTTCGAGACCAAGCCGCTATACGGCTGGCAGGTGCTCGTGCCGCGCACCAAGGAACAGTCCGGTGCGACGACCGAGCGGCTCACGGCATACGGGGCACGTCCCACCGTGGTGCCGACCATCTCGGTCGAGCCGCCCCGCACCCCGGCCCAGATGGAGCGGGCGGTCAAGGGGTTGGTCACCGGTCGCTATGCGTGGGTGGGGTTCACGTCGGTAAATGCGGTGCGCGCGGTGCGCGAGAAGGTGGAGGAGTTCGGGCTGGACGCCCGGATCTTTGCCGGCGTTGGCATCGCCGCCGTCGGGGGTGTCACTGCCAGCGCTTTGCGGGAGTGGGGGCTCAACCCCGACTTGGTCCCGTGCGGCGAGCAGTCCGCTGCCGGGATGCTGCTGGATTGGCCGGAGGTCGACGACAGCGAGGACGCCTGCAATCGGGTCTTCCTGCCGCGCGCCGATATCGCCACCGACACGTTGGTGGCCGGACTCACCGAAATGGGCTGGGAGGTCGACGACGTCACGGCATACCGGACCGTGCGGGCGGCTCCGCCGCCGGCGCCGATCCGCGAGGCGATCAAGAGTGGTGCCTTCGACGCGGTGCTCTTCACGTCGAGCTCGACGGTGCGCAACCTGGTCGGGATCGCCGGTAAGCCGCATGCCCAGACTCTGGTCGCGTGTATCGGCCCGCAGACGGCGAAGACCGCCGAGGAACACGGGCTGCGGGTCGACGTGCTCGCGGCGACGCCCAGTGCGCTGGAGTTGGTCGATGCGCTTGCGGCGCACGGCACCGCGCGGGCTGCGGCGGCGGCGGAAGCCGGTTTGCCGGTGCGTCGGCCGAGCCAACGTCGACACGCTGGTCGCCGCCGCGCCCGCTGAGCTGGCCGCCACTCACCCGTTCAGACGCCGGACAAACGCCAGTTTTGGTGTGGCGGATGTTGCGTCAGAGCGCAACATCCGCCACACCAAAATGTGGGCAATGAGCAAACTGTGGAGAGTTGGGCCGGTCTGACGTGTGTTGGTCAGGCGGACTTGGCCAGCTGGATGTCAGGCGGACTTGGCCAGCTGGAGGTCAGGCGGACTTGGCCAGCTGGATGTTGGTCAGGCGGACTTGGCCAGCTGGATGTCCAGGACGATCGCGATCTTCTCGGAGACCAGCACGCCGCCGCCCTCGAGCGCGGCGTTCCAGTTCAGGCCCCAGTCCTTGCGGTTGACATCGGCGCGGGCCTCGAAGGCAGCCTTG
>WBZM01000944.1_pt1 | contig 33128 bp, 32 predicted proteins | sample 5204271 | NCBI WGS metagenome assembly WBZM01 (sample SAMN12344346, study PRJNA552823) | activated sludge metagenome | biome: Activated sludge suspended growth; feature: Nitrification reactor; material: Wastewater; isolation source: activated sludge from nitrification reactor of wastewater... | reverse complement strand
GACGGGCTGCCCGTGTTCGACAGCGCGGAGCCGGGACCATGAGCCAGCACCTCGCGACGGCGACGCTCGACGGACACCCCGTCGAGATCGTGGCCGGCTTCGATCGACGCCTGGGGGACTACTTTCTCCAGGTCATCGATGAGCGCAACGACATGCTCTACACCAGCCTGCAGGAGCCCCTGCTGGACTGGACCGACATCGCGACCCTGCGCACCAAGGTCGCCGAACTCGGCCTTCGACTGCCTGCGAAGCTGGTCGATGAGGTCGAGGGCGATGGCCGTCGACGCGCGGGCAATCGCATCGTCCGCCACCTGGCAGACGGGCCGCCAGTCACGCTGTTGGCGGGCTGACCCTGCCCGCTGATCGACCCCGGCGCCGCGCGCCCATCCCGGCAGGGATGGGCGCGCGGCGCCGTTTCTTCTTTGCGAGCCCGACCATTCGGCAGCCCGGCCCCGCTTCCGTCAGACCGATGCTGAGCCTTGTTGCCGAGATCGCAGCAGCGCGAACACCGCCGGCACTACGAACAGCGACAGCAGCGGCGCGGTGACCATGCCCCCGAGCATCGGCGCGGCGATGCGGCTCATCACCTCGGAGCCCGTGCCGCTGCCCCAGACGATGGGCACCAGGCCAGCCAGGATGACCGCGACCGTCATCGCCTTCGGCCGCACGCGCAGCACCGCCCCTTCTCGGATTGCGTCGAGCAGCACCGGCAGCGTCAGCGGCGTGCCGGCCACCAGCCTGGCCTCCAGCGCATGCTTCAGGTACAGCAGCATCACCACACCGAACTCGGCGGCCACGCCGGCCAGCGCGATGAATCCCACGCCGGTGGCGATCGACAGGTGGTAGCCCATCGCCCAGAGGAACCAGACGCCGCCGGTCAGCGCAAAAGGCAGCGTGGCCATGATCAGCACCGCCTCGTCGATGCGCCGGAAGGTCAGGTACAGCAGGACGAAGATGATCATCAGCGTCGCCGGTACGACGATCTTCAGCCGCGCGTTGGCGCGTTCGAGGTACTCGAACTGGCCCGAATAGGCGATGCTCACGCCGGGAGCGAGCTTCACCTCGCGCGCCACCGCGGCGCGCAGGTCGGCCGCCACCGACGCGAGATCGCGGCCGCGCACGTCCACATAGACCCAGCCCGAGGGTCGCGCGTTTTCGCTCTTGAGCATCGGCGGCCCGTCGGCCACGACGATCTTCGCCACCGTGCCCAGCGTGATCTGCTGGCCCATCGGCGTCAGCACCGGCAGCGCCGCCAGCCGCTCGGGCGTGTCGCGCCACTCGCGCGGATAGCGCAGGTTGATGGGGAAGCGCGCCAGTCCTTCGACCGTCTCGGCGACGTTCTCGCCGCCGATCGCACCGCTGACCACCGCCTGCACGTCGGCGATGTTCAGTCCGTAGCGCGCAGCCGCCGCGCGGTCGATCTGCACGTCGATGTAGCGCCCGCCGGTCAGGCGCTCGGCCAGCGCCGACGACACGCCCGGCACCGTCTTGGCAACCCGCTCCACGCCTTGGGCGATGCGGTCGATCGTGGTGAGATCGCTGCCGGTCACCTTCACGCCGATCGGGCTCTTGATGCCGGTGGCCAGCATGTCGATGCGGTTGCGGATCGGCGGGATCCAGATGTTGGCCAGTCCCGGCACCTTCACCGCCGAGTCGAGTTCCTCGACCAGTTGGTCGGGCGTCATGCCCGGCCGCCACTGCTCGCGGGGCTTGAGCTTGACCGTGGTCTCGAACATCTCCAGCGGTGCCGGATCGGTCGCGGTCTCGGCGCGGCCAGCCTTGCCGAAGACGCGCTCCACCTCCGGAACGGTCTTGATCATGCGGTTGGTGATCTGCAGCAACTCGGTCGCCTTCTGCGCCGAGAGGCCCGGCAGCGCCGACGGCATGTACAGCAGGTCGCCCTCGTCCAGCCGCGGCAGGAACTCCCCGCCCAGCCGCGACAGCGGCCAGGCCGTGCTCGCCGCCAGCACCACCGCGATCACCAGCGTCGCCTTCGGCCAGCGCAGCACCCATTCGAGCGCCGGACGGTAGATCGCGATCAGCACGCGGGTGATCGGATTTCTCTGCTCGTCGGGGATGCGGCCGCGGATCCACGCACCCATCAGCACCGGGATCAGCGTCACCGACAGCGCGGCGGCGGCCGCCATCGCGTAGGTCTTGGTGAATGCCAGCGGCCCGAACAATCGCCCTTCCTGCGCCTCCAGCGTGAAGACCGGGATGAAGCTCAGCGTGATGATCAGCAGCGAGAAGAACAGCGCCGGGCCGACCTCCTCGGCCGCCTCGGTGATGACCTTCCAGCGCGCCTCGCCGACGAGGCTCTCGCCGGGGTGCGCGTGCTGCCAGGCCTCGAGCTTCTTGTGCGCGTTCTCGATCATCACCACGGCCGCGTCGACCATCGCGCCGATCGCGATCGCGATGCCTCCCAGCGACATGATGTTCGCGTTGATGCCCTGCCAGCGCATGATCAGGAATGCCGCCATCACGCCCAGCGGCAGCGCGATGATGGCCACCAGCGCCGAGCGCAGGTGCCACAGGAAGATCGCACAGACGGCCGCGACGACGATGAACTCCTCGATCAGCTTCGCCGAGAGGTTGTCGATGGCGCGCTCGATCAGCGCGCTGCGGTCGTAGGTGGTCACCACCTCCACGCCCTGCGGCAGGCTGCCCTGCAGGTCTGCAAGCTTGGCCTTCACGGCCGCGATGGTCTGCTGAGGGTTCGCGCCCGAGCGCAGCACCACCACGCCACCGGCCACCTCGCCTTCGCCATCGAGCTCGGCGATGCCGCGCCGCATCTCCGGGCCCACCTGGACCGTGGCCACGTCGCCCAGCTTCACCGGAATGCCGCCGCGCGCCGCCAGCGGTACCGCGCGGAAATCGTCCAGCGTCTTCAGGTAGCCACTGGCGCGCACCATGTACTCGGCCTCGGCCAGCTCCAGCACCGAGCCGCCAGCTTCCTGGTTGCCGGCCATCAGCGCCTCGCGCACCTGCGCGTGCGTGACGCCGTAGGCGGCCAGCTTCAGCGGATCGAGCACCACCTGGTACTGGCGGTTCATGCCGCCCACGGTGGCCACCTCGGCCACGCCGGGCAGGCCCTTCAGCTCGTACTTCAGGAACCAGTCCTGCAGCGCGCGCAGCTGCGACAGGTCACTGCGGCCGGTGCGGTCGACCAGCGCGTACTGGAAGATCCAGCCCACCCCGGTGGCGTCCGGCCCGAGCGACGATTTCGCCGCGGCCGGCAGCCGGCCCTGCACCTGGTTGAGGTACTCCAGCACGCGCGAGCGCGCCCAGTACAGGTCGGTGCCGTCATCGAAGAGGATGTAGACGAAGCTGTCGCCGAAGAACGAGAAGCCGCGCACCGTCTTCGCACCGGGCACCGACAGCATCGTCGTCGCCAGCGGATAGGTGACCTGGTTCTCGACGATCTGCGGCGCCTGCCCGGGCAGCGTCGTGCGGATGATCACCTGCACGTCGGACAGGTCGGGCAAGGCATCGACCGGCGTCGTGCGCACGCCCCACAGGCCTGCGGCCGCGAGGAACAGCGTGGCCAGCACCACGAGGAAGCGGTTGGCCACCGACCAGCGGATCAGCGCGGCGATCATCGCGGCGCTCCGGTGCTGCCGTGGCCGGCGTGCGGGTCGGCCACGGCAGGTTCGCGGTCGATCGCGGTGACCACGTGCTCATCGCCCTTCTGGCGGAAGCGGAAGCGCACCGCATCGCCGGCCTTCAGCCCGCGCGCGAGGTCCGGCCGCGCGAGCTGGAAGGGCATCGTCATCGCCGGCCACTTCAGCGCAGGGACTGCTTCGTGTTCCAGGGTGATCGCCGCCGCGTCGAGCTCGACCACGCGGCCGCGGGTGGTGAACTCGCCGGTCGGCCCCTGCTGCGCGCTGGCCGCTGCTGCAGTGGTCGCGGCCGCTTCCGCCGGGGCACGCGCGGTCAGCCCTTGCAGGCTGGCCTCGGAATCGATGAGGAACTGTCCCGAGGCCACCACCTGCTGCCCAGCCTCCACCCCCTTGAGCACGGCCACCCGGCCGTCGACCTCGGCGCCGAGTTCCACTTCCACCGGGCGGTACCGGCCCGGCGCGTCGACCACGTAGACCAGCGCGCGGCGCCCGGTGCGGATCACCGCCTCGCCGGGGACGGTGACGACCTCGGTGCCCTGCCCCGCACCGAGCAGCCGAACTTGCCCGAACATGCCGGCACGCAGCCGGCCGCCGCGGTTGGGCACCTCGACGCGCACGCGCAGCGTGCGCGTGTCTCGGCTCGCCTCCGGGAGCACTGCCGCCACCTTGCCGCGCAGCACCTCGCCCGAGAACGCCACCAGCCGCAGCTCGGCGGGCTGGCCCGTGACCACTGCCGCGCCCAGCGCCTCGGGCACGGCCGCCTCGACCCACACCGTGCCCAGGCCGTTGATGCGCGCCAGCGTCATGCCGGCGGCCACCGTCATGCCTTGGCGCACCATCAGCTCGGCGATCAACCCGCCCGACGGCGCCACGATGGTCGTCACGGCCTGCGGTTGCCCGCTGGCATCCACGCGCTCGATGAGCGCGGCCGGCATGCCCAGAAGCGTCAGCCGCGAGCGGGCTGCCTGTGCCAGGACCGCGTCGCCGGTGGCCCGCACCGCGAGGTACTCGCGCTGCGCCGCCAGCCAGTCTGGGTGCAGCACCTCGGCCAGCGGGGCGCCCGCGGGGATTACGTCGCCCGGCGCACGCGGATGGACACGCTCGACGAAGCCGTTGGCGCGTGCCTGCACGATGCTGACATCGCGCTCGTTGAGCCCGACTGTACCGACCGCGTCCACCGCCGCCTGCAGCACGCGCTTCTCGGCCGTGGCGACGCGAAGGCCGAGCGACTGCATGGCCTGCGGCGACACCGCCACCGCCGACCCGGCGTCGGCACCCGCCTCGTCAGCGTACCGGGGCACCAGCTGCATGTCCATGAACGGCGACTTGCCGGGCTTGTCAAAGCGCTGCGTCGGCACCATCGGGTCGTACCAGTACAGCACCTTGCGCTCGGCGGCAGGGGCGGCAGGGGCGGCAGGTGCAGCCGCCGTTGCCGAAGCGCCTGCATGGCCGCCAGCCGACAGCCACTGCGAGAGCGCCCAGCCGGCGCCGATGCCGGCCAGCAGCAACACCGCGCCGGCCACCACGGTCTTTGAGGACGAGGGGTTGGATGAAAAGCTCATCGTGTTACTCCGCAATCAGGGTGGACAGGCGCAGGCGCAGGGCGGCGCGCTGCGCGTCAAGGTCGATGGCGCGCAGCTGCGTTTCCAGCACCTGGCTGCGCGCCGTCAGCACGGCCGCGAGATCGCCACGGCCGGCCTGGTAGGCCGCCGTCGCCAGGGCCACGCGCTCGGCGGCCAGCGGCAGACCGGCGGCCCGCAGCCGCTCGGCCTGCGTGTCGAGCGCCTGCAGTTCGGCCAGCATCGCGTCGGTCTCCGCGGCATGGCGCCGCAGCAGTTCCTCGCGCTCGGCCTCGATGCGTTCGATCTCGCGCCGCTTGGCCTCGATCTGCGGCTGCTGGCGGCGATCACGTTGCCACGGCAGGTCGAAGCTGAGCTGGAACGACACCATGTCGTCGTAGCGTGGCCGCCGGCTGTACGCCACCTCCCACGACCAGTCGCCGCGCTTCTCCGCATCGGCCTCGGCCACCTCGGCCTGGGCCATCGCACGCATCGGCGCATAGGGTGCCAGCTCGGCGTGATGCGGCAACGAGCTGCGCAAGGCGTCGCCGTTCACGTCCATAGCCGGCGCTGCGCCCTGCAGCGGCGCAGCGGCACGCTCACCGATCCATCGGCGCAGTTCCACCCTCGCCTTGCGCACGTCCCGCGCCAGCTCGTCGGTCCGGTCGGCGATGGCCAGCGCTTCCTGGCGCGCCATCGTCAACTCCGCGGGCATGGCCGAGCCGGCGGCAATGCGGGCCGGCAGCGTGTCCTGCAGCAGCCGGTTCTCGCGCTGGAGGCCGGCCACCTGCGACAGCCGGGCCTCCGCGAAGTGCACAGCGAGCCAGGCCAGGCCGGCTTCGCGGCGCACCGCGAGTTCCGTGGCCGCCAGCGTCGCCCGATCGCGCTCGATGCGGGCCTGTGCAACCTGCTCGCGCGCATCGCGCTTGGCCCGGTTGGGCATCTCCTGCATCAGCGCAATGCGCTGCATCGTGCCGGCATCGCGCGTCGTGCTCCAGCGATCCGGCCCGGCGATCGGCAGGTTCTCGATGCCGACGGACAGGCGCGGATCGGGCAGCGTGGACGCCGCTGGTGCCAGGGCCGACGAGCCGGCCAGCGTGGCCTGCTGCGCACGCAGTGCCGGTGCCGCCTGGCGCGCCAGCTCGAGCGCCTCGGCATAGCTCAGCGACGGAGCGTCAGGGGCAGCCCACGCAGCGCTGGGTGTCAGGGCGGCCAGGCCCAGCACCCACGCCAAGGCCAGGGTGGACGGCTGGCGCCGCCCGGCGTGCCGGCGCGGCACGCGAACGTTGAATCGAGACACGACACTCTCCTTCGGATCGAACGCACGGCGAACGCAAGAGATCCGGGTGCGCCGAGACAGCGCACCCGGACCCAGGTCCGCGGGTCAGTTCCGAAGGACGAGGAAGGAGAGGTAGAGCGGCGGTGACCCGACGGGCGGCCCGTCGGCCACCGAGGCGGGCATCGTGGCCGCCAGCTGGGCGGCCTCGGCCACGTCGACGATGCCGACCAAGGCGGCGCCCACCGCCATGGCCGGCGGCGCGTCCGGCGCGGCCACCTGGCTGTTCACCGAGGTCTTGCCGGTCTCGCAGTGGGCCTTGCACAGCTGCGGCTGGTCCGGGTCCATGCGCGTGGGCATGCTGCCCTCGCAGTCCGGCATGGCCGCCATTGCGGCCGCAACGTCGTCAGGCGCCGGCGAGAGCTGCGGGCAGGCGTACGCCGCCGTGGCCAGCTGCGTGAACAGCACCAGGGCGATCAGCCAGCCGGACAGCCAGCCGCGATGACGACGCAACGCGCGCATGAATCGAAGTCTACGTTCCCCCCGGCCATCGCGCCTTGTCCCGCATCAAGCGCTCCGCACGTGTGCCTCAGCGCGTCAGCAGGAGGTTCAGGTCGACAGCCTGGCCCGACTTGTTGGTCCACATCCAACAGTAGTCCTGGTCAAGTACCACCTGAAGGCGCCCGCTGGCGCCGGCCAGGGCATCGCGGCGCTCCGGGTAGCGCACATCCTTGCCCTCGTGATAGTGGATGTTGAAGTTCAGCGGGCCACTGGCCTCGAAGCGCCAGGCCACTGAATCGGCCCGGGCGAGCTTGCCGCAGACCTCGGCGAACTTGCCCGGGGCCACGCTGACACGGCGTTCGAAGCGGCCCTGTTCGTTCCAGGCGATGTCGATGATGTCGGCCCGCGCTGCGGTGGAGCAGAGGATCGCCAGGCTCAGAGCAACGGATATGCGATGAATCATGCGCGTACTGTAGAGACAAAGCCGGACCAGAGATGCGGCTCACCGCGCGCTCGGCGCGGGCCCTCGGATCGGCCCCGGAAAGGCTGCACGGGCGTCCTCTGCCATCCGCCGCGTGCACCACGCCGCGTAGTAGCGACCCACGAGACCCCCGAGCAGGCGGGCAAGGCCTCGCCCCGGCCGCGCATAGTCGATGAAGACGACCAGTCGCGAGCCCCCAGTGAACGGTTCGATGCTGAAACCCATCCGGTAGGCGCCGATGACCAGCAGGGTCGGTTCGCCCACGGTCTCCCAGACCTTGCGCTGCGGTGGGGCGTGTTCGGTCACCACTTCCTCGAGCCCGAGCCGCACACCCAGGACGCGACCGCTCATCCGGATGACCGAACCCACCGCCTGGCCGTGATCCGCATCGGTGTCGATCCGCATCGAAGCGCCCGCCGTCATCAGCGACGGCTTCTCCATGTGGCCGGACAGGCGGCGGTGGTCGTCCAGGTGGGCGAACAGGCGCTCGGGCTCGACCGGCAGCACGATCTCGCTGCGATGGTGAAAGGCCAGCGGCGACTCAGCTTTCACTGGGACGCCTCCGACGAACGAGCAGAAAGGTCCCCACGAGCACCAGCGCCGCATAGTTGAGCACCATGAACCACGGCGTGGTCCATGCAATGCCATCGAACCCACGCTCGGTGAACGGGTAGAGCACCGGCACCGCGTAGTAGTCGGCTGAGTGCGTGAACACATCGATCACGAGGTGCGACCACCAGCCGAGCAGCGGGAGCCAGAACACACGTCGCACCGCCCAGCCGAGCGCGGTCACGAGCCCAGCAACCGGTGCGCTGTGCATCACGCAGTGCAGGTGGTGCGACCACAGCTCGACGATGGGCGGCAGCCACGGCTCCTGCCCGGGCGAGGCCAGCGCGTAGCCGCGCACCGCTGCAAAGCTGCCGTCGCCGAGCGCCCACCAAGCGGCAATCGGCAGCAGATGCATCAGGTCCGGCAAGGCAGCCAGGACCAGCGCGGCCGCCACCGTGCCTCGCGACAGAGGACGGCGACGATGGATCACCGCCGCCCCCGCAGCGGCCCAGAGCGTGTGCGCGACGACGTCCACCGCGTGGCGTGGGTCAGTCCCGCAGGAGCGCTACCTTGCGCAGCCGCAGGGCGTTGCCGATCACCGACGCCGAGCTCAGGCTCATGGCCAGCGCCGCGATCATCGGCGACAGCAGCCAGCCGGTGAACGGGAACAGCAGACCGGCGGCCAGCGGCACGCCGAGCGCGTTGTAGATGAATGCGAAGCCGAGGTTCTGCTTCATGTTGGCGATGGTCGCCTGCGACAGCAGCCGCGCCTGCGCGATGCCGCGCAGGTCGCCCTTGACCAGCGTCACCGGTGCGCTGTTCATCGCCACGTCGGTGCCGGTGCCCATGGCCACACCCACGTCGGCCTGCGCCAGTGCCGGCGCGTCGTTGATGCCGTCGCCGGCCATCGCCACCACCCGGCCCTCGCGCTGAAGCTTTTGCACGAGAGCCAGCTTGTCGGCGGGCTTGACTTCGCCGTGCACCTCGTCGATGCCCAGACGCCTCGCAACGGCGCGTGCCGTGGTCAGGCCGTCTCCGGTGGCCATCACCACGCGCAGGCCGGCGGCGTGCAGGGCCGCCAGTGCCTCGGGCGTGCTGGCCTTCACCGGGTCGGACACCGCGAGCAGGCCGGCGAGGCGACCGTCCACCGCCAGGTGCATCACGCTCGCGCCCTCGGCACGCAAGGCCTCGGCCGGCCCGACGAGGGCGTCGACGGCCACGCCTTCCTGCTGCATCAGCGCGGTGTTGCCCAGCGCGATGCGCTGCCCTTCCACGCTGCCGCGAACGCCGATGCCGCTGCTGGATTCGAAACCTTCGGCCTTGACCAGGGCGAGGCCCCTGGCGCGGGCCGCCTGCACGATGGCGTCGGCCAGCGGGTGCTCGCTGCCCTGGTCCATGCTGGCGGCCAGGCGCAGCACCTCGTCAGCCGTGAAGTCGCCGGCGGGCACAGCGCGGTCGAAGGCCGGTTTGCCTTCGGTCAGCGTGCCGGTCTTGTCGACGATCAGCGTGTCGACCTTGCGGAAGTGCTCGATCGCCGCCGCGTCGCGGAACAGGATGCCGCGCGTCGCCGCGCGCCCGGTGGCGACCATGATGGACATCGGCGTCGCCAGACCGAGCGCGCACGGGCAGGCGATGATCAGCACCGCCACCGCGTTGATCAGCCCGTAAACCCAGCTCGGCTCGGGGCCGAACACGCCCCAGGCGAAGAAGGTGGCCACCGCGATGGCCACCACCGCCATCACGAACCAGCCCGCCACCTGGTCGGCCATGCGCTGCATCGGCGCCTTCGAGCGCTGGGCCTGCGCCACCATCTGCACGATCTGCGACAGCATGGTCTGCGCACCCACGCGCTCGGAGCGCATCACGAGCGCGCCGCTGGTGTTGAGCGTGGCCCCGATGAGCTTGTCGCCCGGGCGCTTGCTCACCGGCACCGGCTCGCCGGTGAGCATCGATTCGTCGACCGCGCTGGCGCCTTCGGTCACCACGCCGTCGACGGGCACCTTCTCGCCGGGCCGCACGCGCAGCAGGTCGCCGACGTGGACATGGGTGAGAGGCACGTCTTCCTCGCTGCCGTCGGCGCCGATGCGGCGCGCCGTCTTCGGTGCCAGGCCGAGCAGCGACTTGATCGCAGCCGAGGTCTGCGAGCGGGCCTTCAGCTCGAGGATCTGGCCGAGAAGCGTTAGCGAGATGATGACTGCGGCAGCCTCGAAGTACACCGCGACACGCCCCATGGCCTGGAACGACGCCGGGAACACGCCCGGCGCCAACGTCGCCACGACGCTGTAGGCAAAGGCGGCCCCGGTGCCCAGGCCGATGAGCGTCCACATGTTCGGGCTGCGGTGGCGCACCGACTGAACGCCCCGAACGAAGAACGGCCAGCCGGCCCACAGCACGATGGGCACGGACAGCACCAGCTCGACCCAGCTCTGGGTGGCCATCTCGAACCACTGCAGCCGGTGGCCGACCATCGCGAGCAGCGTCACGACCAGCGTGAGCGGCAAGGTCCACCAGAAGCGGCGGCGGAAGTCCGCCAGCTCGGGGTTCTCGTCCTCGTCGAGCGTGGGCAGTACCGGCTCCAGCGTCATGCCGCACTTGGGGCAGTTGCCGGGATGGTCCTGGCGCACCTCGGGGTGCATCGGGCAGGTGTAGACCGTGCCTGCGGGCAAGTCCGGTGGTGGTGAGGCAGGCGGCCCAGCATCCCCCGCCTCATGGCCTTGCGCTGGCCCGTGCGCGGGGTCGTGCGCAAGGTGATGGTGCGAGTGGTCGTGATGGCCGTGATCGTGGTCGTGGCCTGGGTGGCCACCGTGCTTCGGGTGCGCCTGCATGTCCATCGCGTCAGCCTCCGTGGGACCCGTGGTCGGACCCTTGCCGTCCATGAGTCCCGTGGCGCCCATGTCCGCCGTGCCCATGGAAGAGGTGCATCAGCGGGCAGGCCAGCAGCAGCAGGTAGGGCCACAGGCCGGCCACGTGACCCCAGTGCTCGCGCAGCAGGTAGAACACCACGATCAGCGCCACCATCAGCGCTGCCACCGTGAGCGGCTTGCGGCTGCGCGGTGTGCCGGCGTCTTCGACGGGATGGTTCATGAGCAGCACCTCGGTCGGTTGGGCATCCGTGATGCCCGGGCGGTACAGGTCAACCATAGGCCTTGCCCCCGTGTGAAGGTCAAGCGGCTCCCCGCCGGTACTTCAGCGGCTGGCAGCCTGGTTCAGCGCGTCGTGCCGGGCGCGGATGTCGGCCGGCCACTGGGACTTGATCCACGAGAGCGCGGCGACGATCTCGGCGTCGCTGAGCACGCCGTCGTAGGCCGGCATGGCCGACGCGTAGTCCTTCAGGTTCGCAGCCTTGGCCACGCCGTGCTTGGTGATGCGGAACAACAGCTCGTCCGGGTGGTGCCAGGTGTGCCCGCTCGCGTCGTGCGGCGGCGCCGGCAGCCGGCCATCCGGGCCGCGGTCGCGCCAGTTGGGCTGACCCTCCAGCCGCGCGCCGTGGCAGGCCGCGCACTGCGCCGCGTAGACCCGCTGCCCGAGCGCCGTGACGGCCGCATCTTCCGGCCGCAGCTGGACTGGCCGCTCCGCACTGCGGTCCGCTTTCCAGACCACCGCCGCGTAGACGGCGATTGCGGCGACGGCCGCCGCCATGAGCGCTGCGGCCTTCCAGGGCTTGCTGCGAACCGGCATGGCTCAGGGCCGGGCCGGCGGCGGACCCATGCGGTCCATCATCATCTGCATCATGGATTGCATCATCTCCATGCGCTTTTCCATCATCTGATGGCGCGTGGCCATGTCCATCGGGGCGCTCGCCGCACCGGCCGGGCCCATGGCCCCCATGCCTCCGATCCCCATGCCGCCCTTGCCGCCCATGCCGCCAGGGCCCATGCCGCCCATCATCGCCATGCCTTCCTGCATCAGCTTCATGTGGTCGGCCATCAGGGCCTGCCGCTCTTGCGGCGTGCCCGCACGCGACATCTTCTCGTGCATCTCGCGCATCTTGGTCATGTGCGTATCCATCATTGCCATGCGGTCGGCGGGCGCGGATGTAGGAGCCGCCGTACCGGCAGGATGGTGTGCGGCGTGGTCCGCGGCGCCGGGTGCGCTGGGGGTCTGAGCGCAGGCGGTGAGCACGACGGTAGCCGTGCAAGCAAGGACGAGCGATCGAAGCGTGGTCATGGTGAGTCTCCAGTGATGAACGTGAACCGATTGCCGTCCCAAGACGGCGCATGACGGGGAAGGAGCCCGCGGCGACGGTCAGCCGGGCAGGCAACGCGCAATGGGCCAGCAGCAGCGCGGGCAAGCAGCCACGCGCGCACCAGCCCGGCGCAGGGGCTACCGCGTCAGCCGCAGGAACCCGATGGTCACGGGCACGCCCGGTGGCGGGGGCGCGGCGCGCGATCGCCAGCGGGGCTCGGCCCGATCCGGTGCCTGCGACGGCCAACTGCCCAACGCAGCAGGCGGCGGCATGCCAGAGTCGGCGTTGCCATCCGCCTTCGTGGGCTGGGCCTTCGCGACTACGCTCTGCTCCAAATCGCAGAAGCTGATGCAGGACTGAAGGCCGGCGTCCCGATCGTCCTCCGCTCCCGTGTCCGCCGCAGCGTGGTGCGCCCGGACATCGGCACCGGCGTCGATCCGCCCGTGGTGTTCAGCCCGGCGCTCCGCGGCCGCAGACGGCTGCACGAGGCAGGCGTTGGCCCAGCTCGCGAAGGTCGCGAACAGCCAGACGAACAGCATCGCCGCCGCGGTGCGGCGGGGCCGTGGAAGGAGCTTGGCCGTGGACATGAACAGAGTGGCCGACGAGCGATGGCCCGTCAGCGCCCTCATGCTAGGCGCAAGCGCAGCACTGAGGTTGACGCTCGTCAAGCTGACAAGCTGCTGGAACAGCGGGACCGCGCTGCACGGCTACTTCGCCGCCTCGATGACGGTCACGACATAGCCGCTGCCGGCCCTTTCGGCACGGAACTTCACCTTGTCGCCCACCTTCACCTTGTCGAGCAGTGCGGGCTCCTTGACCTGGAAGACCATCGTCATGCCCGGCATATCGAGGTTCTTGATCTCGCCATGCTTGAGCGTCAGCTTGCCTGCGTCCTTGTCGATCTTGCGGACCTCGCCGTCGGCCATGTCTGCGCTGTTCGCCGCCGCCGTCGCAGGCGTGGCGGTATGGTGCGCGGAATGGTCATCCGCCTTCTGCTGAGCCAGCGCGGGGCTGCTCAGCAGCGCGGCGACGAGCAGGGTGGAAGCGATGTGGTTCATGAGGACTCCATGATGGGTGGGGTGGGTGATGGAAGAGAGTGCTGTTGCGACTCGGGGCGCTCAGCCCGTGACGTTGATGGTGCCGACCATGCCCGCCGAGTAGTGACCCGCGATCAGGCAGGCGAACTCGAAGGTGCCGGCGCGGTTGAAGGTCCAGACGATCTCGCCCGTCTTGCCCGGCGACACGTGGGCCATGTACGGCTCGTCGTGCTCCATGTTCGGGAACTTGATCATCAGCTCGGCGTGCTTGGCGTTCTCGGCCTTGGTGCCGATGACGAACTCGTGCATCACCTTGCCGGTGTTCTGCACGCGGAAGCGCAGCGTCTCGCCGCGGCGCACGTCGATGCGATCGGGCGTGAAGCGCATGTTGTCGCCCATGCGGACCTCGATGGTGCGGCGGACAGACTTGGCATCGCCGGCGATGCCCCAGTCCTTCTGTTCCTTGACGACAGGACCGGACTTCTTGGCGTGATGTTCATTGCTGTGCCCGCGGGCGAGCCCGGTGATACCGAGCCCGAGAGCCGAGGCGGCGATCAGGAGATGGCGCTTGCTGCTTTGCATGAGGCTTCCTTGTCGATGTTCAGTTGGAGGAGAATTTGCTGAGAGGTGCTGGAGTCGGCGGCCCCGTCAGTGGCCGCTGTGTCCGCCCGATGGCTTGCGTACCTTGACCTCGACGTCCTGCGCTGGCCTGGCGACGGCAGGCATTGACCCCCGGCCCTCGGCCTTGAAGCGCGCCGGGTCGGGTAGGCTCCCGGTGAACTCGTAGGCCACGGTGCCTGGCGGATGCTGGTACCAGCCGGGATCGGTGTAGTCGCCTCGCTTCTGATCCTTGCGCACCTTCACCACGCTGAACATGCCGCCCATGCCCACGGCGCCGAAGGGGCCCTGCCCGGCCATCATCGCCGCCGTGTTGTCGGGCAGCGGCATCTCCATCTCGGTCATGTCCTTCATGCCGCGCTCGCCCATCACCATGTAGTCGGGGATGAGCTTGGTGATCTGGCGCGCGACGCCGCTGTGGTCCACGCCGATCATCGTGGGCACGCCGTGGCCCATGGCGTTCATCGTGTGGTGGCTCTTGTGGCAGTGGAAGGCCCAGTCGCCCTCCTCGTCGGCCAGGAAGTCCATCTGACGCATCTGACCCACGGCGATGTCCTGCGTCACTTCGTACTGGCGCGTGCTCTTGGGCGTGGGGCCACCGTCGGTGCCCGTGACCAGGAACTCGTGGCCGTGCAGGTGGATGGGGTGGTTGGTCATCGTCAGGTTGCCCACGCGGATGCGCACCTTGTCCATGTGCCGCACCACCAGCGGGTCGATGCCGGGGAAGATGCGCGAGTTCCAGCTCCAGAGGTTGAAGTCGAGCATCGTCATGATCTTCGGCGTCGCACTGCCGGGGTCGATGTCGTAGGCGTTGAGCAGGAAGCAGAAGTCGCGATCGACCTCGTCGATGAGCGGGTGCTTGCCATTCGGGTGTGTCACCCAGAAGCCCATCATCCCCATCGCCATCTGCACCATCTCGTCGGCATGCGGGTGGTACATGAACGTACCCGGACGTCGGGCCACGAACTCGTAGACGTAGGTCTTGCCGGGCGGGATTCCGGGCTGGTTCAGGCCCGTCACGCCGTCCATGCCGTTGGGCAGGCGCTGACCGTGCCAGTGGATGCTGGTGAGCTCGCCGAGCTTGTTGGTGACGAACAGGCGCACGCGATCTCCTTCCACCACCTCGATGGTCGGCCCCGGGCTCTGGCCGTTGTAGCCCCACAGATGGGCCTTGAAGCCGGGCGCCATCTCGCGCACCACGGGCTCGGCGACGAGGTGGAACTCCTTGACGCCGTTGTTCATGCGCCAAGGCAGCGTCCAGCCGTTGAGCGTGACGACGGGGTTGTAGGGCCTGCCGGTGTTCGGCACCAGCGGCGGCATGGTGTCAGGCTTGGTCTGGATGATGGGTTCGGGCAGGGCCGCCATCGCCACCTTGCTGACAGCGCTGGCCGTCACGGCGGCAGCCGCCACGCCAGCACCGTTGAGAAAGTTTCTTCGGGAAACCATCGGTCGTGTCCTTGTGTTTCGGTTCGGGTCGACGCGGTGCGTCAGTGGCCGGGATCGCCCGCCGGACCGGCCGCCATCGCCGGGACAGCCGCGGCCGTGAGGCTGGGCTTGCCGACGAGCGCCATGTCAAGTTCGGCCTGGGCGATCCAGAAGTCGCGCAGCGCGTCGATGGCGCCGTTGACGCTGGCGATCTGCGAGCGCGCGTCGGCCAGCAGCTCGAACACGCCGATCAGCATGCCGTTGTAGCGAAGCAGGTTCTCTTCCGAGATGCGCGCCTTCAGCGGCACGATCTCGTCGCGTTGGTGCTTGGCGATGTCCCAGGCTGAGCGATAAGCGCCGTAGGCCTCACGCACCTCCGAGCGGGCGTTGATCGCCGTCTCGGCGGTGCGGTGCAGCGCCTGCATGTAGACGGCCTCGGCGCGCGCCACGCGGGCACTGCCCCAGTCGAAGAGCGGCAGCTCGAAGCCGATCTCCCAGCCCTTCTGCGTCGGCCCTTCGTTGCTGCTGTTGCGCACCAGGCCCAACTCCAGCACGTTGACGAAGCGCGTGGTACGCGTCAGGCCCAGGTTGCGTGCGGTGGCCTCGACGCCACTGCGGGCTGCGGCCACATCCAGCCGCTGGGCCAGCGCGGTGCGCTCGACGTCGGGCAGGTCGCGCGGCTGGGTCGGCAGGTCGGGCAGACGCTCGGGCAGCTGGAAGGCGGTCTGCGCACCCCACAGCCCCAGCAGCCGTGTGAGGCGCTCGCGGGCCGCGCGCTGCTGCTGCTCGGCACGGGCCAGGTTCAGCGCCGCGTCGGCGTAGAAGCCCTGCTCGCGCGCCTGCTGCAGCTTGTTGAAGTTGCCCACCTGCGCCATGCGCCGCGCCAGCTCGGCACCGGCCTCGGCGGCCTGCATCACCTGACGGCTGTAGCGCACCGACTCATCGGCGGCCACCGCCTGCACCCAGGCCTTGCGTGTGTCGGCTGCCAGGGACAGCACCTGCATCGCGACGGTGGTGCGCACCTGATCGAGGCGGCGTGCCTCGACGCGTTGCACCAGCGGCATCGCGATGAGGCGGGCCAGGTTGACGTGCAGGCCGCGCTCGAGCTCGATCTCGTCACCCTTGGTCATGCGGCCGAAGCTGAAGCCCGGGTTCGGCAGGCGGCCCGCCTGCACGATCTCGGCCTCGGTAATGCCCAGTTCAGCATAGGCGGCCTGCAAGCCACGGTTGTTCAGCACTGCAACCTGCACCGCATCGTTCATGGACAGCGGCTTGCCGAGCAGTTGGTTCACGCGCTGGGCGATGCGGTCCAGGTCTTCGGGCTGCCGGGCCCAGGCCAGCTGCACCGGGGCTCCGATGCGCTCGGCCGTGGCCTTCTCGACCTCACCGAAACCGCCATCGGGGCTCAGGGAAGCGCAGCCGGTCAGCACGAGCACCAGGGCAGCCAGGCCCGTGAGACGGAGAGGCGCTGAACGGGCGATGACGTGGGGTGTTGGTGGTTGTCGGGTCATCCTCATCCCCTCAATGCATCTTGTGGCCGCCGTGCGCCGGTGCGGCGCCCGAAGCCGCCACCGGCGCGGGCACAGCGCGACTGGCCGGTGCCGTGGGCGCCGGCTCGGGCTGCTGCGCTTCGCGTGCATAGGCGCGCCAGCCCCCGATGCGGTTCACCGCCTCGTTCGCCTCTTTCCAGTCGATGCGCTTGTCGTCGCCCAGCCGGCGATAGCTGGCCAGCGCTGACGAGTGAATGGCGGCCGGTACGCGGACCTGCGCATCGAGCGGGTCGGCGCGTTCGGTGCGGGCGGCCGCGCCCTGGGACTGGGTTTGCGCTTGAACGAGCGATGCTGCGGTCAGCAGCGCAATGAGGGGGAGGCCTCGACAGCAGTCGAGGCGAAACGGAAACAGGGGCATGGGAACCTCGCGAGAACTCGAACGACGGTCCTGCGGCCAAGGCACGCAGGTGCGCAGGTGAGGATCTGGCGCGATCCGCCGGATGGGGCGAGAGTTCGGTCCGGTGGACCGTTGGTCAAACCGTCAGATGAACCGACGGGCGGGGCGCCAAGGTACCCGCGTCACCCCAGGGCGTCGCGCCGAATCAGGCGAGGACGGTTCGAGGCGGACGGTCTAGGCCGTCAGGTTGGTGCGATGCGACCGGTTCCACCGGCGACATGGGCGCAAGATGCTCTGGGCTCGAAGGCACCGGGAGCACGAAGCTGGCCGGCAGCACCAGCGCGGAACAGCAGGCGGCGCAGGCGCTGCAGGTGAACTTGCCGTGATGCTTGGACAGGCCATTCACACCGCTGGCATCGGTACCGGCGGCGGGCTCGTCTGCGACAGGGTACTCAGGTGACGCGTGCTCATGCACGGCATGATCCGCAGCCATCCGGTCGTGCCCGGGCGCGGTGGTCAGACTGGAAGACAACGCCGGTGCGTCGGCCATCAGCCCTTGCATCATCCGCTCGTGGCTCGGCCCGCAGAACAGCATCACGGACGCAGCCATGCCCTGCACGGGCATGGCGATCACCATGACCCAGACAAGGAAGTCGCGGAAGACGCGGTTCATATCGTCAGTGTATCGAAACCGGTTTGACGATGCTCAGGCATCAGCGCGGCAATGTGCGCGGTCCGGTCCGGGATGAGGCTGCTCGCTGCCGCTGAGCGACCGCGCCGCGCGAATGATCGGCGGGAGCGCCGGCCAGTACCGGGCCTGTCGCCTCCAGCGTGTCGATGATCGGGCAATCCGGTCGATCGTCGCCGTGGCAGCCGTGGACCAGATGCGCCAGCGCCGCTCGCATCGATTGCAGCTCTGCGAGCTTTGCATCGAGTTCCGCGATGTGTGCCTCGGCCAGGGACTTGACCTGCCGGCTGGACCGCTTGCGGTTCTGCCACAGGTCCAGCAATTCGCGGATCTGTTCCAGCGAGAAGCCCAGGTCGCGCGAGTGGCGGATGAAGCGCAGCATGTTCACGTCGCGTTCGCTGTATTGGCGGTAGCCCGCATCCGTGCGGGTGGACGCAGGCAGCAGCCCGATGCTCTCGTAGTGCCGGATCATCTTTGCCGACAGGCCGGTGGCGCCGGCAGCTTGTCCGATGTTCATGCCCATGGCCTTTGTTCCTCGAGACAGTTCGATCAATCCGTTGCTGCGCCGCGCCAGCGACGCAGGGTCAGCGCATTCGCGACCACGCTGACGCTGCTGAACGCCATGGCCGCACCGGCGATCACCGGGCTCAGCAGGCCGAAAGCCGCCAGCGGAATGCCGAGCACGTTGTACGCGAAGGCCCAGAACAGCCCCTGCTTGATCTTGGAGTAGGTGCGGCGCGAGACGTCGAACGCGTCGGCCACGAGGCGCGGGTCGCCGCGCATCAGCGTGATGCCGGCGGCCTCCATCGCGACATCGGTGCCGGTGGACATTGACAGACCCACGTCGGCGGCCACCAGCGAAGGCGCGTCGTTCAGTCCATCGCCGACCATCGCGACCACTTGGCCCTGGTTCCGCAGCTGCTGCACGATCTCGGCCTTGCCGCGCGGCAGCAGTTCGGCACGCACCTCGTCGATGCCGAGTTCGCGCGCCACCGCCTGGGCGCTGCCGTGGTTGTCTCCGGTGAGCATCACCGTGCGGATCCCCAGTGCGCGCAGGCGCGCGACGGCCGCCTGGGACGCCGGCTTGATGGTGTCGCCGAAGGCCAGCAGCCCGAGCACGCGAGCTCCTGGAGCGGCGCCTGTAGCGGCTCCTTCCGTCGGCGCCAGCAGCCACGAGATGCTGCGCCCCTCGCCCTCGAGGCGCTGGGCGGTCATCAGCAGCGCGCCCGGCTGTGCGCCAGACTCGTTCATGAGCCGCGTGCTGCCGAGCAGCAGGCGCTGGCCATCGACCACCGCCTCCACGCCGCGGCCCGGCAGCGCGCGGGCGTCGCGCACCGCGGGCACGACGATGCCTTCGGCCTTGGCCTTCTCCATGACGGCATGGGCCAGCGGGTGGTCGCTGCCCTGCTGCAGCGCGGCGGCCTGCGTCAGCACCTGGCCGACCTGTGCGTCCAGGCCTGCCTCGACCGCCACCAGCGACGGCTTGCCTTCGGTGAGCGTGCCTGTCTTGTCGAAGGCCACCGTGGTGACCGAGTGCGCCACTTCCAGCGCCTCAGCGTCCTTGATCAGGATGCCGCGGCGCGCTGCCACGCCGGTGCCGGCCATGATCGCGGTCGGCGTTGCCAGGCCCAGCGCACAGGGACAGGCGATCACCAGCACCGCCACCGCACTGATCAGCGCCTGCTCCCAATCTCCGCTCCAGGCCAGCCAGCCGAAGAAGGTCAGCACCGCGATGCCCAGCACCACGGGCACGAAGACCGCGCTGACGCGGTCGACGATGCGCTGGATCGGCGCCTTGGCCGCCTGGGCCGACTCGACCATGCGGATGATGCGGGCCAGCGTGGTCTCAGCGCCGATCGCGCCGGTGCGCACCTGCAGCACACCTTCCTCGTTGACTGAACCGCCGGTGACCGTTTCACCCACGGCCTTGGCCACCGGCAGGCTCTCCCCGGTGATCAGCGACTCGTTGACGTGGCTGCGGCCGTCGATGACCTGGCCATCGACGGGCACACGCTCGCCCGGGCGGATCACGACGATGTCACCCACCGCCACCTGCTCGACCGGTGTCGAGATCTCGGCCCCCTCGACCAGCACGCGGGCGACCGTCGGACGCAGCGCGTTCAGCGCACGGATCGCATCCGCCGTTTGCCGCTTGGCGCGCGCCTCGAGCCACTTGCCCAGCAGCACCAGCGTGATGACGGCCGCCGAGGCCTCGAAGTAGAGGTGCGGCATGCCGTGCGCTGCGTGCTTGAACAGCAAGTAGACCGACAGCCCGTAGGCCGCGCTGGTGCCCAGCGCCACCAGCAGGTCCATGTTGCCGGCTCGTGCCTTCACCGCCTTCCAGCCGGCGCGGTAGAAGCGCGCGCCCAACCAGAACTGCACTGGCGTGGCCAGCGCCAGCTGCACCCACCCGTGAGGCATCCAGTGCATGCCGAACAGCTGCAGCAGCATCGGCAGCACCAGCGGCAGCGTCAGAGCCGAGGCCACCGCCACGGGCCACCACTCTGGCAGACGGCGTGCCGGGGCGGGGTTCGCGGCGCCCGCCACCGGCCTGGCCGCGTAGCCGGCCTTGTCGATGGCCGCAGCGAGCGTGGCGAAGGACACGCCGCCCAGCGCCTCGACGCTGGCCTTCTCGGTGGCGAGGTTAACCGATGCGGTCGTCACGCCGGGTACCTTCAGCAGCGACTTCTCGACCCGCGTGACGCAGGACGCGCAGGTCATGCCGTCGACCTGCAGCTCGACGCGATGCATCGGCACTTCGTAGCCGGCTCGGCGCACGGCTGCTGTCACAGCAGACACCAGGGCGTTGCCCGCCACCCCGTCAGTGGCGCGGACCGTCGCTTGCTCGGTGGCCAGGTTGACGGGGCGCTCTCCACGCCGGGCAGCGTCGCGAGAGCCTTCTCGACGCGCGATACACAGGACGCGCAGGTCATTCCTTCGATCGGCAGTTTGAAGTCCAGCGTGGGCGTTGCGCTTGCGACGGTGTTCACGGGATCGGTCGTTCCGGACCGTATCGGGTCCGCAGTCGGTTGATGCCGCAGGAGCTTCAGCCCTCCCATCATGGGAATGTCAACCGGCTGCGCTGTCGATCCCGACCTGCAGGTTAGGTCTTGTGGATGGCTGGCTTGACCTTCCCACGAGGGCAAGCCTGAAAGTCAGGCAACCCAACCAGCAGAAGGAGCACCCCATGATTGCATTCGAAGTCCAGGACATGACCTGCGGCCACTGCGCCAGCACGATCACCAAGGCGCTGAAGTCAGCGGACCGGGGCGCCAAGGTCACGATCGACCTGCCAAAGCATCTGGTTCTGGTCGAGCCGACCGAGGCCGATGCGCAGCAGCTGCAGGACGCCATCGCCGAGGCGGGCTACACGCCGGTTCGGGCTGAGGCGGCACAGGTTGAGCCTGCATCCCAAGGCGGCTCCTGCTGCGGGCACTGCCGCTGAGGCCGCTCCGCCATCGCGACCGATGGCCGAACAACCGCAGGACGGCAAGCATGTCGCTCCGTCCATCGGGAGGCGTCCAGGCGCGCCTCCGGTCTAGTGCAGATCGTCGGCGACCCCGGGTCGCTGCCCGGAGACCACGGCCCCGGGGATGGCGAGGCTCAGTCACTGGCCGCCATGCAGCCGCTAGCCACCGCCGTCATGCGCCGGTACAACGCCTGAACCTGCGCCATCCGATCGGGGGAGAGCGGCCACTTGGTTCATGCGCGGCGAACGCCCGCTGACAGGAACGCTTCGCTGTGTTGCATGTGCTGCGGTGGGGAACCAGACGATCAGGCCAAACATCCAGGCGCAGTCATCGACTCGAGATCGATCACCGCATCCGCCATCGCTGTCAGCTCCGGCGTCTGCGACACGAAGAATTCCCGCGCGTAGCCACCCAGTTCCAGCACACGCCGCTTCATCGCCATGAACATGCGCTTGCGCTCCGGGTCCAGCGGTCCGTCCGCCTCGTCGGAGAACAGGGTGTCGTAGCGCCGGCCGGTGTTCTGCGCCAGGTACAGCGCCACGGCCCGCACCAGGCACTCGTTGATCCAGACCCTCTCGCCGCCGCTCATTGCCGTGACGCTCTTGTCCTCGCCCGACTCTGCGTCGTAGACGCGGATATCGAAGCCCTCGCGCTGCTCGCCCTTGGCCGTCTCCTGGAGGGTCTCGATGGCCACCGTGAAGCGCGGGCCATAGCAGGCCAGCAGCAGGTCGTTCACCAGGCCGGACAAGGTCGGCCCCGCATCGTCGATGGCCAGCGCGATCAGGCCATCGTTGCCCATGCAGCGGGCGAACAGCAGCCAGTTGGCGAGTTCCTGCTCCACCCGTGCCGTGCGGGCCGCGGCTGCGTCGCGCTTCCGGCCATGCTCCTCCAGCTGGGCCGACAAGGCGGCCAGCGCCTGCGCGTCGCGAACGGCAGCCAGATACGAGCGCTCCGCCTCATCCAGGACACCTTGCCAGCGCTGCACCTGGGCTCGAGCATGTGCGAGCCGCGCAGCATCCGGCGGTGACGGCAGTGCATCGATCGCGGTCTGGAGTCGCTGGATGGCCGCCTGTGTCTGAGCTTCCAGCAGCGAGACACGCTCGGCAACGCGCATCCGGCTGGCGATGATCTGCTGGCGCTCGGCCGCTTCGGAGTCGGTGTCGATCGCGATGTCCGCCCCGGCCGACGGGTCTGGAGCGGGAGAAAGAGCGGCGAGTTCGTCCTCCGCTTCGACAAGGCCCGCGCGCGCCTGGCGCATCTCCGCCCCGCGCGCAGCCAAGGCGGCATAGGCCGTCTGACGGGCCAGGGCTCGCCTCGACTGGCACTCGGCCCGGCGCAGGCTCTGCGGTGCGCCAACGTTGAGGCTCACTGCCTCTTGCTGGGCTTGCAGTTCAAGCCGAAGACTGTCCCGCTCCGCAGCGAGTTGACGAATCCGCTGCTGTGCACCCGGCGCCAGCGCGGCCGCTTCGCGTGCGTCCGACAAAAGGGTGCATTGACCCTGCATGGGCATGCCGCTGCAGGGCACGCGGTTGCTCAGGGCCAGGCGGCGGCTCAGGTCTTCCGCGTGGAGCGCGGCCTGGCCCGCCTCGCGCTCGAGCGATGCCAGCCGCTGCCCGATCCCTGCGACGGCATCGCGACGACGCGCAAGGTCCTGGACGGCATCGCGAAGCACCAGCACGCGGTCCTCGCGGCGACGCACCACCTCTGTCGCCAGCGGCAGACGGCGGCCGGCTCGAGCCACCGCGCCCTCGTCCGCCAGCACCCGCTGCAGGGACCGGATGCGGGCCTCCAGTCGTTCGCGCTGCGCCCTGGCCTGCGCGACACGCTGCGCCACACGACCGTCGAGCCGTGCGAGTTGCTCCGTTGCCTCCCGGTCCTGCGTGCGCAGGTCCTGCAGGGTGCGATCACCCTCGGCACGGGCGCCCGCCAGTTCCTCCACCAACTGCGCTCGCCGGCTCTCGACAGCCTTCGCCTGCTCCTGCTGGGCCATCAACGACGCCTCGTGCGTTCGCGCAGCCTCCCGTTGTTCGTGGGCAGCCTGCCGGCTGGCTTGGGCCGCCTTGACCCTCTCGTCTACGCCGTGCCATCGACGGGCGTCATCCTCCAACCGCTGGCGCTCGGCATCGAACGCGGTCGCTTCAGCGCGCAACGCCGCCAGCGCTGCCTTCAGCTGCCGCGCCGTCTCGCCCGCCTTCTGACCGAGCGCGCGGATGTCCTCCTGCCCCAGCAGATCGGCCAGCAGGGCCTTGATCTCGCCGTTGCGGTAGGTGCTGAGCTGCCGCTTCCCTTGTGCTGAGAAGACCGATGTGAAGAAGGTGTCCGCCGGCCCGCAGATGGCCTCGACACAGCGGGCATAGGTCTCGACCTTGCCATCGGAGACGGTGCCGTCGGGCAGCGCGGCGGGAGACCACGTGCCGGCGTCATCCAGCGTCAGCAGGTAGGCCTCGGTCCTGCGGCGGCTCCCGGTGCGGCCGTTCATGCGGATGACCACCTGCGAGCGGTAGCAGCGCCCGGCGTGCGCCCAGTGCAGATCCTTCTCGTTCTCGGGCAGACAGACCTGGTCGTAGTACGAGAAGCCGCCCGGTCCGCCCTGCGCCGCCCTCGACGGCATGGTCAGATAGGGATGCAGGTTGTCCACCACCGTGGACTTGCCGCGGCCGTTGGCGCCTGCGATGGCGACCAGCGCGGCACCATCGGCCAGCCGCTCCAGATCGAGGGTCAGCTCGTCCAGCCCGAGGCCGTCGCGGATGCCCCTGAATCCCCGGAGCTTGAGTGAAAGCGGCTGCATGATGCGTCCTGTTCTGGAGTTGGCGTCCGAACAGATTGCCACTCAGATTTCCGGCATCAAGGTCTATGCGCCGAGTGACCGCTGAAGATCCGGGCCCGCGCATTCGACCCGGGCGAACAGACTGACACAGACGGCCATCAGCAGCCGGTCGACCTGCGCTCCCAGCTTGGCTATGCGCGAGATCGTCAAGGACGGCTTTACGGTCAGGCGTCCGCGTTCCCCGCCGGTTCGGTCCGGCCATTCGGAGACGGTCGTCCCGCACGCGCATCTCGGTCTGCGGCGACGCTTCGGAGGACGGCACGCCGGCGAATCGACTGAATGGGTTGTCGATGAACCATGTCTTCACAGGCCGCCCTGCGGCAGCTCGGGTGCAGGAGGGGAAAGCCATTAGCCAGTGCTGCGATTGCCCTCGGTTTCCCGGACGTGGCGTCTGGCTCGACTCGCTACCGTGGCTCCGCGTGCATGACGGTCAGACAGCCGGACGCTGCCTCGCACTTCGACAAAGAGAACCCGGCACGCTCGAGCAAGCGCTCGTACTCTTGCTTGGTTCTCTCTCGGCCACCGGTGTTGACCAGCATGTTGAGGTCGGCCAGGGACGCCTCTCTCGCCCCGAGCGGCGCATCGAGCAGACGCTCGATCACGATAAGTCGAGCTTTATCCCCGGCGGCACGCATGGCGATCCTGCAGGATTGCAGGATGCGGGCGGCCTGTTCATCGTCCCAGTCGTGGAGCACGAACTTCAACACGTACAAGTGCCCCTGTGGTGGGACGGCCTGGAAGAAGTCGCCCTCGATGACGCGCGCACGATGCAGCAGTCCGTGACGGTCCAGCAGTTCGCGCGCGCGCCGCGCAGACGGACCTTGCTCCAGCAGCGAACCGCGGGCCGACGGATGCTCCAGCAGCACCTGCGCCAGCAACGACCCATCGCCGCCGCCGACGTCGACGACATGGAGGCCCTCAAGGCTGCTGAGGCACTGCGCGAGCGGCACTGCCAGTCGCTCCGTCGCGCTGCGCATGGCACTGTCGAACAGTTCTCCATCCTCCGGGTGGCGCGAGCGGTGAGCCCATATGTCGGACCCGTGGGCCATATCGAACGCCGTGCGACCCGTACGAACGGCTTCGGTCAGGTGGGCCCAAGACTTCCGGATGGCCGGCGAGCCGATCATCTGCGCCCAGGCGTGCCAGTTCCCTTCGACATCCGGCCGCAGGCGTTGGCCCACCTCGGTCAAGCTGAATCGGCCTTCAACATTGCGGGTCACTACGTCGAGATCCACCAGCACCCGCATCAGTCGGCTCAGCGAGCCGGGTGAAGTCCGCGTCGCACCGGCCAAGGCCTCCAGCGAGGTGTTGCCAGTTGCCAAAGCGTCCGGCACACCGAGTCGTGCCGCCGCGTGGAGCGCCTCGCTGGCCTGGAAGCCGTTGAGCAGGTCGCGCAGACGTGCATCCGCCGCCGCACTCACGACTCGACCCGGATGTTGCCGGCCCGGATCACCTCTCCCCAGAAACGGGACTCTTCCTGCTGCAGACGCGCGAGTGCATCACCATCGGCCGGCGCGGGCTGGAAGCCCAGGGACAGCGCCTTCTGCCGGAACGCGTCGCCACGCACCGATGCAAGCAGCGCCGCTGAGGCTCGCGTGGCCAACTCCGAAGGGGCCTTCATCGCTGCGTAAACACCGTACCAGTTCAGGGCCGTGAACGGGACGCCCGATTCGCGCAAGGTCGGGATCTCCGGCGCGAACACCGAGCGCTCGGCGCCTGAGGTGGCGAGGATGCGGACGCGCCCGGCCTTGTGCGCGGGCAGCATCTCGCCGATGGCGCTGCAGGCCAGGGCCAGTTCACCGGACGCCACGTCGATCAAGGCGGGCGGTGTGCCGCGGTAAGGCACATGGACCAGGGGCAGCGACCAGTGCGAGCCCAGTGCCGACATCACCAGGTGAGCCAGGGTTCCGGCGCCGGGCGTTCCGTAGCTCGCCTTGGCGGGGTGGGCCTTCAGCCATTGCTGCAACTCCGCGACGGCTCGTGCCGGCACGGAAGGGCCCGCAACGATCGCCATCTCGAATGCCGCTACCCTGGCCAGCGGCAGGAAGTCTCGGGCGGGGTCGTAGCCGAGGCTGGGGTAGAGGTGCGGGTAGACCACCATCGGAGCGGACGGCGTCAGCAGCAGCGATGCGCCTTCACCGGCGTCCTTCACGGATTGCACTCCGATGCGACCGGCCGCCCCGGTCCGGTTCTCCACCAGGACCGGCCGATCCAGGGCTGCCTTGAGGTCATCGGCGAGCCATCGTGCCAATGCGTCACCGGCACCGCCGGACGGAAAGGGAAACACCAGGCGCAGTGGCGACCCTGTTGACATCTGCGCGAACGCGCGGCCGCAAGCGAGCGCTGCGGCACTGATGAGGAAGTGGCGTCGATGCATGGGAACTCCGGTGAGGGTCGAGGAAAGAGGCCGCATGGCGACCAAGTCAGGCGAATCGGACCGCGACGCCACAGCGCGTGCGAGCGCGGACCAGGACGAACAACATCGCCACACGCCCGGTCACGTCCAGACCGACGGACAGCGTGATCAGCGGTTCCTGAGCGACCGCGGCCACGTACGCCAGGGTGATCAGCCTGCAGAGCGTCCACAGGACCTCGGCGCCGAGCGAGTGGGACCTGGCGGTCGCCTGGTCGTCGGCCAGCATGCAGCGCACGCGAGGGACATAGACCGCCGCGACGGCGAGCCCGGCGGCGAGATAGCTGGCGGACAGCAGGTCGGTGAGGGAGGGGATCACGTTCAATCTCCAGTGCAAGGCGGCATGGAGCGAAGCATCCGCGATGGCGCCGACAACCGGAAGCGAATAATCTTCGGGTCCCCATAACCAGACTCGATGGCCATGAAACCGGACCTCCGAATCGGGCGGCGCCTGAAGTTGAAGGACTTGCAGACCTTGGCCGCCGTGTGCGACGCGGGCAGCATGTCGAAGGCCGCCGTGCAGCTGGCGATGTCGCAAGCGGCCGTCTCCAAGGCACTGCTCGAGATGGAGCGATCGCTTGGTTTCGAGGTGCTGGAACGGAGTGCGTCGGGCGTGGAGCCCACGGTCGCAGGGCGGGTGCTGCTGGAGCGATCGCGCGCGGTGTTCGATGAGTTGGGGGAAGGTCTGCGCGAGATCGAGGCCTTTGCTGACCCGGAACGTGGTCACGTCCGGCTCGGAACGACGGAAGCAATGTTGGGCGTCGTGACGCAGCTGGTCGGACGCCTTGCCGAGTCCCATCCCGGCGTCACGCTCGACGTCGTGATCGGTGACACCGCGGGCCTGCTGGCCCAGATGCGCGCAAGGGAACTCGACCTGGTGCTGACGCGCCTGTTGCCGACCGAACGCTCGGAAGACCTCACCTCGCAGCCACTCTTCGACGAGTCCATGGCGGTGCTCGCGAGTCGCGAGCATCGGAGTGCCAAGAAGCGTCAGGTGCGCCTGGCTGACCTGATGGACGAACGCTGGACCCTTTCTCCCCCGGAGCTGCCGTTGGGGCAATTGGTGGCGCGGACCTTCGCCGCGGAGGGCCTGGCTCTGCCGGCCAGCGCAGTCATGACGGTGTCGATCTACCTGCGCTTGAATCTGCTGCACACGGGCGAATTCGTGACCATGCTTCCGCGATCGATCGCGGCGCAGTCTCTGGTTCGGCCGTGGATCAAGGTCCTACCGGTGCCGCTCCCTGCACCAGCCGGCAAGATCGCGTTGCTGCGGCTCAAGCGCCGCAAGCCCAGCGGCGCAACGGAGACGGTCTGGAGCGCGACCCGCGAGGTCACCCGGTCGTAGAAGCGGACTGATGACCGCGCTTCGCCTTCGGTGGGCAGGTGGGCCGGTACAGGCGCGGCGTTGAATGGGATCTGGCGCCGACTGAACCAGAAGTTCAGTCTGCTACGTGCACCACAGCACTTCCCCTGCGGACCTCGGCGCGGAACACTGCGCTCCATTTCCTGGACGGAGCACAAGCATGAACATGCTGTCAAAGACCCTGGCGATCGGCGCCATTGCGATCTGGATGACCTCGTCGGGCGCCCAGACGGGGTTTCCTGGCAAACCCATCCGCCTGATCGTCCCGACCCCCGCCGGCGGCCCGAGCGACGCGGCGGCGCGCGCCTTGGCCAAGGGCATGGCCGTGAGCCTGGGCCAGGAGGTGCTGGTGGAAAACCGCCCGGGCGGCAACACCGGCATCGGCGCCGGCGCGGTATTGAACGCCGCACCGGACGGCTACACGCTGTTGTTCGCGCTGGCCTCCAACGCAGGTCTGCCGCACCTCAGCAAGGCGTCACCCTACAAGTCCATCGCCGAATTCACCCCGGTGGTCGCGATCGGCGGCAACACGCAGTGCCTGGTCGTGCCAGCCAGCATCCCGGCTAAGTCGCTGGCCGAGTTCGTCGCGTACGCCAAGGCCAGTCCGAAGCCGTTGATGCGGGGTGCGAACAACGTCTCGGAAGACATGGTCGCAGGACAGGTGAGCAGCGCGTTCGGCCTTGCTCTCGAGCGCGTGCCGTACAAGGGTGCGCCACAGCTGCTGCCGGATCTCCTCGAAGGCCGCATCCAGGCTGCCGTGCTGCCGGTCGGCGCGAGCGTCCCGCACGTGCGGTCGGGCCGGCTGACGATGCTCGGCTGCAGCATGGCTGAACGCATCGCCGCGCTGCCGACGGTGCCCACGCTGGCCGAGTCCGGGGTCTCTGCATCGCCGTTGATCACCGCACATTTCGTGGTCGGGCCGCCGCGCCTGCCGGCCGACATCGTCGAACGCCTGGCTACCGCGGCGCAGCAGGCTGCGCACTCGGCCGAGTTCAAGCAGGAGATGGAGCGACTGCTCATCGTTGGCAAGTTCAGATCGCCTGCCGAGACGCGAGAGCTGATGCTCCAGGCGGAGGCGCAGTACGCGCAGTTCGTCCGCGAGACGGGCGCCAGCATCGACTGAGCGCGGGGGCTCAGCGGTGGCTCAACCAACTGGACGCGCGCCGGCTGTTGCCGTGGTGCCAGGCCGGGCGGCCGTCGACGCTGGCCTGCCCCTTCGCGTCCGTCAGCTGCGCCAGCTCGGTGCAAAGCGCGGCTGCGAAGTCGGCGAAGACACGCAGACGCAGGGTCCGGCGCAGTTCGGGGCGGAAGTACATCGCCAGCGGCGGCGGGTCCATCAACTCCCAGTCGAGCAGCGCGGCCACCAGGCGGCCGCTTGCGAGGTCCGCCTGTGCGGTGGCGTAGGCGATGCGCATCACGCCGCCATGTTCCAGGGCCAGCGCCAGCAAGTTGTCGCGGTGGTTGGAGTTCAGCCATCCACGCACCACGACCTCTTCGACGACCTCGCCCTGCGGCTCCGTTTGCCGGTAGCGCCAGAGATCGAGCAGCTTGCCGTAGGGGTTCCGGTAGCTCAGGCAGTTGTGGTCCGCCAAGTCGCGCGGGTGGCGGGGAAAGCCTTGGCGCTTCCAGTATTCGGGCGTCGCAGCCGTGACCTGCGCCATCACCGGGAGTTCGCGGCGTACCCAGGTGCCCGCCTCGAACCAGCCATGCAGCAGCAGCAGGTCGCAATCCTTCGCGGCCGCCTCCTCCAGGTGCAACACGGTGCGGAGGTCCAGCGTCAGGTCCGGATAGCTGGCATGGAACGCAGACAGCGCCGGCACGATGCAGTGCTGAATCAGAAACGGTGTGCCGCCCACCACCAGGGCGCCCTGCGGGCGCTGTCGCGCCTGTCGCAGCCCGTCGTCGGCCGCCTGCAGCTGGGCCAGCAACGGCGCGCACGCTTCGGCGTACTGTGCGCCGTCGGCGGTGAGCTGCAGCCCGCGGCTGCCACGCTGGAACAGCGTGGCGCCGAGTTCAGTCTCGAGCGCGTTGACCAGCTTCGCGACGGCCTGCAGGGTCACGCCTTGCTGGCGCGCGGCAGCCGACAAGCTCCCGGTCTGCGCCGCCGCGAGGAAATATTGAAGGGCCTTGAGCTTGTCCATCGAAGGGGAAGTGTCACGTGAGCAGGCAGTGGAAGGCAACTGATGCTGGCGCCGGCACTCGCCGGGTGGCCATGTCTCCGACAGGGGCCGACGCACCGGCCCCGCGCCCGTTCGTCTTCGACGACGGTGCCGCGTACGAACTGATGATGGGCCGCTGGAGCGCCCTGGTGGCGCAGCCGTTCCTGCCCTGGCTGGCACTACCTGCCGGCCTGGCATGGCTCGACGACGGCTGCGGCGACGGCAGCTTCACCCACGTGCTGATGGAGCACCAGCATCCGGCCACGGTGATCGGCGTAGACCCGGCGCCGGCACAGTTGAACTACGCCCGCGGGCGGGTGACCGACACCAGGGTTCGCTTCCTGGAAGGCGATGCGCAGGCGCTTCCACTGCAGGACGCATGCGTGGATGCCGCCGTGATGGCCCTGGTGCTCTTCTTCGTTCCGGATCCCCTGCAGGGCGTGCGAGAGATGGTGCGGGTGGTCAAGGACGGCGGGACCATCGCCGCCTACCAATGGGACCTGGACGGTGGTGGCTTTCCGCTGCAGCCGATCCTCGACGCCGTCCATGCCGAGGGCTACCAGTCACAGCGGCCGCCCAGTGCGTGGGCCGCAGCGCTGGAGGCGTCGGAATGCCTGTGGCGAAGCGCCGGCCTGGTGGACGTGCACACCCACCAGTTCGAGGTAAGCCGCAGCTTCGAATGCTTCGATGACTACTGGCGCGCTGCACACGGAAGCCCGCGCCTGCGGCACCTCTTCGCGTCGCTGTCGCCACCCCAACTGCAACAATTGAGCGATGACACGCAACGCCGAGTCGGAGCCTCAGGCGAGAGGCCCCTCGTGCTGAAGGCGCGTGCGAATGCCGTCAAGGGGCGGAAGGGTTGACTGGCTGTTCCGCCTCTCACGTCTTGTCGGGCAACGGTGTTGTGGCACGCCCCTGACCGTCCGTGCCTGACCGATCCCCGGTGGCCGCGAACGTCGGCTCCTTGGGAGCGGAGTCGGTGGCACCGAGGACCGCGCATGCGGCTGCTTTCGGCAACGTCGAGGGGCGGCAATGGGTCGTCAGCGGGTCATGTTCGGCGCAGCCAAGGCGCCCGCTGTCTTCACACCAGCGGTCGCTCGAGCTAAGCATCAGCTCCCGAAACTTCGTCGGCATGCGGCGCCAAGACTGCCGCGACGATGTCCTCGGGATCGATCGTCGTCACCCGCTCCAGGCACTCCAGCAGCGGCGGCGCGTGGACGTCCGTCGCCGTGGCCCAGGCCCTGACCTTGTCGGCCAGACTGACGAGCTGCGAGATGCCGGGCGCGCGGGTGCGCACCACGGGCACGATCCGCCCTTCGAGCTGAACATCGGCGGCGCCGGAAAGGGCTCGCTCGATGGCACCGCGGTCCACCTCGTGCCGATCCTCGTCGGCCACCGTCCATCGGACCCGCACGCTGACGCCGGCCAGTTCCTGCGCGCGAACCGCCTCTCGCAACCGGTCCAGATCGGGCCGGCCCTCGAACACGATGTCCAGCGTCCGTCTTGCAGGGGTCGGCTCGAGGCGACAGTCCACCCCGTCCGGTCCGAATTCCCACAGCAGGAACCCCTTGTCGCCCTGCTCACCGTGGTGGAAGCGACCGATCGACCCCGCGTAGGCAATGCACTGGCGCCGCTCGCCCTCCCCTTGGGTCCAGGCCTGGTGCCGATGTATGTGGCCGAGCAAAGCGGCCTCGGCGCCGGCGCCGAACAGCGCTCCCGTGGTGAACTCGTGGTCGAACCCGGCCATCGGCACGCCGTGCTCAGTCACGCAGCCGAAGACCGTGCCATGCGACACCGTGAGCGTCGGCACGTGAGCAGCACAGGCTACGCCGTGGATGCCGGCGTAACCCTGCAGCAGCCGGGCCAGGTGCTCGCCCTGGGCCTCAGCGGCAGCGGTGGCGCCGACCGCTGCCGCGACGGCCGCCTTGTTGATCGAGGGAATGCAGGTGAACAGTGCCCTGGCGCCTGGCGGCACCTCTGTAAATCGCGGGCCTTCGGACGCGAGCCAAAGGTCGGCGGCAGACGCATCGGTCGCCGACAGATCCCGAGACGATGCATTGCCCATCAGCGCCACCTGACCGATCCGGTCCGCGACGAAGACCCGATGGCGGCTTCCCAGCATCCTGAACACGGACAGCGTGCCGGGTGGCTCGTGCGACCACGTGCCCTGGAGCATCAGCACCGGGCAATGATCGGCCAGCCGCCGGACCTGCGCCAGCAGCCGCAGAGCCGCGGGGGCATGCAGGTCCAGGGCGTGATCGGTGGCGTCCCCGGAGATCACGGCCACATCGACGGCGAGTTCGATGGCGCGGTCCACCGCCGCCGAGAAGCAGCGATCGGCCTCTTCCAGATGCCGAGATCCGTAGTGCAGGTCGGACAGGTGCGCCACCCGCAAGCGATGCGCCTGAAGGTGCGAACCGTGCGCTCGCGGACGCCCATCCGGGATGCGCGGCACTTCCGCGCGTTGCGCACCGGTACCGCCTTGCGGTCGTTCCGGCGCGCTCACGATGCCACCTGCTGCAGTTCGGCGTTGACCTTGTCCGCGTAGCCCTTCGGATCGTTCCGGAAGCGCTCCAGCTCGCCGAACGCCCGCTGCCGCCCCTGCGGATTGAGCTTCCACCCAGGACCCCAGCGCGTGGCCGCATAGCTCAGCCAGGTCTGAGCAGGCACGCCCATCGAGGCCAGCCGCCCGAGCACATGCTCCAGCGTGGGCGGCATGCCGTCTGCGGTGGGATCGCTCGCAGCCACAGGTTCGTCGACGGACTCGGGTCCCTGCCCTGGCGTCGAGGAAGCGTTCTCCCGGTGCCCCTGGAGCACGCGGGCTGCAACATCGGCCTGCAGGAGCACGGTGTCCTGATCGTCCTGCTCCCGCATGAGCGTCGCCACGTCGACCGGCGCTTCCAGTTCGATGATCCACTGCGGCACCCGGACAGGCCGCCCATGGTCATCGATGTGCGCCACCTCCATCAGCCGCTTGGTCAGGTAGAACGGCGTGCCCTGGCGGTCCAGGAAACCGGCCAGTCGACCACCCCGCAGGAACGCCACGGTCTCGAAGGTGCGGATCGCCGC
>WBZM01000943.1_pt1 | contig 33159 bp, 22 predicted proteins | sample 5204271 | NCBI WGS metagenome assembly WBZM01 (sample SAMN12344346, study PRJNA552823) | activated sludge metagenome | biome: Activated sludge suspended growth; feature: Nitrification reactor; material: Wastewater; isolation source: activated sludge from nitrification reactor of wastewater... | reverse complement strand
CGGTTGACGGGGACGAAGCAGCCGGTGGCGAGGAGCGCGGCGAGCGAGGCGGTGGCGGTGAGGCGCATGGGCGGGAGCCCTCCCTGGTTCACCGATAGCACGAGTCGCACCGAACGTCGCGGCGCGAGCGCGCGCGGCCCGACGGCGACCGCGACCCTGACCTCGACCCTGACCTCGACCTCGACCTCGACCCCGACCCCGACCCCGATCCCGATCCCAACCCCGACCTCGATCCCGATCCCGACCGCGATCCCTCCCCCCACCCTACCCCCCCGGGAAGCCCCTCCCCCTCTCCGCTGTTCACCGGGACGACCCACCGCTACATTCGCCCGTCGAACATCCGCAGCCAGGAGGCAGCATGAACCCGGACATCCGGGCCGTCTCGGACGAGGTGCAGCGCCAGTCGGCCTTCGTGGAGGCGCTCACCGCGGAGGCCGGCAAGGTCATCGTGGGGCAGCGCTACCTGGTGGAGCGGGCCCTCATCGGCCTGCTCACCGGCGGCCACGTGCTGGTGGAGGGCGTCCCCGGCCTGGCCAAGACCCTGGCGGTGAAGACCCTGGCCGACGCCGTCGACTGCGCCTTCAGCCGCATCCAGTTCACCCCCGACCTCCTCCCCGCCGACGTGGTCGGCACCCAGGTCTACGACCCGCGCAGCCAGACCTTCTCGGTGAAGCAGGGGCCGGTCTTCGCCAACGTGGTGCTGGCCGACGAGGTCAACCGCGCGCCGGCCAAGGTCCAGTCGGCGCTCCTCGAGGCCATGCAGGAGCGGCAGGTCACCATCGGCGACCAGACCTTCCAGCTCCCCGACCCCTTCATCGTCCTCGCCACCCAGAACCCCATCGAGCAGGAGGGGACCTACCCGCTCCCCGAGGCGCAGGTCGATCGCTTCATGCTCAAGGTGAAGGTGGGCTACCCGACGCGCGAGGAGGAGCGCGCCATCCTCGACCGCATGGCCGTGCCCACCCCGCCGCGGGCCGCCAAGGTGGTCGGCCCGGCCGACCTCGCCGCCGGCCGCGCCCTGCTCCACCGGCTCTACATGGACGACCGGGTGAAGGACTACGTGGTCAACCTGGTCTTCGCCACCCGCGACCCGAGGGGCCACGGCCTGCCCGACCTGGCGCCGCTGGTGGAGTACGGCGCCTCGCCGCGCGCCACCATCTTCCTCACCATGGCGGCCCGGGCCCACGCCTTCCTGCGCCGGCGCGCCTTCGTCACGCCGGAGGACGTGAAGGCGGTGGCCTACGACGTGCTCCGACACCGCATCACGCTCACCTACGAGGCGGAGGCCGAGGAGGTCACGCCGGAGAAGGTGGTCTCCCGCGTCCTCGACCGCATCGAGGTCCCCTGAGGCGCCACCGGCCCGCCCGGCCATGAACACCCGCGACCTCATCCAGCGCATCCGGCGCATCGAGATCGCCACCCGCCGCGCCGTGGAGGACTCCCTCGGCGGCCAGTACCACTCCGTCTTCAAGGGGCGGGGCATGGACTTCAGCGAGGTGCGCGCCTACGCCCCCGGCGACGAGGTGCGCAGCATCGACTGGAACGTCTCGGCCCGCACCGGCCACCTCCACGTGAAGCGCTTCGTGGAGGAGCGCGAGCTGACGGTGATGGTGCTGTGCGACCTCTCCGCCTCGGCCGACTTCGGCTCGGGGGCGCGCACCAAGGCCGAGGTGGCCGCCGAGATCGCGGCGCTCATCGCCTTCTCGGCGGTGCAGAACGGCGACCGGGTGGGGCTGGCGCTCTTCACCGACGAGGTGGAGAGGTTCGTCCCGCCGCGCAAGGGGCGGCGCCACGCCCTGCGCCTGGTCTCCGAGATCCTGCAGTTCCGGCCGCGGAGCCCGCGCACCGACCTCGGCGCTGCGCTGGAGCTGTTGCGCCGCGCCATGCGCCGCCGCACCGTGGCCTTCGTCCTCTCCGACTTCCTCGACGACGAGACCCGCTTCGAGCGGGCGCTCAAGGTGGCGGCGGCCAAGCACGACGTGGTCCCCATCCGCATCGAGGACCGGCTGGAGCGCGAGCTGCCGGCCACCGGCCTCACGCTGCTGGAGGACCCCGAGACCGGCCGCGTCCTCCGCGTCGACCTCTCCGACCGCCGCCTGCGCGCCCGCCTGGCCGCCGAGGCCGAGGCCGCCACCGAGCGCCTGCGGCGCCTCTTCGCGAAGCTCGACCTCGACCACGCCGCCGTCCGCGCCGACGACGACGACTACGTGAAGCCCCTGGTGGCCTTCTTCCAGGCGCGGGCCCGGAGGCTCGGGTGAGGGCCGCGAGGGTGCTGGCGGTGGCGATCGCCATCGCGGGATCGGGCACGAGCGCGGCGCGCGCCCAGGCCCCTGCCCCTGCCCCCATCCCAGCCCCTGCCCCAGCCCGAGCCCCCACCCCAAACCCGACCCCGACCCCGACCCCGACCCCGACCCCGACCCCGACCCCGACCCCTGCCCCGATCCCGATCCCGACCCCGACCCCGACCCCGACCTCGACGGCGACCCCGACGCTCCCGCCTGCTTCCCCCCGCGCCGTCCACACCCGCCTCACCACCGCCGCCCCCAAGCTCGGCGAGCCCTTCGACTACGAGGTCGAGATCCGCCACCCCACCGCCGAGGCCTACGCCCCCGACGGCAAGCCGGACTTCTCGCCCCTCGACGCCGAGCCCCTCGGCTGCCAGCGCGCCACCGCCCCCGGCGCCACCGGCGACAGCCTCACCACCTGCCGCTGGCGCCTCCGCACCTTCGACCTGGCGCCGCGCGACCTGCCCGCCGTCGCCTTCCAGGCCACCACCGCCGACGGCCCGCGCGCCCTCTCCGTGCCCGGCCCCCGCGTCGAGGCGACCGGCCTCATCGATCCCGCCGCCCCGCCCGACCAGCTCCAGCTCCGTCCGCCTGCGCCCCCCGTGCCCCTCATGGTGCGGAGCTGGCGCCTCGTCTGGTGGACGCTGGGGATCCTCGCCGCGCTCGCCGCCGCCGCCCTGGCCTGGCGCTGGTGGCGCCGCCGCGCCCGCGCCGCCGCCGAGCCGCCCCCGCCGCTGCCGCCCGACCTCCGCTTCGAGCGCCGCCTCGACCTCCTGGCCGCCGCCCGCCCGGCCGACCCCGCCGCGGCGCGGGCCTTCTTCTTCGGCCTCTCCGAGGCGGTGCGCGAGTACGTGGGCGCCCTCACCGGCGTGAACGCCCTCGACCTCACCACCGCCGAGCTCGCCGACGCCCTGGCCACCCAGGGCGACCCGCGCCTCGACCTCGCCCGGCTCCGCGACTTCTGCGAGGACGCCGACCTGGTGAAGTTCGCGAAGTTCCCGGCCGGCGCCGCCGAGTGCGAGGCGGGGCTGCGGTACGGGCGGGAGCTGCTCCAGGGGACGCGGGGCTGGTGGAGCGCGACCGCGGGCCGCAACCCGATCCCGAACCCTTACCCGACCTCGATCCCGACCTCGATCCCGACCCCGATCCCGACCCCGACCTCGACCTCGACCTCGAAGCGCGACCCCCCAAGGCGCCTCCCGTGACCCCGGAGACCCTCCACCTCGACAAGCCCTGGGCGCTCCTGCTGCTCCTGGCGGTGCCCCTCGCGCTGGCGGCGCTGGCCCTCGAGTCGCGCCGCGCCCCGCGCCTCAGCCACCCGCGCCTCGCCGCCCTGGCCGCCGCCGGCCGCGGCCTGGTGGCCCGGCTCTGGTGGCTGCCCCAGGCCCTGGTCGTCGCCGCCATCGCCCTCACCGCCCTGGGCCTCTCCCGCCCGCAGGCGCGGGAGCGCGAGGCCGAGACCCGCTCGGTGGAGGGCATCGACATCGTGGTGGCCCTGGACCTCTCCACCTCCATGGCCGCCGCCGACTTCATGCCGCGCAACCGGCTCCACGTGGCCAAGGAGGTGCTGAAGGACTTCATGGGCCGGCGCCCCGACGACCGCATCGGCCTGGTCATCTTCGCCGGCGACGCCTACACCCAGGCCCCCCTCACCCTCGACCACGACGTCCTCAAGGTGCTGGTGGACCAGCTCGAGTTCGGCGTCATCGAGGACCGCACCGCCATCGGCAACGCCATCGCCACCGCCCTCAACCGGCTGCGCGAGTCCGACGCCAAGTCCAAGGTCGTCATCCTCATCACCGACGGCGAGAACAACGCCGGCCAGGTCTCGCCGCGCCAGGCCGCCGAGCTGGCCCGCAGCCTGGGGGTGCGCGTCTTCCCCATCCTGGTGGGCAAGGGCGGCCTGGTGCCGGTGCCCATCCCCGGCGCCCGCGACCTGCTCGGCCAGCAGGCCTACGACTACCGGCAGATGGACGTGAACCCGGAGCTGCTCAAGGAGATCGCCCGCATCACCGGCGGCGCCTACGCCAACGCCGGCGACCGGGCCGAGCTGGAGCGCGGCCTGCAGGCGGTGCTCGACCGGATGGAGAAGACCCGGATGTTCGAGCTGACCGGCGCCACCCGCTCGGTGGAGCTCTTCCCGCGGCTGCTCCTCCCCGCCTTCTGGCTCGGCGCCATCGGCCTGCTCCTCGGCCTGACGCGCTGGAGGACCTTCCCGTGAGCCCGGCCGAGCCCCTCGGCTTCTCGCTCCTCGGCGCGCCGGCCCGCCTGGCCGCGCCGGCCATGCTCTGGCTGCTCCTCGCGGTGGCCGCCCTGGGCGCCCTGGGCGCGGCCCAGCTCTGGCGCCGCCGCGCCCTGCTGGCCCGCGCCGCCGGCCCGCAGGCCCGGCGCCTCGCCCCGCGCGCCAACCTGGCCCGCCCCGCCGGCCGCCTCGGCCTCTCCCTCACCGGCCTGGCGCTCCTGGCCCTGGCCCTGGCCCGCCCGCAGTGCGGCACGCGCAGCGAGCTGACGCGCCGTCTCGGCGTGGACGTGGCGGTGGTGCTCGACGTCTCCAGCTCCATGCTGGCGCAGGACGTGGCCCCCGACCGGCTCGCCCGCGCCAAGCTGGAGCTGGGCGACCTCCTCGCCCAGCTCGGCGGCGACCGGGTGGGCCTGGTGGTCTTCGCCGCCGACGCCTTCGTGCAGTGCCCCCTCACCTCCGACGCCGCCGCGGCCCGCCTCTTCCTGCGCAGCGCCGGGCCGGCCAGCGTGCCGCGCCAGGGCTCGGACCTCGGCGAGGGACTGCGCGCCGCCCGCCGCCTCCTCGCCTCGTCGGAGAAGGCCGGGCGGGCCAAGGTGGTGCTGCTGGTCTCCGACGGCGAGGACCTGGAGGGCGGCGGCCTGGCGGCCGCGAAGGCCCTCGGCGACGAGGGGGTGCGCATCCACGCCCTGGCCGTCGGCACCGCGGCCGGCGACGTCATCCCCCTGGCCGACGAGAAGGGGGGCACCCGGGGGCTCAAGAAGGACAAGGCCGGCCAGCCGGTGGTGACCCGCCTCGATCTCGCCGCGCTCCGCGCCATCGCCGGGGCGGGCGGCGGGGAGGTCTTCGAGCTCGACTCGCCCGACCACGGCCCGGCCGCCATCCGCCTGGCCCTCGACGCCCTGGAGAAGGGGGAGGTGCAGAGCCGGATCACCGTCCGCTACGAGGACCGCTACGCCCTGGTCGCCTTCCCGGCGCTCCTCTGCCTGCTGGCGGCGCTGCTCCTGCGCGAGGCCGGTCCGGCCCGCGGCGCCGGCGCCGGCGAGACCGACGAGGAGGCCGCCGTATGAGCCCCCGCCGCCCCCGCGCCGCCGGCGCGCTGCTCCTCCCCCTCGCCCTGCTGGCCAGCGGCTTCTCGCCCCTGGAGGCCGAGCAGCCCGAGGTGGCCGCCGGCAACCAGCGGCTCCAGGCCGGCGACGCCCCGGGGGCCCTGGAGCGCTACGCCGAGGCCGAGCGGGCGGTGGGGCCGCGCGCCGAGATCGACTTCGACCGCGGCCACGCCCTGCTGGCCGGCGGGAAGCGGGCCGAGGCGCTGGCGGCCTGGAAGAAGGCGGCCGAGGCCGACGCCCGGGGCCAGGGAAAGCTCGCCTCCCGCGCCTGGCAGAACATGGGCAACGCCCTCGCGGAGGGGGGCGACCAGGACGGGGCGTTGAAGGCCTTCTCGGAGGCCCTGCGCCGCGACCCCGCCAACGAGGACGCGCGCTATAACCTCGAGGTGCTGCAGCGCCGGAAGTCCCAGGGCCAGGGCGCCCCGAAGGACCCCGGGCAGCAGGGGAAGCGGCCGCAGCCCGATCAGCAGGGGTCGGCGGGCGGGAAGCCGGAGCCGAAGCCCGGGGAAGCGCCGCCGCCGCAGGCGCCGCAGGCGCAGCAGGCGCAGCAGCAGCAGGAGAAGGCGGCCGAGCCGCCGCCGCAGGCCGGGGACGGGAAGGACGGGGAGCGGCGTGAGCGCGAGGCCGAGGCGAAGCGGGAGGAGCCGGGGAAGGACGGCGCGCCCGAGCCTCGCCCGCAGGGGGCCGAGCCCCGGGATCGCGACGGCGGCCAGGGCGCCGCGACGGACCGGCGGGAGGCCGAGCGGATCCTCGACGCCCTCCGCTCCCGCGAGCGCCCCATGCCCCTCGGCCCCAACGCCCGCGGCGGCGAGGGGAGGCGCGATGTCGAGAAGGACTGGTAGCGCGCCCCGCCGCCGGCCGGCGCCCGGCCGCGCCGCCTTCCTGGCGGCGGCGCTGGCCGGCCTCGCGGTCCTGGCCGCCCCGGCCCCGGCGCGCGCCGCCATGGCGGTGCGCGCCCTGGTGGACCGGGCCGAGCTGGCGCAGGACGAGACCCTCACGCTGGAGGTGCGCGTCGAGGCCGACGAGGCGCCGAGCATCACCTTCCCGTCCCAGGGGATCGACTTCACCGTGCAGGCCACCGGCCGCTCCCAGCAGTCCACCGTGGACCTGGGCGGCGGCGCCGGCGTGCGCATCCGCAAGATCTTCGTCTACCAGTTCGCCCTCCAGCCCAGGAAGGCGGGCGACCTGACCATCCCGGCGCTGGAGGTGCGCGCCGGCCCGGCCAGCACCACCACCACGCCCATCGTGGTGAAGGTGACCCCGCCCGGCACCGGCGGCGGCCCCTCCGGCCAGGCGCCCCCGGGCGGCGGCCTGGGCGGCGGCCCCGGCGGCGGCCTCCCCTCCCCCTTCGGCCAGCCGCCGGGCGGGCGGAGCTGGAACGGCTGGCAGCGCGACCTCTCGCTCTCCATCGAGCTCGACAAGAAGGAGGCCTTCGTCGGCGAGCAGGTGACGGTCTCGGTCTACCTGCTCTCGCCCGCCGAGGTGGTGGGCGACGTGGACTACCAGCCGCCGGTCTACGACGGCTTCTGGAGCGAGGTGCTGACGCAGCCGGGCTCGATGAACTTCACGGTCCGGACCGTGAACGGCGTGCCGCTGCGCGCCTACCTGCTGGAGAAGACCGCGCTCTTCCCCACCCGCGCCGGCGACACCGAGCTGGGCAGCTACGAGGCCACGCTGGTGGTCCAGCTCGCCCCGCCCAACCCCTTCTACCCGGCGCCGGAGCGGCAGCGGGTGCAGCGGCGGAGCAACCCCATCACCGTGAAGGTGAAGCCGCTCCCGCCCGGCGCGCCGGCCGGCTTCGACCAGGCCAACGTGGGGAGCGCCACGCTCACCGCCACCCTCTCGGCCGCCACCGCCCCGCCGGGCCAGCCGGTGACGCTCCGGCTCGCCGCCAGCGGCGAAGGGAACGTGAAGGGCTGGACGCTGCCGGCGCTGCCGGCCGTGCCCGGGCTGCGCGCCTACACGCCGACCACCAGCGACAAGCTGGCCAACAAGGGGAACCGCATCGCCGGCCAGCGCACCGCCGAGACGGTGCTGGTGGCGCGCGCCCCCGGGACCTACACGGTGCCCTCGGTGGCCTGGCCCGTCTTCGACCCGAGGAAGGGGAGCTACGAGGTGCTGCGCACGCCGGAGCTCACCCTCGAGGTGCCCGGCCCGGCCGCGGCGGCGCCCTCCCTCCCCGCCCCGGCCGCCTCGCCCGGGCAGAACGCGCTGGCCGCCGGCCTGCGCCCCATCCGCCCGGCCGGCCCGCTCTCCCGCCAGGGCGAGCCGCCCTGGCACGGCCCGCTCCTCTGGTGGCTGCTGGGCGCGCCGGTGGCCGCCTTCGCCGCCCTCACCGCCGCCGACCGGATCCGCGAGCGGCGCGCCGCGGGCGGCGGGGCGCGCCGGCTCCGCGAGGCCGGCAAGGTGGCCCGGCGCCGCCTGGAGGAGGCCACCCGCCTGGCCGGCGGCGAGGCCGGCCCGTTCTTCGCCGAGGTGGAGCGGGCCCTCACCGGCTACTGCGCCGACAAGCTGGGGCGCGGCGCCACCGGCCTGACCCGCGAGGCGCTCCTGGCGGCGCTGGCCGAGGCCGGCGCCCACGCCCCCGCGCTGCGCGCCCTCTCCGCCGCCCTCGACGCCTGCGACGCCGGCCGCTACGGCGGCGCCGCCGACCGCCCCGAGGTCCTGTCCCTCGCCTCCCGCGCCATGGAGCTGCTCGAGGAGGCGCACTGGGTGGCGCCGGGGGGCCGGCCGTGATCGCGCTGGTCATCGCATTGGCCCTGGCGGCCGAGGCGGGCGCGACGCCGACCTCGACTGCGACCCCGACCGCGACTTCGACCGCGACCCCGAACCCGAACCCGGACCCGAGCCCGACCCCTAACCCGACCGCGCCCCCCGAGACCCGCTTCGAGTCCGCCAACGCCCTCTACCTCTCCGGCCACTTCGACGACGCCGCCCGCGCCTACCGCGCCCTCCACGACGAGGGCTGGGAGAGCGCCGCCCTCCAGCTCAACCTGGGCAACGCCCTGGTCCGCGCCGGCGCCCGCGGCCAGGGCATCGCCGCCTACGAGCGGGCCTTGCGCCTCGATCCCCTCGACGACGACGCCCGCGCGAACCTGGAACTGGCCCGCGCCCAGAACGCCGACCGGCTGGTGGGCGCCGCCGATCCGTCCCTCGCCGAGCGCCTGGTGGCCCGCACCGGCGACGCCCTCGCCGTGGGCCTCTTCGGCGCCGCCTGGGCGGCCCTCTGGGCGCTGCTCTGGCTTCACGGCCGCGCCACCCACCGCGCCCGCCAGGCCCTCGCGGCCGCCTCGCTCCTCGCCGCGCTCCTGGCCCTGGCCGGCGGCGCCCTGGTGGCGGCCAAGGCGGCCGACCGCCGCCTCCCCTCGGCGGTGGTGGTGGTCCCGGTCGCCCCGGTGCGCGAGGGGCCGGAACGGGCGCTCAAGGCCGCCTTCGAGGTCCACGAGGGGACCACGCTCCGCGTGCTGGAGGCCCGCGGCGACCAGGCCCGGGTGCGCCTCGACAACGGCCTGACCGGCTGGGTGGCGGCGGCGGATCTGGAGATCATCTAGGCCGCTGCCCGTTGGAGGCACGCACCGAACGTGCTAGGAGTCCTGGACGCGCACGCCGCGCCGAGGCGCTCCGACCACCGGGCGCCAGGGGGATCCCACCGATGAAGACGCTCGCGCGCTCCGCGCCCGCGCTGCTCGCCGCCTGCCTCGCCGCCTGCGGGGGCGCCTCCCCGCCCTCGCCGCCGCCGGCGCCGGGCGGCCTGGTGGTCACCGCCGAGACCGTGCTCGGCGAGGGGAGGCTCCACGCCAGCTGGACCGCGGTGCCGGGCGCCGTCCTCTATCGCGTCTCCTACGCGGCCGGCCCCGTCGGCGACGGCTCGCCCGAGCTCGACACCTCGTCCACCTCCATCGACCTCCCGGCCCTGCAGCCGGGCCAGGCCTACCAGGTGGCGGTGGCCGCCACCAACGCCGTCGGCACCGGTCCCCGCTCGGCCAGCGTCACCGCCACGTCCCCCATCCCGCCCGCGCCGCCGACGCAGGTGGCGGTGGCCGACCAGTACTCGGCCGAGGGCGTCCTCGACCAGGTGCACGTCACCTGGACCGCCAGCCCCAGCGCCCCGGCGAGCTACCTGGTCTTCCGCAGCGCCGACGGCGGCACCACCTGGGAGCAGCGCGGCAGCGCCGGCGGCACCACCTTCGACGACGCGCTCCCCGCCGCCGACCTCTGCACCCGGCTGCGCTACCGGGTCGCGTCGCAGGCGCCCCTCGCCTCCTCGCCCCGCTCGGCCGACGAGGCGGTGCGCGGCACCCTGCTCCAGTCGAGCACCGACACCGCCGAGCTCGGCACCGAGGCGGCGCTGAGCCCGTACCTGGTGGAGGGGAGCGTCAGCCTCGACAGCAGCTTCTTCCGCGTCCAGCCCCGCACCCTCCTCTGCGTCGGCCCGGGGGCCACCCTCTCCGTGGCCGACGGCGCCAACTTCCTGGTCTACGGCATGCTCCGCGTGGTCGGCACGCCGGCCGCGCCGGCCACCCTGCAGGCGCACGGCGCGGGCGGCGCCCCGGCCACCGTCGGCCCGCTCTTCGGCGTCAGCGTGCATCCCGACGACACGGTCTCCTCCAGCTACGATCCCGCCACCGGGCGCGGCACGCTCGTCGAGTACGCCCGGCTGGAGGGGTTCCCCTCCCTGAGCTTCGGGACGCCCTGGCGCCTGCACCAGGCCAAGGTCACCGCGCGCGCGGACGGCACGACGCTGCTCTTCCAGTTCGACGGCGCGGCCAGCGTCACCGACTGCACCTTCGTCGGCTACTTCGTCACCGTGGTGGGCGCCTTCGCCGCGGCGCCCACCTTCGAGGTGAAGCGCAACCTCTTCCACCTCGGCGTGGGCTTCCCCATCACCCTCAACGGCGCCTTCGCCGGCGTGGCGGCCGCCGACATGATCGGCGCCGGGCAGGTCACCGGCAACGCCTTCGCCGCCGGGCTGGTGAGCACCTTCGGCTTCACGGCCTCCGGCGTCGTCCCCCTCGGGGGGAACTACTGGGGCGGCGAGGCCCCGTCGGTCATCGGCGACTTCCCGGAGGGCGTCGCCGTCACCGGCGCCTTCGACCCGGTGCTGGCCACCGCGCCGGTCGCCGGCGCCACCTGGTGACGGGGCGGGCGCCCGGGCCCGCCTGGCGGTAGGCTCTCCCGGTGGCACCGCCCGATCCCGCCGCCGCTCCCGCCAGCCCCGCCGCCCCCGACCCCGCCGCCGCGGGGCCGGGGGGCCTGCGCACGCTCCTCGCCCTGGCCTGGCCCATCGTGGTCTCGCGCTCCTCCCAGGTGGTGGTGGGGGTGTCCGACGCCGTGATGGTGGCCCACCTCGGCGCCACCGCGCTGGCGGCCACCACCACCGGGGCGATGAACGCCTTCTCGCTCTTCATCCTGCCCATGGGCGTGGTCTTCATCGTCTCGTCCTTCGCCTCGCAGCTCACCGGGCGCGGCGATCGGGCCGGCGCGCGGCGCTACGGCTGGTACGGCCTGGCGGTGGCGGCGGCCACGCAGGGGCTGGGCCTGGCGCTCATCCCGGCCGTGGGCGGCCTCCTCGCCCTCCTCGACCTCGCGCCCGACGTGCGCGCCCTGATGGTGGACTACCTGGCGCTGCGGCTCTGGTCGGGCGGCGCCGCCATCGGCCTGGAGGCACTGGCCAACTACTACGGCGGCCTCGGCCGCACCCGCCTCCCCATGGTGGCCAACGTGGCCGCCATGGTGCTCAACGTCGGCGGCAACTGGCTCCTCATCGACGGCCACCTGGGGCTGCCGGCCATGGGCGTGGCCGGCGCGGCGCTGGCCTCCTCGATCTCCACCTGGATCGCCTTCCTGGGGCTCCTCGGCTGGTTCCTCCTCGAGGGCCGGCGGGCCCGCGGCGCGGCCCCGGCGGCGGCGCGGCGGCTCCACCTCGGGGAGCTGGGGCGCATGCTCCGCTTCGGCCTCCCCTCCGGCCTCAACTGGTTCTTCGAGTTCTTCGCCTTCAACTTCTACGTCACGGTGGTGGTGGCCGGCCTCGGCACCACCTCGCTGGCCGCCCTCATGGCCGTCATGCAGGTCAACAGCGTGGCCTTCATGCCCTCCTTCGCCCTGGCCAGCGCCGGCGCCATCCTGGTGGGCCAGGCCATCGGCGCGGGGCGGAAGGACGAGGTGACGGGGCTGGTGGGGCTCACCTTCAAGGTGGCCGCCGGCTGGCAGGTGGCCGCCGGCTTCGCCTACCTGCTCCTGCCCGGCCTGCTCTTCGCCCCCTTCGCCACCGACCCGGTCAGCGGCCCGGCCCTGCTGGTGGCCGGCGAGCGCATGCTCCGCCTCTCCGCCGCCTGGCAGCTCTTCGACGCCGCCGCGGCGGTGCTGGCCGAGGCCCTGCGCGCCGCCGGCGACACCAGCTTCACCATGTGGTCGCGCATCGTCATCGCCTGGGCCATCTTCGTGCCGGGCAGCTGGATCACGGTGCGCACGCTGGGCGGCGGCGACCTGGCGGCGCTGGCCTGGGTGGTGGTCTACCTGGCGCTGCTGGCGGCGGTGCTCTGGCGCCGCTTCCGCGGCGGCGCCTGGCGCCACCTCACGCTGGTGGAGCCGGCGCCTTCGCCCTGACCCCTCGACTCCGCGCCGGCGGCGCTACGCTCTGGGCGGGCGGAGCCGGGCCAGCTTCCGGTCGGCCACCGAGCTGCTCTTCCAGGCCACCTCGAGCGGCGACGACACCCAGGCGTCGGGGGTGATGCCGGTGCCGGAGAGGAAGAGCACGCGCTTCACCTGCGGCCGGATCCCCAGGAAGGCGTCGAGGCAGCGGGTGGCCCGGTGGACCAGCTCGGTGCAGGAGAGCCGCCGCACCGTGGTGAAGTCGAAGTCGAAGTCGTAGCCGCGCCCGAGCTGGGCGAAGGCGGCCCGCCGCACCGCCGGCCAGGCCTCCTCGAAGCGCACCTCGCCGCCGGCGTGCAGCCGCTCGGCCAGGGCCCGCTCCTCCGGCGCCAGCACCTCGAGGTCGTCGGGGGGCACGCCGGCCCGCGCCCGGATCACCTCCGGGAAGCGCAGCACCACCAGCCGGTCGCAGCGCGCGAAGTCGAGGACGTCGAGCATGCCCACGCCCTCGGCCACCGCGTGGATCACCATCTGCTCGCCCGGCTCGACGCGCCCCCGGTGGCGCTCCGGCGCCAGGTCCCGGTCGGCCTCGGTCACCTCCCCGACGTAGAGGCCGGCGTGGCTGAACCAGCCCGGGATGAACTTCCCGTCGAGGTACATGGTGTAGCCGCGCACCAGCACGTCGCCCGGCCGGACCAGGTCGATGAGCTCGCGCATGTCCCGGCCGCGCACCAGGTAGCTGCCCGGGTCGTAGACGAGGAACAGCGGCCAGCGGAAGACCTTGACGTCCCCGAGGATGGTGAGGAGCCGGTCGCGCAGCCTCACGCCGCGTCCCACTCGATCTCGTAGACCGAGTCGAGGAAGCCGGTCTCCCGCCCCACCACCCGCGGGTTCCTGGCGCTGCAGACCTCCAGCGCCGCCAGGATGACGTGCTGGTGGAAGACCGGCGGCATGAAGTCGCGCTTGAAGATCATCCGCCCCTTGCGCGGCCCGTCCCACTCCACCGCCCGCTCCCCGTAGCCCACCGCCGAGCGGTAGCCGGCCGGCCCGCCCGCCACGATGCGCCGCGGGTCCTTGCCGGAGATGGCGAAGACCGTCTTGCCGATGGCCGAGCCGAAGAAGCCGTGGATGGTCCGGTGGCCCAGCTCGGCCAGCACCGCGTCGGTGGAGCCGAGCTCCGGCTCCAGCCGGTCGAGGGCGTTCCAGGTGCAGGCCAGGTACTCGGAGATGGGGTAGCTGAAGAAGTCGACCCGGTGCCCCTTGCCGAGCACGTCCACCTGGATGGCGGCGTCGACCCCCAGCCGCTCGCGGACCAGGTTGAAGAGGGTGGTGTAGTTGAGCCCGCGCGAGGTGTCGGCGGCGGTGGTGGCGGCGACGCGGCGCGCCAGGTCGGCTCGATCGGCGGGCATGTCCTCTCCTCCGGGCTCCTCTCCCGAGACCTCGCACGCCGCGCGACGTGACGCAAGGACGCTCGCTTCACCATGAGCGTGGTGGGCGCCGCGGTGCGCCCGTGTAGGATGGCGCCGTGGACCGCCGCCGCCCCCTCCTCACGCTCCTCGCGGCGGCCGCCGGCCTGCTGGCCGGCCTGGCCGGCATCCGGGAGTTCGACGCCTTCCACCACCTGGCCATGGGGCGCCACCTGGCGGCCCACGGCCTCTCCGGCCCGGAGCCCTTCCTCTACCCCCTGGGCGGCCAGCCGGCCCTGCCGCCGCCCCACTGGCTCGGCGCCCTGGCCTTCCACGCCGCCGAGGCCCTCGGCGGGCTCGCCGGCGCGGTGCTCCTCTCCGGCCTGGCCGCCGCCGCCGCGCTGGCGGTCCTCGGCGACGACGCGCTGCGCGGGGAGCGGTCGCGCCTGGTGCGGACGCGGGAGGCCGTCGTCACGCTCCCCGACCAGGCGGGCCTGGCACCGGCCGGCTGGGGCGCGGCGCTGGCGGCCCTGCTGCCGGTGGCGCTGGCGGCCGGGGCCTGGCGGCTCCGCGCCGTGGTCCGCCCCGAGGTGCTGGGGCTCCTCTGCTTCGCCCTCACGCTCCACCTGCTGCGCCACGGCGGGGCGCGGCGGCAGTGGGCCATCCCGGCGCTGGCGCTGCTCTGGGCCTGCCTCCACCCCTCGGTGGCCTTCGGCCTGGCGGCCGTGGCGCTGGCCTTCCTCGACGCCCTCCGCGACGTGGTGATGGCCCCCCGCGACGCCGCGGGCGGCCCGACCCGGGCCCGCGCCCGGCGCCTCGGCCTGGTGCTCCCGGCCTCGGCCGCCCTGGCGGCGCTGGCGCCGGGCGGCGGGCTGGGGCTGGCCCTCGGCTTCGGGCGCGCCTGGATGGCCGGCGGGCCGAGCGACACCGGGTTCGAGGTGGCGCGCGACCGCGTCCTGGAGCTGCAGGCGCCGGGCCCGGAGCTGCTGCTGGCGCCCCCCGGCCTCCTGCTCCTCCTGCTGCCGCTGGGCGCCTGGCTGGCGCGCCGCCGGCCGCGCCTCGGCGAGGGGCTCCTCCTCCTCGGCCTGGCCCTGGCCTCGGCCCGCTCCATCCGCTTCGTCCCCTGGTTCGCGGTGGCGGCGGCGCCGATCCTGGGCCGCGACCTCGCCACCGCCGTGCGGCGCCGGGCGGCGGGCGGCCGCGCCCTGGCCGCCGGTGCGGGCGTGGCCCTGGCAACCGCGCTGGCCTGGGGGGCGCTCTGGCTGCCGCCGGGGCTCTCCCTCGGCGCCGCCTGGGACCTCTACCCGGTGCGGGCCGCGGCGGTGCTGGCGGAGGCCTGGCCGGCGGCGCCCGGGGCGCGCCTCTGGAACGCCCTCGACACCGGCGGCTACCTGGAGTGGCGCCTGCCCGGCGTGCCGGTCTACCAGGACGGCCGGCTCGCCTGGCCGCCCGGGGAGGCCGAGGCCGCGCTGGCCGGGCCGGCCGAGCGGACCACCTTCGCCCGCCTCGACGCCCGCTGGCGCTTCGACGCGCTGGTGACCGACTGGCCCGAGGTCGAGGCGGCGCCCGGCGTGGGCCAGGGGCTCGACCCGGCCGCGGATCGCTCGCGCTACGCCCTGGTGGCCTTCGACGACGGCGGCCTGCTCTACGCGCGGCGCGACGGCCGGCTCGCCGGGCTGCTGCCCCGCGAGTACCGCGAGGCGGTGCCGGCGGCGGTGGTGCCGCCGGCGCGGCTCCTCGACCCGGCCCGCCGCGAGGCGCTGGTGCGGGAGTACCGGCGGGCGGTGGCCGAGGCGCCGGGCTGCGCCACCTGCCGCGCCGGGCTCTGGCTGGCGCTGGCGGCGGGCGGCGACGCGGCCGGCGCCGAGGCGGCGCTGCCCGGCGGCCGGCTCCCCGAGCCGAGCAGCCCCTTCGGCCACCCGGGGCTGGACGCGGTGGCGGAGGGGGCGGCGGCCGCCTCGCAGGCGCTCCACCAGCAGGGCGCGGCGCTGGAGGCGGCCGGCCGGCGGCCCGAGGCGGCCGCGGCCCTCCGCGCCGCCCTCCTCCTGGCGCCCGAGGCGCCCTGGGCCGCCGATGCGCGGGCCCGGTCGGCGCGGCTCGGGCCCTGAGGACGGCCCCGGCCGGGCGCCGCCGCCAGGATCGACAAGCCACCCCTTTCCCGGGCAAAGTGCCGCCCTTCCCCGCTTCGCCCTCCCGGGCCCCGGAGATCACCATGCGCTACGACCCGCTCCGCGACATCCCCGCCCCCCACGGCTGGAAGGCCGGCGACGTGCTGGTGGTCTTCGGCGAGCTCTTCGGCCGCGGCTACGCCAACGGCATCGTGGACGAGGCCCGCCGCGCCGGCATGACGCTGGTGGGCGCCACCGTGGGCCGCCGCGACGGGGCCGACGGCCCGCTCCGGCCGCTCACCGACGAGGAACTCAAGGCGGCCGAGGCCAACCTGGGCGGGACCATCATCAACGTGCCCATGGAGGCCGGCTTCGACCTCGAGTCGGTGGACGGCGCCCCCTCGCCCGCCGAGCAGCTCAAGAAGGTGAAGGCCGACAACGCCCTCGAGGTGACCTTCGACCAGGCCGCCCTGGCCGCCTCCCGCGCCGCCGGCGTGGCCCGCTTCGAGCAGAACGCCGCCCGCTTCGCCGAGGCGCTGCAGCGCCTCGTCCCGGCCGGCGCCAACCTGCTCATCGTCCACACCATGGCCGGCGGCGTGCCGCGCGCCCGCGCGCTCCTGCCGCTCATGACCCGGATGTTCCGCGGCACCGGCGCGAAGCACCTGCCCTCGGGGCCGATCTGGGCGTCGGAGCTGGGGCGGCTCTGGGCCGCCTCCTTCGAGGAGGTGACGGCCCACACCTTCGAGCGGCTGGTGCGGGCCACCGCGCCGCTGCGCACGCCGGGCCGGCGCGTCCGCTACGCCGCCTACGGCTACCACGGCTGCGAGGTGCTCATCTCCGGCCGCTCCACCTGGCAGAGCTACACGCCCTACCTCCAGGGCTGGGCCAAGATGAAGCTGGAGGACCACGCCGAGGCCGCCTGGGCGGCCGGCGTGCGCGGGGCGGTCTTCAACTCGCCGGAGATCTGGACCAACTCCTCGGCGCTCTTCAGCGGCGTGGAGCTGTCGCTCTTCCCGCTCCTCCTCTCGGTGCGCCAGGCCGGGCGCGCCGCCGGCGCCGGCGGGGCGGCCGCCGCCGACGCCCTCTGGGAGGCCTGCCGCGCCCGCCTGAAGGAGGGCGCCACGCTGGAGGGGCTCCTCGACCGCGTGGAGCGCTTCCTCACCGCGCCGGAGCTGGCCACCCACCGCACCCTGGCCGAGTGGCCGCGCCACTCCGAGCAGGCGCAGATGGAGGTCATGCTGGCCGCCGCCGAGGAGGTGCTGGCCATGAGCGCCGACGTGAAGGACGCCGTCGCCGCCGAGCTCTCCCGCGCCGTCTACGGCGCGGTGGGCAAGCTCATGCTGGCCGAGGCCTGGGAGCCGGCCTCGCCGGTGCGCTGGCTCAACCACGACGTCATCGCCACGCAGCACGTGCGGCGGTAGCCGGTGGCGGGCGGGGGGACGCGCCGGCCCGGCCTCCTGCTGGCCGGCGCCGCCCTGCTCGTCGTCGCCGCGACGACGGCGGCCTACCTCCCGGCCCTCGACGGCGCCTTCCTCCTCGACGACCTGGCGCTCCTCACCGACCCGCTGGTGCTCCGGCCGCTCGACCAGGGCGCCGGCGCCTGGCTGGCCGCGCCGCGCCCGGTGACGCTCCTCACCTTCGCCGCCAACCACGCCGCGGTGGGGCTCGACCCGCGCGGCTGGCACCTCACCAGCCTGGCCGTCCACCTTGGCGCGGCGGCGCTGGCCTTCCTCCTGGCCCGCGCCACGCTGGCCCGGGCCGGCCTGGCGCGCCCGGCCTGGCCGGCCCTCGCGGCGGCGGCCCTCTTCGCCCTCCACCCGCTCCAGTCGGAGGCGGTGGCCTACCTGGCGCAGCGGTCCGAGGCCCTCGCCTCCGGCCTGTGGCTGGGCGCGCTCCTCCTGCTCCTGGCCCGCGACGAGGCGGCCGGCCCGCGCCGTCACGCCCTGCTGGCCGGCGCGGCGCTGGTCCACCTCCTGGCGCTCGGGTCGAAGCCCATCGCGGCCACGCTGCCGGCCGCCTGGCTGCTGCACGCCGCGCTCCTCCCGCGCCCCGAGGAGGCCGGCGATCCCTGGTGGCGCCGCGTGGCCCGGCGGCTCCCGGCGGCGCTGCCGCTCCTGGCCCTCTCGGCCCTGGCGGCGGCGCGCGGCGTGGCCTCGGTGGCCGGCTCGCGCCACGCCGGCTACGACCTCCCCGGCCTGCCGCTCGGCGACTGGCTGGCCACGCAGCTGCGCGTCGTGCCGGCCTACCTGGGGCTGCTCCTCTGGCCCGTCGGGCAGTGCGGCGACTGGATGGTGGTCCCGAGCCGGAGCTTCGCCGAGCCGGCGGTGCTGGCCGGCGCGGCGCTCCTGGCCGGCCTGGTGGCGGTGGCGCTCGCGCTCGGCCGCGCCGGCCTCCGCGGCGGGGGCGACGGCGCCGCGGCCCGCCGGGTGGCGGCCTTCGGCCTGCTCCTCTTCCTCCTCGCCCTGGCGCCGTCCTCGAGCCTCGTCCCGCTGCGCGATCCCATGGCCGAGCACCGCGCCTACCTGGCGCTCCTCGGGCCGGCCCTGGCCCTCGCCGCCGGCGCCGCCGCGCTGGTGCGCCGGGTGGCCGGGGCGCGCGCGCCGCTGGCCGGCGGGGCCCTGGTCGCCGCCGCGCTGGCGATCCTGGCGCCCCTCACCGCCGCCCGCGCCGCCGCCTGGACCACGCCCCTCGCCTTCTGGAGCGACGCCGCCCGGCAGGCCGGCGGCAAGGGGCGCGTCCAGCTCAACCTCGGCTACGCCCTCTACCGGGCCGGCCGGCCCGCCGAGGCGCTGGAGGCCTTCCGGCGCGCGGTGCCGCTCCTCGGCGACGGCACGGTGGACGCCGACCTCCTCCTCGGCAACATCGTCACCGCGCTGCTCACGCTGGGCCGGGCCGGCGAGGCCCGCGCCGAGGTGGAGCGGGTGCTGGCGGCGCTGCCGGGCGATCCGGCCACGCTCGGGCTGCTGGCGCAGGTGGAGTACGCCTCGGGGCGCGACGAGGCGGCGGTGGCGGCGGCGCGCCGGGCGCTGGCCGCCGATCCGCGCCAGCCGGCGGCGCTGAAGCACCTCGGCCTGGCGGCGCTGCGGGGCGGCGACGCGGCGGGGGCTCTCGAGCCGCTCCGCGCCGCGGCGGCCCTCGATCCCCTCGACCCCGACCTCTTCGCGGCGCTGGGGCGGGCCGAGGAGCGCGCCGGCAGCGCCGCCGGGGCGTGCGCCGCCTGGGCCCGCGCGGCGGCGCAGGGCGCGGGCGGTCGGGCCGGGCTTCAGGCCCGCGAGGCGCTGGTGCGGCTCGGCTGCCGCTAGCCCCTACACACTCGCGCCATCGAAGACCTGGACCGGCAGCGCGGTGGGGTCGAGCCCCTCCAGGCAGCGCAGGTTGATGGCGAAGGTCGGCTGGCCCTTGTCGTCGAGGCCCGACGAGAAGGGGCGGATGCCGCACACCTTGCAGAAGGTGTGGTGCAGGTGCTTCTTGCCGAACTGGTAGTCGGTGAGGGCGTCCTTCCCGGCGGTCTGGGTGAGGGCGGCGCCGGGCACGAAGGCCATCAGCCAGCCGGAGCGGCGGCAGATGGAGCAGTTGCAGGCGAAGGCCTTCTCCGGCGCGGCCATGCTCACGGTGAACTTCACGGCGCCGCAGTGGCAGCTTCCCTGGTAGGTGGTCTCGGGCATCCGGTGAGCCTAGCCGGGCGGAGGGGCGCCGGCACGGCCCGTCCGGGCAGCCCGGGCCGCCGCCGCCCGGTCGAGGGCCGCCGCCAGCCGGATCCCCGCCTTGCCGAGCTGCGTCCGCACCCGGGCGCCCTGCGCCAGCACCCAGGCCTCCGGCACGTTGAGGTAGGCGGTGCGGGTCGGCGTCACGCCGAGCTCGGCGTAGATGGCCCTGGCCAGCCGGTTCGACTCGCCGGCCCAGGCGGCCGGGTCGCGCGAGGCGGCCCAGCCGGCCCGCTCCTCGTCCCGGTAGCCGGCGTCGAGCGCCCGCGCCGCCTCGGCCGGCGGCCGCTCGCCGAGCACCGGCCAGAGCACCTCGGCGTCCCAGACCACGTGGAGGTTGGAGAGGTAGCTGCGCTTCCCCACCTGGGCGGTGGTCCGCACGCCGCCGAGGTTGCCCCTCCGCCAGCCCTCGGCGGCGTGGAGCGGCTGGTGGAGATCGGCCACCGCGTGGACCAGCCAGCGCAGGGCGTCGAGCCTCACCGCCGGCTCGTCAGAGGCCGCCAGCGTCCGCTCGGCCCAGGCGATCTTCCAGACCGCGCACATCCCGCCCGGGCAGTCGCGCGTCTCGTCGTAGCGGCCGCTGGCGAAGGGGATGTCCACCCAGTGCCAGGGGGCGTTGCTCCGGTCGCGGTGGTCGTCGGCCCAGAGGGCCGGATCGCGGTCGGAGAGGCGCCCCTCGCCCAGGATCTCCCGCACCAGCGCCCGGCCCGCCGGCGAGAGCCGCCGCTCGGCCAGGGCGCCGATCACCTCGTGGCCGGCGTCGATCCAGGCGCGGGCCGGGCCCGGCCAGGCGGCCAGGGCCGCGGCGACGGCGAGGAGGCGCAGCGTCATGGCCGGCCACCTATCGCCGGCCGGGCCCGGGCGCTAGGCACACCTGAGGTGCTCGGCCAGGGCGCGGGCGCCGCGGGCGCGGAACACCTCCAGCGCCTCGTCGGCCGGGCAGCGGCCGCTCTCGGCGCGGGCCCGCAGGGGCTCCAGGAACTTTCGCTCGTCCTCGCCCCGCTCGCCGCAGGCGTGCTGGCGGCACAGGCCCGCCGCCGCCGCGTCGAGGAGCGTCCCGGCCAGCTCGGCCAGGGTGCGGCCGTCCGGCGTCTTCCCCTGCAGCCCCTCCCGCCCGGCGGCGATCATGGTGGCGTGGCGCCCGGCCAGCGGCCAGCGCTTCACCGCGTCCCAGGCCCAGTCGCGCGACTGCTGGTCGTAGAGGATGCCCTTCCAGAGGGCCAGCAGCGCCCGCGTCATGCCGGCGTCGCAGGCGTCGGCGGCCCGCACCTCCACCACGCCCTTCACCCGCACCTCGGGGAAGAGCGTCGACAGGTGGTCCTCCCAGTCGAGCAAGGTGGGGCGCTGGCCGTGGAGCCCCTCCGCGAGGAACCGGCGGAAGGTGGCGCCGCCGGTGTCGAGGTAGCGGCCGTCGCGGCGCAGGAAGACCATGGGCACGTCGAGGGCCCAGGCGGCGTAGCGGGCGTAGGCGTGCTCCTCGAAGCCGGGCTCGAAGGCGAAGGGGAGCGTGCCGCTCCGCGCCGGGTCGACCTCCTCCCAGACCGCCACCCGGTAGCTCTTCCAGCCCACCTCGCGCCCGTCCACCACCGGCGCGTTGGCGAAGAGCGCCGTCACCGCCGCCTGCGCCCCCAGCGCCACCCGCAGCTTCTCGGCCATGTCCCGCTCCGACGCGAAGTCGAAGGAGGCCTGGGTCGACCCGGTCATGGCCATCATGTCCTCGGCCAGCCGGCCGCGGGCGGACAGGAACGGGCGCATCACCGTGTAGCGGTTCTTGGGCATCCACGGGACGGTGGCCGGGCGGCCCCAGGGGCGGTAGCCGGTGGCCAGCATCTCGATGCCCAGGTCGGCGGCGATCTCCCGGCACTTGGCGAGGTGGCGCTCCAGCTCCGCCGCCACCACGTGGACGTCGGCGAAGGGGCGGCCGGACAGCTCGATCTGGCCGCCGGGCTCGATGGAGACGGTCAGGCCGCTGCGCTGCGCCGCGATGACCTTGCCGTCGTCGAGGAAGGGCTCGTAGCCGAAGCGGGAGAAGGCGGAGAGGGCCGCGCCGATGCCGCGCGGGCCGTCGTAGGGGACCGGGTCGAGGGTGCCGGCCAGGAGCGGCACCTTCTCGTGCTCCAGGCCGACCTTCCAGCCGTCGCGCGGGCGCTCGCGCTCGCGGAACCAGGCGACGAGGTCGTCCACCCCGCCGACGGGCGGGCTCTCGCGCAGTCGGGCGTCGAGGGACATGGCGCGCCTAGGCGCTCCCGCCGGCCGCCGGGCGCTGGCCCGCGGTGGGGAGGAGCAGGTCCTCGAGGAAGAAGGCGGCCAGCTCGGCCCGGCCCGCCAGCCCCGCCTTGCGGTAGACCGAGAGGGCCTGCTGCCGCACGGTGCGCTCGCTGGTGGAGCGGGCCTCGGCGACGTCCTTGTGGGAGAGCCCCTTGAGGAGGAGGAGCGCCACCTCGCGCTCGGCCGGCGAGAGCGACCAGCGATCGAACTGGCGATCGATGGCCTCCCCGAGGCCGCGCATCAGGTCCTGGGACTCGGCCCGGAAGCGCTCCATCTCGGCCCGGGCCCGGACCAGGTCGGCCTGCAGCACCTGGTTGGTGGAGCGGGCCCGCACCAGCTGGAACCAGAGCACCACCGCGCCGGTGGCGGCGGCGGCGATGATCAGGATCTCCAGGCCGATGTGGAGGAGGTCGCCGCCGGAGTGGAGATCGTCCACCACGTCGGCGGTGGCCAGGGCCGCCACCGCCGCCATGATGAGGGATGGGATGGGGTTGCGCCGGGTGCCGGCGACCTCGTCCCTCTCCCCACCCTCCGCCTCCATGGGCTCGCCAGGCTGCACCTTGAGCTCCTGTGTCATCTGACCGATGTCTCCGCGGGCCGCCGGGTTCATACTCGGTGGCGGGGCGCTTCGCCCGCTGGACCGCGGGCGGGGCGCCCGAACCAGATGACCCTACCCCTGCACCCCTCCATCGTCCACCTCCCCCTCGGCCTGGCCCTGGTGGCCCCGGTGGCCTTCGGCGTCGCTGCGTACGGGCTCTGGCGCGGCCGGTTCCCCCGCCGGACCATGGCGGCGGTGGTGGCCCTCCAGGCGGTGCTGGTGCTGAGCGGCTTCCTGGCCGCCCGCGTCGGCGAGCGGGAGGCGCGGCGGGTCGCCCAGGTGGTGGGTGAGGCGCCGGTGGACGCCCACGAGGAGCAGGCCGAGGCCTTCCTGGCGGCCGCCTGCATCGTCCTCATCGGGGCGGTGGCCACGCTGGTCCTGCCCCTCCGGGCGGGGGTGGTGGTGGCCGGTGCCATGACCGTGGGGTCCCTGATCGTGGCCGGGCTCGCGGTCCGGGCCGGCGAGGCCGGCGGCGCCCTCGTCTACCGGCACGGCGCCGCGGAGGCCTTCCACGGACCCACCCCCGCGACCCGGGCGGTGCGCCCGGCCAGCGTCTCGAAGGACTGCGACTGATCGGGATCCCCCCCCTCCCTCCCGATCGGCGCAGCGTCTGGCCGCCCACCCCCGGGCGGCCGGAATGGGCGGCGGGGGCGCGGGATTCAACCCGCGCCCCCGCTTGTTTTCGGGGGGTGTCCCTCTTATTCTCCGAGTTTCCCGGCGTTTTTCCCCCCACGCCCGCGTAAGAAGGCCCGCTCATGAATCGCCCATTCCGGCTCGTTGCCACCCTCGCGGCCGCCCTCGCGCTGGCCCTGGGGGTGGCGGTCCGCTTCGTGCGGGCCGACACCCCGGCGCCCGCCCCCGCGGTGGCCATGCCAGCCCCGGCGGCCGCGGCGGCCCTGCCGCCCGCGCTGGCCGGCGGCCTGCCCGAGGACCTGGTGGCCTACAAGGGCACCACCGGCGTGGGCGGGGCCAAGGGCGACGAGGACTACAAGCTCGGCAAGGCGCCCATCCTCAGCAAGGTGATCGACGACGTCTACCACCAGTACGTCGACCCCTCGCGCATCGACCCCAAGGCCATGGTGGTGGCCGCCCTCGACGCGGTGGAGCGCACCGTGGCCGAGGTGATGGTCCACGGCGAGGCCACCAGCGACAAGCTCACCGTCACGGTCGGCATGGCGCAGAAGGACTTCGCCCTCAAGGACGTGGACACGCTCTGGAAGGCGCGCCTCCTCCTCGGCGAGGTGCTCGGCTTCGTGCAGGACAACCTGGTGGCCCACCAGGACCTGAAGGAGATCGACTACGCCGCCGCCAACGGCCTGCTCACCACCCTCGACCCGCACTCCATCGTGCTGGAGCCGAAGCACTTCAAGGAGTTCGCCCTGCAGATGAAGGGCGAGTTCGGCGGCCTGGGCTTCGTCATCGCCATGCGCGACGGCAACCTCACGGTGGTGAAGGTGCTGAAGGGCACGCCGGCGCAGCAGGCCGGCATCAAGGCCAAGGACGTCATCACCAAGATCGAGGAGCAGTCCACCGTCAACATGGACCTCCAGGACGCGGTGGACCGGCTGCGCGGCAAGCCCCGCACCCCCATCGCCATCACCGTCAGCCGCGCCGGCTGGCCCGAGCCGAAGCGCCTCAACCTGGTGCGCGACCTCATCAACGTGGAGGCCCTGCCGCAGGCCAAGCTGCTCTCCGGCGACGTGGGCTACCTGCGCCTCTCCCAGTTCTCGCGCAACTGCACCCGCGACATCCGCCAGGCGGTGGCGGCCCAGGCGGCCCAGGCCCCGGGCGGCAAGCTCAAGGGGCTGATCCTCGACCTCCGCTCCAACCCGGGCGGCCTGCTGGAGGAGGCCATCGAGCTCTCCGACCTCTTCCTCTCCAGCGGCGTCATCGTCAAGACGGTCAGCGCCAGCCCCAAGACCTTCCGCGAGGTGAAGGAGGCGCGGACCGACCGCGACGACCTGGCCACCCTGCCGCTGGTGGTGCTCATCAACAACAGCTCCGCCTCGGCCTCCGAGATCGTGGCCGGCGCCCTCAAGAACAACGGGCGCGCCCTGGTGATCGGCCGCCAGTCCTTCGGCAAGGGCTCGGTGCAGACCCTCCTCGAGTTCGAGGAGCCGGGCCGCGCCGCCGAGAAGGGCGCGGTGAAGCTGACCATCGCGCAGTACCTCACGCCGGGCGACGTCTCCATCCAGGAGCTGGGCATCACCCCCGACGTCTCGCTGCTCCCCGGCCGCGCCCTCAAGGACCAGGTGAGCTTCTTCGCCCCGCCGCGCACCATGGGCGAGGCCGACCTGGACCGGCACCTCTCCAACCCCGGCGGCAAGGACAAGGATCCGGCCGAGGCCAAGAAGCGCCGCGCCGCCGAGAAGGCGCCCTTCGAGCTGCGCTACCTCCTCGACGAGAAGGACGACCCGGTGGCCAAGCAGCTCAAGCGCGAGGCCCACGAGGAGGCCGGCCTCTCCGCCGAGCAGCAGGAGGACGAGGAGATCGACGCCGATCCCGACCAGGTGAAGGAGGACTACCAGATCCGCTTCGCCAAGGAGCTGCTGGGCAAGGCCCCCTACGCCGACCGGGCGCGCCTCCTGGAGGCGGCCGGCGTGCTGGTGGGTGAGCGGCGCGACGAGGAGGCCAAGCGGCTGGAGGGCCGCCTCGGCCAGCTCGGCCTCGACTGGTCGGTCGGCCACGACAAGGCCGGCACGCCCCGGGCCGTGGTGACGGTGAGCCCCGCCGAGGGGCGCGCCCAGAAGGCCGGCGAGACGGTCCAGTGGACCGTCTCCGTGGAGAACCGCGGCGACGCCCCCTTCCGCCGCCTGCGCGCCTGGTCGGCCTCCGACAAGAACGGCCTGCTGGACCGCCGCGAGTTCGTCTTCGGCACGGTGCGCCCCGGTGAGCGCCGCAGCTGGTCGGTGCCGGTCAAGCTGCCGCGCAGCCTCGACAGCCGCCGCGACGAGGTGGTGCTCCACTTCGACGACGAGGGCGGCAAGGCCCCGGCCGACGTCACCACTGCCCTCGACGTGGTGGAGGTGGGCAAGCCGGCCTTCGCCTTCAGCGTCCAGGTGGACGACCGCAAGGGCGGCAACGGCGACGGCCTCCCGCAGCGCGGCGAGACCTTCACCCTGCGGGTGGACGTGCGCAACACCGGCGCCGGCGCCACCGGCGACAAGCCCACCGTGACCCTCAAGAACCTGGGGGACGAGAAGCTCTTCATCAAGAAGGGGCGCGAGGTGCTGGGCCAGCTCAAGCCCGGCGAGTCGAAGGGCGCCGCCATGGAGATCGAGCTGAAGCGCGGCTCGAAGAGCGAGACCCTGCCGGTGCAGGTGGCCATCTACGACGACAAGACCGGCGCCTACGTCACCGAGAAGCTGGCCCTGCCCCTCTCCACCAGCGACGCCACGGTGGCCCCGGAGGCCGGCGCGGTGAGCGTCACCGCCCCCGAGGCCGTCATCCGCGGCGGCGCCGGCGCCGAGGCGCCGGTGGTGGCCGCGGCGCGGAAGGGCGCCGTCCTCCCCGCCACCGGCGCGGTGGCCGGGTGGAAGCGCGTCGAGTGGCAGAAGGGGCGCTTCGGCTTCGTGGCCCAGGGCGACGTGACCGCCGCCCGGGGCGCGCGGTCCGGCCCGGTGGCCGAGGCCTGGCAGCGCGAGCCGCCCCGCATCACGCTCTCGCCCGACCCGGCCAAGGGCGGGCCGGTGGTGGACGCCGCCACCTTCAAGCTCTCCGGCGCGGCGGCCCTGCCGCCCTCGGCCGACCCCGACGCGCGGCTCCGCGACGTCTTCATCTACGTCAACGACACCAAGGTCTTCTTCCGCATCGTGCCCGAGGGCGCGGCCACCTCGAAGCTGGAGTTCACCGCCGACCTGCCGCTCAAGCCGGGGCCGAACACGGTCACCGTCTGGGCCCGCGAGGACGAGGACTTCCTCTCCCGCCGCGCCATGGTGATCTACCGGCGCGCCCCGGCCGCCGAGGTGGCCGAGAGCGCCGCCGCGGCCAAGCCGGCCACCGGGAAGAACTGACGCACTGGCCGTGCGGGGTCCGTCCCGACCCCGCACGGCCAGCGAATGACACTTCCTGGGGTTGGCCGACGCAGCGTAGATCTGGTCTACGTGGCGCGGCGTGCCCGCCTCCCCCCTTCGCGCCACCGCCCTCGTCCTCCCGCTCCTCGCCGCGCTGGCGCCGCCCGGCGGCGCGCGCGCCGAGGTGGGGCCCGGCCTGGGCGCGGCCATCACCTTCGCCGGCGACGCGGCCTTCCCGCCGTACGAGTACCTCGACGAGCGCGGCGAGCCGGCCGGGCTCAACGTGGACCTGATCCGCGCCGTGGCCCGGGAGCGCGGCTGGCGGCTCACGGTGCGGCTCTCGCCGTGGACCGAGGTGCGCGATGGGCTGCGGCGCGGCGAGGTGGACGTGGCCACCATGTACCGCTCCCCGGAGCGGGCCCGCGAGGTGGACTTCGCCATCGCCCACGAGCTCGTCTCCCACGAGCTGTACGTCCGGCGCGGCGCGCCGGCGGTCCACGCGCTGGCCGACCTCCGCGGCCGGCGGGTGCTGGTGGAGGCCGAGACCTACGCCGCCGACGTGCTCCCCTCCCTGGTCGAGGGCACCGAGGTGGTGGCGATGCCGTCCGAGCCGGCGGCCCTCCAGGCGCTGGCGGAGGGCCGGGGCGACGTGGCCCTGGTGTCCCAGGCCGCCGGCCGCCCCTTCCAGTCCCGCCAGGCGCTGGGCGACCGGATCGCGCCCTCGGGCCCGCCGGTGCTGCTGGCGGAGTACGCCTTCGTGGCGCCCAAGGGCCGGCCCCAGCTGGTGGCCGCGCTCAACGAGGGGGTGGCCGCCATCCGGGCCAGCGGCGAGTACGAGCGCCTCTTCCAGCGCTGGCTGCGCCCCGACCGCTCCGCCGAGTGGGCCCGCCAGGCCCGCTGGGCCCTCGGCGCCGCCCTGCTGGCGGTGCTGCTGGTGGCGGCCTGGAACTGGTCGCTGCGCCGGCGCGTGGCCGCCCAGACCGAGGCGCTGCGGCGCGAGGACGAGGCCCGCCGCGGGGCCCAGGCCGCCCTCGCCGAGAGCGAGCGGGCGCGGCGCCAGGCCCAGAAGATGGAGGCCATCGGCCGGCTGGCCGGCGGCATCGCCCACGACTTCAACAACCTGCTCACGGTGATCGTCAACTACGCCGAGTTCGCCCGCGACCGGCTGCGCGCCTGCGGCGAGGACCCCGGCGAGGTGGACGAGATCCTGGCCGCCGCCGAGCGGGCCTCGGGCCTGACCCGGCAGGTGCTGGCCTTCAGCCGGGCCGGCCCGCTGGAGTCGCGGCCGGTGGACCTGGCGGCGCTGGTGGGCGGCGGGGAGCGGATGCTGCAGCGGCTGGTGGGGGGCCACATCGCCCTGCGCACCGAGCTGCCCGCCGGCCCGGTGGTGGTGGAGGCCGACCCCACCCAGCTCGAGCAGATCGTCCTCAACCTGGCCGCCAACGCCCGGGACGCCATGCCCGACGGCGGGCCGCTCACCATCGCGGTGGCGGCGCGCCCGGCCTCGGACGGGCCCGGCCTGGCGGTGCTCACCGTCACCGACGCCGGCGTGGGCATGACCGAGGCCACCCGGGCCCGCCTCTTCGAGCCCTTCTTCACCACCAAGGCCCCCGGGCGCGGCACCGGGCTGGGGCTCGCCACCGTCCTCTCCAACGCCCAGCGCCTGGGCGGCCGGGTGGAGGTGCAGAGCGCGCCCGGCCAGGGGACCACCTTCACGGTGCTGCTGCCGCGCTGCCCGCCGGAGCGGGCGCCCGCCGCCGCCGCCGCGCCGGCCTCGCCCCGCGCCGCCCGGCCGCAGGACATCCTGCTCGTCGAGGACGATCCGGCGCTGCGGCGCGCCAGCCGCCTGGCGCTGGAGCGGGCCGGCCACCGGGTGATCGAGGCCGGCGACGGCGCCGAGGCGGCCGAGGTGGCCGGGCGCACCCCGCCCGGCCTGGTGGTCACCGACGTCATGCTGCCGCGCCGCAGCGGCCCCCAGCTGGTCGAGGGCCTGCGCGCCCGCTGGCCCGGGCTGCGGGTGCTCTACGTGACCGGCTACGTGGAGGACGGCGCGCGCCTGGGGCTGGAGGTGCCCGGCACCGAGGTGCTGCGGAAGCCCTGCAGCCCGGCCGCGCTGGTGGAGGCGGTGGCGCGGCTGGCGGAGGCCCGGGGCTGAACAAGGCCCGGGTGCGACCGGCGCCCACCCGGCGCTATCGGATCGGCCCCCGGGTTTTTCGCGTAACCGCCGCTTCTCCGATAGGATTTCGCGCGAATGTCGGAGGTTCGTCCCACCGCCTCCCGGGCCCGCCGCGGCCCGGGTGCCCGGACCGTACCAGGCCTCGAGCTCCGCCTGGAGCGGGGCGAGGCCCACGTGCGCCTCTCGTCGGCCACCGCCGCGGGCGGGCTCCTGGTGGAGACCCTCGACCTCCAGGTGCCGGAGGTCTCGCTCCCCTTCGACGTGGGGGCCGGCCCCAGCCAGTTCCAGCACCGGCTCTGCGACCTCTGCGCGCTCTCGGTGCGCCTCGAGCCGGAGCCGCTCTCCGCCGCCGCGGCGCAGCTCGACCTGGCCGGGCTCGGCCTGGCCTCGCTGGAGGTGGCGCTGCGCCAGGGCTTCGCCGAGGTGGCCGGCCGGCTCGCCGGCGGACCGCCCTTCGCCCTGCGCCTGGCCCTGGTGCCCGGCTTCGAGCGCGGCGTCACCGTGCTCCCCTACGCGCCGCGGGTCTTCGGCGCCTCGGCGGTGCCGCCCGCCGCGCTGCCCCACCTGGCGGCGCGCGCCCTCGCGGCCCTCGGCCTGCCCGAGGATCCGCTGCCGCTCCTCCTGCGCCGCGTCCTGGTGGCCCGCGGCTGGAAGGTGCCGCGCGAGGGGTCGGTGCGCCTGGCCGCCGCCGGCGTCGCCCCCGACGGCGTCCACCTGGCGTGGGAGCGGGAGCTCTCGGCGCCGCCGCCCCGCCCGGCCGACCCCGAGCTGCTGGCCGCGCTGGAGGGCGCCCGGGCCTTCGAGGAGGCCGAGGCGCTGGTGGCCTCGGGCGAGCTGGAGGCGGCCCGCGAGGCCTACCTGGCCGCCCCGGCGGCGGCGGCCCACCCCTTCGGCGCCGGCCGGCTCCTCTCGCTCCTCTGCCTCGACGAGCGCTTCCACGACGAGGCCCTGGACCTGGCCGCCGAGTGGCTGGCGCGCAGCCCGGGCTTCCCCGCCGCCCTCTGCGCCGAGGCCCACGTGCGCACCCTGCGCGGCGAGCCGGATCGCGCCGCCGCCGCCCTGGCCGCCCTGGCCGAGGACGCGGTGGCGCGCGGCGAGAAGCTGGCGGCCGCGGCCGCCGCCGGGCAGGCGCTGGCGCTCCCCGGCGCCGGGCGCGAGGCGCGCACCCGCGCCGTCGATGCCGCCCTGGCGGTGAAGCGCGACCACCTGCCGGCGCTGCGGGCGCTGCGCGACCTGGCCCGCGAGGCGGGCGACAAGGGCGCCCAGCTCCGCGCGGCGCGCCGGCTCCTGGCCTACGCCCCCACCGACGCCGAGAAGGGGCGCGCCCACGCCGAGCTGGGCGGCCTGCTCCTCGACAAGGATCCCCCGGCGGCGCGCCTCCACCTCGACCGCGCCCTGCGCCTGGCCCCCGGCGACCCGGAGTCGATCCAGGCGCTGGCCGGCGCCTGCCTCAAGGCCGGCGAGCACCTCCGCGCCGTGCGCGCCCTCGACCAGCTCCGGGCGCTGCGCCAGGAGGCCGGCGACCTGGCCGGCGCCGCCGCGCTGGCGCTGCAGGCCGGCGACCTCTGGGACGGGCCGCTCGACCACCCCGAGAACGCGCTGCTGCGCTTCCGCGAGGCGGCCGAGCTGGGCCAGGGCGCCGCCGAGGCCCACCGCCGCGCCGCCGCCTGCGCCGAGCGGCTGGGGCGCTGGGCCGAGGCGGCCGACCACCACGCCGCCGCCCTCTCGACGCTCGATCGCCAGGCGCCCGGCGCCGCCGCGGCCGCCGCCGCGCACCACCTGGCGCTGGCCGGCGTGGCGGAGACGCGCCTCGACGATCCCACCGGCGCCGCCACCCACCTGGAGGCGGCCCTGGCCGGCCTCCCGCCCGACGCCGCGCCGCTCTCGCGCCTGGCCGGCCTCTACCGCCGCCTCGGCCGCCCCGCCGAGCTCCTCTCGGCCCTCGATCGCCTGGCCCCGCTCACCGCCCCCGCCACCGCCCGCGCCGCCCTGCTGGCCGAGGCCGGCGACCTGGCCCGCGGCCCCGGGGTGGCGCGGCTCGACCTCGCCATCAACCGCTACGCCGCCGCGCTGGCCTGCGACCCGGACTGCCGCCCCGCCATGGACGGCCTGGCCGCCGCCGCCGCCGCCAAGGGCGACGCCGCCGCCGAGCGCGACGCCCTCTCGCGCCTGGTGCCGCTGGCCCGGGACCGCGCCGAGGAGGCCGGCCTCCTCGATCGGCTCGCCTCCGCCTGCGACCGCGCCGGCGACCTGGCCGGCGCCGCCCGCGCCGTGGCCGCGGCCCGGCGCGCCGAGCCCACCCGCGCCCGCCTCGCCGCCGCCGCCGCCCTGGCCCGCCGCGCCGGCGACGCCACCGGCCTGGCCGGCCTGCTCGACGAGCTGGCCCGCGCCTGCGCCGCGGCCGGCGACGCCGGCGCCGCGGCCACCGCCTGGCGCGAGCGCGCCGAGCTCCTCGAGCCCTCCCACCCCGCGCTGGCCCTGGCCGCCCTGGCCGAGGCGCGCGCCATCCTGCCCGGCGACGCCGCCCTGCTGCGCCGCCAGGCCGGCCTGGCCGAGCGGGCCGCCGACCACGCGCTGGCGCTCGGCGCCCTGCGCGCCCTCCTCGCCACCGACCCGGCCGACGCGCCGGCCCTGGAGCTGCGCGCCGCCCGCGCCGCCCTGGCCGCCGGCGAGCCGCGCCAGGCCCGCGACCACGCCGCGCGCGCCGACGCCGCGGGGCTGCCCGGCGCCCTCGACCTGCTCGCCGAGGCGCTGCAGCGCAGCGGCGACACCGCCGGCCGGGCCGGGCTCCTCTCGCGCCAGGGGCGCCACCTGGAGGCCGCCGCGCTCCACGAGGAGGCCGGCGACCTCGCCGGCGCCGGGGCCGCGCTGGCCGCCGCCGCCGCCGATCCGGCCACCGCCCCGGCGGCGCTGCCGCGGCTGGTGGCGCTCCGCGAGCGGCTGGGCGACGCCGCCGGCGCCGCCGAGGCCCTGCTGCGCCTGGCCGCCGCCACCGGCGGCCGCGAGGGGGCGCGCCTGGCGCTCCGGGCCCACGGCCTGGCCGCCTCGCCGCTGGCCCTCGACACCGCCGCCGCCGCCGACCCGGCCTGGGCGCCGCCGCGGGCGCGCCGGGCCCTGGACCGCGCCGCCTCGGACCCCGCCGGCGCCCGCGCCGACGCCGAGGCCGCCCTGGCCGGCGAGGGGCTCGACGAGGGGCTGCGCCCCGACCTGACCCGCCTGGCCGCGCGCCTGGCCGCCGCCGCCGGCGACGAGGAGGCGGCCCGCCGCCACCTGGCCGCCTGGTGCGACCTCGCGGCCCCCGCCGACGCCGACCTCGCCGAGCTGGCCGCGCTCCACCGCGCCGCCGGCGACGAGGCCGGCCTGGTGGAGGCCCTGGCCCGCCGCCTCGGCACCGCCCCCGACGCCGAGGCCGTGGACCTGCGGCTGGAGCTGGCGGCGCTCCTGGCCGCCCGCGGCCGCGAGACCGAGGCCGCCACGCTCTGGCGCGACGCCCTGCAGCGCGAGCCGGGGGCGCTGCCGGCGCTGCGCGCGCTCCTCGACCCGGCCCGCACGCTGCTCCTCGCCGACCCGGAGCGCGAGGCCCTGCTGGCGCGGCTGGCCGGCCACCCGGGCGCCGCTGCCGCCGAGCAGGTGGAGGCCTGGGAGGCGCTGGGCGCCCGGCGCGAGGCCCGCGGCGACGCGGCCGGCGCGCTGGCCGCCCGCGACGAGGCCGCCCGGCTCCGCGGCGACGACGACGCCGGGCTGGAGCGCCGCGCCGAGGCGGCCCGCCAGGCCGGCGACCTCCGCGGCGCCGCCGAGGCGCTCCTGGCCCGCGCGGCCCGCGCCCGCCGGCGCGGCCAGCCCGAGGCCGCCGAGCGGCTGGTGGACGGCGGCCTGGCCGCCCTCGCCGGCGGCCTCGACGCCGAGGGCGAGGCCGCCCTCCGCGACGCCCTGGCCCTCGGCCCCGAGCCCGACTCCCGCCGCGAGGCGCTGCAGGCCCTGCTGGCCCGGGGCGAGCGCGCCGGCGACGCCGCCGCGCGCGCCGCCCTGGTGGCCGGGCTGGTGCCGCTCCTGCCCACCGGCGAGCGGCCCGCCGCCCTGGTGCGCCTGGCCTCGCTGCGCGCCGAGGCCGGCGACGTCCCGGGCGCCCTGGCCGCCGCCGAGGAGGCCCGCACCCTGGCCCCCCGCGACCTCGAGGCCGTGCGCGCCGCCCGCGCCGCCGCCGAGCGCGCCGCCGCCTGGCCCGCCGTGGCCGTCCGCCTGGAGGAGGAGGCCGCGCTCGACCCGGCCCACGCCGGCGCCCTGCACCTCGACCGGGCCCGGCTGCTGGCCCGGCTCGGCGAGGCCGAGGCGGCCGACGACGCCTATGGGGAGGCGGCCCGCGGCCTCGGCCCCGACCACGCCCTGGCCGCCGAGCAGGCCCGCCACCGCCGCGAGCGGCTGCCGGACCGCCCCGCCGCCGAGCCGCTGGAGGCCTTCGCCCGCCGCAGCGACGACGCCGGCGCCGCGGTCGGCGCCTGGCTGGCCGCCGCCGCCCTCTGGCTCCAGGCCGGCGTTGGCGGCGGCGCCCTGCGCTGCGCCCGCCGCGCCTACGCGCGGAGCCGCGCCACGCCGGCCCGCGCCGCGCCGCTGCTGGCCCGCCTCCTCTGGGAGCAGGGGGCCTTCGCCGAGGCGCTGGTGCTG
>WBZM01000942.1_pt1 | contig 33176 bp, 28 predicted proteins | sample 5204271 | NCBI WGS metagenome assembly WBZM01 (sample SAMN12344346, study PRJNA552823) | activated sludge metagenome | biome: Activated sludge suspended growth; feature: Nitrification reactor; material: Wastewater; isolation source: activated sludge from nitrification reactor of wastewater... | reverse complement strand
GCCGCCGAGGGCCAGGCCCAGCAGGCCGAGCCAGGCCAGCGCCGAGGCGTGGAGCCGGGCCAGCGCCCGCTCGTCGCCGGCCGCGGCGGCGCCGGCGTTCACCAGGGCGTGGCCCAGGCCCAGGTCGGCCAGCCCCACCCAGGCCACCGCGGAGGCCAGCGCCACCCAGGCGCCGTAGCGCTCCGGGCCGAGGCCGGCCAGGGCCCAGCGGAGCACCAGCACCGTGGAGAGCCCCTCGGCCGCGGCCGCGAGGTAGCTCGCCCCGGCGCCGCGCCAGAGGTCGCCGCCGCGCGCCATCAGCCGGCGCCTCCCGGCCCCGCCCGCCGCGCCAGCAGGCGCGACGCCAGGAAGGCGAGGAGCTGCGGCCAGCAGGCCGGCCCCGGGAGCGGCGCCGGCCGGCCCGCCAGGCGGGAGCGGACCCAGGAGACGGCCCGGGCGCGGCGGCGATCGACCGGGGCCGACGGCGAGGCCGCCAGGAAGTCCTCCAGCGCGTCGAGGTAGGCGCGGCGCACCTCGGGGCGGCGGGAGAGGTTGCCCCCGTGATCGAGGAAGTGGACCAGCGGCGCGCCGAGGTGGGCGAAGGCCGGGTAGGCCAGGCAGGCCTGCAGGTAGACGTGGACGTCGGGCCCGGCGCCGTGGACCAGGTAGCCGCGGGACGCCTCCTCGGGCAGGGGCCGCTCCAGCCAGCGGAGCAGGTCGGCGCGGCGGAAGAGGGCGCAGCCGGGCGACCAGGGGACCTCCGGGCCGCGCCCCTCGTAGAGCGCCGCCAGGAACTGGCGGGTGGGGCGCACCGGCGGGCCGGGGAGGGCGAACTCCACCTCGGCGGGGCGGCCGGGGCGCTCCTTCAGCACCGCCGAGAGGGCGAAGCCGACCTGCGGGTCCCGGAGCGCGGCCGCGCCGCGCTCGACGAAGGCCGGCTCGAACCAGTCGTCGGCGAAGCAGAGCGCCGCCAGCTCGCCGCGCGCCAGGGACGCGGCGCGCCGCCAGTTGCGCACCGGGCCCACGTTCTCGGTCCCGCGGTGGAGCCGGACGCGGGGGTCGGCGGCGGCCAGCCCGGCCACCAGCTCGGCCGTGCCGTCGTCGCTGGCGTTGTCCACCACCACCACCTCGAGGTCGCGGCAGGTCTGGGCCAGGGCCGCGGTGACGGCCCGCGCCACGAAGGCCCGGGACCGGAAGCACGGGATGAGGATGCTGGCGAGGGGCATGGGGGCTGGCGCGGCGCCGGCGAGTGTAGTCCGGATGCGGGCGCGCGGCGCGTTCCCGGCCTCCCTCGCCGGGCGGGGCGCCGAGTGGCCCGGGCCGGGGCGATCCCCTACAATCCGCCCCGTGAAAGCCGTCATCCTCTGCGGTGGGCTCGGCACGCGCATCCGCGACGCCAACGAGTCGCTCCCCAAGCCGATGCTGCCCATCGGCGGCAAGCCCATCGTCTGGCACATCATGAAGATGTACGCGCGCCACGGCGTGCGCGAGTTCGTGCTCTGCCTCGGCTACAAGGGCTGGCTCCTCAAGGAGTTCTTCCTCAACTACCGCGCCATGACGAGCGACCTCACCGTCACCCTCGGCCGCGGCGGCGCGGTGGAGGTGCTGGGGCAGCACGACGAGGAGGACTGGCGGGTGACGCTGGCCGAGACCGGCGAGGAGACCATGACCGGCGGCCGGGTGGCCGCCATCCGCCGCTACGTGGAGGGGGACGAGCCCTTCCTCCTCACCTACGGCGACGGGGTCTCCGACGTGGACATCGGCGCCGCCATCGCGGCCCACCGGGCCCACGGCAAGGTGGCCACCGTCACGGCGGTGCGCCCGCCGGGCCGCTTCGGCGAGATGGTGCTCGACGGCGGCCGGGTCTGCGAGTTCAACGAGAAGCCCCAGGTGACCGAGGGCTTCATCAACGGCGGCTTCTTCGTCCTCGACGGGCGGCGCACCTGGGACTTCGTGGGGCGCGACCCCCGCACCATCTTCGAGCGCGAGCCGCTGCGCGGCCTGGCCCGCGCCGGGGAGCTGGTGGCCTTCCAGCACACCGGCTTCTGGCAGCCCATGGACACGCTGCGCGAGTACCAGCTGCTCAACGACCTGTGGGCCTCCGGCACGGCCCCGTGGAAGACCTGGTGACGGCGTCCCCGCCCACGGGCGCGGCCGGCGCCGCGCCGCTCGCCGCCGAGCTGGCCGCCTGGCGCGGCAAGCGCGTCCTCCTCACCGGCCACACCGGCTTCAAGGGGAGCTGGCTGGCCCTGTGGCTGGCCGACCTCGGCGCCGAGGTGACCGGCTACGCCCTGGCCCCCGACACGGAGCCCGCCCTCTTCGACCGGGCCGGCGTCGCCGCGGCCTGCCGCAGCGTCATCGCCGACGTGCGCGACGCGGCCCGGCTGGCGGAGGTGGTGCGCGAGGCGCGGCCGGACGCCATCCTCCACCTGGCCGCCCAGCCGCTGGTCCGCCTGTCCTACGAGCGGCCCCTCGAGACCCTCGACACCAACGTCATGGGCACCGCCCACCTGCTGGAGGCGGTGCGCCGGGCCGGCCGCCCCTGCGCCGTGGTCGTGGTCACCAGCGACAAGTGCTACGAGAACCGCGAGTGGCTCTACGGCTACCGCGAGGACGAGGCCCTGGGCGGCCACGACGTCTACTCGATGTCGAAGGGGGCGGCGGAGCTGGTGACCGCCTCCTGGCGCCGCAGCTTCTTCCACCCCGCGCGGCTGGCCTCCCACGGGGTGGCGGTGGCCAGCGCCCGCGCCGGCAACGTGGTGGGCGGCGGCGACTGGGCGCGGGATCGCATCGTGCCGGACGCCATCGGCGCGCTGGCGGCGGGGACGCCCATCCCGGTGCGCAACCCCCACGGCGTGCGCCCCTGGCAGCACGTCCTCGAGCCGCTCTCCGGCTACCTGCTCCTCGGCGCCCGGCTGATGGGGCCGCAGGCGGCGGCCCACTGCGAGGCCTGGAACTTCGGCCCGCGCCCCGAGGACGCCCGCCCGGTGCGCGAGGTGGTGGAGGCCCTCATCCGCCACTGGGGCGGCGGGCGCTGGGACGACCGGCACGACCCGGCCGCGCCCCACGAGGCCGGCCTGCTCCGGCTCAGCATCGACAAGGCCACCGCCCGCCTCGGCTGGGCGCCGCGCTGGCGCTTCGACGAGACCTTCCGGCTCACCGTCGAGTGGTACCGCGCCTTCCACGGCGGCGCCGGGGAGCAGGCCCTGGCGGCCCTCTGCCGCGCCCAGATCCACCAGTACCTGGAGCCCTGACCCATGGACGTGAAGGCCGAGGAGCGCCGCCTCACGGCGGAGATCGTGGAGCGCTTCCGGGCGCTGGGGCGGCTGCGGGCCGGGGCCGAGGCCGCCGCCGAGTTCGTGCCGGGCCGCAGCCCGGTGCGCTACGCCGGCCGCGTCTACGGCGAGGAGGAGCTGGCCAACCTGGCCGAGAGCGCCGCGGAGTTCTGGCTCACCGGCGGCCGCTGGCACGCCCGCCTGGAGCGGGAGCTGGCCGACTGGTACGGCGTGGCCCACGCCCGCCTGGTCAACTCCGGCTCCTCGGCCAACCTGCTGGCCACCGCCACGCTCACCTCGCACCTGCTCGGCGACCGGCGGCTCCAGCCCGGCGACGAGGTCATCACCGTGGCGGCCGGCTTCCCCACCACGGTGGCGCCGGCGCTGCAGCTCGGCCTGGTGCCGGTCTTCGTGGACGTGACGCTGCCCACCTACAACCTCGACGTCTCGCGCCTGGAGGCGGCCCGCTCGCCCCGCACCCGGGCCGTCATGGTGGCCCACACCCTGGGCAACCCCTTCGACCTCGGGGCGGTGCGCGACTTCTGCGATCGCCACGGCCTCTGGCTGGTGGAGGACAACTGCGACGCGGCCGGCTCGCGCTACCGCGGCCGCAAGACCGGGGCCTGGGGCGACCTGGCGACGCTCTCCTTCTACCCGCCGCACCACATGACCATGGGCGAGGGCGGGGCGGTCCTGGCCAGCGACGACACGCTGGAGAAGGCCATGACCTCGATCCGCGACTGGGGGCGCGACTGCTGGTGCGCCTCCGGCGTGGACAACACCTGCAAGCGGCGCTTCGAGTGGCAGCTCGGCGACCTGCCGAGGGGCTACGACCACAAGTACGTCTACAGCCACCTCGGCTACAACCTGAAGATCACCGACCTGCAGGCGGCCATCGGCGTGGCCCAGCTGCAGCGGCTGGACGGCTTCGTGGCGGCGCGGCGGGCCAACTGGGCCGCCTACCGCGAGGCCCTGGCCGACCTCGGCGACCTGCTGGTCCTCCCCGAGCCCACCCCGGAGAGCGAGCCCTCCTGGTTCGGCTTCATGATGACGGTGCGCGAGGGGGCGCCGGTGACGCGCGACGGGCTGGTGCGGGCCCTGGAGGCGCAGAAGATCCAGACGCGCATGCTCTTCGCCGGCAACCTGGTCCGCCAGCCGGCCATGACCGAGCTCACGCGCGCCAGCCGCGCCGCCGGCCGGCCCGAGCCCTTCCGCGTGGCGGGCGGGCTCGAGACCACCGACGCCATCATGAACCGCACCTTCTGGGTGGGGGTCTACCCCGGGCTGACCGCGCCGATGCGGGAGCACGTGGTGGCCACGCTGCGGAAGGCCTGCGGGCGCTGAGCGGGCATGCGCCTGGCGGTCACCGGCAGCACCGGCTTCCTGGGGCGCCGCCTCGTCGCGGCGGCGCTGGCGCAGGGCCACGCCGTGCGGGCGCTGGTGCGGGCCGGGCGGCCGGCGCCGGCCGGGGTGGAGCCGGTGGCGGGCGACCTCGGCGACGCGGCCGCGCTGCGGCGGCTGGTGGCCGGCGCCGAGGCGGTGCTGCACCTCGCGGCGGTGGGGGTGCAGAGCCGCGACCGGGACTGGGCGCGGATGGTGGCGGTGGACGTGGCGCAGCCGCTGGTCCTGGCCGAGGCGGCGGCCGCCGCCGGGGCGCGGGTGCTGGTGGCGGCCGGGACGGTGCTGGAGTACCGGGGCCACGGCCGCCTCCCCGGGGCCCCGGCCCCCGCCGGCGCCGCCTGCGCCGAGGACGACGCCACCGAGCCGGCCGATCCCTACGGCGCCGCCAAGGCGGCCGGCGGCCTGGTGCTGCGGGCCCGGGCGCGCGAGCTCGGCCTGCCGTGCTGGTACCTGCGGGTCGCCTCGCTCTACGGGCCGGGGGACGATCCGCAGAAGCTCCTGCCGGCGGCGCTGGCGGCCGCCCGGGCCGGGGCGCCCTTCGAGATGACCGCCGGCGAGCAGGTGCGCGAGTGGCTCCACGTGGACGACGCCGCGGCGGCCTTCCTGGTGGCCGCCGGCGCCGCGCCCCCGCCGGGCGGCGCCCTCCTCAACGTCGGCACCGGCGAGGGGCGCCCGCTCGCCGAGGTGGTGGCGCGGGCCTTCGCCGCCTGCGGCGCCGACGCGGGGCTGCTGCGGCTCGGGGCGCGGCCGTACCGCGCCGGCGAGGTGCACCGGCTGGTGATGGATCCGGCGCGGGCCCGGGCGCTCCTGCCCGGGTGGGCGCCGCGCACCGGGATCGACGCGGGGCTGGCGGCGCTGGCCGCCGCGGCCCCCTGAGCACGGCCCGGGCCCGGCGCCCGGCCGCGAGGTGACGCACATGGCGGAGAAGTGGCTCATCACCGGCGGCTGCGGCTTCGTCGGCTCCAACCTGGCGGCCAGCCTCCTCGAGGACGGCCACGAGGTGGTGGCCTTCGACAACCTCTCGCGGGTCGGCTCGGCGCTCAACCTGGCCTGGCTGCGGGAGCGGGCGGCGCGCCCCGGCGCCGGGCGCCTCACCCACGTCCAGGGGGACACCCGGAGCCGCACCGACGTGGACGACGCCTTCGAGCGCCACGCCCCGGGCGCCACCGCGGTGGCCCACGTGGCCGGGCAGGTGGCCATGACCACCAGCATCGAGCGGCCGCGCCACGACTTCGAGGTCAACGCCCTCGGCGCGCTCAACGTGCTGGAGGCCATCCGGCGCTGGTGCCCGGGCGCCGCGGCGCTCTTCTCCTCCACCAACAAGGTCTACGGCGACCTGCGGCAGTACCGGCACGAGGAGGCGGCCACCCGCTGGACGCTCCCCGACCTGCCGCACGGGCTCGACGAGGCGGTGCCCCTGGAGTTCCACTCGCCCTACGGCTGCTCCAAGGGGGCGGCCGACCAGTACTTCCTCGACTACCACCGCATCTTCGGGCTCCGCACCGTCGTCTTCCGCCACAGCTCCATGTACGGGGGGCGCCAGTTCGCCACCTACGACCAGGGCTGGGTGGGCTGGTTCGCCGGGCAGGTGCTCGCCGGGGCCCACTTCACCATCAGCGGCGACGGCAAGCAGGTGCGCGACCTGCTCCACGCCGACGACCTCGTCACCTGCTACCGGTCGGCGGCGGCGCGCGTCGACGCCTGCGCCGGCCGCGCCTTCAACATCGGCGGCGGCATGGCCTCGTCGCTGTCGCTGCTGGAGCTCTTCGCGGCGCTGGAGCGGATCACGGGGCGGCGGGCCGACTTCGAGCGGCTCCCCTGGCGCGCCAGCGACCAGCGGGTGTTCGTGGCCGACACCCGGGCGGCCCAGGCGGCCTTCGGCTGGGCACCGCGCGTCGGCCGCGACGAGGGGCTGCGGCGGATGGTGGCCTGGGTGGAGGCGCAGCGGGGCTAGGCGGCCCGGCGCAGGCCGGCGCGCACCGCCAGCCAGTAGGCCCGGAGGGCGCCCTGGCCGGCCAGGAGGCGCAGCCGGTCGAGGGGGCCCAGGCCCAGGCGCGCCGCCGCCTCGCGCTTGACGCGGCCGAGCTCGGCGATCTGCTCGCCCATGCGCGCGGTGGACTTGGCGCCGGCGTGGAAGGTCATCCAGGCCAGGACCTGCGGGAGGCGCACCGTGCGGCGCGCCCGGGGCAGCAGGCGCAGCCAGAGCTCGTAGTCGAGGGTGAGGTGCAGGTCCTCCCGCAGGCCGCCCGCCTCCAGGAAGAGCCGGCGGCGGAAGAGCGTGGCCGGCTGGGCCGGGCCGATGGGCGAGACCAGCAGGTCGCGCGCCGAGGCGAAGGCCCGGTTGCGGTAGGGGCGGATGGGGGCGCCCGCGGCGTCCACCACCAGGCCGTCGCCGAAGACCAGGTCCACCGCCGGATCCTCGAAGGCCGCCACCGCCGGCGCCAGGCAGCCCGGGGCGGCCCAGCAGTCGTCGGAGTTGATCCAGGCGATGACCTCGCCCGAGGCGCGCGCCACCGCCCGGTTGACCGCCTGGGCCTGCCCGCCGTCGGGCTCGCTCACCCAGGCGACGCGGTCCCCGTAGCCGGCCAGGATCTCCCGGGTCCCGTCGGTCGAGGCGCCGTCCTGCACCAGCACCTCGGCGTCGGGCAGCCCCTGCGCCAGGCAGGCGTCCAGGCAGCGCCGCAGGAACGGGGCCTGGTTGCGGGTGGGGACGACGAAGGAGACGCGGGGCACGACCCGGGGGTCACCCGCCGCCGTGGCGGGAGATGGCCGGCCCCGCGCCGGCGCGCTGCTCGCGCTCGGCCAGCGCCAGGTCGGACTCCATCATGATGCGCACCAGCTCCTTGAAGCTGGTGCGCGGCTTCCAGCCGAGGGCCTTCACGGCCTTGGAGGGGTCTCCGAGGAGGTAGTCCACCTCGGTGGGGCGGAAGTAGCGCGGGTCGATCTCGACGTACTTGCGGTAGTCGAGGCCGGCGTGGGCGAAGGCCTCCTCGCAGAGCTCGCGGACGCTGTGGGCCTCGCCGGTGGCCACCACGTAGTCGTCGCCCTTCGGCTGCTGGAGCATCAGCCACATGGCCTCGACGAAGTCCTTGGCGTACCCCCAGTCGCGCTTCGCCTCCAGGTTGCCGAGCCAGAGCTTGTCCTGCAGGCCGACCTTGATGCGGGCGGCGGCGCGGGTGACCTTGCGGGTGACGAAGGTCTCGCCGCGGCGCGGCGACTCGTGGTTGAAGAGGATGCCGTTGGAGACGTGGAGGCCGTAGGCCTCGCGGTAGTTCACGCCGATCCAGTACGCGTAGACCTTGGCGCAGCCGTAAGGCGAGCGCGGGTAGAAGGGCGTGGCCTCGCTCTGGGGCGGCGGCGAGGCGCCGAACATCTCCGAGGACGACGCCTGGTAGACGCGGGTGTCCTGCAGGCCCAGCTCGCGCACCGCCTCGAGGAGGCGGCAGGCGCCCAGGCCGGTGACCTCGCCGGTGTACTCCGGGACGTCGAACGACACCTTCACGTGGCTCTGCGCGCCGAGGTTGTAGATCTCGTCGGGGCGGAGCTTCTTGAGGAGGTAGTTGAGCGAGGAGGCGTCGTTGAGGTCGGCGAAGTGGAGGAAGAGCCGGCAGCCCGCGGTGTGCGGGTCCTGGTAGATGTGGTCGATGCGCTGGGTGTTGAAGGAGGAGGAGCGGCGGATGATGCCGTGGACCTCGTACCCCTTCTCCAGCAGCAGCTCCGCGAGGTAGCTGCCGTCCTGCCCGGTGATGCCGGTGATGAGCGCCTTCTTCACGTGATCTCCCCCCGGTGCGCCTCGAACCAGGCGATGGTCTCGGCCAGCCCTTCCTCGAACCCGATGCGCGCCTTCCAGCCGAACTCCCGCTCGGCCCGCGAGGTGTCGAGCATGCGGCGCGGCTGGCCGTCCGGCTTGGTGGTGTCCCAGACCAGCTCGCCCTCGAAGCGGCAGAGCCGCATGATGAGCGGCACCAGGTCGCGGATGGTGATCTCGAAGCCGGCGCCCAGGTTGACCGGGTCGCTCTTGTCGTAGCGCTCCGCCGCCGCGACGATCCCCTCGGCGCAGTCGCGGGCGTGGAGGAACTCGCGGGAGGCGGCCCCGGTGCCCCAGACCACCAGCTTCTTCTCGCCCCGCTCCCGCGCCTCGACGCACTTGCGGATCAGCGCCGGGATGACGTGGGAGGTGTGGAGGTCGAAGTTGTCCTTCGGCCCGTAGAGGTTGACCGGGAAGAGCACCGAGGAGTTGAAGCCGTACTGCTGCCGGTAGCTCTCGCTCTGCACCAGCAGCGCCTTCTTGGCGATGCCGTAGGGCGCGTTGGTCTCCTCCGGGTAGCCGTTCCAGAGGTCGTCCTCGCGGAAGGGCACCGGGCAGAACTTGGGGTAGGCGCAGATGGTGCCGAGGGCCACCAGCTTGGGCAGGCCCACCTGCCGCCCCACCTCGATGAGCTGCACGCCCATCATGAGGTTCTCGTAGAAGAACTTCCCGGGGTTGTCGCGGTTGGCGCCGATGCCGCCCACCCGCGCGGCGAGGTGGAGCACCAGCGTCGGCTTCGTGTCGCGGTAGAGGGCCTTCACCGCGCCCATGTCCACCAGGTCGTAGTCCTTCGAGCGGGGCACGAAGATCTGCGTGGCGCCGCGGGCGCGCAGCGCCTCCAGCACGTAGGACCCGAGGAAGCCGGCGCCGCCGGTGACCACGATGCGCTGGTCAGGCCAGGAGAAGGGCATGGGTGCGGAACCTACGGCGCCGGCGCGGGGGCTGTCAAAGGTGCGGCCGGCCGCACCGTCGCGGCTCAGCCGGCGCGGCCGGCGTACCAGGCGGCCGAGTGGGCGAGTCCCTCGCGGACCCCATGGGTGGGCGCATACCCGAGCCAGTCGCGGGCCCGGCCGATGTCGGCCAGCGAGTGGCGGATGTCGCCGGCGCGGAAGGGCCGGTAGGCGGCCCGGGCGGCCGCCGCCTCGGGGCGGAAGCGGGCCACCTGCTCGCGGATCAGGCCGAAGAGGCCGGTCAGCGTGGTGGTGTCGCCGCAGGCCACGTTGCAGGCCTGGCCCAGGGCCGCCTCGCCCTCGGCGGTGGCGGCCAGCAGGTTGGCCTGCACCACGTTCTCCACGAAGCAGAAGTCGCGGCTGGTCTCGCCGTCGCCGAAGATCTCCACCTCCCGCCCGTCGAGGAGCGCGGCGAACCAGCGCGGCATGACGGCGGCGTAGGGCCCCTCGGGATCCTGGCGCGGCCCGAAGACGTTGAAGTAGCGGAGCCCCACGGTGGGGAAGCGGTAGGCCTGCCACCAGGCGGCGGCGTAGCGCTCCACCGCGAACTTGGTGACGGCGTAGGGCGAGAGCTGGCGGCCGGTGCGGTCCTCCACCTTGGGCAGGCCCGGGTCGTCGCCGTAGACCGAGCTGGAGCTGGCGTAGACCAGCCGCCGCACCCCGGCGGCGCGGGCCGCCTCGAGGACGTTGAGCGAGCCGGTGACGTTGACGGCGTGGGAGACCAGCGGCGCCTGGATGGAGCGCGGCACCGAGCCGAGGGCCGCCTGGTGGAGCACGTAGGCGGCGCCGGCCATGGCGCGCTGGCAGGTGGCCTCGTCGCGGATGTCCCCCTCCACCAGCTCGAAGCGGCCGCGGGCCTCGGGGGGCAGGCCGGCCAGCACGAGGTCGAGCGTCTCGCGGCGCGCCGTGGCGAAGCTGTCGAGGACGCGCACCGGCTGGCCGAGGCGGAGCAGCCACTCCACCAGGTGGGAGCCGATGAAGCCGGCGCCGCCGGTGACGACCCACAGGCCGGGCCGCGCCGAGAGGCGGGCCGCGACGGTGCTGCACCAGGGGGAGCGGGTCGGATCCATCGGGTGGGCCACCTCGGCGCGGTCAGGGCGCCGGCGGCGGCGCCGGCTTGTCCAGAGAGCGCGCGCGCTGGACCGTGCGCGCCTGGCGGAGCTGCAGCAGCAGGTCGTCGTAGGCGCCCGCCGGCACCCCGGGCAGGCGGGAGGCCCGCTCCACCGCGTCGATCGACTGGTCGTAGAGGCCGGCCCGCGAGGCGATGCGCGCCACCATGATGAGCGGGCCGGGGTCGCCGGGCTGGGAGTCCTGCGCCGCGCGGGCCTCCTTGAGCGCCTCGGAGAGGCGGCCCTGGGCGTCGAGGGCGCGGGCCACGCTGAGCCGCTTGCGCGACAGCTCCTTCCCCTCCCGCGCGATGACGCGCTCGAAGACCAGCTTGGCCTGGGAGTAGCGCTTCTCGGCCAGGTGCAGGTTGCCGAGGTCGAAGAGCAGCTCCGAGCGCTTGGGCAGGAGCGCCGCCCCCTTCTCCAGCTCCTTCACCGCCTCGTCCGACTTCTCCTGGAAGCGGAGCGCCTGGGCCGCCACGCGGTAGCCGGCAGGCTCGGTCGGGTCCTCGCGCTGGAGCTGCCGGGCCAGGTCCAGGGCCTGGTCGGCCTGCTCCATGGCCATGGTGGCCCGCGCCAGCCCGGCCAGGGCCGGCAGGTGGTGGAAGTTCTCCCAGGCCCGCCGGAAGGCCTCGTGCGCCTCCTCGGGCGTCTCCTCCTCGCGGTCCAGCAGGACGCGCCCGGCGGCCATGAGGCCGACCGGCGTGTCCGGCACCACGTCGAGGAGCGCCAGGGGGGCGCGGAAGGTGTCGAGCGCCTCCTCCAGCACCGACTGGTCCCCGTAGGTGAAGGCCAGGCGGAACTCGCGCTGGGCGTCCGCGGTGCGCCCGCTGGCCGCCAGGCAGCGCGCCGCGGCCCGGTGCGGCTCCGGGACGGTGGGGCTGCGGAGGATGGCGCGGCCGAGCCAGTCCATGGCCTCGGTGCAGCGCCCCTCGATCACCAGCCGGTAGCCCACCGCCGCGGGCGGGATCCAGTCGGCCGGGTGCCAGGCCAGCGCGGCGGCGGCGGCGGTCATGGCCTCCTGGCTGGTCTGGGCCTCCATGGCGCGGGCCGCCTGCGGGTCGGCCCGGTGGGGCAGGTGGAGGCCGAGCCCCAGCGCGGCCAGGGCCAGCCCCGCGGCGGCCAGGATCCGCAGCGCGCGGCGCGGCACCTCCAGCGCCCACCCCTCGGCGGTGGCCAGGGCCAGGACCACCAGGAACGGGATGGCCACGCCGGCCAGCTCCAGCGAGAAGTCGAAGACGTCGTGGGCGGCCACCGCGGCCACGCCGGCCAGCGCCCCGATCATGGGGCGCGTGAGGGTGCGGGAGCGCGCGCCGCCGATCCAGGTCCAGCCCAGGACCGCAAGGAACGCCACGCCCGCCGGGATCCCCACGTCGAGCGGCACCTGCAGCCAGGTGTTCTCCAGGTGGGTGAAGGTCACCTGGGCGGCCTCCACCTTGTACCCGTCGAAGACGGTGGAGAAGCCGCCGCGCCCCACCCCGGTGAGCGGGAACTGCCGGAGGGCGTCCCAGGCCAGGGGCCAGAGCGTCAGCTTCACCTCGGTGGAGAGCTCGGAGAGCGTGCGGAGCTCGCCCACCACCCGGTCGAGGGCCAGCCAGGCCACCACGGCCAGGGCGCCGAAGATGGCCACCGGCGCGGCCACCGCCCGCCAGGCGCGCCTGGCGCCGCCGCCGGCGTCCTGCAGCGCCCGCGCGGCGTGCCCGGAGCGGATGGCCAGGGCCACCAGCACGGCGGCGCCCACGAAGAAGGCGGCGATGCCGGCGCGGGAGAGCGAGAGGAACACCTGGCTCGCGGCGACCACGAAGGCCGCCATCCAGGCGATGCGCCAGGCGCCCCGGGCGCGCAGGCCGAGCCCCAGGGCCGGCCAGCAGGCGAGGAGCATGAAGGCGGAGAGGTGGTTGACGTTGGCGAAGATCACCCGCGATTGCAGCAGCGGGCCCAGTCCGGCCAGCGCCGCGCCGAAGCAGGCCAGCGCCACCGCCGCCCCCGCGGCGGCCAGGGCCCGCAGCAGGTCCTCGCGCCGCTCGCGCTTCCCGGCCAGCACGGCCGCCGCGGCGGCCGCCATGGTCCAGGCGGCCAGCTTGGCCAGCTCCAGGCCGGTGGCGCCGGGATCGAGGGAGAGCGGGCGCCAGGAGGGCCAGAGCCCCACCGGCGCCAGCGCGGTGGCCTGGAGCTCCGCGCCGGCCGGCGAGAGCACCGCCAGCAGGCCGGGCGGCAGCGGGAGCAGCTGCAGCGCCACCAGCGCGGTGGACGCCACCAGGGCCAGCACCAGGGGCGGCATGCGGGCGGTCCGGGGCGCCTCCTCCGGCTGCCGCCGGCTCGGGCGGTGGCGCGAGAGCAGGAGCAGGGCCCCCGCGCAGGCCACCGCGGTGGCCGCCTGCACCGGCCACCAGACCCCGCCGCGCAGCAGCGCGTTCCCGATCAGCACCGCCGCGAGCAGGGCCGCCGCGAGCGCACGGCTGGACGATCGGAGGGAGGGCATCGGGGGCGGCGACGATACCAGCCCGGTGGCCGGGGCGGAACGGGGAAGGTCCCTCGACTCGGGGCCGCCGAGGCCATAGACTCCCGGGCCGATCCCCCCCAGGCCGCCGCACCCGGCGGACGCAGCGCCACGCCAGGAATCCGATGTCCCAGAACACCGAGCCCCAGGGCTACGTCACCGCGCCGCCCGAGGGCGACGATCTCGACCTGCACGCCTACTGGCGTGTCATCTCCCGCCGCCGCTGGGTCATCCTGGCGGTGCTCGCGGCCGTGGTGGCCGCCACGCTCCTGGTGACGCTGCGCCAGCGCAAGATCTACGAGGCCACCACCACCCTGATCATCGACGTCAACCCGCCGCGCGTGCTCGACAAGGAGCAGGTGCAGGACGTGGTGGAGACCGGGACCGCGGGGTGGTCGAAGGAGTACTTCGAGACCCAGTACAAGGTGATCACCAGCCGCTCGGTGGCGCGCCGGGTGGCGGAGCGGCTGCAGCTGAAGCAGAACGACGCCTTCCTGGGCCTCACCAAGCTCGAGGGGGACGCCAGGGAGGAGGCGCGGCAGAAGCTCGACCCGGCCGTGATGCTGCTGGACCGCCTCCGCGTGGTGCCGGTGAAGGACTCGCGCATCGCCCGCATCGTGGTGGAGGACGGCGACCCCGAGCAGGCCGCCATGCTGGCCAACGCGGTGGCCGAGGCCTACATCGCCGACGCCCTGGAGGTCCGCTCCTCCACCACCCAGAGCGCCTCCGACTGGCTGGAGCAGCAGCTGGCGGACCTGGAGCAGCAGCTCGACACCAGCAGCAAGGCGCTCTTCGAGTTCAAGAAGACCCACGACATCGTGGCCACCAGCTGGGAGGACCGGCAGTCCATGGTGAGCCAGCGCCTGGTGGCCATCAACGACGCGCTCTCCAAGATGCGGATCCAGCGGGCCCAGCTGGAGGCGCGCAACGAGTCGATCAAGGCCTTCGCCGACGCGGTGGAGAAGGACGCGCCGGGGCTGCAGTCCATGACGGAGACGCCCGACGTGGTCCGGGTGCCCATGGCGGTGGTGGCGCGGTCGGCCAGCGCCCCGGCCGGCGGCACCGAGGCCGACATCGCGGCCGCCCTGCCCAGCGTGGGCACGCCCCAGTACATCGCCGGCAGCGCCACCATCCAGCAGCTCAAGTACCGCTACCTCGACACGCAGATCGAGTGCAGCGAGGTGGGCTCGCGCTACGGCGGCAGCCACCCGAAGAAGGAGGCCTGCGACGGGAAGGTGGCCACCGCCAAGGCGGCGCTCAAGGCCGAGGTCCAGGGCACCATGGACACCGCCCGCAGCGAGTACGGCGAGGTGCTCAACTCGGAGCGCAAGCTGCAGGCGCTGCTGGAGCGCACCAAGGCCGACGCCTTCGCCGTGAACCAGTACGAGCGCGAGTACCTGGAGCTGAAGCGCAACTACGACAACAACCAGCGGCTCTACGACTCGGTGCTCAAGCGGCTCAAGGACGCCAGCATCACCGGCATGATCCAGATGGGCAACGTGCGCATCCTCGACCGGGCCCAGGCCGAGCCGGATCCCGTCGCGCCGCGCCCGCTGCGCAACCTCTTCCTCTCGCTGGTGGTCGGCCTGCTCTCCGGCGTGGGGCTCTCCTTCCTCCTGGAGAAGCTCGACACCTCGGTCACCTCGCGCGAGCAGGTGGAGGAGCGGCTCGGCCTGCCCTTCCTGGGCATCGTGCCCACCCTGGCGGAGAGCGTCGACATCAAGGAGCGCGACCTCTTCGTCCACAGCAACCCCAAGTCGGCGGCGGCGGAGTGCCTGCGGTCCATCCGCACCAACCTGCTCTTCATGTCGCCGGACAAGCCCCTCAAGACGCTGCTGGTCACCTCCAGCGGGCCGTCGGAGGGCAAGACCACCATCGCCGTGGCGCTGGCCGAGGTCATGGCCGACAACGGCAGCCGGGTGCTCCTCATCGACGCCGACCTGCGGCGCCCCCGCCTGCACCAGGTCTTCGGGCTCTCCAAGGAGACCGGCCTCTCGGCCCTGATCCTCGGCGACGGGACGCTGGAGGCCGCCGTCCGGCCCACCCAGGTCCACGACCTGTGGGTGCTCCCGTCCGGCCCCATCCCGCCCAACCCCAACGAGCTGCTCCACGCCGCCGGCTTCGCCGCGCTGCTGGAGGAGGCGCAGAAGCGGTTCGACCGCGTCATCGTGGACTCGCCGCCGGCCGGCGTGGTGGCCGACGCGGTGGTGGTCTCCACCAAGGTGGACGGCACGCTGCTGGTGCTCAAGGCCGGCCAGACCTCCCGCGACGCCGCGGCCCGGGCGGTGCGGACCCTCAAGGACGTCAACGCCAAGCTGATGGGCGCGGTGCTCAACGACCTGGACCTCGAGGACCAGCGCTACGGGCAGTACTACCAGTACTACCGCTACGGGTACTACCAGGAGAGCGAGAAGGCGGAGGGCGGGAAGGTTGCCTGAGGCCGGGCCAGCCGCCGCGACCGCCCCCGGCCCCTCGCCGGTGCGCGGGCGGGACCGCTTCCGCCGGGTCCGCCCGGCGCTGCTGGCCCTCTCGGCGGCGCTGCGCCTGCTGCCCGCCGGCGCCCGGGTGCTCCTGTGGGGGCTGGTGGACGGCTGGCCGGGGCTCCTGGGCGTAGGGCTGCGGTACTGCCTCCTCCGCGCGCTGGCCCGCGGCTGCGGGGACAACGTCCTGGTCGGGCCCTACGTCGAGATCCGCAACTGGCAGGGGCTGGTGGTGGGGAGCAACGTCAGCATCCACCGCGACTGCTACATCGACGCCATCGGCGGGGTCACCATCGGCGACGACGTCTCCATCGCCCACGCCACCTCAATCCTCTCCTTCGACCACACCTGGGAGGACGCCGGCCGGCCCATCCGCGACAACCCGGTGCGGCTGGCCCCGGTGGTGCTGGAGCGCGACGTCTGGATCGGCTGCGGCTGCCGGCTGCTGGCGGGGGTCCGGGTCGGGACGCGCAGCGTGGTGGCGGCCGGCGCGGTGGTGAACAGGGACCTGCCGCCGGGCCACGTGGCCGGTGGCGTCCCGGCGCGGCCGCTCAAGCGCATCGCCGGGGGCCCGGCCTGAGGGGCGCGCCGCCGTGAACGCCGCCTTCTTCCACGACCACATCTTCACCCGCGGGCCCGACGGCCGGTACGCGAGCAACGGCGGCCTGCCCTACCGCGTGCTGCGCCGCTACCTGGGCGCCTTCGACCGGCTGGTGGTGGTGGGGCGCGTGCAGGACGGCGACCCGGCGGCGGGCGGCGCGCGGGCCTCGCCGGCCGACGGCGAGGGCGTGGAGATGGCCTGCGTCGAGGGGGCCTCGCGCCTCGACCTGCTGGCCGGCCGCCGGGTGGCGCGCCACGTCCGCGAGGTGCTCGCCCGCACCGACTGCGCCATCGTGCGCCTGCCCAGCCTGATCGGGATCCAGGCCTGCCGCGAGGCGACCCGCCTCGGCAAGCCGTGGCTGGCCGAGGTGGTGGGCTGCGCCTGGGAGGCGCTCTGGCACCACGGCTCGGTGGGCGGCAAGGTCATGGCGCCGGCCTTCGCCCTGCTGACCCGCCGCTGGGTGGCCCGCGCCCCCTTCGCCATCTACGTGAGCGAGCGCTTCCTGCAGGCGCGCTACCCGACCCGCGGGCGCTGGGTGGCCTGCTCCAACGTGGCCATCGGCCCGCCCGACCCGGCCGTGCTGGCGGCGCGGCTGGCCCGCATCGAGGCCGAGCCGGCGCCGCGCCCGCTGCGGCTCGGCCTGGTGGGCTCCCTCGACACCGACTACAAGGGGCACGGGACGGCCCTCCGCGCCCTGGCCCGCCTCCGGGCCGAGGGGCTGGACGCCACCCTGGCCTGCCTCGGGGTGGGCTCGCCGGACCGCTGGGCGGCGCTGGCGGCTTCCCTGGGCGTGGCCGACCGGGTGCGCTTCGACGGGCTCCTGCCGGCCGGCGCGCCGGTGCTGGCCTGGATGGATGGCCTCGACGCGCTGGTGGCCCCCAGCCTGGCGGAGGGGCTGCCCCGCTCGCTGGTGGAGGCCATGAGCCGGGCCCTCCCGGCGGTGGGCGCCGCCACCGGCGGGATCCCGGAGCTCCTGGACCCGGCGCTGCTCCACCGGCGCGGCGACGACGCAGGCCTGGCCCGGCTGGTGGCCGGCCTGGCCGCCTCGCCCGACCGGCGCGCCGGAGCGGCCCGGCGCAACTTCGCGCGCGCCGCGGACTTCACCGCCGAGGTGCTGGAGGCGCGGCGCGCCGGCCAGCTGGCCGCCTTCCGGGACTGGGCCGCGGGGGGCGCCCGGTGAGCCCGCCCGCCCTCGCCGCGGCCGGCGTCGCCCCGCCCCGCCCGCGCCCGGCGCTGGCGGTCCGGCGTCTCCACACCACCGGCGACGCGGTGGTGGCGGCCGCCGTGAGCCTGCTGGTGCTGGTGGTGTTCGTGGCCCTGGCGCCCCACCGGCGGGTGGACTGGTTCCTGGCGCCCACCTTCATCTGCGGCGTCCTCATCGGCGCCGACATGGTGGCCTGGCTGCGGGGCCGGCTCGATCTCTTCGACCCGGTGGGCCTGCTCGGCGGGTACGGCTACTACTTCTTCTTCCTGGCGCCGCTGCTCATGATGCTGGCCAACGTGCAGCCCGGCAGCATCCCGGCGCCCGCGGACTGGGTGCACTGGGTCGGCTGGACCTCGGTGCTCAACCTGGCCGGGCTGCTGGTCTACCGGGCCGGGCGCAGCGTCATGCTGCGGCGCGCGCCGGACATGGAACCCAGGCTCACGAGCCGGTCGCGGCTCGTCCTGGCGACGCTGGTGGTGGTCCCGTCCACCTTCGCCGTGGCGGTCTTCACCCTGGCCAGCCTGGGCGGCCTCCAGGGGATCATCGACGTCTACTCGGAGAAGAACCCGGAGGCCTTCTCGGGCCTGGGGCTCCAGTTCCTGGTCGGCGAGTCCTTCCCGAACGCGGTGGCCATGGCGCTGCTGGTCTGGAAGCGGCGGGCCTTCAAGGAGCGGCCCTGGCTCCTGGTCCTCCTGGCGGTGGGGTTCTTCGCACTCCGCATCGTCTTCGGCGGCATGCGCGGCTCGCGCTCCAACACCATCTGGGCGCTCATCTGGCTGGGCGGGGCCATCCACCTCTGGATCCGCCCGCTGCGCTGGCGCACCCTGGTGATCTCCGTCGCCTGCATCCTGGCCTTCGCCTACGTCTACAGCTTCTACAAGGCGCAGGGCCGCACGGCGCTGGAGCGCATGAGCACGCTGGAAGGCTTCAGCGAGGTGAGCGGCACCTCGAGCCGCACCCCCTCCGTGGTGCTGGTGAGCGACTTCTCGCGCGCCAACATCCAGCCGCTCGTGGCGCAGCGCGTCTGGGAGTCGCCGAGCTACCGGCTCGGCCTGGGCGCCACCTACCTCGACTCGGCGGCCATCCTCCTTCCCAAGGCGGTGCGCGGCGACCGGGGCGAGAGCAAGGTCGCCAAGGGGACCGAGGCCATCTTCGGCCAGGGCACCTTCGTGGCCCAGTCGTACCAGGCCTCCTGGGTCTACGGCCTCCTCGGCGAGGCCATGCTCAACTTCCACGTGGTGCTCGCGCCGCTGGCCTTCCTGGCCCTGGCCGCCTGGGTGTCGATGGTGCGCAACGCCATGCACTCGCTCCACCCGGACGACGTGCGCCGGCTGCTGCTGCCCATCGGGCTCATCTCCGGCATCGCCATCCTCTCCGGCGACAGCGACAACGTGGTGGTCTTCCTGCTGCGGACCGGGCTGGTGCCGCTGGTCTTCGTCTGGCTCGTCGGGCGGCGCGCCCGCCAGGGCGGGGGGCGCCGGCCCCAGGCGGCGGCGCCGTGACCGGGGCCGCCCCCTCGGCCGCGCCGGGGCCGGCAGCCGCCCCGCCGCGCGGCATGTCGCTGCGTCGCAACTTCTCCTGGACGCTGGCGGGCAACCTCCTCTACGCCGCCTGCCAGTGGGGCATGGTGGCGGCGCTGGCACGGCTCGGCTCGCCCGAGGCCGTGGGGCGCTTCGCCCTGGGCGCCGCGGTGGCCACGCCCATCCTCATGTTCACCAACCTGCAGCTGCGCCAGGCCCAGGCCACCGACGCCCGGGGGGAGTACGCCTTCCCCGACTACCTGGGGCTGCGCCTGCTCACCTCGGCGCTGGCGCTGGCCGCGGCGGGGGCCTGGGGGCTGGTGGCCGGGTACCGCGGCGAGACCCTGGCCGTGCTGCTGGCCTTCATGGCCGGCAAGGCGGTCGAGTCGATCTGCGACGTCTTCTACGGCCACTTCCAGCAGCGCGAGCGCATGGACCACGTGGCCCGCTCGCTGGCGCTGCGGGGCCTGCTGGCGCTCCTCGCCCTGGCGGCCACCTACGCCGCCACCGGGAGCCTGGTGGCGGCCACCGTCGCCATGGGCGCGGCCTGGCTGGCGGTGCTGCTGCTCTGGGACCTGCGCGCCGCGCGGGCGCTGCAGGGCGGGGCGCCGGCGCCGCTCGGGCCGCGCTGGCGCTGGCCGGTGCTGCGGCGCCTGGTGACCCTCTCGCTGCCGCTGGGCGTCTCCATGATGCTCATCTCCCTCAACGCCAACGTGCCCCGCTACTTCGTGGAGCAGCGGCTCGGCCCGCGGGCGCTGGGGGTCTTCGCCGCCATGGCCTACGTGATGGTGGCCGGCACCACCGTGGTGGCGGCGCTGGGCCAGTCGGCGGCCCCGCGGCTGGCCCGGCTCTTCGCCGCCGGCGACCGCCGCGGCTTCCGGCGCCTGCTGGGGCGGCTGGTGGCGGTGGGCGCGGCGCTCGGCGTGGCCGGCGTGCTGGTGGCGGCGCTGGCCGGCCGCCCGCTCTTGACCCTCCTCTACGGCGCGGAGTATGCCGACCCGCGCGTGTTCCTCTGGGTGATGGTGGCGGCGGGCCTCGGCTACGTCGGCAGCTTCCTCGGCTACGGGATCACCGCCACCCGGGCCTTCCGCCGCTTCACCCTCCCCTACGCCGCCGTGACCGCGGTGGCGGTGGCCGCCTCGGCGGCCCTCATCGGCGCCCACGGCCTGCTCGGCGCCGCCTGGACCCTCTGCCTCACCAGCCTGGCCACCTGCCTGGCGCCGCTCACCATCCTGCTCTCGCTGAGGCTCCTCTCCGATGCCCCGTCGACTCCATGACCGCGCGGTGGCGCGCTACGCCGCCCACTACGCCCAGGTCAACGCCTCCATCGACCCCGCCTCGGCCTCGCCGGCCGCCCTCGCCAACATGGAGCTGGCCTACAGCGCGCTGGTGCGCGACCTCCCACCCGGCAGCCCGGTGCTCGACCTCGGCTGCGGCACCGGCTTCCTGCTGCGCTGGCTGGCGGGGCATCCCAACCTCCGGGCCATGGGCGTGGACAGCTCCCCCACCCAGGTGGAGGTGCTGCGCCGGGCTCTCCCCGCCGCCGAGGTGGCCTGCCAGGACGGCGCCGCGTTCCTGGCGGCCCACCCCGGCGGCCTGGCCGGCGTCTTCTGCATCGACGTGCTGGAGCACCTCCCCGAGGACGACGACTGCCTGGCCCTGGTCGAGGCGGTGCTGGCGGCGCTGCGGCCGGGCGGCTTCTTCGTCTGCCGCGTGCCCAACGGCGCCAACCTGACCGGCGGCTACTCCCGCGCCATGGACCTCACCCACCACCGCGTCTTCACGCGCACCTCCCTGCTCCAGCTCCTCGACGCCGCCGGCCTGGAGGGCGCGCGGGTGCTGCCGGTGCGCGCCGCGGGCGCGGGGGGCCGCCTGCGACAGGCCGCCGAGCACGCCCTGCACCGCCTGGTCTACCGGCTGTGCGGCCGGGGGCTGGAGACGGTCTTCACCGCCAACGTCTGCGCGGTCGGCTTCAAGCGCTGACCCCGGAGCCCGCCCGTGCCCGTCCCCGCACCCGCCCCGACCGCCGCCGCGCCCCCGGCCCGCCCCGGCCGGCCCGTCCGCGTGCTCCACGTGGTGGGCGCCATGGACCGGGGCGGCGTCGAGACCTGGCTCATGAACGTGCTGCGCACCGCCGATCCGGCGCGGGTGCGGCAGGACTTCCTGGTGCACCGGGCGGCGCGGGCCGCCTACGACGACGAGATCGAGGCGCTGGGCGGCCGCCTCATCCGCTGCTCGCGCGACGGGGGGCCCCTGGCCTACGGGGCCCGCTTCCTGCGCGCCCTGCGGGCCAACGGCCCCTACGACGTGGTCCACAGCCACGTCTTCTGGTTCTCCGGCTGGGTGCTGGCGCTGGCCCGGCTGGGCGGCGTCCCGCGGCGCATCGCCCACTGCCACACGGGCGGCATGAAGGGGCCGGAGGGAGGGCTGCGCCGCGCCTACGAGCGGGCCATGCGGGCGCTCATTGGCGCCACCGCCACGGGCGGGTTCGGCATCTCGGAGACCGCCGGGAAGGCGCTCTTCGGCCCGGGCTGGCACGTCGATCCGCGCTGGGAGCTGCTCCTCTACGGCTTCGACTTCTCCCGCTACCGGGGGCCCGTCGACCGGGCGGCGGTGCGGGCCCGCTTCGCCATCCCGGCCGGCCGCAAGCTGGTGGGCCACGTGGGCCGCTTCTCGGCGGTGAAGAACCACGAGTTCCTGGTGCGGGCCTTCCGCGCCCTGGTGGACCGCGGCTGCGACGCCCACCTCCTGCTGGTGGGAGGCGGGGAGCTGGAGGAGGCGGTGCGCCGGCAGGTGGCGGACCTCGGGCTGGGTGACCGGGTGACGCTGGCCGGGGTCCAGTCCGACGTGCCCCTCTTCCTGCGGAGCATGGACCTGATGCTCTTCCCCTCCCACTACGAGGGGCTCGGCATCGTGCTATTGGAAGCGCAGGCGGCCGGCATCCCCACCCTGGCCTCGGCGGCGGTGCCGCCCGAGGCGGCGGTGGTGCCCGGCCTGGTGGAGTACCGACCGCTCGCCGACGGGGCCGAGGCCTGGGCCACCGCCGCCGAGCGGCTGCTGGGGCGGGCGCAGGACGCCTCCGCCCTGGCGCAAGTCGAGAACAGCGGGTTCGGCATGGCACGGTGCCTCGCCCGCCTCATGCACGCGTACGGAGCCGACTGATGTTCGCACAGCGCTACAAGCACGTCCTCGTCACCGGCGGCGCCGGCTTCATCGGCTCGCACCTGGCCGAGGCGCTCCTCGACGGCGGCTGCGCCGTCACCGTCCTCGACGACCTCTCCACCGGGAGCTGGGACAACATCGCCCACCTGGAGAAGCGCGAGGGGTTCCGCGCCATCATCGCCTCGGCCGACGACCGGGAGCTGCTGGCGGCGGAGATCCCGCGCCACGACTTCGTCTTCCACCTGGCCAGCGCGGTGGGCGTGAAGAACATCGTGGACCACCCGGTCAACACGGTGCAGTCGATCTTCGGCCCCACCGAGGCGGTGCTCCACTTCTGCGCCCGCTACCGGCGCCCCTTCCTGCTCACCTCCACCAGCGAGGTGTACGGCAAGTCGGAGGCCATCCCCTTCCGCGAGGAGGCCGACACGGTGATGGGCCCCACCGAGAAGCGGCGCTGGGCCTACGCCTGCGCCAAGGCCCTCGACGAGTTCCTGGCGCTGGCCCACCACCACGAGACCCGGCTGCCGGTCTACATCGTGCGCCTCTTCAACACGGTGGGGCCGCGGCAGACCGGCCAGTACGGCATGGTGCTGCCGACCTTCGTGAAGAAGGCCCTGGCCGGCGAGCCGCTGCTGGTCCACGGCGACGGCGAGCAGCAGCGCTGCTTCTGCTCGGTGCTCGACGTGGTGCAGGGGCTCCTCAAGGTGCCGCTCTGCCAGGAGGCGGTGGGCCGGGTGGTCAACCTGGGGAGCCAGGAGGAGGTCTCCATGAAGGAGCTGGCCCGGCGGGTGATCCAGCTCACCGGCTCCCGCTCCGAGGTCCGCCTGGTCAGCTACGAGTCGGTCTTCGGCGGCGGGTTCGACGACATGCGCCGCCGCGTGCCCGACCTGACCCGCGCCCGCGCGCTCATCGGCTGGGCCCCGCGGCACGCGCTCGACGACATCATCCGCCAGGTCGCCGGGGGGCTGAAGGGTGCCTGACCGGCGGCCCGCGGCGCGGCGCTGGCTGGCGCTGGCGGTCTCGCTCTCGCTCCTGCCCCGGCCCGCCGCCGCCGCCAACCCCGAGCCGCCCGCGGGCGGGCCCGGGCCCGAGCCGGCCGCCATCGACGTCCGGGCGCTCGGCGCCCGCGGGGACGGGCGGGCCGACGACACCGCGGCCATCCAGGCGGCCATCGAGGCGGCGCGGCGCGGCGGCCTGCAGGTGCGGCGCACCGGCGATCCCTACACCGACGCCGACCGGCGGGGCGGGACGGTCCTCCTCCCCGCCGGCCGGTACCTCCTCTCCCGCCCGCTGCTGCTGCCGCGCTCCGGGAACTACGCCGCCAACGCGGTGGTGCTGCAGGGCGCCAGCGCCGTCACCACCACCCTGGTGGCTGCCCCGGGCTTCCCCAAGGGGCGGGCGCTCATCGAGTGGGAGCCGGTCAAGGGCCGGCGGGTGCAGCACCAGGGGGTGGTCGGCCTGGGGCTGGACATCCAGGCCATCCCCGACGGGATGGCCATCCACTTCGCGCCCACCGCCAAGGCGGCCTACGCCGAGGTGCACGCCGAGGGGCTCTACTTCATGGAGTTCCGCGACCTGGTGATCCACGCGGACAACTCCGCCAACCCGGCCGCCATCCGGCTGGAGGGGCGGGTGGACAACTCGCGCTTCGAGGGGCTGATCCTCGACGCCGGGCTCGGCAAGGCGCCGCGCCACTCGACCGCCCTGCTGGCCTTCGACGACGACCTGCTGGGCGCGGCCGAGCACGCCCGGCTCTTCGACTACCCCGGGCTCAACATGAGCCGGGTGTCCGGCCTCTCCATGAGCCTGCGCGGCGGGCGCGGCACCCTGCTGCGGGGGCGGCTGGCCTTCACGCGGGTGGCCGACCTCACGCAAGGAAACGGCGCCCTGGGCCGGGAGCCGGCGGTGCTGCTGCGCAACTGCGGCGAGGTGACCCTGGAGAACCTGGTCTTCGAGGGGCGCGGCGAGGACGGCCAGCTCACCATCGACCACTGCAGCGGCGTGCGCATCACCGGGCTGGCGCTGGGGCGCACCGAGGAGGCGCCCGGCGTCGGCATCAAGGTGGTGGCCTCCCGCTGGGTCCACCTCGACGGGCGCATCATCGGCGCCGGCTCGGCCCCCTTCTCGCTCAACGGCTCGCGCCTCCTCTCGGTGGACGAGGCCTCCCGCGACTGCCGCTTCGAGCGCCTGACCGGCAGCGCGCCCTTCGAGCGGGAGATCGACTGGCGGGCCGCGCCGGGCAGCGGCAACGCCATCGACTACGTCGACCTGCGCACCGGCCGCCGCACCGTGCGCGACGAGGTGGCGCCGGGCGCCGCGGTGGCGCCCTGCCCGGCCGGCTACGCGCCGCGCCCGCTGGCGGGGAGCGAGGCGGTGGCCTGCGCCCGCGGGGAGGACGAGCTGCTGGCGGCCGGGGACGCCTGGGTGGACCGCTGGCCGGCCAGCCTCGGCGTGGGGCGCGAGTGCGCCGCGCCCGCCGGCGGGCCCGGCCGGGCCGAGGTGGCCTGCTCGCGGGAGGGCGCCGCGCCGGCCCTGCTCGGCTGGGAGGAGGCGGCCAGGGCCTGCGCCGCGGCGGGCAAGCACCTGCTCACCGTCCAGGAGCGGCTCGCCGCCGGGCCGCCGGCGGGCGGGGGCGCCGAGTGGGTCTTCACCGGGGCCGCCGCCGAGGTGCGCGGGCCGGCCGCCGCGCCCGGCGGGCCGGTGGCCTTCCGCTGCGCCCGGGGGCGCTGAGCCGGGCTCAGGGCCGGGGCGGCGGGCCGTCCGGGTGCGCCGCCAGCCAGGCGGCCAGCGCCCGCGCCACCGCCTCGTCCCCCGCCGCGTTGGTGTGGGCCAGGTCGGCGAAGCCCTCGGCCGGGACCAGGTCGACCAGGTCCACCACCGGGAGGCCGCGGTCGGCCAGCCAGGCCACCGTGCGCGCGTGGCGCTCCGCGAGGTGGTCCAGCACCGCCGCCGCCTCCGGCGCCGGGGAGAAGGCGGTGATGAGGGCGCGGTTGAGCGGGTAGAGCACGAAGACCGGCCGGTGGCCGCGCCGCGAGAGGGCGCCGGCGATCTCGTCGAGCATGCCGAGGTCGCCGGGCCGGGTGGCCTCGCCGGCGTGGAAGGCCTCCAGCCACTTCCGGTAGCGGGCCCGGGCGTAGTCGGGCGGCCGGTCCCAGGTGCGGTCGCGGTAGGGCCCCTTCTCGAAGTGGCGCCGGCCCACCAGCGCGGTGGCGAGGAGCGGGCCGTCCTCGGGGAAGAGCAGGCGCGACACCAGCGGCTGCGCCGCGGCGTTCCAGGCGCGCTGCGGGGCGGAGAGCGGCTCGCCCAGGAAGCCGGCATAGTGGCGGAACTCCTCCTCGTACCAGCCCGGCTCGCGCAGCCAGACCTTGAGCGGGGTCACGTCCACGAAGACCACCGCCCCCGGCTCCAGGCGCGGGGCGAGGAACCAGGCGGCCTGCACCATGTCGCTGCCGCGGGCGGCGTTGAGGCCGGCCGGGAGGGTGCGCCGGCCGGTCAGGGCCTCCACGCGCGACCAGAGCGCCTGCGCCTCCCGGTCCACGTAGTAGGACCCGAAGACCGAGTCGCCCAGCAGCGCCACCCGGTAGGGCGAGAGGTCGAGGCGGTGGAAGAGGCTGCGGCGCGGGTCGAGGCGGCCCACCAGCGGCCCGTGGACCAGCGCCCCCAGCGCCAGGTTGGCGCCGAGGAGCAGGGCGGCCAGCGCCGCGACCTTGAGGGCCAGGCGGCGCACTCAGAACCCGAAGTAGATGAAGCCGGCGGACCGGACGTGGAGGAAGAACGCGGCGCAGGCCAGCGAGGCGTAGAGCGTCCACCGCAGCGGGCGGGCCCAGCCGAGGGCGCCGGCCGGCGGGCTGCCCGCCGGGGTGGCGGGGACGGCGCGGGAGAGCAGCCAGGCCGCCGGGAGCGCCACCGCGAGCACCCCGAGCTCCTTGACGTCGAAGCGACCCGCCTCCAGCGCCGGCCGGCCCAGCGACGGGACGCCGCGGAGGACGGCCAGCGCCGAGTCCAGGGACGGGGCGCGGAAGAAGACCCAGGCCAGGCAGACCAGGTGGAAGGTGACGAGCCGCTGCCAGCCCGCCAGGAGCCGCGTCTTCTCGACCCGCAGCGCGCGGTGCACCCGCCGCTGCCAGGGCCGCCACAGCACCTCGAGGGCCAGCGCGCCGCCGTGGACGAGGCCCCAGAGGAGGAAGGTCCAGCTCGCCCCGTGCCACAGGCCCGAGAGCAGGAAGGCCACCAGCAGCGCCGCCGCCGTGCCGAGGCTCCCGGCGTCGCGCCAGGCCAGCTGCAGCGGCCTGAAGAGGTAGTCGAGGATCCAGCGCGAGAAGCTGACGTGCCAGCGGCGCCAGAAGTCGGCCACCGAGGTGGCGAGGTAGGGGTCGCGGAAGTTCTCGGTGAGCCGCACGCCGAAGAGCCTGGCGGCGCCCAGGGCCATGTCGGTGTAGCCCGAGAAGTCGAAGTAGAGCTGGAGCGCGTAGGCGTAGGTGGCGAGGAGCAGGGTGGTGCCGCTCCAGGCCCCGGGGTCGGCGTAGACCGCGTCCACGTAGAGGCCGAGCCGGTCGGCCACCACCACCTTGCGGAACAGGCCGGCGCCGAAGCGCAGCAGGCCGGCCCGCACCTCGTCCTCGTCGAAGGCCCAGGGGCGCCGCAGCTGGGGGAGCAGCTCGCCGGAGCGCTCGATGGGCCCCTGCAGCAGCTTGGGGAAGAAGGCCAGCGAGAGGGCCAGCAGCGGCAGGGAGGGCTCGGCCTCCGTCACCTCCAGGTGCACGTCCACCAGGTAGGCGATGGCCTGGAAGACGAAGTACGAGACCCCCACGGAGATCCAGAGCCCGGGCCGGCCCACCAGGCCGGGCAGGTACTTCACCACCAGCAGCACCGCCAGGTTGCCGGCCACGCCGGCCGCCAGCCAGCGCCCCCGGGCCGCCGGCGCGGCGCGCGCCAGCCCCAGGCCCACCCGCCAGGAGAGCAGGGTGGTCAGGGCCAGCGCCACCAGCAGGTGGGGCGCCCCCAGGGCGGCGTAGAAGCCCAGGCTGAGGGCCAGCAGCAGCGGCCGCCGCGCCCGCTCGCCCGCCCAGGCGTGCAGCAGGAAGGCGGCCGGCAGGAAGGCCAGGAAGGCGGCGGTGTTGAACGCCATCCGCGCTAGGGGCCCAGCGGGAGGCCGGTCTTGGCGGCCACGCCGCGGGCCAGGTCGCCCACGTCCTTCTGGGTCATCAGCTCCTTCTGCGCGAAGCGGATGCCGAAGCGGGCCTCCACCGCCACGATGAGGTTGACGTGGGAGAGGCTGTCCCAGCCGTCCACGTCGTTGGCGGTCAGCTCGGGCCGCAGGACGAGGCGGTCGTCGTCGAAGACCTCGCGGAACACCTCCTGCAGCTGGGCCATCACGGTCATCTCAGTCCTCCAGGGTGGAGAGGTCGCCCTCGGGCTGGCCGAGCCAGCGGGCCTTGAGGACGCGCCGCATGATCTTGCCGCTCTTGTTCTTGGGGATGCGCTCGCAGTCGACCACGGCGTGCGGGGTGGCGATGGTGGAGAGCCGGTTGGAGAGCTGCAGCCGCACCTTGAGCTCCAGCTCCGGCGTGAAGGGCGTGCCGGCGCGCCGGGTCACGTAGACCACCACCTTCTCGAAGAGCAGCTCGTCGGGCACGGCGATGGCCGCCGCCTCGGCGATGCCCGGCACCTCCAGGCAGGCGCTCTCGATCTCGAAGGGGCTGATGAGGTGGCCGCCGGTGTTGATGACGTCGTCGGAGCGGCCCAGGAACCAGTAGTAGCCGTCCTCGTCCACCCGGGCGGTGTCGCCGGTGTGGTAGTGGCCGTGCTTGAAGCGGGAGGCGTAGACCGCCGGGTTGTTGAGGTAGGTGGTGAACATGGAGGGCCAGCCCGGCACCAGGCACAGGTGCCCCTGCTGGCCGGCCGCCACCGGGCGCCCCGCCTCGTCGAGGACGGCGGCGCGGACGCCCTCCACCGGCCGCCCCATCGAGCCCGGGCGGATGGGCAGCCCCGGCCGGTTGGTGATCATGATCCCGCCGGTCTCGGTCTGGAACCAGGTGTCGTGGATGTCGCGCCCCAGCACCGCCCGGCCCCAGCGGATGACCTCGGGGTTGAGGGGCTCGCCCACGCTGAAGACGCTGCGCAGCGCCGAGAGGTCGTGCCGGGCGAAGAGGTCCGGCGCCTCGCGCATGAGCATGCGCAGGGCGGTGGGGGCCGAGTACCAGACGGTCACCCGCTCGCGGGCCAGCAGGGTCATCCAGGCGGCGGCGTCGTAGGCCCCGCCGAAGTGGACCTGGGTGACCCCCAGGCTCCAGGGGCCGATGATCCCGTAGGAGGTGCCGGTCACCCAGCCCTGGTCGGCGGTGCACCAGAAGACGTCGTCGGGGCGGAGCCCCAGCACGTCGCGGGTGGTGGCCCGCTGGTGCGGCAGGCTGCCGTGCACGTGCACCACGCCCTTGGGCTTCCCGGTGGAGCCGGAGGTGTAGTGCAGCACCGAGGGGGCGTCGACGGCGGTGTCGGCGGCGGTGAACTCCGGCGACGCGGCGGCGGCCAGGGCCGGCCAGTGGAAGATCCCGTCGGTGCCGTCGGCGTCCTCGCCGTCCACCAGCAGGATGAAGCGCAGCTCGGGGAGCCGGTCGCGGATCCGCAGCAGCTTCTTGAGGAAGCTGCGCTTGGTGACCACGGCGCGGGCGCGGCTGTCGCCGAGCCGGTCCAGCAGCGCCTCCTCGCCGAAGTTGGCGAAGAGCGTCCCGGTGAGGAGCCGCAGCTTCAGGGCGCCCAGGAAGGCGTGGAACTGCTCGGGCAGCCGCGGCAGGAAGGTGAAGAGCACGTCGCCGGGCCGGAGGCCGAGGGCGGCGAGGGCGTTGGCGGCCCGGTTGCTGGCCCGCTCCAGGTCGCCGAAGGTGTGGTCCTGGCGCTCCAGCGCCGGCGTCAGCCAGCGCATCGCCACCTTGCCGTCGAGGCCGGCGTCGCACTGGGCGCGGGTGCACTGGTGGCCGATGTTGGGGTTCATGCCGGGCCTCGGGGCGGGCCGGCCTCGGGGAGGCCGGCGGGGGCGGGGAGCGGGTGGCGTGCCAGGGCAGCATACTCCGCCGCCAGCGCCTCCCAGATGGCCTCCTGGCGGAACTCGGCCAGCACGCGGGCGCGACCGGCGCCGCCGTGGGCGGCGCGCAGCGCCGGGTCCGCCAGGTAGCGCCGGAGCCCCGCCGCCAGCGCCCCGGCGTCGCCGGCCGGCACCAGGATCCCGGTGGTGCCGTCCACCACCGCGTCGGTGCAGCCGGGCACGGCGGTGGCCACGATGGGCAGCCCCATGGCGCCCGCCTCCAGCGCCACGTTGGGGAAGCCCTCGCGGTAGGTCGGCAGCGCCACCAGGTCCATGGCGGCGTAGGCGCGGGGCGTGTCGCGCACCATGCCGAGGAACCGCACCCGCGGGTCGGCGCGCAGCGCCGCCAGCACCGCCGGGGGGACGGCGTCCTGCGCCTCCTCGGGGCCGGCCAGCAGGAGGTGCGCCCCGGGGAAGTCGTCGCGGAGCGCGCGCCAGGCCTCCGCCAGCTCGACCACGCCCTTGTCGCGCACCAGCCGCCCCACGAACCCGATCACCGGCGCGCCCGCCGGCAGCCCCAGGGCCGCCCGGGCGGCGGCCGCCGCCTCCGGGGTGGCCGGCGAGAACCGGCCCCGGGCGTCCACGCCGTTGCCGCTCCCGCCGCAGAGGACGTCGATCTTTCCGGCCGGGCAGAGGCCGTCGCCCACCGCCAGGTCGCGCATGGAGCGGCTCACCGCCAGCACCCGGTGGGCCAGCCCGCAGGAGATCCGCTCGGTGGTGCGCAGCAGGTGCCGGCGGCGGCCCGCCGCGGCGGCGTAGGGGAGGCCGCGGATGTGGTAGAGGCGCGCCGGCACGCCGGCCAGCGCGGCGGCCATCATGCCGAGCAGGCCGCCCTTGGGCGTGTGGGCGTGGACCAGGTCGGGCCGTAGCCGGCGGAGCAGGCGCGCCAGCCGCCAGAGGGCGGCCAGGTCCTGCAGCGGCGAGATGCGCCGGGGCATCTCCACGGCGTGCACCGGCACCCCCTCGGCGCGCCCCCAGGCCTCCAGCTCGGGCCCCGGCGAGGTGACGGCCTGGAGGTCGATGCCGCGGGCCCGCATGAAGGCGGGCTGGCCGCGCAGGAAGCCCAGCGACACCGGGACGGTCATCACGTGGACGACCGTGAGCCGGCGGGGGCCGGCCGGGGCCGGCCCGCTCATGCCTTGACGAGGCGGGGGCCGGGCGTGCGCGACCCCGCGAAGAGCGGCGCGATGAGGTTGCGCGCGTCCACCACCAGGCGGGCCCGGGCGAAGAGGTCGGCCTGCTTGAAGGCGTCGTGGGCGGTCGAGACCACCAGCGCGTCGTAGCCCGCGAAGGTGGCGGCGTCGCACGCCACCGTCCTCAGGTCGAGGTGGTGCTTGCGGCCGTGGCGGGCCTCGGGGAAGTGCGGGTCGCAGTAGTCCACCAGCGCGCCGCGCTCCTGGAGGAGCTCGATGATCTCGTAGGAGGGCGACTCGCGGTCGTCGTCGATGTTGGCCTTGTAGGCGAGGCCGAGCACCAGCACCTTCGAGCCCTTGAGCGGCTTGCCGTCGTGGTTGAGCGCCTCGGCCACCCGGTCCACCACGTGGCGCGGCATGCGGGTGTTGATCTCGCCGGCCAGCTCGATGAAGCGGGCCCACTCGCCGTGCTCGGCCGCCTTCCACGACAGGTAGAAGGGGTCGAGGGGGATGCAGTGCCCGCCCAGCCCCGGCCCCGGGTAGAACGGCATGAAGCCGAAGGGCTTGGTCTTGGCGGCCTCGATGACCTCCCAGACGTCGATGTCCATCTTCCCGAAGAGCACCTTCAGCTCGTTGACCAGGGCGATGTTCACGGAGCGGAAGATGTTCTCGAGGAGCTTGGCCGACTCGGCCACCCGCGAGGAGGAGACCGGCACCACCTTGTCGAGGGCCGAGGCGTAGAGCGCCACCGCGGCCTCCGTCGACTCCGGGTTCACGCCGCCCACCACCTTGGGGATGGACTTGGTGGAGAAGTCCTGGCGGCCCGGGTCCTCGCGCTCCGGCGAGAAGGCCAGCAGGAAGTCCCGCGGCGTCTGGAGGCCGCCCCGCGCCAGGATGGGCAGCACCTCCTGGTCGGTGGTGCCGGGGTAGGTGGTGGACTCCACCACCACCAGCTGGCCCGGGCGCAGCCGCGGGGCGATGGCCTCGGCGGTGCGGTGGATGAAGGAGTTGTCCGGCTCGCGGTGGGGGCCGAGGGGCGTGGGGACGCAGACGAAGATGGCGTCGCAGTCGCGCAGCCGGTCGAAGTCGGTGGTGGCGGCGAAGCGGCCCGAGGCCACCGCCTCCTTCACCCGCGCCTCGCCGATGTGCTTGATGTAGGAGGCGCCGCGGGTGAGGGCGTCCACCTTCCGCTGGTCGACGTCGAAGCCGGTGACCGGGAAGCCGGCCTCGGCGAACACCAGGGCCAGCGGCAGGCCGACGTAGCCCTGGCCGATGACGCCCACGCGGGCGGTGCGGGCCTTGATCTTCTCGAGCAGCGACATGGTGGTGTTCCCCTGGTCCGAGTTGGGGGCGGAGTGTAGCCGCGCGGCGCCGCGCCGCAAAGGCGGTGGTTGGCGCCCCCCCGGCTTCCTGCGTATAACGTGCGCCTCCCGGACCATGGCCAGCGTGCGCGCACCAGGCAGATCCCCGCAAGGCGGCTGGCGGCTGGCCGTCAAGGTGGCGCTCGACCGCAGCGCCGCCGCCGCCGGCCTGCTGGCCCTCTCCCCCGTCCTCCTCGGCGTGGCCGCGGCGGTGCGCTGGCGCATGGGCGCGCCGGTGCTCTTCCGGCAGCCGCGCCCCGGGCTGGGGGGGCGGACCTTCCAGGTCCTCAAGTTCCGCACCATGCTGGAGGCCGTCGGCCCGGACGGCCGGCCCCTCCCCGACGAGGCGCGGCTCACCGCGCTGGGCCGCCTGCTCCGGGCCACCAGCCTCGACGAGCTGCCGCAGCTCTGGAACGTGCTGCGGGGCGACCTGAGCCTGGTGGGCCCCCGCCCGCTGCTGGTGCGCTACCTGCCCCGCTACACGCCGGAGCAGGCGCGCCGCCACGAGGTGCTGCCCGGGGTGACCGGGTGGGCCCAGGTGAACGGGCGCAACGCCATCACCTGGGACGAGAAGCTCGCCCTCGACGTCTGGTACGTGGACCACTGGTCGCTGGCCCTCGACCTGCGCATCCTCGCCCTGACGGCGTGGCGGGTGGTGCGGCGGACCGGCATCTCCCGCGAGGGCCACGCCACCATGCCGGAGTTCATGGGGACCGAGCGGTCCCCGGCCAAGGAGCAGCCATGAGCAGGCAGCGCATCGTGGTGATCGGCGCGGGCGGCTTCGCCCGAGAGGTGAAGTGGCTCATCGAGGAGATCGGCCGGGCCTCGCCGGGCCCGGAGTTCGCCGGGTACGTGGTCTCCGACCTCTCCCGGCTGGGCGAGCACGACAGCCGGGGCGAGGTGCTGGGGGACTACGGCTGGCTGCGCGCCAACGCCGGGGCCTTCGACGCCCTGGCCATCGGCATCGGCACGCCGGCGGCCCGGCTCAAGGTCTCCCGGGAGCTGCTGCCGGAGTTCCCGGCGGCGCGCTGGCCGGCCCTGATCCACCCCACCGTCCGGCTCGATCGGGCCTCCGCCGAGATCGGGCCGGGCGTGCTGCTCTGCGCCGGCGTCATCGGCACCGTCAACGTGCGGCTGCGGGCCTTCTCGCTGGTGAACCTCTCCTGCACCATCGGCCACGAGGCCGACGTCGGCGAGGGCTGCGTCCTCAACCCCACCGTCAACATCTCCGGCGGCGTGGTGCTGGAGGAGGGGGTGCTGGTCGGCACGGGGGCGCAGGTGCTGCAGTACCTCCGGGTGGGGAAGGGCGCCACGGTGGGCGCCGGGTCGGTGGTCACCAAGCCGGTCGAGCCGGGCGTCACGGTGGTCGGCATGCCGGCCAAGCCACTGGTGAAGAAGGCGTGACCCGCATCTACCTCTCGCCCCCGCACATGGGCCCCGACGAGCGGGCCCTGCTGCTGGAGGCCTTCGACTCCAACTGGATCGCCCCCCTCGGCCCCCACGTGGACGCCTTCGAGCGGGAGGTGGCGGCGGTGGCCGGCGTCCCCCACGCGGCGGCCCTCTCCTCCGGCACCGGCGCGATCCACCTGGCCCTGCGCCTCCTCGGCGTGGGCCC
>WBZM01000940.1_pt1 | contig 33202 bp, 25 predicted proteins | sample 5204271 | NCBI WGS metagenome assembly WBZM01 (sample SAMN12344346, study PRJNA552823) | activated sludge metagenome | biome: Activated sludge suspended growth; feature: Nitrification reactor; material: Wastewater; isolation source: activated sludge from nitrification reactor of wastewater... | reverse complement strand
GGCGATGACCAGCGGCTAGAGCTTGTTGGTATGGAATCTCGCGCTCGGGGCAAATGTCACGCCAGCCAAGACCCACGGCGGCGAGGATGGCTGAGACTTCGCAGCCGGTGAAGCAATAGAGGAGGATGCGCTCGCCATCTTGGCGAATGCTGAGGGAAGGAGACTTGTCGTCATGGGCCGGACAGCGGGCTATCCAGCGGTCGGGGCCGGTGGCCCGGACGGATTCCAGGCGGGACAGAATGGGGTGAGTAGACATGCGTCGGTTCTCATGCAAGGGGTGAGAAACCGACCGAAGGCTGGGGAAGGGCGCGACATAGGGCGCAAATTCGCCTAGAATTGCCGTGCCGGTTCCCAACTGGTGCTTTCAGTCGGGATTTACGCGGGACGGGGATTAAGGGCCGCCAAGCCCTCCCCTAACCGCGACGGTTCTGATTCTAGCATAGGTGGCAACTTGTAAGGCTCGACCCTGGCGGGGGTCGGGCCTTCATCATTTTTAGGGGGTTCCCAATTTCCATTCATCATGGAAATAGGCCGGGGTGGGGGTGTCCAATCGCGTCTGAGGTTCCAAATGTCCAGACGTCTGGACCTTTGCAGGCCGGGTGCGCGGCGGCGTGGCGTGGTTCGCGTCGTCATGGCCTTCACCGTCTCCGCCGGGGCCGGCTGCTGGGTTGCTGTTCTACCCAACGCATGAAGCCGGGGCGGTGAATCAGGACTTTGGCGCCGATGCGGCGAATGTGTGGTTCGAGGCCATTCTCTGAGGCGTGCCTCACCAGGTGGCGGAGGCTGTCAGCGGTGAAGACCGGGACGGGGCTATCGTCGTTCAGGTGGGCGGCGAGGGCGTTGATGGTGGCCCACGGGGAGGAGGTTTCCATGTCGATTACCTGCGTTTTGGCGCGATTTTGCGCGGGATGTGCAGGCAAGCGTAAAGGTGAACTTGTTGACTTTCAAAGGGATTTAACAGAGGCGATTTTGCAGGTCCTTAAATCCCCTTATACCAGGTCAGGTTGAATAGGACGCTATCGTCTTCGGCTAGGTTAACGTTACGCAAATCTTCCTTGACCATGCGTCCGGTCACGGGGGGCGGGCAATCCAGATCAGGGCCAAGACCGGCCTCGGTCAGGATGCCGATGAGGCGGCGCTCGGTGCTGGTGTAGGGATCGCCACGATAGAAGGCGCGGGCCAAGAGCCGGTTTAAGGTTTTGCGGCGCGGGTGGCGGGGTAGGCGGTCTCTGGTGTGTAGGCTCGGGTCGAACGTGCGCGGGCTGGGGTGGGTTGCGGTGAAGTAGTTGGCCATGGCGTTGGCCTCCCTGGCGAGGTCGCCCAGGAGGGCCGCCAGGCGGTGCGAGGGGTTGGCCTCGGGGTGGTCGGGATCGTGGGCGTAGCCATCGAGCCAGGGGGCGGGCAGCTGGCGGATTTGGATTTGCAGGTCCTGGGCGGTGCGGGCTATGGCCTCCAAGGGGCTGGCCTCGTCCTTGGGTGTGGTTAACTGCAAGGTATGCTTGCCCCGGCAGTAGTAGCGCAACGTCTGATTCAAGTTGGCTTTAAGGACAAGGAAAAGCGGGCGGGGGGAGGTATAACGGGCGCTTGCCCATTTCCAGGCCTCTGCCATCTTTGGATGGTCAAGGAGGCGGCGGGCAATGGCTTTCTGGTCTTCTGCGATGCCGCTTGCTAGGTAGCATTCCAGTATGGGGCAGGGCCATGGCCAAGGGAGATAACAGTCATCGCCGAGGTGGTCCTGGTGCTGCTCGTCATCGGCGACCTGGTCTTGGTGTTGGACCTTGGCGTCATCGACGATGGAGTCCTCGTCGGTGTCATCGCCGAGGTGGTGCAGGTTCGAAGGACGTTCTTCAATTGGATGGACGCTCATCCATTTATCCTCGATGCCCTGTATCTCATGCGGCGTCATCGGGAAGCAAGATTTTGCTATCGGGGCCTTCGGGCGCGTTTTTTGGGTTTTTTTCGGCCTCAGCGGGGCTTTTCTCTCCATTTTGCGCTGAGCGCGACTCGCCAGCCGGGGCGGCTGGGGATAGCAGGCGGTCGGCCATGGCTCGGGTAAGGTCATGAACATGGCCCTCGACCAGGTGGGCATAGCGTTTTGAGGTGTTCGCGCTGCGGTGGCCGAGGACGGCGCCGATCTCCACCAGGGAGGCCCCGCCCTTGGCCAGGAATGAGGCGGCGCTGTGCCTGAGATCGTGCCAGACAAAATCCCGGATCCCGGCGCGGGCCAGGGCGGTGGTAAAGGGCCGGCGCAGGTTGACGGGTTTGCGGCGGGTGACGCGGCTCGGGAAGATTAGCTGCCCTTCCGGGTCGGGAGTGGGTGGCTTGAGGATGGCCTCGCGGGCGAGGAAGGCGTCATACCTGGCCCTCAACAGGGGGGCGACGGCGCCGGCGAGGGCCGCGCTCCGGGTGCCGCCCTTGGTCAGGGTGTCGATGCCCTGGCGCAAGTTGATGAGGTCGCGCTCCCAGTCAACGTCACGCCAGCGCAAACCCAGGATTTCAGCCTGGCGGCCTCCGGTGGTCACGGCAAGGAGGACCGCCAAGAGCAGGTCGGGGCTTTCGCTCTGGTGGCAGGCGCCGATGAGCTTGTCGAGCTCATCCTCGGTGAGGAAGCGGCGGCGCTCGTTGCCGCGCTCGCTGGGTTTCTGGACGCCACGCATGGGCGAGGCGGGGAGCCAGTGCCAGAGCTTCACCCCAGCGGTGAGGGCGGATGCCAGGGAGGCCAGGTAGCGGTTCACGGTGGCGGGGCTTTTGCCTTGCGCCAGGAGGTTATCGCGGCGCTCCGCGATCATGGCGGGGTGCAGCTCCGCGAGGCGCACGGTTCCCAGTTCTGCCTCCCAATACTTCAGGTGGATGGCGTAGGGCCTGCGGGTGGTGTCCTGAAGTTTCGGGAGGACTTGCTTCCGGTAGCTGGCGAGTAGGTCGCTGACGGTGTGGCGGTGGGCCTCGCCCACCAGGCCGGTGGCGTCCTCCTCCATCTCGATTTCCTGGGACCTGGCCCAGCGTTGGGCGTCGGTTCGGGTGTGGAAGGTCGCGGCGCGGTGCTTGTGGCCTTCGCGGCGGATCATCACCTGCCAACGTATCGTGCCATCGGGATAGGTGCGTTTCCTGATCGTTGCCACGGTTGCCCCCGGTTTACTGGCCCTGGCCGGCCATGCCTGTCTATCTCTTTTGGGATAGGGCAGGCGTTAAAATTGGCTAGCTTGGCGTCGTTTTGCCTTGCTGCGCATGGTAGCGCAAAAAACGGCACTGTGACGACATTGTGACGGGATCGGGAAAATCGGCCTACAGGCCTTTGAAATGAAGGGGGTCGTTAGGACTGAAAATCCTCGTGTCGGCAGTTCAATTCTGTCCCTGGGCACCATTTTTTAACCGCTTAGCTTGTGCTAATAGCCTTTCAAGAGGCTTTCAAATCCCGTTTTTCGTGCCCCAGTGTGCCGAAATTGTGGTGAAGATGCGATCCCTCGTAGTGTGACGGCTAAGAAACTGATGAGAACCCGCTGCGGCGGGTTTTTTGTTTTCGGCAAGGCTATACTGCCTGGCTGGCACCCATCTGGCTAGCTGGCTATACTTGCGTGCTTGGCGAACACATTCGCCAGATGGTTTCGCCCCCTGACATTGATGAATTGCCCTTGGCCGCCGAGCCGGACTATCGACCGGGTGGGTTGCCGGGGTGCCACCCTTGAGAGACCTGACGAAGATGCAAGTATCAGTGGAGAATGGAGCCGGGCTCGAACGGCGCCTGACGGTTGCCTTGGAGCCGGAACGGATCGAGAGCGCGGTGGAGAACCGGCTGCGCGATTTCTCCCGTTCTGCACGCCTGCCGGGATTCCGCCCGGGCAAGGTCCCGGTGAGGATGCTGCGTCAGCGTTATGGGGACCAGATGCGCACCGAGGTTATTGGTGAGCTAATGCAGTCCACCTTCGGGGAGGCCCTGGTCCAGACAGGACTTTCGCCCGTGGCTCAACCGACCTTCAACGTGGACATGGACCCACAGGTAGGTCGCTTCGCCTACACCGCCACCTTCGAAGTGCTGCCGGAGTTTCATCTGGGTTCCCTGGCCGGCAAGCAGGTCAAGCGTCCCCTGGTGGAACTTCTCGACGCGGATCTGGAGGCCCTGATCGAGCGTCTGCGGGAGCAGCGCAAGACCTTCAACGAGGTCGAGCGCCCCGCGATGGATGGCGATCGGCTCAAGATCAGCTTCACCGGTACCCTGCCCGGGGAACAGGAGCCCTTTCCGGGAGGCACCGGCACCAATTTTCAGTTGATTCTGGGCAGCGGCCAGATGATTCCTGGCTTCGAGGCCGGTCTGGTCTGGGCCTCCGCCGGGGAGGAACGGGTCCTGGAACTTAGCTTCCCCGAGGAGTACCACGCCGAACACCTCAAAGGTAAGGCCGTCTCCTTCGCCGTGACTGTTCATGCCGTGGCCGAACCCAAGCTGCCCGAGGTGGACGCCGATTTCGCCAAGGCCTTTGGGGTTGAGGATGGTGACCTGGAACGCTTCCGCCAGGATGTCCGGGCCAATATGAACCGCGAACTCAAGCAGCGGGTCGATGCCCGGGTGAAATCCCAGGTCATGGACCTGTTGCTGGAGGCCAATCCGATTGAAATACCCAAATCACTGATCCATCAGGAGATTCTGACGCTTAAGGAGCAGATGCGTCAGAATCTGCGGGGTAACACCAAGATCGAGTTACCGGACCAGCTCTTCGAGGGCAACGCCCGCCGGCGCGTCGCCTTGGGTCTGGTCCTGGCGGAGGTGGTCAAGTCCAATCAGCTCAAGGCGGATCCCGATCGGGTTCGCGAGGCCGTGGAGGACATGGCGTCGACTTACGAAAATCCCCAGGAAGTGGTCGACTACTACTACAGCAACAAGGACCACCTGGCCTCGGTCGAGGCCTTGGCCCTGGAAGGACAGGTGGTGGACTGGGTCCTGACCCAGGTCGAGGTCCAAGACCAGCCCCAGACCTTCCAGGAACTGATGGGTCCCGCAGCCTGATTGTTTGCCATTAACGTTCCTTGATCAAGCTTATGACGCATCACCCGATCACCGCCGCCCACTCGGCCTGGAATCCCCAGGGTCTGGGGCTGATCCCCATGGTTGTCGAGCAGACCGCCCGGGGCGAGCGCGCCTACGATATCTATTCCCGGCTGCTCAAGGAGCGTGTCATCTTCCTCGTGGGCCCCGTCGAGGACCAGATGGCCAACCTGGTTGTGGCCCAACTCCTCTTTCTGGAGTCCGAGAACCCGGACAAGGATATCCACCTCTACATCAATTCCCCGGGTGGCGCCGTAACGGCCGGTCTGGCCATCTACGACACCATGCGCTTTATCCGCCCGGACGTGAGCACCATGTGTATTGGCCAGGCGGCCAGCATGGGGGCCTTGCTCCTGGCGGGTGGGGCGGCGGGTAAACGTTATGCCTTACCGCATTCCCGCATGATGATCCACCAGCCCTTGGGCGGGTTTCAGGGCCAGGCGACGGATATCGATATCCATGCCCGGGAGATCCTGCACATTCGCGATCAGCTCAACCAGATCCTGGCGCATCACACCGGCCAGCCGGTGGAAAAGGTGGCGGAGGATACGGAGCGTGACCGCTTCATGGGGCCGGAGGACTCCGTGGCCTATGGCCTGATCGATAAGGTCCTTGAGCAGCGCGTGGTGCCCAAGGCAGTCAAATCCTGATCCACGGTCAGGGTGGAATCTTGGGTGAGGCTTGCATTTTCAGGTCCGTGGCGCGCTCCCTCATGGTAGTTGGCGGGGAAATCACGGCAAGGTCTTTCATTCTCAGGACGGTGACGCACCCCTCATGACCTTCAGGGTTAGCGTGAAAGTCACGGTAAAGCCTTTCATCTTCGGGGGTGTGGCGCACCCCCTCATGACAGTTAGGCGGGTGTCGAGCCCAAGGGATATGGCGGTTGCCCCACGCCCATTTGCCCCTATTTTCAGGCTTCACGCGACCGGCATGTTGACCGCGACCGGCATTCGGCGGAGATTCAGTTCTGATGACGCAACGTAAGAGTGACGACAGCAAACTTCTTTATTGCTCCTTCTGCGGCAAGAGCCAGCAGGAAGTGCGCAAGCTGATTGCTGGCCCTTCGGTCTTCATCTGCGACGAATGCGTCGAGCTCTGTAACGACATCATCCGCGAGGAGGTGGAGGAGACCGCCACCGAGCCCACCAGCAAGCTGCCCAAGCCGCGGGAAATCAACCTCAGCCTGGATCAGTACGTCATCGGTCAGGAGCAGGCGAAAAAAGTCCTTTCCGTCGCCGTCTACAACCATTATAAGCGCATGGAACTGGCCAGCGCCCGGGAAGAGGTGGAGATCTCCAAGAGCAATATCCTGCTCATCGGACCCACTGGCTCGGGCAAGACCCTGTTGGCCGAGACCCTGGCGCGGTTGCTCAACGTTCCCTTCACCATCGCCGACGCCACCACCCTGACCGAGGCGGGGTATGTCGGTGAGGACGTGGAGAACATCATCCAGAAACTGCTGCTCAAGTGCGACTATGACGTCGAAAAGGCGCAGACCGGCATCGTCTATATCGACGAGATCGACAAGATCTCCCGCAAATCCGACAACCCCTCCATTACCCGCGATGTCTCCGGCGAAGGGGTGCAGCAGGCCTTGCTCAAGCTGATCGAGGGTACCGTGGCCTCGGTCCCGCCCCAGGGCGGCCGCAAGCATCCCCAGCAGGAATACTTGCAGGTTGATACCTCTAATATCCTCTTCATCGTCGGCGGGGCCTTTGCCGGGCTGGAAAAGGTGATTCAGAACCGTTCCCGCAAGAGCGGCATCGGCTTCAGCGCCGATGTCCAGAGCAAGGACGACACCAAGCGCTTGGGCGAGGTATTCCGTGAGGTGGAGCCCGAGGACCTGATCCGTTATGGGCTCATTCCCGAGTTCGTGGGCCGCCTGCCGGTGGTGGCGACCCTGGAGGAACTGGATGAGAATGCCCTGATGCGCATCCTCACCGAGCCCAAGAACGCCCTGGTCAAGCAGTATGGCCGCCTCTTTCAGATGGAGGGCTGTGAGCTGGATATCCGCCCGGATGCCTTGCGCGCGGTGGCCCGCAAGGCGATGGAACGGAAAACCGGGGCCCGTGGCCTGCGTACCGTCCTGGAGCAGACCCTGCTTGACATCATGTATGACCTTCCGTCGATGGATAACGTCAGCAAGGTGGTGGTGGATGAGTCGGTCATCCGCGGCGAGAATCACCCCTTCGTGATTTACGATGGGGTGGACAGACCCATGGCGGCCTCCGAGTGATGTCCGCCTCAAGGCGTGCGGTTACGCGCTGACGCACCTATCCTGGCTTGACGGCGTCCCGGTATGGCCAGGCCGGATGGGGTGGAAAAGCCTCTCCGCCAGGCGTCTTGCTTGAAGCCTTGGCCTCCAACCCTGATATCCGCTCCATTAGGATCAAGTCAGGTGCGCTGCCTTCCTCCGCGACACTGTCTTGAGACAATGCCTCGCCCCTCACGCTTTACCCCGGGGCCTTCCCCCCTTCAATAGCAGAGAGCCTCACCTCGCCCATGGCCTTGAAAGACACCGCGAAGAATGCGCTTACGGATCATGCTCCGGAAGTGCCGGTCTTGCCCCTGAGGGACGTTGTCGTCTATCCGCACATGGTTATTCCACTCTTCGTGGGCCGGGACAAATCGATCCGCGCCCTGGACAGTGCCATGACCAGCGATAAGCAGATCCTGCTTATCGCCCAGAAGAGCGCCGAGACCGACGAACCGGGGGCCGAGGATCTGCATGAGGTCGGCACCCTGGCCAATGTGCTGCAACTGTTGAAGCTGCCCGACGGCACCGTCAAGGTACTGGTGGAGGGGATGCGTCGGGCGCGCATCGATCGTTACACCGAGACCGGTGACCTCTTCGTCGCGGCCGTGTCCCCCCTCAGCGAGACTCTGGCCCTGGACGAGCGGGAGATGGATGTCCTGATGCGTTCGGCCCTCGGGCTCTTCGATCAGTATGTCAAGCTCAATAAAAAGGTACCGCCGGAGGTGCTGACCTCGTTGGCGGGTATCGATGACGCCGCGCGGCTGGCGGATACCATGGCCGCGCACATGGCCCTGCGCCTGGAAGAAAAGCAGCGGGTATTGGAGATCACCGACGTCCAGGAGCGCCTGGAGCACCTGATGGGGCTGATGGAGGGCGAGAATGACATCCTTCAGACGGAAAAGCGCATCCGTGGCCGCGTCAAGAAGCAGATGGAGAAGAATCAGCGCGAGTATTACCTCAATGAGCAGATGAAGGCGATCCAGAAGGAACTGGGGGACCTGGAGGAGGCCCCGCCGAGCGAGACCGAGGAGCTGGCCAAGCGCATCGAGGATGCCGGCATGCCCAAGGAGGTCAAGGACAAGGCCCTAGGCGAGTTGCGCAAGTTCAAGCTCATGTCGCCGATGTCCTCCGAGGCGACGGTGGTGCGCAACTATATCGATACCCTGTGCAGCGTCCCCTGGAAGAAGCGCACCCGGATCCGCAATGACCTCGCCGCCGCCGAAGAGGTGCTGGAAAAGGATCACTATGGCCTGGAAAAGGTCAAGGAACGCATCCTCGAATACCTGGCCGTCCAGCAGCGGGTGCGTAAGCTCAAGGGTCCCATCCTCTGTCTGGTGGGGCCCCCGGGCGTCGGCAAGACCTCCCTTGGCCAGTCCATCGCCCGCGCCACCAATCGCAAGTTCGTGCGCATGTCCCTCGGCGGGGTGCGGGATGAGGCCGAGATCCGTGGTCACCGCCGCACCTACATCGGCGCCCTGCCGGGCAAGATCATCCATAACCTGTCCAAGGTCGGTTCGCGCAACGCCTTCTTCCTGCTCGACGAAATCGACAAGATGAGCATGGACTTCCGCGGCGATCCCGCCTCGGCCCTGCTGGAGGTCCTGGACCCGGAGCAGAATCACACCTTCGTCGACCACTACCTGGAGGTGGACTTCGACCTCTCCGAGGTGATGTTCGTCGCCACCGCCAACACCCTCAATATCCCGCCAGCCCTGCTGGATCGCATGGAGGTCATCCGTCTGTCCGGCTACACCGAGGACGAGAAGGTCAATATCGCCGAGCGCTATCTCATCCCCAAGCAGATGAAGAACAATGGCCTGGAGGCGGACGAACTGGTGATTCGCGACACCGCCCTGCGCGACATCATCCGCTTCTATACCCGCGAGGCGGGGGTGCGCAATCTGGAGCGCGAGATCTCCAAGATCTGCCGGAAGGTGGTCAAGGAGGTCCTGCTCAAGCCCAAGGCCGGCAAGGTGACCATCAACCCCAAGATGCTGGAGAAATTTCTCGGGGTGCCCCGATTCCGCTATGGTCGTGCCGAGGAGAAGGATCAGGTGGGCCAGGTCACCGGGCTGGCCTGGACCGAGGTGGGCGGCGAACTGCTGCGCATCGAGGCGGCCCTGGTGCCGGGCAAGGGTAAATTCACCTACACGGGACAACTGGGGGACGTGATGCAGGAGTCCATCCAGGCGGCCATGACGGTGGTGCGCAGTCGCGCAGAGTCCCTGGGGATCGACCCCGAGTTCCACCAGAAGACCGACGTCCATGTCCATGTCCCCGAGGGCGCCACGCCCAAGGATGGCCCCAGCGCTGGCATCGCCATGTGCACGGCCTTGGTCTCGGCCCTTACTCAGGTCTCGGTGCGATCTTCGGTGGCCATGACCGGCGAGATTACACTACGCGGTGAGGTCCTGCCCATCGGCGGACTCAAGGAGAAATTACTGGCCGCCCATCGGGGTGGTATCGAGACGGTGATCATCCCCCGCGAAAACGAGCGTGACCTGATCGAAATCCCCAAGAACATCAAGCAGCATCTCGACATCCGTCCGGTGCGCTGGATCGACGAGGTACTGGATATCGCCCTCACCCAACACCCCGAGCCTCGGCAGGTCTTGCCGGAGGCCGAGGTAACCGTGACGGAGGCGGGCGAGGCCCCGGTGGAACGACCCGGGGCCGTCATGCGCCATTGACGCCGCAAGTATCATCCAAAGGGTTACCGGCACTGAAAGTGATTGCCCGAAAGGGCGGAATCCTTTAATGTCGCCACCCCACAGGGGTGAAACAACAAGCAGGGATTGGCCAGAAATTTCTTCATCCCGTCCAGGTTATTTTCTGGTCATAGCAACTTCCATCAGGGGGCGATTCCCAGTAGCGGATTCGCCCCCGCACCCATTCAGAGGGGGAGAATCATGAACAAATCGGATCTGATCGAAGCCATGGCGGATGCCGGTGACATCTCCAAGGCCGCCGCTGGTCGGGCGCTGGATGGTCTTATCGATGCCATCGCCGTCAGCCTGAAGCAGGGGGAAAACGTGGCCATCCTGGGTTTTGGTACCTTCTCGGTGAAGGAGCGGGCCGCGCGGATGGGGCGTAATCCCCAGACCGGTCAGACTATCAGTATTGCCGCCACCAAAACGCCTGCATTCAAGGCTGGCAAAGGCCTTAAGGACGCGGTACAATAATTTTTGTCAGTCGGGAGCGCCCCGATCGCGGGGTGCTTAGCTCAGTTGGGAGAGCATCGCCCTTACAAGGCGAGGGTCGCAGGTTCGAACCCTGCAGCACCCACCACAGTTTCCAGGAGTGGTAGTTCAGTTGGTCAGAATACCGGCCTGTCACGCCGGGGGTCGCGGGTTCGAGCCCCGTCCACTCCGCCAATAACCGTAAACGGGGTATCCTTCAGGGGATACCCCGTTTTCGTTTGCACTCCAGCTAATGACCGGGCCGACGTGTCAGTTTGGGAGCCGTTACCGGCTGTCCCTGGCGCTGGCAGCCCCTCCCCGGAGCAGATTGCCAGCCCGAAGCCCCGGCTGTCCACGGGCCAGATGCCTGACACCGCCAAGCGCTGGCCCCATAAGTTTTTACCGTCCCATCTGAATCATCGCTTAGCTCGACCTTAGCCATCATGTTGCAAGAGATCAGAGAACGCGCCCAGGGTTGGATCGCTTGGGCGATCGTCATCCTCATCACCATTCCTTTCGCCCTCTGGGGTATTCAATCCTATCTGGGAGTCGGCACGGAACCCATCGTCGCTACGGTGAATGGGACGGAGATCAAGACCCGCGACCTGGATATGCGCGTCGAGGAGACCCGGATGCGGATGCGGGAGCGTCTGGGGGCCGCCTATCGTCCGGAATTGTTCGAGGGGGCGGCCCTGCGCGATCAGGTCCTGGAGGGCATGATTCAGGAGCAACTCCTGTTACAGGCTTCCCTGGACATGGGCCTGCGCGCCTCGAGTCTGGAACTCCAGGGGGCCATCCTGGCCAACCCGGCCTTCCAGCGTGATGGTCGCTTCGACAAGGAGACCTACGACCGCATGATGCAGCTGCAGGGTATGAGTGCCTTGCAATATGAGGAGAGCCTGCGTCAGCGTATCGTCGGGACTCAGATTCAGCGCGCCCTGGCGGTCAGCGAGCTGGTCACCGAGCAGGAATTGACCGAGGCCGTCCACCTCGACCGCCAGCAGCGTCGGCTGTCCTACCTCCGCCTGCCCAAGGGCGAGTTTCGCGACGATTCACCCCTGCCCGAGGAGGAGATTCAGGCCTGGTATGAGTCTCACGCCGATCTGTATCGCACCCCCGAGCGGGTCAAGCTGACCTATCTGGTCCTCGATACGGCGCAACTGTCTGCTGGTCAACCGGTGGATGAGGAGGCCCTGCGCGATCGCTATGCCGAGCAACTGGAGACTTTCCGGACCCCGGAACAGCGCCGGGCACGGCACATTCTCGTCACCCTCGATCAAGGCGCGGATCAGGCTGCCGAGGCGGAGGCCAAGGCCCGTATCGAGGCCATTCGGGCCCGGCTGACGGCGGGGGAGGCGTTTGCCACCGTCGCTCAGGAGGTCTCTCAGGATCCAGGCTCGGCCTCTCAGGGCGGTGATCTGGGTCTGTTAGGTCAGGGGGTCATGGACCCGGCCTTCGAGGGGGCCACCTTTGCCCTGGAACTGGGCCAATTGAGCGAGCCGGTGCGTACCCCCTTCGGCTATCATCTGATCGAGGTGACCGAGATACAGCCCGAGACCCTGAAACCCTTCGAAGAGGTTCGGGACCAGCTCGCCACCGAGGTCAGCCAGGGCAGCACCGAATCGGCCTTTTACGACATGGCCGAACGGCTGGCCAATCTGGTCTACGAGCATCCGGATAGTCTCGAACCCGCCGCCACGGCCCTGGGTTTGCCACTGCAGACCAGCGATTGGCTCGGTCGTGATGGGGGTGCCGACCTGCTCGCCAGTCCCAAGGTGGTGGGGGCGGCCTTCAGTGATGAGGTCCTGCGGGAGGGCACCAACAGCGATCTTATCGAGCCGGAGCCCGAGGTCCTGCGGGCGATCGTCCTGCGGGTGACCGAACATGAAGAAGCCGCGCCCAAGCCCCTGGCCGAGGTGAGAGAGGAGATCATCACCACCTTGCGTGAGCGTAAGGCCGCCGAGGCGGCCCAGGCGGCGGCCAAGGCGATGGTCGAGCGGCTCCAGGCGGGTGAGACCTTGGCCAGTCTGGCCGGCAGCCAGCCGGTGACGGAGGCGGGGCTGGTCGCGCGCGATTCAGCCGCGGTGCCCGCCGAGGTCCTGGACCTCGCCTTTACGCTGCCCCCCGTCGCCGCTGGGGCCCCCCGTTACGGCTTCAGACCGGCCGCCGATGGCGATGCCCTGGTCGTGGCGGTCACCGAGGTGGTGGACGGCGATCTCGGGGGCCTGGACGAGGCCGCCCTCCAGGGCACTCGCCGGGAATTTGCCCAGGTCCTGGGGTCGAGTTATTTCGATACCTTGCTGAAGGACATGGCGTTCCGGGCCAAGATCGAACGTGAGCCAATGGGCGAGGAACAGTCACGGTAGCGGAAACGCGGGCCCCGCCTGGTGGGCTCAAGTCCCCGCCAGTCGGTCATAGTAACGGGCGCGGTAGAGGAGACGGGGCGGTTCATCATCATTGAAGCCGGAGCGGGTGTGCAGAACGTTGTTGCAGATCAGGCCCCAACCGGCTTCCAGCCGCGCCTGAAAGCGCTGGCTCAGGTCCCCGTCGAGCAAGGCCTTGAGGTTGGAGACGGCCTCGCGGGTCAAGGGGTCGTCGCGCCAGACGATGTTGCGCTTGCGATCCGTGTAACGCATGTGTAGTCGTCCGTCCGGGCGGATGGCGAACACGGGTCCCGGTTGCGCCGGCCGCGTCTCCTCCCCGTCCACCCGATTGGCGGGGATGGTCATGGCCTCGGGGTGCATGAGGGCGCGGATGTAATCGGGGTTAAGGTCGCGCAGCAGGAGATAGGCCAGCTCGTGATCGAGGAGGTCGTTATCTCCCCCCGTGGCGGCGGGGTGAACGCAATGCAGCACCATGCCATGGATCTGCCGGTCCGGAGGGTTGTAATAACCGTCGGTGTGCCAGGCGATGGGGCGGTTGGTGTAGGGGATATAGCCGGCGTGGACCTCGTCGGTTTGGATCTTGATGGAGGTGATCGCGTCCTCGTCGGCGCCGCTGTTGTGGTCCAGATGCTGGAGGCCGAACTGCGCGCCCAGCTGACGGACGATGTCCTTATCCGGGTTGTCGCCCAGCTTGCTGACATAAATGGCCATGTTGGCGCGCTGGCAGCGATCGAGGATGGCCTGATGCTCGGCGGCGCTGAGGCTTCGGGGTTCCTCGACCTCGACGATCAGATCCTCCACCCGGGTTGGGTGGGAGGCCAGTTTGCTCTCCCGCCAGCGGGCGTAGGCGGTTGGCTGGTCGAGGGCGAAGGGCGAGGAGTCCTGGGTGGGCGAGGTGGTCATGGGTTGTGCTCCCGTTACGGCTGCGGAGGTGGGTGGGGCCGTCATCGGCCCCCCGGGGCAGGGGCTATAATAAGGGGCGAAAATGGCAAAATGCGAGAGGCCCATCATGTCCCTGACTAAATATGCGCATATGCTGGTGGCGGTGGATTTTTCCGCGGAGGCCGAGACCCTCGTCGCGCGTGCCGCACAGTTGCGGGACCAGTGCGCGGCGCGCCTGAGCCTGCTGCATGTGGTGGAATATCTGCCAATGGCCTATTCCGGCGATCTGGTGCTGCCGGAGGGCTTTGATCTGGAACAGGAACTCCTGGATGTGGCCGCCCGCCAGATGTCGGCCCTGGGCGAGCGCCTGGGGGTGGAGCCAGGGGATCGCCGGGTCGAGATCGGCAATACCGGCCACACGATCCTGCGGGTCGCGGAGGACCTGGGGGTCGACCTCATCCTGGTTGGCAGTCATGGCCGGCATGGCCTGGCGGCCCTCCTCGGGTCGACGGCGCGCAGCGTTCTCAACGGCGCCCGTTGCGATGTCCTGGCGGTGCGAGTCCCGGAGGTTTGAGCCCGTCATGACCGATCCCAACAATCCCCGACACGCCCGCACGGGCAAGCACATCGACCTCAATAAGCTGGATCGGGTGGTGGCCCAGGCGCGCCAGGTCCGCGATGAGCGCGCCGCTGGTTACCGTGACCAGGCCCTCAAGCTCTATCCCTGGGTCTGCGGCCGCTGTGGCCGGGCATTCGACCAGCAGAATCTGCGCGAGTTGACGGTCCACCATAAGGACATGGACCATGACAATAACCCGCCGGATGGCACCAACTGGGAACTGCTCTGCCTCTATTGCCACGATAACGAACATCAGAAGTACGAAGAGCACCTGGCCGCCATCGCCGCCGGTCGGACCGGACCCGGGGCCACCGGGGCGGCAGGTTCAAGTAAGGTCTCGACCCATAAGCCCTTTGGGGATCTGGCCGCCTTGCTCAAGCGGACCGATTGATTGCTCGAGCACGGGGCCGAGCCTCCTGCAAAACTCCGCTGGACAGTAGTGGAACCTTACGGTCCCGGGGTCCGGGTCCAACCTGAATCCATTCTCCCGACGGGACCGGCCCTAACCGCATCGAGCGCTCCGGGCACCCCTTTTTTTTTGTCGTCATCATCCGAACCCATGCCACTCCTCAGCCTGCGCAATGTCTCCCTCGCCTATGGCCAGCCTCCCCTCCTGGAGGGGGTGAGCTTCGAACTGGACAAGGGGGAGCGTGCTTGTCTCATCGGTCGGAACGGGACGGGCAAGTCCACCTTGCTGCGCATCCTGGCCGGGGAGGCCCATCCGGACAGCGGCGAGGTCTGGCTTCGGGACGGCATGACCGTCGCCCGCTTGACCCAGGAAGTGCCGGAGGGCCTGGCGGGTCGCGTCTTCGACCTGGTGGCGGGGGGCTTGGGTGAACTGGGTGATCTGGTGCGGGAATATCACGACCTGAGCCACCGGCTGGAGGGGGGCGGGGCCGGGGAGATGGGAGGGGAAACCGCATCGGCCGGCACCGCCGATCTCCTGGAGCGCCTGGCCCGGGTCCAGCACCAGTTGGAGGCCGCGGGTGGCTGGGAGATCGAGCAGCGCACGGAACGGACCCTCTCCCGTCTGGAACTGGACGCGGAGGCTGACTTTGCCAGCCTCTCCGGGGGCCAGCAGCGACGGGTACTCCTCGCCCGCGCCCTGGTGCGCGAACCGGACTTGCTGCTTTTGGACGAGCCCACCAACCACCTGGATATCCAGGCCATCGATTGGCTCGAAGGTTTCCTGCCCGAATTCCCCGGGGCTTTGCTCTTCGTCACCCATGACCGCCTCTTTTTGCGCAAGCTCGCCACCCGCATCCTGGAACTGGATAGGGGTCGGCTTACCGACTGGCCAGGGGACTATGACAATTATCTTCGCCGCCGCGAGGAGCGACTCCATGCCGAGGCGGTGGCCAATGCCCGGTTCGATCGTAAGCTCTCCGAGGAAGAGGTGTGGATCCGCCAGGGCATCAAGGCAAGGCGCACTCGGAATGAGGGACGGGTGCGGGCACTGAAGACCTTGCGCGAGGAACGGCGCCAACGCCGGGAACTCCAGGGCACGGCTCGCTTGCGGCTGGGGGAGGCGGAGCGATCGGGCAAGTTGGTGGTCGAGGCCGAGGACGTCAGCTATGGCTGGGGCGGAGCGCCGGTGGTGCGGGATCTCAACACCCTCATCCTGCGCGGCGACAAGGTGGGCATCATGGGCCCCAACGGGGTCGGTAAAAGTACCCTGCTCAAGCTGCTGTTGGGGGAACTCGCGCCCGAGACAGGCCGTATCCGCCGCGGCACCAACCTGCAGGTGGCCTATTTTGACCAGCAGCGGGGGCAACTCGAGGAGGACAAGACCGTCCTGGACAATGTCGCGGGCGGCAGCGAAAAGGTCACCATCGCCGGCCAGAGCCGTCATGTGCTGTCCTATCTCAAGGACTTCCTCTTCACCCCCGACCGTGCCCGCCAGCCGGTGCGGGCCCTCTCCGGCGGGGAGCGCAACCGCTTGCTGCTGGCGCGGCTCTTCACCCAACCGGCCAACCTGCTGGTCATGGACGAGCCCACCAACGACCTGGATACCGAGACCCTGGAGCTGTTGGAGGAACTGCTGCTCAATTTCGAGGGCACCCTGCTCTTGGTCAGCCATGATCGCGCCCTGCTCGATGCCGTGGTCACCAGCACCCTGGTCTTCGAGGGCGACGGCCGGCTATCCGAGTACGTGGGTGGCTACGAGGACTGGCTTCGCCAGCGGTCCCGGGCCCAGGCCGAATCAGCTCGGCTCGCCAAACCGGCAAAGTCCGCCCAGTCCCAGTCCTCACAATCCGCCCAGTCCTCCCCGTCGGGTGTGAATGGCAGAGACAAAACGGCGCCGCCCGCAGCTGCCAAGGGGGGCGATCAGGATGCCCTCCGGCGTGACAAGCTGAGTTTCAAGGAACAGCGGGAGCTGGAGGCCCTGCCGGCGCGGATCGAATCCCTTGAGACCGAGCTCGAATCCTTGCAAGCGCGGATGGGGGAGGGGGCCTTCTACCAGCAGTCAGGTACTGTCATCGCCCAGGCCCGCGAACGCCTGGCCGACCTGGAGGCGGAACTGGTCCAGGCCTATGCGCGCTGGGAGTTGCTTGAGGCCCGTAAAGGGTAGTGCCTCATTCCGCCTTATCCTGCCGGGACAAACAATCAATCCAAGTTCGCGACCGGCAATGAATGCATCAAGCTTAAGTGCCTAAACCCGCAACTAAAGAGGGAATGAGGTACTAAGCGGCGCGAGCACGCCTCGACGCGCTATTTCGGACGATACTTTCGGCTAAGATTTTCCGCTACTTGCGCGCCGTCATACATAAAGCGCAAGACGCCGGGATTATCCCGCAAACCCCAAAGAGTGATCCTCACCCACTGATCCGAGGTCAGGGGTTCCGGATGGCCTTCGCCGGTTTCGATAAATTCTGGTTCCAGTTCGACAAAATAGGGATAACCATTGCCCAGTGCCCAGACAATCGCGTTCAGAGTACAAATGTCTCGATCCTTTTCCGGGTCGCCATATAGCTTCCGGCATTTGACTTCGAAGATGTCGTCCGCCAGACGCGTGCGCTCATAAGTGCCGGCCAGCCCCGCCTGGGGGGCGGCGGGCTCCTCCCGCGGGGCCTGGCTCTGACAGGCTGCCACCAGTAGCCAGACCAGGACAATCGTGGTCTTTTTCATGACGGAGCACGATAAAAGTCATCTGCATGACGATCATGAGGGGAATTGACAACTTCCAGATGAACCGCGTGCGGCAACCAATTAGTGTGACTTCAAACACCTCCCTGATGCGGAGGTAGCCGCTTTGGCATGAGATGGAGGTATCCCCAAGGATAAATGCCCCTGACCTCCTCGCCCATGAAATCTGCTTCGGGATCGTTTGGGATGTGCTGGTGACGCGAAAAAAAAAGGGGCTGGCTTTTTAGCCTAAACCCCTTGATTGGATGGTGCGCCCTGTGCGACTCGAACGCACGACCACCTGATTAAAAGTCAGATGCTCTACCGACTGAGCTAAGGGCGCGAAAAGGTACGGCGGGGATAACGAGGCTGCTTTGCACGGCCACCTGATTAAAAGTCAGATGCCCTGCCGTCGGAAGCCACGGGCGCCAAAGACGCGAGATTATAGGCCAGCCCGGGCGGCAATTAAACCCTGATTAAGGTCTTGGCAGGGTGACGCCTCGCTGGCCCTGGTATTTGCCGCCGCGGTCACGGTAGGAGGTCTCGCAGCCTTCATCGGAGGCGAAGAACAGGATCTGGGCCACGCCCTCGTTGGCGTAGATCTTGGCCGGCAGGGGGGTGGTGTTGGAGAACTCCAGGGTGACGTGGCCCTCCCATTCCGGTTCCAGGGGGGTGACATTGACGATGATGCCACAGCGGGCGTAAGTGCTCTTGCCCAGGCAGACGACAAGGACGTCGCGAGGGATGCGCAGGTATTCGACGGTGCGGGCCAGGGCGAAGGAGTTGGGGGGGATGATGCAGACGTCGGACTTGAGATCGACGAAGCTGTTGGCGTCGAAGTTCTTGGGGTCGACGATGGCGGAGTTGATGTTGGTGAAGATCTTGAATTCGTCGGCGCAGCGGATGTCGTAGCCGTAGCTGGAGGTGCCGTAAGAGATCAGGCGGTCGCCGGCGCTGGATTCCCGTACCTGGCCGGGCTCGAAGGGCTCGATCATGCCCATTTCCGCCACCATGCGGCGGATCCAGCGGTCAGACTTGATGGCCATGTGCTAACTCCAGACAGGCAACAACGAGAGTGGGAACGGCAAAGGCAGGTGGTAGGGTTATGGCCTAGGCAACGACTAGGGTTAAGGCTGCGGTGGTGGCTAAAGCTATTGTTACGCCAACGCTACCGGCGGCAAACGCCGCCCGAACCAGGCCAGGGCTCATTTTCCCGGCCGCACCAGCCCGATCAGGCCGGCCTCTTCCAGGGCCTCGGTCATGAGGCGGCGGACGCAGCCGGCATCCTCGCACTGGCGGGCGCTCTCCAGCAATTCGCGGGCCTTGGCGCGGCTGAAGTTGCGCACCACCCACTTAACGCGGACCAGACTGCCGGCGCTCATGCTCAGGGCGTGGACGCCCATGCCGATCAGAAGCGGGACAGCCAGGGGATTGCCGGCCATCTCGCCGCAGATGCTCACCTCACGGCGATGGACGCGGGCGCCGGCCACCACCAATTCCAGTGCCCGCAGCACGGCGGGGTGGAGCTCATCGTAGAGCTTGGCGACATGGGAATTGTTGCGGTCGACCGCCAGCAGGTACTGGGTGAGGTCGTTGGTGCCCACGGAAAGGAAATCCACCCGTTGCGCCAGGGTCTCGATCTGATAGACCGCGGCGGGGACCTCGATCATGATGCCGACCGGCGGTAACTCGATCTCCAGCCCCTCCTCCAGCAGTTCATCCCGGGCACGGCGGATCAGCTTCTTGGCCTCGTTCACTTCTCCCATCGAACTGATCATGGGCAACAGGATCTGCAGGTTGCCGAGGCCGATATTGGCGCGCAGCATGGCACGCAGTTGGGTGAGAAAGATATCGGGGTGGTCCAGGGTGATACGGATGCCGCGCCAGCCGAGGAAGGGGTTGGACTCTTCGATCGGGAAATAAGGCAAGGGCTTGTCGCCGCCGATGTCGAGGGTACGAATGGTCACCGGTCGCGGGTGGAAGGTCTCCAATACCTCGCGATAATTGTTGTACTGGGAGGACTCCCCGGGGAACCGGTCGCGCACCAGGAAGGGTAGTTCCGTGCGGTAGAGGCCGATCCCATCCGACTGCTCATTGCTCAGGGGCCGGGACTCGGAGACCAGCCCGGCGTTGAGGAAGAGGGGCATCGCGTAGCCATCCAAGGTCTCGGATGGCAGGGGGCGGATGCCCTCGAGTTCATCGGTCAGGGCGCGGTCATCGTCGCGCAGGCGCTGATACTCGGTCCGGACCACCGGCCCCGGGGCCAGATAGATGCGGCCACGGTAGCCATCGACCACCACCTCCTTACCCTCCAGGCGGCCGACCGGCAGATCGGCCACGCCCATGACCACCGGCACCCCCAGGCCGCGGGCGAGGATGGCGGCGTGGGAAAAACTCGAGCCGGTGGTGGAAACCACCCCGGCCAGGCACTGGGGCGGGACGGCGGCTAACTGGATGGCGCTGATCTCTTCGCCCACCAGCACGGTCTCCGGACCATACTCCGGGGCCTTGGGCTCAACATTCTGGAGGTGCATCAGAATCCGTCGCCCGAGATCGCGGACATCCGAGGCCCGCTCACGGAGGTAGGGGTCGTCCATGGCCTCGAAGACCTGGGTGTGATCGGCGATGACATCCCGCAAGGCGGCGGGGGCCCATTGGCCGCGCCGAATCAGTTCGACCGTGCCATCGAGCAGGGTGTCGCTCTCCAGCATGAGGCGCCAGGCATCGAAGAGGGCGCGGTCCTCGGGTTTCAGTGCCCGGCCGGTGCGGGTGGCGAGGAGATCGACCTCCCCCACGACGGCAGCGATGGCGGCCCGGAAATCCGCCTCCTCTTGGGCCGGGTCCTTGGCCACCCGATCGGGGACCGCCTCCAGATCGGCCTGGGGATAGACGACCACTGCCGTGCCGATGGCGATGCCGGGGGAGGCGGCCAGGCCTTGGAGGAAGCGGCTGGGGAGATCCTCGGCGTTCTGCAGCCGGGCCAATTCCCCATTGGCCCGGGCATGGGTGATGGCCCCGGCGAGCTGGGAGGCGATGGTCATCACCAGGGTGACCTCGTCGTCGCCAAAGCGCTTGGCCTCCCGCTTACGCAAGACCAGGACCCCCAGCACCCGGCGGTTCTGGATGATGGGCGCGCCTAGGAAGCCGCGGTAGCGCTTTTCGCCGGTCTCGGTGATAAAGAGGTAGCGGGGATGGGTTGAGGCGTCGTCGAGGTTGACGGGCTCGGCCCGCTCGCTGACCAGGCCGATCAGGCCCCGGTTGAGGGGCAGACGTACCCGCCCCACCGCCCCGGGGTTGAGGCCATCCGTCGCTTGGAGGACGTGTTCGCGCTTATCGAAATCCGTGAGGTAGACCGAGCAGACGTCCGCGCCCACCGCCTTCTTGACGCTGCGGACGATGATCGCCAGGGCCTTTTCGAGATCCGGGGCTTCGTTGACCGCTTGAACGATACGCAGTAAATGCTCCAGCATGAAAACCACATCCAGCGTCTGGTGGACCCGGGTAAGGGCGGAAATCGCCGTCATGGCATACCGGGAAGCGGGTCTCGGCACGCAATTTCAGAACGAATGGGTTAAAAGATCGTTTGTCGACCGTGGCCCCAAGCATCTGTCCAGCCCGAATTCCCAAATTGATAAGTCCCAAGCAAGGCCCGGCGGCCAGTCAGCCCCGCTGGAGGGACCGCTGCGGGGCGCGAGCACTCATCCACAGCCCAGTCGTCAGCGGCTCGATCTCCCCTGGCCCCGCTCCCGGGCACCAGTCGCTCAGGCCCTCGGGGTAGAGCAGGGGGCGCAATTCACCCAGGGCCTGTTCGTAGACGTGGCGCTTGAAATAGACCACCTCGCGCAGGGGCTGCCAATAGCGCACCCAGCGCCAGCCGTCGAATTCGGGTTTACGACAGCGATCGAGGCAAAAGGCGTCCTCGCCGCAGTTGACCCGCAACAGAAACCAGCGTTGTTTCTGCCCGATGCAGATCGGGCCGCAATGGTGGCGGATGTAGCGCTTGGGCAGGCGATAACGCAGCCAGCCCCGGGTGCTGCCCAGGAGGGTCACCTGATGGGGCAGCAGGCCGACCTCCTCCTCCAGTTCCCGGAACATGGCGTCCAGGGGGGACTCGTCGGAGCGGATGCCGCCTTGAGGAAACTGCCAGGCATTCTGGCCGACACGCCGGCCCCAGAAGAGCTGACGCTGGGCGTTACACAGAATGATGCCCACGTTGGGGCGAAAACCTTCCGGATCGATCACGGCGGCTACCCTGGCTGAAGTTGCCTCAATTCTCCATGGAATTCATGCTTTGGGCAACCGTGGGGATGGCGGACCGGGAACTCAAGCCAACACCTGGCGGGGCCGCCGATTTTCGGGCCGCAGTGGCTTCAGTTTCAGCTTCGGCTTTAGCTTTGGCTTTGGGGTCGGCATCGGCTTCGGCTTCGAAGTCTGGGTCGCGGTCGGGATCGGTCCAGGATACCCGCGCCAGGGCATCATAGTTGCCGTCCGGCGCCAGGCGGTAACCCTGGAGGCCGCGACGGGCGGCGAAGAACTGGTCCTCATACCATAGGGGGATGTAGGGCAGATCGGCGAGGAGGATGCCCTGGATCTGGCGGTAGAGCGCCGCCTGGCGGGTCAGGTCCGGCTCCGCCCGGGCGGTGGCGATGAGCCGGTCCACCTCGGGATTGCGGTAGCGCCCCCGATTGGCCCCCTCCGGCGGCAGTGAGGTGCTATGGAAGACATAGCGGAAGATGTCCGGGGTGCGGATGCCGACCCAGGTCAGACCATAGAGCTGAAAGCGGCCAGCCTTGACATCACCGAAGAAGGTTCCCCAGTCATAGCTCTGGATGCGCGCCTCGATGCCCACTTGCGCCAGTTGCGCCTGGATGACGGTGGCGAACCGCAAGCGGAAGGGATCGCTGGAGGTCTTGTAGCTGAGGCGCAGCGGCCGCTCGGGACCATAACCGAGCTCCGCCAGCAGGGCACGGGCGCGGGCGGGGTCGTAGCGGGGGCCCGGCAAGTCCGGATTGCCGGCCCAATGCTCGGGGGGGAAGAGGCCAGCGGCCAGGCGGGCGCCGCCCTTGAGGAGATGGCGCCGGATCGCCTCGCGGTCGATGGCATGGGCCAGGGCCTGGCGGACCTGGAGCAGCCCGGTCACCGGGTCCTCCAGGTTAAGCCCCAGGTAGGAATAGTTGACGCCCGGGGCGCTGACCACCGCGACCTCATCCCGGCCGCGCAGAAAACCGATCAACTCGGGGGACAGGTCGTTCTGCAGCAGATCGATCTCTCCGCGCAGGAGCTTCATGACCCGGACGTTGGGGTCCTTGACCGTCAGCAATTCCAGGCGCTGGCCATCTTCCCGCCGCTCCAGCACCAGCCGTCCCGGTTGGGGCCAGGCCACCAGGCGCAGGGGGCCGCTGCCCACTGGCTCTTGGGCGAAGGGATGGCCGCGCTGGATCAGGTCCGCCGGTAGGATGCCCAGGCCAAGGGTGGCGGGAAAGAGGGGGTCCGGCTCCCGCAAATGGAAGTCGATCCCATCAGGCCCGGTGGTGGCGATGCGCACGATGTTGGTCAGGGCGGCGCGGTGGGGGGAGCCCGTGGCGGGATCAAGGACGGCGTCGAAGGTCGCCTTGACATCGGCGCTGCTCAGGTGGCGGCCATCGCTGAAGGTCCGACCCTCCTCCCCCAGGGTGAAACGGTAATGAGTCGGGGCAACCTGCTCCCAAGTGGCCAGGGCGGGTACCGGCAGGCTGCGCTCATCGAAGGCGATCAGGCGCCGGTAGAGGAGCCCGTTGATCCGCTCCGAGGTGGCATCGGTGGCCAGGCGGGGGTCCAGGTTACGGGGCGGTCCCGCCAGGCCCATGCGGATGGGGTCCCCGCCGGCCTGAGCCTGAAGGCTCAGTGTCAGAATCAGGACCAGGATCGAGATCAGGCTGGTCACGCCCAGCCCGTCACCACTGACGATAGGGCGTCTTGGCGAGATTGACGTTGAAATAGCGGGGATCTTCGGAGACTTCCTGACCGGCCCACTCCGGGAGGACGAAATCTTCATCATGTTCGGTCAGTTCGATCTCGGCCATCACCAGGCCTGCGTTCTCGCCGGCGAAGACGTCCAGTTCCCAGACATGGTTACCGATGGGGATGTGGTGACGCACCTTGTCGATGGGGGGCAAGACCGCCAGTTCGCGCAGCATCTCACGCGCCTCCGCTTCCGGGATGGGGAACTCGAATTCATGGCGGCCGATACCCTGGGAGGCCCCCTTGATGGTCAGAAAGCCCCGGTCGCCCTTGACGCGGACCCGCACCGTCACCTCCGGGGTGTGGGCGATATAGCCCTGCATGATGTGGGTCGAGGAGGTCACCTGGTCGCGCCAGGCCTCCCCGACGACGAGGAATTTGCGTTCGATTTCGAGGGCCATGAGGCTGATTCACTCCTGAGTGGAAGGCGGAACGTTTGGCGGGATTCTATACCCAATGCGCCACCGGTTTGGCTTTCCCTGAGGTCACCGCGGCATGCTCCCACGCAAACGGCTTGCCCAGATCCGGGTCAGGTGGCGTCTGGCGAGGGACAACCTGAATCCGTCCATGGAGGCTTGACGACCGCCTCCCTGCGGTCGACACCCCCGCCAGACGCCACTCGGCCCTCCCTCGCCAGACCAAAAATCGCGGCGAAAGAGATTGCGCGGCAAAGGGGTGTGGAGACAGAGCCCGGGGCTGCCAGGCGCGCTGGGTCAGGCTCGCTCAAACAAGGCCATGGATTCGACGTGGGCGGTATGGGGAAACATGTCCATCGCCCCCACCGCCCGCAGACGATAACCCAGGCCCTTGACCAGCCGCTCGGCGTCGCGGGCCAGGGTGGCGGGGAAACAAGAGACATAGAGCAGCCGTTGCACCCCCAGGGCCGGCAGCAGGTCGAGAACCTGCAGGGCGCCGGCACGCGGGGGGTCGAGCAGGGCCTTGTGGAAATGGTCCTCGGTCCAGGGCGCGCCTTCGAGGCTGCCGTAGAGGTCACCCACCTCGAAGCGGACATTGGGGAGGCCGTTCGCCTGGGCATTGCCCCGGGCGCGCTCGACCAGTCCCGCCTCGGCCTCCACCCCCAGGACCGAGCCGGCTCGCCGCGCCAGGGGCAGGGTGAAGTTGCCCAAACCGCAGAAAAGATCCAGGACCCGCTCCTCCGGCCCGGGGTCAAGGAGTTCCAGCGCCTGGCGCACCATGAGGCGATTCAGTTCCAGATTGACCTGGGTGAAGTCGGTGGGCAGGAAGTGGAGACGGACATCGAAATCCGGCAGGCTGTAGGACAGGTCCACCGCCTGCCCGGGGAGGGGGCGGATGGTCTCGGGACCGCCCTCCTGGAGATAGACGCGCAACCCGTGGGCGGCGGCGAAGGCCACCAGTTGCTCCAGGTCCGCCGCCGCCGGGGGCTGGAGAACCCGAAAGACCAAGACACAGGGTCCCTCCCCCTTCGCCATCTCGATCTGCGGCACCTGGTCACGGATGCTCAGACCGTCCACCAGCGCGGCGATGGCCCCGATGCGCTCTCCCACGTCCGGGTGCAGGACCCCGCAGCGGCTCAGGTCGGCGAGAAAGCCGGAGCCCTTCTCCCGGAACCCCACCAGGGTCTTGCCCTTTTTGGCCACGTACCGCACCCCCAGCCGGGCCTTGCGCCGATAGCCCCAATGGCCCGCCGCCAGGGGCGGTAGCCAGCGCTCTGGCTCGACGCCGCCGATGCGCCGCAGCACATCGGCCAGGATCTCCTGCTTCATGGCGATCTGGGCCGCCGGGTCCTGATGTTGCAGGCTACAGCCACCGCAGAGACTGAAGTGGGGACAAGGGGGCGGGACCCGCTGGGGGGAGGCGGACAGGACCTCCACCACACGCCCTTCATCGAAATGACGCTGCATGCGGCTGTAGCGGAACCGCACCTGCTCCCCCGCCAGGGCCCCGTCGACGAAGACCGCCTTGCCCTCGACTCGGGTCAGACCCCGCCCTTCGTGGGTCAGGGACTCGATATCCGCCAGAACCGGTTCCACCGGCAAGGGTTTGCGTTTCGCTCTCGACACGTTCGCTCCTTAGACAATCCAAGTTCCACCTACGGCCCGGCTCCAGGGGGAGTCGCCGCGGCTGCACAGAAATAAGGCATCCGCTCTCAGGGGGGTCAGGTGTCACGCTTACCGGCGACCAGGATCCCACAGTTTTAGGACTGGCCACTCAGGTAGAGAGGTTCGGGTAGGGTTGAACCGCAGCACCTGGTATGACCAGCAGACCGCCCCAAGTGCCCTGAATCTGGCACTGATGCACCACCTGGACGAGGAATACACGGCGCATCCTTTTTGCGGTAGCCCTAGCGGTAGGTCGAGGCGATCGGTCAAACGGCCAGGCTTCAGGCGCGCCGCGCCGGGATGATCTCCTGAAGCATCAGGTAATCGATGACCCGTCCGGCGAGCTGGTCCGGGGTCTCCTCACCGCCGGCCAGCACCAGTTCCGGGTGCAAAGGGGCCTCATAGGGGTCGTCGATGCCGGTAAAGCCCTTGATCTCCCCGGCTCGGGCCTTCTTGTAGAGACCCTTGGGGTCGCGTTGCTCGCAGATGGCGATGGGGGTGTCGACGTAGACCTCGATGAATTCCCCTGGGCGCAGGGTCTGGCGGACCCGGTCGCGGTCGAGGCGGTAGGGGCTGATGAAGGCGGTGAGGGCGATGAGCCCCGCCTCGCAAAAGAGCTGGGCGACGGCGCCGATGCGGCGGATGTTTTCCTCGCGGTCGATGGCGGAGAAACCCAGGCCAAAGCGCTGGGCGAAGTCCGAGCCATGGGTGTCGCGCAGCATGCCAGGACCAGCGTTGAGCCCGTGACGGACGTTGTCCCCATCGAGCACGCTGCTGTGGTGCCCCAAGGCGTGAAGACGATGGTCGAGGGTGTTGGCGATGGTGCTCTTGCCCGAGCCACTCAGCCCGGTGAACCAGATGACGCAGCCGCGATGGCCGTGAAGGGCCTCGCGCCGCTCGCGGGTGACTTGGTGTTCGTGCCAGGTGACGTTGGTGTCGTGGGCCATGGTGAGATCGTTCCGGAAGTTTGCATCAAGCCCATCATCTTGGCTTGAAAGGCAGCGGCGATGCAAATGAGGGTTGCGCACGCTCTCCCTTGGCCGCTGACCGTGCCCCTGGTGCAGGGTCCCGAGCCTGGCCAGGACGCCGACCGGATTCCCCACCGGCTTTGATCCAGACAATCCCCAGGCCTTCAGAGATGGGTGAAGGTTTCCCGAGTGATGGCTACGGCCTGTTCAAGGACCGCCTCATCAGTATAAAAATGAGGGGAGAAGCGGATGCCGCCCCCCCGGGGGGCGCACACGAGCCCCCGGGCCAGGAGGGCCCGCCACAGGGCGGTGGGCTCGAAGCGGGCGTCGGGGATGCGGAACGTGAGGATGCCAGCGCGCCGCGTTGATGCGCGGGGGGTCAGGATCTCGAAGCCGGCCTGGTCGAGGAGGTCGATCAATCGGTTGATCCGCTGTTCGATGGCCGTCGCGACCTTATCCAGACCCACCTCCTGGAGCAGGGACAGGCTGGCCTCCAGGGCATGGATGCCGAGGAGGTTGGGGCTGCCAGGCTCGAAGCGGGTGGCGGTGGGAGAGGGAGCCCAGTCGTGGCGGTCATAGTCCCCGGGGTGGGCGACCATGTGCCAGCCGAACTGGCGCAGGCGCACCCAGGGTCGCAGGGCCGGCGCCACGTAGAGGACGGCGATCCCCTCGGGCCCCAGTAGCCACTTATGGCCGTCCGCCACCATGGCGTCCGCCGGGATGCGGCTCAGGTCCATGGGTAGGGCGCCCAGGCTCTGGATGGCGTCGACGAAGAGCAGGATGCCACGGCGGTGGCAGACCGCGGCGAGCCGCTCCAGGTCCAGGCGCTCGCCGCGGGCGTATTGCACCGAGCTGATGGCCATGGCCCGGGTGCGGTCGTCGCATAGCCCTTCGAGGGCGGTCTCGAAATCGGGCGTGGCCGTCACGCCCGCGGCCAGGGAATAAAGGTCCAGGGTACGGTACTCCACCCCCTGTTCCCGCAGGGCCTCCCAGGGGATGCGGTTGGAGGGGAATTCCTGGGCGATGCCGACCACATTGTCCCCCGGCCGCCAGTCCAGCCCCTGGGCGAGGATGGACAGGCCCTCGGAGGTGTTCTTGACCAGGGCGATGTCATCCGGGGAAGGGGCGCCAAGGAGGTCCGCCAGGCGCTCACGCAGCCGGCGTTCGGTGGCCAGCCAGGCCGGGTAGCCGGCGGCCCCGCGCCGGCCGTTTTCCTCGGCGAAGCGGGTCACCGCCGCGACGGCTCGCCGGGGCCAGGGAGCCACGGCGGCGTGGTTGAGATAGCGGATATCCGGGGCGAGATCGAATTCGGGGTGCATGCACGGGTTCCTAGCCTAGCGGTTGTCCCGCATTCTATATCCGAAGCCTGGTAGTTTTGGTTGGTCGCAGGTGCACGGGGGGGCGGAAAGGGAACTGGACGCTTCCAGGGCCAGAACGGGTCTTGATGGACCCCAACGGGGCTAAGGTTCACCACCCTGGTCCATGGTAAGCTCCCGCCGCATGATTGCGCGCTCCCAGCCCCGCCCCTCCGCCCCTATCCCAGCGTCCTCCGCCCCTGACGCCCGAGGTGTCCAAGTGGTGATTCGCCGCCGCCCGACACCCACCGCCTCGGTCCTGATGCCGCCGGACTTATCCCCCCTGCTGCGCCGCCTTTACCTGGCCCGCGGGGTGCGCGACGAGCAGGGCTGCCGCCTGCCGCTGTCCGCGCTGCACCCGGCACGTTCGCTGCGCGACATTGATCGGGCGGCGCAACGGCTGGCGGAACTGGTCACGGGGGGGGGGTCCATCCTGGTGGTGGGCGATTACGATGCCGACGGCGCCACCGGCAGCGCCCTGGCGGTGCGGGCACTGCGGACCCTGGGCGCGGCGCGGGTCTCCTACCTGGTGCCGAGTCGCTTTGCCTTCGGATATGGCCTGAGCCCGGCCGTGGTGGAGGCGGCGCGGGACTGGGGGCCGGACCTGATCCTGACCGTGGACAACGGCATCGCCGCCCTGGAGGGCGTGGCCCGCGCCCGGGAACTGGGCATTCAGGTCCTGGTGACGGATCACCACCTGCCGGGGGAGGTCCTGCCGGACGCGGTGGCCATCGTCAACCCCAACCAGCCGGGGGACACCTTTGCCAGCAAGTACCTGGCGGGCGTCGGGGTGGTCTTTTACCTCCTGGCCGCCCTCCGTGCCCGCCTCCGTGATCTGGGCTGGTTCGGGCCTGAGCGCCAGGTCCCCAATCTGGCGGATTTTTTGGATCTGGTGGCCTTGGGCACGGTGGCGGACGTAGTGACCCTGGATCTGAACAACCGCATCCTGGTAGAGCGGGGCCTCAAGCGTATCCGCTCCAGCCAGGGCAACCCCGGCATCCGCGCCCTGCTGACGGTGTCCGGCTGCGACCCCAACCGCGCCGTGGCCCGGGACCTGGGCTTCCAGGCCGGTCCCCGCCTCAACGCTGCCGGCCGCCTGGAGGACATGTCCCTGGGGGTGGAATGCCTGTTGACGGACGATCCCGATCGGGCCCTGGCCATCGCCCGGCAACTGGACGAGCTCAACCGCCGCCGCCGCGAGATCGAGAACGACATGAAGCAGGAGGCCGAGGCCGCCCTGGCCGCACTGCATCTAGAGGCCGGCGGTCTACCCCCCGCCCTCTGCCTGTTCGAGCCCGGCTGGCACCAGGGGGTGATCGGTATCCTCGCCGCCCGGGTGCGGGAGCGCTGGCATCGCCCCGCCATCGCCTTTGCCCCGGGGGACGAAGGGCTGCTGCGTGGTTCCGCCCGTTCCGTCGAGGGTCTGCACATCCGTGACCTGATCGACGCCGTGGACAAGCGCCAGCCCGGGCTCATCGTCCGCTTCGGTGGCCATGCCATGGCCGCCGGCCTGACCCTGGCCGAGGCGGCCCTGGAGCCCTTTCGCCAGGCCTTCTGCCAGGCGGTGCGGGACGAGCTTGGCGACGCCCCCTTGGTTCGGGAAATCCTCTCCGATGGCGAACTGCCTCCCCAGGCCTTCGACCTGGCCACCGCCCAGGCCCTGCGCCATGCCGGACCCTGGGGCAAGGGCTTCCCGGAGCCCCTCTTCGATGGCATCTTTCGGGTCCTGGGCCGCAAGCGGCTCGGCAACGGCGAGCACTTGCGCCTGCACCTGCGCGCCGAGAATGGCGTCGGTTTGCCCATCGAAGGCATCGGCTTCCGCCGTGGCGACCAGCACGATGGCGCCGGGGATCGGGTACGCCTCGCCTACCGCCTGGATGTCAACGAGTTCCGGGGCGAGTTCAAGCCCCAACTGATTCTGGAGCACCTGGAATGGATCGAATGAAGCACCCCACCGGCGACGAGGCTGCCCAAGGCATGCGTCATGGCCAAGGCCAAGGGCAGTCGGATCGGCCGCGCGTACCTGGCGCGGGACCGCATGCCGGCTCCCGGGGACGCCATGGCCAGAGCCATCCGGAAGGCGATCATCAGGGCGACCATTATGCCCACGTCCAAGAGGAGTATTTTCCTGAGGGCCCCAGCAAGAGCCAGGTCAAACGGGAGCATCACGCCCTCCAGGACCTGGCTCAGCGCCTGGTCTCCCTCCCCCGGCGTGAACTGGAGCGCCTGGAGCTGAGCGAGCCCACCTGGGTCGCCATCGAGGAAACGGCGCGCATCAAGGACATCCGTGCCCTGGGCCGGCATTACAAACGCATCGCCAAGCTGCTGGCCAAGGAGGACATGGCGGCCGTCGAGGCCCTGCTTCACGGTCAGGAGCGGCAAAAACAGGCCGAGGCCGCCCGGTTGCATCGCCTGGAGCGCTGGCGTGAGCGCCTCATCAGCGAGGGTGACGAGGCCCTGGGAGACCTGCTGGCGGAGCGTCCCGATCTGGACCGTCATCAACTCCGCACCCTGATCCGGGCCGCTCGCAAGGACCGGGAACAGGGCAAGACCGACGGTGATCGCCGGCTGTTTCGTTTTCTCCGCGAAGCCCTGGATTAGGCTATCGCTTGTAAGGTCTTGCCTAAATTACTATTCAGGGCCGGGGCACATGGTCGTTGTAGCGCTCCATGAGGTAACAGAGGCAATCCTGGCGGATGACCTCTTCGTTCAGGGTGAGCATGGAGGGCATCACCGGCGTGGAGAGTCGCAGTTCGCCTTCCGCGACGTGGAAAAAGCGCGGGTAGACGTCCCGGCCCTGTTCGTCACGGACATCTAGACAGGCGGCTTGCTGGTCAGTGACCCGGCCAAAGGCGGTGCCGCGGGGAAGTTCGCGGAAATTGAAGTGATCGAGATCGGGGGTGAAGAGGATGTCCCCCTGGCCCGGAGGGAAGGCGAAGCTAAGGTGCTCCGGGATCTCGACCCGGGCCACGGTGTGGAAGAGGTCGAGGTCGTGGGGTGGCACCGGGTGCTGGGGCAGGGCGGCGAGGTGCAGGCAGGCGTCGATGGTGTCGCGGGCGTGCTCCAGGCCGTGCCGGTCCCCGACCTTGCCGCACTCCAGGGTCACCGCCGGGCAGAACTCGCCCATGGCCATGGCCTGAATCCCCTTGGGGCGCCGGAAGTACATGATCGTGCGGCTGAAGAGGGTGGCCAGGTGCAGGGTCGGGTGGTCGAGGTGGTTGACTCCGGCGTAGTGGGGGTTGAGCCCGGTGTTGTTGTGGATGTCCAGGCTGGCGAACAGACCCCGGGTTCGCAGGATGGCGGTGACCTGGCGCATCAGGTCATGCTCGGGGGTGGGGGCAAGTTCGCTGCCCGGCCAGACGCGGTTGTAATCCGGCTGATCAGGGAGGTGGCGGACCCCCGCCGCCGCCGCCGCGATGTTGCCGATGAAGATGCTCAGGGCCCGCGGCAGCCGCAGTTCGCCGTAGCGGGCCAGGCGCTGTCGCAGCAGGGCGCGCAGGGCCTCCCAACCCACGGTCTCGTTGCCATGCAGCAGCACCGAGAGAAATAGGGCGGGTTGGCGGTCCCCGGGCAAGTGGATCAGGGTCGGCCCGCCCAGTAAGTCCTGGAGGCTGCGGGTGTCCCGGTCGAGGATGCCCTCGGGCAGGTTATGAAGTTCAGTAAGCATGGGCTTTATCAGCAAAAAGTATCGGGTGGCGAGTCGGTGGGAGGCGTACATCTCTTCTGTCCGCTTTGCTCCGCTTGAAAGCCATAGTCACCATAAATCAATTCTCGGATTTCCGGGTCGGGTGGTGTCTTGGCGGGGGGCGCTGTGAATTCGTCCCCTGGAGGATTGACGACCGCCTTCTTGCGGTCGACACCCCCTCCAGACGCCACCCGACCCTCCTCGCGATGCCGAAAACTGAGATGCGTCGTCTAGAAATCAAGCTGGAACAAGGCCATGAGACATCACAGCGTCCATTCATGCACAGGCCGGCCGCTGTGCTGCTGGTCCAAGTAGGCCTGGAGCAGCCCGGTCATGTCCTGGTCCGGATGCCGCCGCACCCAGGCGCGTTGCCAGTCGGCGCCGGTCTGGCCCCTGGCCAGGCGGGCGGCAATGAGGCCGAGCCAGGTGTCGATCTCGTCGCTGTCGATGTCCAGTGCCCGCAACCCGCGGCGGGCGCGGGGGAGCAAGTCCTGGGTCAGAATCGTCCGCGCCGTGGCGGGGCGATCGTCCAGCCAGTGCAGTTCGGCCTCCAGCCCCAGGCGTCCGGCGGCATAGAAGTTGGCGCGGGCGACGGGGAAGGGCAGCAGGGCGTCGGCTGGCTCCGCCGTCGTCAGCAGGTCCTGGACGGCGCCAAAATAGAGGGCGGCGGTGGCGATGAGGTCCGGCACCGTCGGTCCCGCCGGCACCACGCGCTGTTCGATGCGCAGGTGGGGGGAACCGTCGGGATCGAATCCGATAAGGGGCCGGTTCCAGCGCCAGATGGTGCCATTGTGCAGCCGCAGATGCGCCAGCCGCTCCGGGGGTTCATCCAGGAGTTCCGGCAGGATCACCGGATACTGGTCGAGGTTGGCCGTGAAGCATTCCATAACCGATTCGCGGACATACCCCAGCCCGAAACTGACCCGCTCCCGCAGGCCCGAGTCGCCCATGGCGCAGGTCTGCTCGAAAAGGGGGACCCGAGTCTCCCGCCACAGGTCCCGGCCGAAGAGGAAGGGGGAATTGGCGGCGACCGCCACCAGGGGGGCGGAGAGGATCTTGGACAGGTTGTAGACTCGGGCGGCCTCCGGGGGGGATACACGCAGGTGAATCTGGAAGGAGGTGGTGGCGGACTCGGCCATCACGTCCTCACGGGTCAGGACCAGGCGGTCATGGCCCTGGATGTCGAGGCGCAGGGGCTGGTGGCCCCGCAGGGCACCGAGTTGGGCATTGAGGATACGGTAGCGGTTGCGCGGGGTCATGTGGTCGAGGATCAGGTCCTCCGCCCGCACCGTGGGCAGGATGCCGACCATCGCCAGCCTGGCGCCGAGACTCTGGGCGACGGTTTGGGCCTGGTCCCAGGTCCTGGTCAGCTCTGCCGCCATGGCGCTGAGCGCCCGGCCAGCAAGGACTTGCGGGGTGCCGTTGAGCTCCAGGTTGAAGGTGGCCAGTTCCGGCACGACTAGCGGGTCGGCCAGCCGGGCCAGCAGGTCCGGGGCGTGGGGCAAGGGCCGCAGGTCGGGGCCCACCAGCCAGGCCTCGAGCTCGAAGCCGCCCACCTTGGGGCCGGCCGGCAGGGCCCCGGTGCTCAGCCAGGAGGCCAGCAGTTGGGTTTCCTGGTCCAGACGATGGCG
>WBZM01000939.1_pt1 | contig 33202 bp, 35 predicted proteins | sample 5204271 | NCBI WGS metagenome assembly WBZM01 (sample SAMN12344346, study PRJNA552823) | activated sludge metagenome | biome: Activated sludge suspended growth; feature: Nitrification reactor; material: Wastewater; isolation source: activated sludge from nitrification reactor of wastewater... | reverse complement strand
CCGGCGCGCGTCGGCGCGCCGAATCCGATGGTCGTGCGGCAGGCGATCAGCCAGGGGCGGCTGTCGTTGTCGCAGGCCGCGCGCAAGGCGCGTTCGATCGCTTCGGGATCGTGGCCGTCGATCTGCGCGGTGAACCAGCCAGCCGCCTCGAAGCGCGCGATCTGGTCCATCGACGTCGACAAAGCGGTCGAGCCGTCGATGGTGATGCGGTTGTCGTCCCACAAGACGATCAGTCGGCCGAGCGCGAGATGGCCGGCAAGATCGATCGCCTCGTGGCTCAGCCCCTCCTCGAGACAGCCATCGCCCGCGATGACGAAGGTGCGGTGGTCGACGAGATCGTCGCCGTACCGCGCATTCATCATCCGCTCGGCGAGCGCCATGCCGACCGCCGTGGCGACGCCTTGTCCGAGCGGTCCCGTCGTCGTCTCGACGCCCAGCGTATGGCCGTATTCGGGATGCCCGGCCGTCGTGGAGCCGAGCTGGCGGAATCGCTCGACCTGTCCGGTCCCCATGTCGGCGTAGCCGAGCAGATGATGGATCGCATACTGCAGCATCGAACCATGGCCGGCCGACAGTACGAAGCGGTCGCGGTCCGGCCAGGCCGGATCGGCCGGGTCGACACGCATGAACTTGGTGAACAGCACGGCTGCGACATCGGCCATGCCCATCGGCATGCCGGGATGGCCGCTCCTGGCCTTTTCCACCGCGTCCATCGCCAGCGCGCGCAGCGCATTGGCGCAGTCGCGCATGACGACATTCGACGTCTCGACGCGATCGAGCGTAGCGGTCCCGGTCATTGTTTCTTCCTTCAATTGGCGAATTTACCTGGACGCGCGTGCGCGTTCGACGAGTCGAAAGATCATCGGCGTCAGGATGAGTTGCATGGCGAGATCGAGCTTGTCGCCGGGGATGACGATCGAGTTCGCACGCGTCATCCAACTGCCGGGAATCATCGTCACGAGATACGAGAAATCGATTCCGCGCGGATTCCTGAAGCGAATGACGACGAGCGATTCGCCGGCCGTCGGTATCCAGCGCGCGACAAAGGGATTGGATGTGTCGACGATCGGCACGCGCTGGAAATTGATGTCGGTTTCCGTGAACTGCGGGCAGATCGTGTGCACGTAGGAATGCATGCGCCGCAGGATCGTGTCGGTCACAGCGTCCGTCGTATAGCCGCGTGAGGCGCGGTCGCGATGGATCTTCTGGATCCATTCGAGATTGATGACGGGAACGACGCCGATCTTCAGGTCCGCATGCGACGCGATGTCGGTCTGCCCTGTTTTGACGGCGCCATGCAGGCCTTCGTAGAAGAGCAGATCGCAGTTCTCGCCGATGTCGCGCCATTCCGTGAAATGGCCGGGCGGCACGCCGTACGTGTCGGCTTCCTTCTGGTCGTGAACATAGGTGCGCGACCGGCAGCGGCCGGTCTTGCCGAAATTCGCGAACTGCGCGGCGAGTTCATCGAGAAGATTCGCGTCTTCGGAGAAATGACTGAATGTCTGGTCCCCGGCCGCGAGACGCCGGGTCATCTCCGTCTTCATTTCGGCGCGATCGAACCGGTGAAAGGCGTCGCCTTCAATGGACGCCGCGTGGATTCCCTCGCGTCGAAAGATCTGATCGAACGTGTGTTTGACCGTGCTCGTGCCTGCGCCCGAGGAGCCGACGACAGAAATGATCGGATGCTTGACCGACATGGGGAACCCTCAAGCGCGAAAGAGGCCGCGCCGGCCGAAGAGCGGCGACGGGGCGCGGGCGTAGGTGGAGTCGGTGTGGAGCGCGACGACGTGGTCGACCTTGTCGGCCGAGCCGAAGATCAGCGGCGTGCGCTCGTGGAGCGTGCTGGGCGCCTTGTCGAGAATGCGCATCACGCCATCGGTGGCGCGGCCGCCGGCCTGTTCGACCAGAAAGGCGATTGGCGCGGCCTCGTACAGCATCCGCAGCCGGCCGCGCTCATAGCCCGGCCTCTTGTCGGCGGGATAGAGGAAGACGCCGCCGCGCATGAGGATGCGATGCATCTCGCCGACCAGCGAGGCAAGCCAGCGCATGTTGAAATCCTTGCCGCGCGGCCCGTCGACGCCCGCGATGCAATCGTCCACGAAATCGCGCACCGGTTCGAGCCAGTAGCGGTAGTTGGACGCGTTGATCGCGTATTCGCGCGTCGTGCGCGGGATCGCCGGCCGCACCGCCGCCAGGCGGAATACATCGTCGGCGTCGAGGACGAACAGGAAAGTTCCCGCGCCGAGCGTCAGCGCCAACGCGGTATGCGGCCCGTAGATCGCATAGCCGGCGCCGACCTGCTCGGCGCCCTTGCGCAGGAACGATGCGCTCGCCTCGCCCGCCGCGACCGGGAAGATCGAGAAGATCGTGCCGATCGACGTGTTGGTGTCGATGTTGGAGGAGCCGTCGAGCGGATCGACCGCCACGGCCAGCGCGCCGTCGGGGCGCAAGACCAGAGCCTCCTCCTCCTCCTCCGAGGCGAGGCAGGCGACGGGCGCGCCGCGCAGCGCGCGCACAATGGCGGCATTGGCGAGCACGTCGAGCTGGCGCTGGCTGTCGCCATCGGCGTTCGCGCCGCCGACTTCGGCGCCGAGCGCGCCGGCAAGCGGCCCGAGCCGCACCATTCGCGAAATCTCGGCGGCAGCTCGCGAGATCGCCAGCACGGTTTCGGCCAGCGCGGCGGAACTCGCGGCGTCGCGCAGCCAACTCTCCAAGTCCCGGCCTGGGGGCGGCGCGCCGTTCGCTAGAGCCATTTTCGCGTCCTCCGCGCGGCTCTCCGGGCCGCGCCGACGCGCAATCTGGCGGCAGCGCGAACAAAAAGAAATTTAATATTCAAGAATTGTGATTTAAAAGACTTGAATGACCGATCTCCGCAGCCTCACCCGCAAGCAATTGCGCGCCCTCGCCGCGACTGTAGAGACCGGCTCGGTGACCGGCGCGGCCAAGGCGCTCCATCTGACGCCGCCGGCGATCACCACCGCGCTGAAACTTCTGGAAGCGAGTGTGGGCGCCCCGCTGTTCGACCGCGCTTCGAGCAATTTCGCGCCCACCGCGATCGGCGCCGAGCTGCTCGAGGCGGCCCGGGGCGTCGAGCGCCTCGTGGAGCAGGCCGGGGGCCGCATCGCCGCATTGCGCGCCGGCGCCGCCGGCTCGCTCGTCTTCGGGGTCGTCAGCACCGCGAAATATCTCGCGCCCAGGATCGTCGCGGCCTTCCACGCCGCCCATCCGCAAATCCGCGTCAGGCTGGCCATCGGCAACCGCAGCGAAATTATACGCGGACTGGAGCGCAACGAATACGACATCGTGCTGATGGGCCGCCCGCCGCCGCACGTGGAGGTGGAGAGCGTGGCGATGGCCGACCATCCGCATGTGCTGATCGCCGCTGCGGGCCACCGTCTCGCGGGCGCTGCGTCCGTGACGGCCGAGGACCTTGCGCACGAACGTTTTCTCGCGCGCGAGCAGGGGTCTGGAACGCGCATGCTGATGGAGAATTTTCTCGAGCGCATCGGCGGGCGGGCGCTCGATGTCATGGAAATGGGCTCGAACGAGACGATCAAGCAATCCGTGCTCGCAGGCCTCGGGCTGGCGATCATCTCCGCGCACACCTGCCTTGCCGAACTCGGCCAGCACAAGCTCGTGGCTTTGCCCGCGCACGGCCTGCCGCTGGTGCGCCAGTGGTTTCTGCTGAATCGCGCCGACCGGCCGCCGACGAAGGCCGTCCAGATATTCGGGGCCTTCATATCGGACGGGCGCCGAGACTTCTTCCCGCAGATCGGGGCGGCCGATTTTTATGGCTGAAGGGCCGGGCGGCTCGATGGTTGCGGCGTTTCGTCGAAGGTTTGCGGACGCGCGACAAGCTCCGAATCTATTCGGCGCCATTGAAATCAGCGACTTGCGGTGAGCAGCGTCGGCGTGCGCCAGCCAGGCCGCAGATCCCGGGATTCCGGATCGCCCGCAGAACCCGTTTCCCTTCCAGCGGTTACGCGATTTGTTGCAATTTAAACAATATCTTCAAGGGTCTGTACTTGATCGACGGCTCAAGCTTGAGGCACAATGTTGGCAACGGACCACGGCCAAATAGGTCCGAAGCTCAGATCGCCCAAAAATCCGGCGCGCCACCGGACGCGGGCCCTGTGCAAGGGGGACATATGTCGCAGGCAGCAGAGACGCCCACGGTCCGGATCGGCAACGTGGGCGCAATCCCTGCAGTGTATAAGGCGGCCGGAATAGACATCGACGCCGCCCTGCGCGCCGTAGGATTGAGCGCGGACGTTTTCGACGATCCGGATATGATCGTCCCCTACAAGGCGCTTGACGAACTCATCGCATTCGGGGTCCGCGAGACGAACTGCGAGCATCTCGGGCTGCTGATCGGTGGTGTGCACCCCATTTGACCGGACACCCGGCTTTGTGGGTTAAGCACTGAGGCGGATGAACTCCCGAGGCGATCGGAACTTCAGGCCGGAGTGCGGGTGGACCTCGCAATAATCCTCGATCCAGTCGGGCAGCATTGCAAGGATGGCGTCGGCGTCGGTCAGGACGTTCAACCGGGCGTAGTCGCGTTTCAGCGTTTTGACGAAGCTCTCGGACATGCCGTTGCTTTCCGGGCTCCGCACCGGCGTGAACAGCATCCTGAGGCCGAGGGCGCGGGCCATGTCGGCGGTGTCCTTTGCTATGTAGGCGCTGCCGTTGTCCGACAGCCATTCGATGGGATGCGGCGTTCGCGTTGCCCCGAACCGCCGTTCGACGGCAGCGACCATCAGATCGCGCACCATCTCGCCGGAGACGCCGGCGTTGGCGACGGCGGACCAGGCGATGATCTCCCGGTCGCAGGCGTCGATCACGAAGAGAATGCGGACGACCTCGCGATTGCGGGCGTGGATCTCCAGATGATCGGAACACCATCGGATATTCGAGCGCAGCGCCACGACCGCGCCATCATGGGTGCGGCCGGGACGGCGGGCGGTATGCCGTTCGAGCGTCAGACGTTCGATTTGCATGATCCTCAAGACGCGCTTTCTGTTGACCTCCGGCTTGCCAACGGCGCGCAGCCGTCGGTTCAGGAGCGCCCAGACCCGGCGATAGCCGTAGGTCGGGCGCTCATCGACGATGGCGCGGATCAGCGGCAGAAGAGCTGTATCCTCGTCCTTGCGATACCGACCACGCTGCCTTGTGATGCCCGCGCGCCGTTCGAGCAGGTTGGAGCGGGCCACGCCCAGCGTCTCTGCGACGGTCTTCATCGGGAACCGTCCTTGCGCGGATTCCACGAGACGAGCGGCGACGTCGGTTTTTTTGGGCGCGCCAGGGCGAGAGCTTCCTTGAGGATCTCGTTTTCCATGGTCTTGCGGCCGAGCAGACGTTCGAGCTCGCGGACCCGCTTCTCGAGATCGCGCACCTGCGAGGCGCCGACGACGTCCTCATCAGCTTCGACCGCGACCTGGCCGCCTTCGAGCATCCGGCGCTTCCATGCAAACAGTTGGGAGGGCGCTATCCCGGCGCGGCGGGCCACGAACGACACGCTCATCCCCGGCTGCAGAGCTTCCTCGACGAGGCGGACCTTCTCCGCCGCCGACCATCGGCGTCGGCGCTGAACCGACGTGATCACTTCGACCCTGGAATGAGGCTCATCCGGAGGCATCGTCATAGTCGTATTCATAGGCGTATGCCTATGCCTTATCGGCTATGCCGGGTGTCCGGTCAAAATAGGGTGCAGTTCAGCCAGCAGCGTCGTCACAAGCGAGCGAAAGCTTGTTTCGGTTTTAACGAAATGTCCGATTGCCGCCTCGTCCGAGACATGGCGATGAAATATCTTCTGGAAACACCACACAACGTCTTCGCGCGTGACGCCCGACCCATCTTCAGACATCGACCGACCCATCACAGCAATATGGAGGGAGAATGGCGGGCTGTCACGAGGCTGCCTCCCAATCTGTCGAAATTCTAGCCATACCGCGCGGCAACGACAACAAGTCGCGCAACTTAACGACCGCGTCCTTAGTCGATTGCGTTAGACGCCATTCGCCAATATCCGCGCGTTCATAACGTTCGAAGCTCTCCCTAACGTAGTCCTCCAGGCTCAAAACGGAGGCGCCGGGCCCGCCAGCAAGTCTGTAACGTCGATGCCCATCGAAACCATGCCGGTTTGCGATTTCAGGAAAGACGGGAAGCAGGAAGCTCGAAGAGAGGAAATCTGCCATGAAGTCGTAAGGAAACAGTGCCTCCGACCGGAGCGAAGCGGCCTTACAGGCGGCGATAGCGATGTCGGCAAGCACGAAGGGCTTGGGATGATTCGATGTATACATGAACGAAAGCGAGCCTCGTTCCCACCGCTCGAATTTGTCATCGATGACGATGCCCTCGGATGCAAATTGCGAAATGGAGTCTTGCCGACATCTTTCGTAAAATTTAAAATAATCTAACTTCTCGAAGATGTAGGTATTGAAAAGCCTTACAGTTCGTGCGGGCGAAAGACCGCAAATGTAAGCGGCAAGAGCAATTTTCGAATGATAGTCCGATGTCGGCGATTGCGCCCATCCCTTCTTATCAGCAGCGTATACAACATCTGGATGAAGTCCAGAAAACTCTAGTTGCGGCACGCAGAGCACAGTATTTCCTGATGCTCTCATTGCTTCAATAGTAAATTCCTCAAAATAAACAGGAAGCGGCATTGAAAACACAATATCCGCCTGACGCAGTTGCGCTACGTTGGCCGCCCTCTGCTCGCCCATCAAAGTATGTGCCCGCAACGCCCTTACACGCGCCTCCGGCAAAAGCATGCCCAGAGCTGAGACCAGACCGTCAGTCTGGCAACCTGAAATAACGGTCAATTCAAGCATAGCCTAATCCGAGCCCAGCAATTCTTCATCACAGATAACCGGACCGAGTTCCTCGGAAGCCGATGTGTTGCGCGGACCAACCGCTCCATCCAAAGACCTTCTAGAAGACGGCGGCGCTATGCTCGATTGTGCACGGTCGCCATTGTGCTCGAGGCACCGCCTCTTGAATATCGAAAGAACGAAGTCCACCGTTTCAGGTCTTACAGAGCGGTAATCGCTCTCGAACGCATTGATTCGCGGCATCGCCGCGACCATTTCGTATGAGGGAAAATACATTACATTTTGGCGTTGTTTCGATACATACTCCGCGGCAACTCTAAGAGCTGATTTGCTGTATGTATTCGAAATAAGGACATGCTGGTGCTCGAAGGTAGCAACGAGAGGCACAGGAGATACAGTAAGCATAATGCGGACCGCTGGATTCACGGACCGCAAGTAATCAACGAATTGCAGCATGTCGCTGCGCACCGTATCAGCATTCTGATTTACCGGCTCATAAACACGGTCCTCGTCTGGCGCGGCGACAACGCCGGGGGGGACGGGTAACGCAGCACCATCGGCGCCGGCAAGCCAGGATTCCGTCAAACCCATCGTGAAGACAAAGACATTACACGTTTCGAAAACGCTGCGGACGGCTGCGAAATGCGCCTCTCTGGCCGAAAGGACATCGTCGACGCTCGCGAAACCTTCCGGAAACTCCGTCGGTCGGAAAGGATCGACGTGCCGGCCGTCGGGTCGTCGCCATGCCGTGTCGACGGGTTGAAACAGCCCGTATGCGCGCTCAAAAAGCTGGCGGAGTTGGACGCACGTATAAATATTACCGTAGCGCGCCGAAAACGTTGCCGTCTTGCCGGCGACTGCGCTCTCCGAGGGCTCAGCATTCAGGAAATTGAAACCTCCAGCAATCAAGGCGCGCGAAATATGCTGCGCAAAGCAGCTGCCGGCCGTCGCGATAGACTCAGCCTGCGCTATGGTGAACGCTGGTTCGACAATCGGGTCAAAATTTTCGAGAGCAATTTCCGCTACCGATTGCTTCCAGAAGGATGTGCTCGGGAGGTGACGATATGGGTGCTGGTAGGAACCGGTCATATCACATTCCAGCCTTGCTATCAGGTCGCGCAATGCTTAGTTAGCTTCGCTCGCGAATGCAACAATCTCGCGGGTTCCGCAGTTGAGAGCTAGGATAGTCCCCATCCTCTGGGGCGCAGCGGTCGAGAGCTGATGCCTGCTTGCCATTTCTGCCGCGTCCGTATACACACCGCGCTTCGCGACGTCCCGGCCGGGGGCTGAACGGAAGCTGCGTCGATCCAGCGATTGAGCGCAGAGGGGCTCGCAGGAGCCCGAAAAGTTGCAGACTTTTCGGACAAATTCCTGCGCCAAGGGCCTTCTTCCCGTGTTCCCGCCTTCGAAAATCCGTCGAGCCTTTCCCATGGGCTCGAAGGGCTCCGCGCCGGGGCCGCGCGAGAATGGAAAGGCAAGCAGACATGGCTCTCTACGAGCACATCTATCTGGCTCGCCAGGACATTTCCGCCCAGCAGGTGGAAGCCCTGACCGAGCAGTTCAAGAAGGTCGTCGCCGGTCTCGGCGGCTCGATCGACAAGGTCGAATACTGGGGCGTGAAGTCCCTCGCCTACCGGATCAAGAAGAACCGCAAGGCGCATTTCTCCCTCTTCAACATCAATGCGCCGCACGCCGCCATCGCCGAGATGGAGCGCCAGATGGGCCTGTCGGAAGACGTCCTGCGCTTCATGACGCTTCGCGTCGAGGCGCTGGAGGAAGGTCCGTCCGCGATGATGCGCAAGCGCGACGACGACGGCGAGCGCGGCGACCGCCGTGGCCCGCGCGGCGATCGTGGCGACCGCGGCGACCGCCCGCAGGGCGAACGCCGTCCGCGCCGTGAGGAAGGCGCTGCCGAGGGAGGTTTCTGATGTCCGCTGGCGCTCGTCGACCCTTCTTCCGCCGTCGCAAGACCTGCCCGTTCTCCGGCCCCAACGCGCCGAAGATCGACTACAAGGACACGCGTCTCCTCTCGCGCTACATTTCCGAGCGCGGCAAGATCGTGCCCTCGCGCATCACGGCCGTCTCGGCCAAGAAGCAGCGTGAACTCGCCCAGGCGATCAAGCGCGCGCGCTTCCTGGGCCTGCTGCCCTACGTGATCCGCTGATCGGACTGCGGGCCTCCGGCTCGCAGCTCCACGCAAACCCTGGATCGCGGCCGAAGGCTCGCGGTCCCGTCGGTCCGGCGGCATCCCCGCTGGATATGGCTGGAACGGGCAGGTCAGAAATCGGCTGTCGCCGATTTCGACCGTCGACCCGCTCCTAACCGCTCGAAAGGCGGGACAGCTCGATATGACGGACACGAAGCTCAAGACATTCGGCGCCTCGACGCTGGTGGCGGCCGCCGCGGGGCTCGCGGCGGCGCTTCTGTTCGTGCTCGCCGCCCGCGCATCGCTGGCGACCGTGCTTCTCGGCTATTTCGCGCCCATGCCGGTGATGATCGCGGCGCTCGGCTACGGCCTTTCGGTGGGCGCCGCTGCGGCAGCGATTGGCGCGGCCTTCGTCGCGACGCTGTTCCACCCCGCGCTCGGCCTCCTCTACCTGCTTTCGATCGGCGCGCCGGCCGTGCTGATCGCCGCGGCCGCCCTGCTGGCGCCGAGCGGCGGCCCCGGCAAGCGCGATTTCGCGCCGACGGCGGCCGTACTGTCGTCGGCGCTGATCGCCGCGCTCTCCGTCGCCGGCGGCCTCGCCTTCTTCGCCTGGCGTCTCGGCGGCTTCGACACGCTGATGGCGAGCGCCGTCAAGGAAGGCCAGCCGATCGTCGAGGCGATGCTGCGGGATTCGCACGTCGCCGGGGCGATCGACGCGACGCAGATCACGCGCTACCTCGTCATGGCCGCGCCCATCGGCGTCGCCGCCTCGCAGCTCGCGACCATGACCATCAATCTCTACCTCGCCGGCCGCGTCTCGCAGATTTCGGGCAACCTGCCCCGCCCCTGGCCGTCGATGGCCGACGACCTGTCGATCCCGCCCGCGTTCGGCGCGCTGTTTGCCGGCGCTGCCGGTCTCACGCTGCTCGGCGGCCTTCCGGGGATCGTCGCGGGCGTTGTCGCCGCCGCTTTCGGCATGGCTTTCGCCCTGCAAGGGCTGGCGACCGCGCATGTCCTGACGCGTGGCGCGGGCTTAAGGCCGGCGCTGCTGTTCTCGCTCTACGGCTTCGTCGTGCTGCTGCCGCCCTGGCCGTTCCTTTTCCTGGCGCTCGTCGGCCTGGCCGACGCCGCCTTCCGCCTGAGGGCGCGCAAGCAAGCGCCCGCAAATCCAACCTGAAACAAAGACCAAAAGGAGAAGATCATGGAAGTCATTCTGCTCGAACGCGTCGCCAAGCTCGGCCAGATGGGCGAAGTCGTGCGCGTGCGCGACGGTTTTGCGCGCAACTACCTGCTGCCGCGCGGCAAGGCGCTGCGCGCCACCGAAGCCAACAAGAAGCGCTTCGAGGGCGACCGCGCCCAGCTCGAGGCCCGCAACCTCGAGCTCAAGGCTGAAGCCGAGAAGGTCGGCGGCAAGCTCGACGGCAAGACCTTCGTGGTGATCCGTCAGGCCGGCGAGAGCGGCCAGCTCTACGGTTCGGTCTCCTCGCGCGACATCGCCGAAGCGATCACGGCGGGCGGCGTCAACGTCGGCCGCCAGCAGGTCATCGCCCTGCACCCGATCAAGACGCTCGGCCTGCACGGCGTGCCGGTGCGCCTGCACCCGGAGGTCGAGGTCAAGGTGACGATCAATGTCGCCCGTTCGGCCGAGGAAGCCGAGCGCCAGGAGCGCGGCGAGAGCGTCACGACCCGCGAGGAAACCTCGATGGACGATCTCGGCCTCGAAGTCGGCGCCGCGCTGGCGGAGGCCGGCGGCGAGGGCTGAGGCCTGCCGCCCCGCTGATAGATCGGCGCCCGCCCTCGCGCCTCGAGACGCCTGCTGCGCAGGCTCCCCAGCGTGAGCGCTACTTTCAAGGCCGCGGCGCTCCCGCGGCCTTTTGTTTGCGCATGCCGGGATTGCGGGTAAGGCACAGGCGCCTTACCTTCATTCCATGAGAAGCACGCTGACGGTCACGGCCAAGGGCCAGGTCACGTTCCGCAAGGAATTGCTGAAGGAGCTCGGCGTTCAGCCGGGGGACCGGATCGTGGTGGAAACCGTGGCGCCGGGGCGGGTCGAAATGCGGGCGGCGACGTCCGGCGGCGGACTCGATGGCTTCATCGGCTATTTCGACAATCCCGAGAACATCCATCTCACCATCGAGGAGATGAACGAGGTCATCGCCGACTCTTGGGCCGGCGGACGCGGCCCTTGGAAGCCCTCGGGCAAATGAGGATCACGGCCGACACCAACGTCCTGCTGCGCGCGACTTTCCCGGACGACCCGTTGCAGGCGGGAGTTGCCGTGCAGGCGCTGCGGACGTCCGAGAGGATCGCGATCCCGACGACATGTCTCGCCGAATATGTCTGGGTGCTGACGCGACGCTACAAGCGCCGTCATGCCGAGGTCGCCGGGTCGATTCGAATGCTGATCGGCGACCCCAAGGTGATCGTCGACCGCCCCGCCGTCGAGGCCGGGCTCGCCGCGCTCGACGCAGGCGGCGACTTTGCCGACGGCGTCATCGCCTTCGAGGGACGCCGCATGGGCGGCGATATTTTCGTCAGCTTCGATCGGGATGCGGCGCGCCATGTGACGGCGACCGGCGCGGCCGCGACTCTGCTGCGCTGAACGCGCATTCGACAATTGCGGCCGGCGTGCGAGGATCGGCCATGGCCGATTCCGCAGAAGCATCGCCGCAGGAGAAGCGCCGCTTCCGCAATGTCGTCATCGGCGTGGGCGTGGCGCAACTCTACGCCTGGGGCGTGATCTACTATCCCTTTTCCGTCACCGGAAAGCTGATGGCGGCCGACCTCGGCCTGTCGACCGAGGCGGCCTTCGCCGGCTATTCCGCCATGCTGGTGGTAGGCGCGGTCTTCGCGCCCTGGGTGGGGCGCGCCATCGACCGGCGGGGCGGGCGGCCGACGCTGGCTTTCGGCTCTGCTTTCGCCGCCGGCGCGCTGGTCGTGGCGGCGATGGCGAGCGGGCCGGTCAGCTTTTATCTCGCCTGCGGCCTGCTGGGCGTCGCCTCGGCGCTCACGCTCTACGACGCGGGCTTTGCCGGCCTCGTGCAGGTGGCGGGCGCGCAGGGGCGGCGCGCCATCACCTATGTCACCTTTCTCGGCGGCTTCGCCTCGACCGTGTTCTGGCCGATCACCGCGTTTCTGGCGGAGCGATGGGGCTGGCGGACGACCTACCTGATTTTCGCCGCCGGCATGGTCGCCATCTGCCTGCCGATCTACGTCGCGGCCCTCGGCCGCGCGCCCGACATCGAGGCAGCGCCGCATGGCGGCGAGGGAGCGCCGCAGCCCAACGACGAGGCGCCGCTGGAGGGACAGCCGCGCCGGCGCGCCTTCATCGGTTTCGCCACGGCCATCGCCGCGCATCAGGTGGTCGTCGCCGGCCTGCTGATCCACATGATCGGCGCGATGCGGCAGGCGGGCCTGACCGGCGAGGAGGCGATCATGGTCGGCATGGCCTTCGGGCCCGGCCAGGTGCTGGCGCGTTTCGCCGAGATGATCTGGGGCGCGCGCTTTCCGGCCGTCGCCGGCGGGCGCATGTCGACGCTTCTGCTGCCGCCCGCCCTCTTCCTGCTGCTGTCCGGCACGATGAACCTGCCGCTGGCGCTCTGCTTCTCCGCCGCGCTCGGCATGTCCAACGGCCTCATGACAATCGCGCGCGGCACGGTGGCGCTCTCGCTGTTCGGGCGGCAGGGCTATGGCGCGATCATCGGCGATCTTGCGCTGGCCAGCCTCTTCTCCCGCGCCATCGGGCCGCTGGCGCTGGCCTACGGGCTAGAGCGTCTCGGACTGCGGCTGTCGGCGCTCGGCTGCATGGCCTGCGCGCTTGCTGGCGTCGTCGCCATGGAAATCGTCGCGCGCATCGCGGCCGCGCAAAGGCAAGAGCGCGGCGCAAAAATCGCGTAAAATTTTTCGGCGTTTGTGGACAGCGGGCGAATCGGCGATTCTGCCCTGACGCAGCGCGCGCGCGATGGCACAAAGACGCCACATTCGCCTGCCGCCGCGACGCCCGCCCACACCGAAGCCAACGAGAAGCCGCTTATGGCCGCCATCGAGCAATTGTCCGACCGCCGCCTCGTCGTCGCGCCCTCCGAGGGAGGCTTGCGCGCGCCGCCCCACAATATCGAGGCGGAACAGGCGCTGCTCGGCGCCATTCTCGTCAACAACGACGCCTTCGACCGCGTCTCCGACTTTCTCAAGCCCGAGCATTTCTCGGAAGAGCTGCACCGGCGCGTCTACGAGACGCTGAGCCAGCTCATCCGCGCCGGCAAGGTCGCGACGGTCGTCACGCTGAAGACCTATCTCGCCGACGCCGATCTCGGCGGCCTGACCGTCAGCCAGTACCTCGCGCGTCTTGCGGCGGAAGCGACCACCATCATCAACGCCGCGGATTACGGCCGCACCATCCACGACCTGTCGGTGCGCCGCGACCTCATCGTCATCGGCGGCGACATCGTGAACGCGGCCTACGACGCGCCCATCGACACGGCGCCGCGCCAGCAGATCGAGGAAGCCGAGCGCAAGCTGTACTCGATCGCCGAAACCGGCCGCTACGACGGCGGCTTCCAGTCCTTCTCCTCGGCCATCACGACGGCGCTCGACATGGCGGCGGCCGCCTACCAGCGGGACGGGCACCTGTCGGGGCTCGCCACCGGGCTCGCCGACCTCGACCACAGGATGGGCGGACTGCAGGCCTCCGACCTGATCGTGCTCGCCGGCCGCCCGGGCATGGGCAAGACGGCGCTTGCCACCAACATCGCCTTCAACGTCGCCAAGGCCTATCGCGCGGAAGTGCAGCCCGATGGCCACAACAAGACGATCGACGGCGGCGTCGTCGGCTTCTTCTCGCTGGAAATGTCGGCCGAACAATTGGCCACCCGCATCATCGCCGAGCAGTCGGGCGTGCCCTCCTACAAGATCCGGCGCGGCTCGATCACGGAAGACGATTTCCGGTCGATTTCGGAAGCCGCGCACGAGATGCAGCGCGCGCCGCTGTACATCGACCAGACCGGCGGCATTTCCATCGCGCAATTGACGGCGCGCGCGCGAAGGCTCAAGCGCCAGCGCGGGCTCGACCTGCTCATCGTCGACTACATCCAGCTTCTCTCGGGGTCGAAGTCGAAAGGCGACAATCGCGTGCAGGAGGTCACCGAGATCACCACCGGCCTGAAGGCGCTGGCCAAGGAACTGAATGTCCCGATCATCGCCCTGTCGCAGCTCTCGCGTCAGGTGGAGTCGCGCGACGACAAGCGGCCGCAGCTCTCCGACCTGCGCGAATCCGGCTCGATCGAACAGGACGCCGACGTCGTGATGTTCGTCTATCGCGAGGAATATTACCTGAAGAACAAGGAGCCGCGCGAAGGCACGCCCGAGCATGCGACCTGGATGAGCGAGATGGAGCGCGCCCACGGTCGCGCCGAATGCATCATCGGCAAGCAGCGCCATGGCCCCACCGGCACAGTGGCGCTGGCCTTCGAGGACGAAGTGACGCGCTTCTCGAATCTGGTCGAGAGCGACCACATGCCGATGGCGATGTAAGATGGCTCCAATGCATCCGTCATTGCGAGCGAAGCGAAACAATCCATCAACCGGACGCCGAAAGAGTCGGGGACGGATCGCCACGTCGCATAATACGAAGTCGGATATATCCGACTTCGCGTCATGCTCCTGGCGATGACGGCAACGGCGATGACCGCCACCCTGACCATCGACCTCGCCGCCCTGCGCCGGAACTGGCGCAAGCTCGCGGACATGGTCGCGCCGGCCGAATGCGCCGCCGTGGTCAAGGCGGACGGATACGGCTGCGGGCTGGAGCGCGTCGTCGGCGCGCTGCTGGCCGAGGGATGCCGGACCTTCTTCGTCGCGCGCCTCTCCGAGGGGCTTCGCGCCCGCGCCGCGACGGCCGAGGCGACGATCTACGTGCTCGACGGCCTCCTGCCGGGCGCCGGCGCCGAAATGCGGCAGGCCGGTTTGCGCCCCGCGCTCGGATCGCTGGCCGAGATTGCGGAATGGGCGGCCGGCGGCGGCGGCCCGGCGGCGCTGCATTTCGACACCGGCATGAACCGGCTGGGCCTTGCCGTCGACGCCGCCGCGATGGCGCTGGCGGCGCTCGGGCGGGCGCCGGACCTCGTCATGAGCCATTTCGCCTCGTCCGAAGACTTGGCCTCTCCTGACAATCCAAGCCAGATCGAACGCTTCGCGCATGTTCGCGCGATGCTTCCGAATATTCCTGCATCTCTCTGCAATTCCTCAGGACTTTTCCTTCCGTCTCACCCTTGGCTCGACATTGCGCGGCCTGGCTATGCGCTCTACGGCGGCAATCCGACGCCCGGTCGCCCGAACCCGATGCGGGCGGTCGTGAGCCTCGAGGCGCCCGTGCTCCAGACCCGCCGGGTCGAGACCGGGGCGCGGGTCGGCTACAATGGCCAGTGGACGGCGAAGCGTCAGGCGCTGCTCGCTGTCATTCCGGTCGGCTATGCCGACGGCGTGCCGCGGAGCGCCATGGGCGTGGACGGAAAGCCCGGCCCGGACGTCGCGATCGCGGGCGTGCGCTGCCCGATCGCCGGGCGGGTGTCGATGGACCTGATCTGCATCGACGCGACGGACGCGCCCGAGGACGCCGTTACACGGGGGGCGCCGGTCGAGCTTCTCGGCGCCACGATCGGAGTCGACGAATTCGGCGAACGCGCCGGCACGATAGGCTACGAGATCCTGACCAGCCTCGGGCGCCGCTACAGGCGGAGCTACAGGGACTGAAAAAGGCTTGCGCGCCCGCGCTTGTCATCGCGCGACGAACATGGTCCGGTCCATGCGAGGCGCGTAGACGGTTTTCAACGCGCAAGAACGGGGACGCATGAGCGCGCTTTTCATCGGACACACCTACATCGACGTCACCATGGCCACCGACTTCATGCCCGTCGGCGACGACAAGGCGGTGGCGCGCGACTACGCGGTCTCCTTCGGCGGCAACGCCGTATCCGCCGCCTTCGCCTGCGCCCGGCTCAACGGCAAGGCCGACCTGATCGCGCCGGTCGCCGACGACTGGCTAGGCCACATGTTCACGCATATGGCGGCGACCTACCGGGTGCGGCTGCATCCGCGCAAAGTGCGGCGCTCCTCGCTGTCCTTCATCCTGCCCAAGGACGGCAAGCGCGCGATCCTGCGCGCGCGCGACGAGAGCTATCTTGAGGATTTTCCGCGCCTCGACATTTCCGGCGCCGAGGCGCTGCATCTCGACGGGCACATGAGCGACGCCGCCCTGCACTACGCGAAGCTGGCGCGCGAAAAGGGCGTGCTGACCTCGCTCGACGGCGGCGGCCTGCGCGCCAATACCGAGGAATTGCTGGGCTATATCGACGTCGCGGTGGTCGCCGAGCGTCTCTGCGAGCAGATGGAGCTGACCGAGGAAGGGATGCTCGACTACCTGAAATCGCGCGGCTGCAAGATCGGCGGCGTCACCAGCGGCGAGCGCGGGATGCTGTGGTACGACGAAACAGGCGCAGTTTCCCGTATGAAATCCCTCCCCGTTCCGCGTGAAAAGGTGATCGACACCTCGGGCGCCGGCGACATTTTCCACGGCGCCTATATCGCCTCCTATGTCGAGCGGCCGAAAGCGCCGTGGAGCGAGCATTTCCGGTTCGCGCGTGCCGCTTCCGCTCACAAGATCCAGCATCTCGGCAACGAGGCGGGATTGCCGACGCAGGCCGACATCGAAAAGTTGCAATCGGACTATCCGCTGGCCGGATGAGGATTTTCCTGCGCCCGGCGCCCCTGCGCGCGCTCGTTGTCGCCCTCGCCGGCCTGCTCGCCGGCGCGCCGGCGCGCGCCGAGGATTTCCAGCTTGACGACGTGTCGGTCGCCGCGCCTTTCGGCTCTTACAGGGCCAAGCGGATCGAGATTTTCGGGTCGCCCCTCACGAAGGACGCCGCGCAAAAACTGCTGTCGCCCGCAACGCCCGGCTCCGGCGAGGAGAAATCCGCGCAACTCGAGGCCGCGCGCATCGTCATCCCCGAACTCATCGCCGAGTCCCGCGCCGGCGACTACGAACAGACGGCGATCTATCGCGACGTGGCGATGTCGAAGGTCGTGAAAGGCGTCGCCGAAACGGTGGAGATCGCGGGCGCAGAAATAAAGGCGCGGCGCGCGGGCGTCGCCAATCGCGGCAAGCTCGGCGCGATCCGCGGCGAAGGCGTCGACTTCCCGGCGCTGCTGCGGATGACCAGCGCCGCGCGCGCCGACCCGGGCGAGACGAAGAAGATCACGACGCGCAAAATGTCGATAGCGGGCGTCGAGATCGAGATCGACGGCGGCGGCAGGCTGTCCGTCGGCGCCATCGATGGGCAAGATTTCGGCGGCCGTCCTCTGGCCGCGCCGCTGGCGGGGCTCGCGGAAGCCGCGCCGCGGCCCGGCGGCCCCGAACCGAGCCCGGCCGCGCGCCGCGCGCTCGCCGCCATGGCGGGCGACTTGCTCACGAGCCTTGACGTCGGCGCGCTCGACATGCGCGACATCGTCATGACGACGCCCGGCGCCGACAGGGCCACGTCCGAGACCGTCAGCTTCAAGCGGATCGGCCTGTCGCGCCTGATCGACGGGCGGATCGGCGGCTTCCTTCTCGAAGGAGTCGGCGCGGGCAAGGACGACGCGAGACTCGAGGCCGAGCGCATCGAGATTTCGGGTCTCGACGTCAGGGCGCCGCTCGCGGCGGCGGCTTCCGCCGATCCCAGGCCAGCCGCGCCGCAGTTCGACCGCCTGGAGATCGCCGGCCTCGCCATGGCTATGCCGGACGGCCCAGTCTCGCTGGGACGCGCGGTGATCGAGGCGCGCGACTGGATGGAGGTCGCGCCGACGAAGCTGACCGCGCGGCTGGAGCGCGCCGTCGTGTCGCTCTCCGGCGCAGGCGCGGCGCGCGGCGCGCTTCTGGCGGCGCTCGGCTACGACAAGATCGACCTGTCGGGCGCGCTCGAAGCCAAATTCGACGCGCAGAAGGGCGAATTGTCGATCGACCGGCTGGAGGCCGACGGCGCCGGCATGGGCGCGGCGCGGGTTTCCCTCATGATGTCGCGCGTCCCGTCCGCCATTTTTTCGGGCGACATGCAGTCGGCGCAGCTTGCCCTGCCCGCCATCACCTTCTGGCGCGTCGATATCGGCCTGACCGACCGTGGCCTGCTCGGACGCTACGCCAATGCGCGCGCCAAGGACGAACGCAAGACCGAGGCGCAGATCCGCGGCGAATTCGCGACCATGGGCGCGACCATGACGCGCGCCCTCTTCTCCGTGCAGCCCAACGCCAATCCGAAGGTGGAAGCGGTCGTCGGCGCCGTCTCGGCCTTCGTCAAGGGCGCGCCTGACCTCGAGCTGCACGCTTACGCCCCCGACGGGCTTGGCCTGGTCGACCTTTCAATGGCCGCGCAGATGGGCTCGCTGGCCGACCGCCTGAAGATTGACGCAAAGGCGCGCTAGCTGAAGCGCGGCGCGACGAAGCGCGTTCTGGTCAAGGGGTTCGCTCTGGGCTAGCCTGCGCCGCGATCCGTCAATCGGGGCGGCCGGACCGTCCGCAAAGCCATCGAGGTCAATCAATGAAGCATGTGATCGGAACCGCCGCGCTTCTCGCGCTCGTCAGCATCGCGCCCGTGGAAACGGCCTCCGCGCAGCAGGGCGGCCTGATCGGCGGCCTGATCGGCGCTGGCGCAGGCGCGGCCATCGGCGGCGCGGTCGGCGGCAGCGCGGGCGCGGCCATCGCGGGCGGCATTATCGGCGGGGCGACGGGGGCGATTATCGGCCAGCAGGCCGAGCGGCGCGGCCGCTACTACTATTACGACACCGGCTGCTACGCCCGCGTCGGCCGGGGCCGCTACCGCATGGTTTCGGCGCGCTACTGCTACTGAGCCCCGGCGGGCGCGGCCGCTGCATCCCCGCTTTCGCGGGGATGACAGTGTGCGTCAGGCCTTTTCCGGCAGGTTCAGGCGGATGTGCAGCTCGCGCAACTGCTTCATCGAGGCGTCGGAGGGCGCGCCCATCAGCAGGTCCTCGGCGCGCTGGTTCATCGGGAACAGCGCGACCTCGCGCAGGTTCTGCTCGCGCGCGAGCAGCATGATGATGCGGTCGACGCCCGCCGCCATGCCGCCGTGCGGCGGCGCGCCATAGTGGAAGGCGCGGAACATGCCGCCGAACCGCTCCTCCACCGTCTCCCGCCCGTAGCCGGCGATCTCGAAAGCCTTCACCATGGCTTCCGGCTTGTGGTTGCGGATGCCGCCCGAGGCCAGCTCGTAGCCGTTGCAGGCGACGTCGTACTGGAAGGCCTTGATGGTCAGCGGGTCCTGCCCGTTCAGCGCATCGAGGCCGCCCTGGGGCATGGAGAACGGGTTGTGCGAGAAGTCGACCTTCTTGTCCTCCTCGTTCCACTCGTACATCGGGAAGTCGACGACCCAGCAGAATTCGAACCGATCCTCGTCGATCAGTTTGAGTTCCTGACCGAGCCTGGTCCGCGCGGCGCCCGCGAATTTCACGAAGACGTCGGGGTCGCCGGCGACAAAGAAGGCTGCGTCGCCGGCGGTCAGGCCAAGCTGCGCGCGGATCGCTTCCGCGCGCTCGGGACCGATGTTGTTGGCCAGCGGGCCGCGCGCGCCGACGCCGGTCGCGCCGGGCTGCTCCTTCTGCACCGTCTCGTCCCTGGCGCGATCGAAGAACAGGATGTAGCCGAGGCCCGGCTGGCCCTCGCTCTGCGCCCAGCTATTCATGCGGTCGGCGAAGGTGCGCTGGCCGCCTGATGGCGCCGGGATCGCCCAGACCTGGTTCTTCGGCTGCTCGAGCAGGCGCGCGAAAACCTTGAAGTTCGACCCACGGAAATGCTCGGACACGTCCTGCATGACGAGCGGGTTGCGCAGGTCCGGCTTGTCGGAGCCGTATTTGCGCATGGATTCCGCGTAAGGGATGCGCGCCCACGGGCTCGGCGTCACCTTGTCGTCGCCGGCGAATTCCGCGAACACGCCGCGCATGACGGGCTCCATCGCGGCAAACACGTCGTCCTGTTCGACGAAGCTCATCTCGATGTCGAGCTGGTAGAATTCGCCCGGCAGGCGGTCGGCGCGCGGGTCCTCGTCGCGGAAGCACGGCGCGATCTGGAAGTAGCGGTCGAAGCCCGCCATCATCAGGAGCTGCTTGTACTGCTGCGGCGCCTGCGGCAGCGCGTAGAACTTGCCGGGATGGATACGGGACGGCACGAGGAAGTCGCGCGCGCCTTCCGGGCTCGAGGCGGTCAGGATCGGCGTCTGGAACTCGTTGAAGCCGCCCTCCTTCATGCGCCGGCGCAAGCTGTCGATCACCGCGCCGCGCAGCATGATGTTCCTGTGCAGCTTTTCCTTGCGCAGGTCGAGGAAGCGGTACTTGAGGCGCGTTTCTTCCGGATAGGGCTGGTCGCCGAACACGTTCAGCGGCAGTTCGGCCGCCGGCCCGAGCACCTCGGCCTCGGTGATGTAAAGCTCGACGGCGCCGGTCGGCATGTCGGCGTTCTCGGTGCCCTCCGGGCGGATGCGAACCTTGCCGTCGAGGCGCACGACCCATTCCGAGCGGAAGCTCTCGACCAGCTTGAACGCGGGCGAATCCGGGTCCGCCACACATTGCGTGACGCCGTAATGGTCGCGCAGATCGATGAACAGCACGCCGCCGTGGTCCCGGATGCGGTGGCACCAGCCCGAAAGACGCGCGACCTGTCCGGCGTCGCCGGCGCGAAGATCGCCGCAGGTGTGGGAACGATAGCGGTGCATGGGCCTGCCTTGCGGGAGAAATTTGTCGCGGCAGGGATTACGCGCGAGGGGGGCGGGATGCAAGGGCGGTCGGCGCGACCGGCCCGCCGCCCCAGCCACACGCCAGACAAATAGGCGTCTGGCGGCCGGGGATTGTTGCGCCTATCCATCGCGAGAATGCGGACCCGTAAGAATAACGCCGTCCCCTCGCCGGCGCCCGCGCTCAAGACAATCGGCGCCGCCGAGATTCAATCGCTCGGGATCGAGCTGAAGACGCTCGTCCAGCGCATCATTGCGCTCGACCATCGCGTGTATGCGATCGAGAGCCACGGGCATATCGGGTCCACCGCGCAATGGACCCCGGTATTCGCGGCGAATCCCGAGACGTGGCGCGTTCTCGCCACCGAGACGGGCGACATCGTCGCCTATTGGCAGATCGCTGCGCTGGCCCCCGAAAGGTTCGCGCAGGCGCGCGCGGGCCGGCTGCATCCCGGCGACCTCGGCTGCGACGACTATCGCAGCCTCTCCGCTCCCGGGGCGCGCGATCTCTACTTCGTGTCGATCTGCATCGACCCTGCCTGGCGCGACCTGCGAACGCGCTGGCAATTGATCGATTCGTTTTTCGAAGTTGTCGAAGTCCTCGCCGCGCGCGGCGTGACATTCGAGCAAATAGCGGCCACCGCGCATTCCGAGGAAGGCTCCCGGCTGTGCGAAGCCTTCGGCCTCGCCTATCTGCATGACGCGCCGGACCACGGGGCTTGCCACGGCGGCGTCTTCGCCGATGTCGTCCGCAGTCTCGGCCCTTCGCTCGCGCGGCGCCGGCCGCGGCTGGCGGCGGCCTATGGCGTGGACGCCGGCGAGCGTTCCCCCTGCGGCCGGTAGCGGGTTTTCCGGCCCGGAAACATGGCGTTTGCAGTGCAGACACAAACGGCGCTAACGATTGGCGCAGTTCATGCTTAGACTTGGGCATGACATGGAGTCCGGACCATTTCGCGGCTGCAGCATCCGAACCGGGTCTGGCGACTGTCGGTCTCGCCAATCTGGACGATTACGGCCTTTCCCCGATCGGTCTCGTCCGCCGCATCCTCGAGCTCGAGGGGCGGCTCTATCCGGTCGAGGCGCATGGCCATGTCGGGTCGGCGCTTCAATGGGCGCCTGTTTTTCAGGCGAACCCCGAGAGCTGGGGCGCCCTGACCAACGCGGCGGACGATGTCGTCGCCTATTGGCGGATCGCGGCGCTGGAGCCGCTGGCCTTCGAGCGAGCCCTCGCCGGCCTGCTCGAACCTTTCGACATTCATCCCCGGGACTGCGAGGACCTGTCGCAACCCGGCGTCTACGACATCTTCATGGTGCGGCTCTGCATCGACCCCGCATGGCGGGAAATGTCGACACGCCATCTGTTCGCCGACAGTTTCCATGCGGCGGCCGAGAGGCTGGCGCTGCGCGGCGTACGATTCCGGGAAATGGTCGCCGTCGCCCATTCCGACGACGAGTGCCGCATCTGCGAAGACCTCGGCTTCGCCTATCTGCACGATGCGCCGGACGACGGCGCGATCTTCGGCGGCTCGTTCACGCAGGCGCTGCTGCGACTCGGCCCCGCGCTGGCGCGCCGGCCAAAGCTCGTGCAAGCCTATCTGCCGAAGGCGCGCATGGGGCCGATGCGCGCCCTCTGAGACGCCGCGGCGTCGCTCACATCACATCTTCGCCCTTGGCGTAGCGCAGCGCGTTCCGGAAATACCACTCGGCGTTGGCCGCGTTCGCCGCGCCGTTGTCGCGCGTCTTCACCACCTTGGCCGGCACGCCCGCGATGATCGAATTATCCGGGAAGACGGCGTTCTCGGTGACGATGGAATGTCCGGCGACGATGCAATTATTGCCGATGATCGCGCCGTCCATGATCGTGGCGTTGATGCCGATGAGGCAATTGTCGCCGATCGTGCAGCCGTGGATCGTCACATGATGGGTGATCGAGCAGTTCTTTCCCACGATAGTCGGCGTCGAGCCGCCGACATGCACCATGACGAAATCCTGGATGTTGGTGCGCTCGCCGATGACGATCTCGTGCATTTCCGCGCGCATGACGACATAGGGCCAGATCGACACGTCCTTCTCCAGCCGGACCTTGCCGTAGATGTAGGCCGTCTCGTGGACGTAGGCCGGATCGTTCAGTTTCACGTGCTTGCCGATATGCGCCATGGGCTGTTCGCTTCCTCCTGCTTTCGCGGTTCGATTTAAGCCGAGGCGGCCGGCGGGTTCAAACCGCAAATAGCCGCTTGCGGCAGCGCGGATGGGGCGACCTTCTCCTTGCGTCCCTGCATCGCCATATCGTCGCCAACGCGCGGGCGAGGACGCCCGCTGGAGCATCCCGACATGAGAAAGATCGTCAGCGTCACGCCGCCGCCCTCCGGCCATTGGGTCGGCGACGGATTTCCCGTCCGCTCTCTGTTTTCGCCCGACAGCCACGGCGACGCGGTCAGCCCCTTCCTGCTGCTCGACTACGGCGGCCCCGCCGAGTTCCCGCCGACCGACAAGCGGCGCGGCGTCGGCGCCCATCCGCATCGCGGCTTCGAGACGGTGACCATCGTCTACGACGGCGCCGTCGCGCATCGCGATTCCACCGGCGCGGGCGGGGAGATCGGGCCGGGCGACGTGCAGTGGATGACGGCCGCGGCCGGCATCGTGCACGAGGAGTTTCACGCGCCGGCCTTCGCCCGGTCGGGCGGCCGGTTCGAGATGGCGCAGCTCTGGGTGAACCTGCCGGCGAAGGACAAGTCGGCCAGGCCCGGCTACCAGAGCCTGCTGGCCAGGGACATTCCCGTCGTCGACCTGCCCGACGACGCGGGCTCGATCCGCGTGATCGCCGGCGCCTATGCAGGCGCGCGCGGCCCGGCGCGCACCTTCACGCCAATGGACGTCTGGGACGTGCGGCTGAAGGCGGGCGGCAGCGTCCGGCTGAGCCTGCCCGAAGGGCGCACGCTCAACCTCGCGGTCTTCGCGGGGCCGGCGAAGATCAACGGCGAGGTTTCGGCCGACAAGGCGCAGTTCGTCACGCTGGCGCGCGCCGGCGGCGACGTGCTGCTCGAAGCCGAGGCCGACGCCAAGATCCTGCTGCTGTCGGGCGAGCCGATTGAGGAGCCGGTGGCGGCCTACGGGCCGTTCGTGATGAACAGCGACGACGAAATCCGTCAGGCCTTCGCGGATTTCCGGGCGGGGCGGTTCGGCGTCCTCGCCTGACGGCGTCCGGCTTGCCGGCCGTGGCGAATCCGCCTACAAATGTTCATGGTCCGTTCACGATCGTCCTTCGTCTGCCAGAACTGCGGCGCCGTCACCAACAGGTGGCAGGGCAAATGCGAGGCCTGCGGCGACTGGAACACGATCGTCGAGGAACAGGCGGCGGCCGGGATCGGCGCGGCGACGGCCGGCAAGGGAACGAAGGGCCGACCGTTCAAACTCGAGGGCCTCGACGGCGAAAGCGCCGAGGCGCCGCGCATCGTGTCCGGCATCCGTGAGTTCGACCGCGTGACCGGCGGCGGCTTCGTGCCGGGCTCCGTCCTGCTGATGGGCGGCGAGCCCGGCATCGGCAAATCGACGCTGCTGATCCAGGCCTGCGCCGCGCTGGCGCGCAAGAAGCGGCGCGTCGTTTACATTTCCGGCGAGGAGGCGACGGCTCAGGTCCGGATGCGCGCCACCCGTCTCGGGCTGGCCGACGCCGCCGTGCAGCTTGCGGCCGAGACGCATGTCGAGGACATCCTCGCGACCTTGATGCAGGGCGAGCGCCCTGCCCTCGTCGTCATCGATTCCATCCAGACCATGTTCACCGACGCGGTCGATTCCGCGCCCGGCACGGTCACGCAGGTGCGCGGCAGCGCGCAGGCGCTGATCCGCTTCGCCAAGACGACCGGAAGCTGCGTCGTGCTGGTCGGCCATGTCACCAAGGACGGACAGGTGGCCGGCCCGCGCGTGGTCGAGCACATGGTGGACGCCGTGCTGTCGTTCGAGGGCGACGGCGCGCATCACTTCCGCATGTTGCGCGCGCAGAAGAACCGGTTCGGCCCAACGGACGAAATCGGCGTGTTCGAAATGACGGGCGCCGGCCTGTCGGAAGTCGCCAATCCCTCCGCCCTGTTCCTGGCCGGCCGCGAGGCCGGCGCGCCGGGCGCGGCGGTGCTTGCAGGCATGGAAGGATCGCGCCCCATGCTGCTGGAAATCCAGGCGCTGGTGACGCCGACGACGCTCGGCACGCCGCGGCGCGCGGTGGTCGGCTGGGATTCGCAACGCCTGTCCATGGTGCTGGCCGTGCTGGAGGCGCATGGCGGCGTGCGGCTCGGCGGGCACGATGTCTATCTGTCGATCGCCGGCGGCCTGCGCATCGCGGAACCGGCGGCCGACATGGCGGCGGCGGCGGCGCTCGTCTCCTCCCTGACCGGCGCGGCCCTGCCCGCCGACGCCTGCTATTTCGGCGAAATCAGCCTTTCGGGCGCGATCCGGCCGGTCATCCATACCGGCTTGCGTCTGAAGGAGGCGGCGAAACTCGGTTTCCGGCGCGCCGTGCTGCCGCCGCCGCCCGGCGACAAGGGCGAGGAGGCGCCGTCCGGCGTCGGTCTTCAACGCTGCGGCCATATTTCGGCGCTGGTCGCCGAGATCGCCTCGGCCGCGCCCGCGCGCAATCCGCAGCGCGAACGCGTGCGCGAAGCCGCGCATTAACCCGCTCGCGGCGATGAATTAACTCGCTCGCCGCAATTCGCGGAAAAGAAATTCAATAAGTTTGTCTGCATCCTTGTGACCGAGGGTTTTGGGACGCGCCGGCATCGGTTCTACGACGCGTTCTATCGGCAAGGAGCCACCGTGTTCGATGCGAGCGCAGCGCCGGGGGAGGCGCCCGATCGGCGACGCAAGCCATGGGTCGGTCCGCGCGAACGACGCGCGGCGCCGTTCACGGGCCCGCGCGAGCGGCGCGCGAAGCAGCGCGACGGCGCCCTGCGCGATGGCGCGATCCACGTGGAAGCGCTCGACATGTCCGCGGCGCGCATTCATCGCGCCGCATGGGCGCGGCTCGCTGCGCGCGCGGCCGAGCCGAATCCGTTCTTCGAGCCAGACTTCATCCTGCCCGCCGCGCGGCAGCTCGTCGCGGCGCGCCGGCCGACGGTGCTGGTCGCGCGCAAGCTCATCGACGGCAAAATGCGGATGATCGGCGCGCTGCCGCTCGCGCCTGCCGGCCGTTTCGGCGCGCTGGCGCCGGCGCGCGCCTGGCGCGATCCGCTGATGGCGCTCGGCGCGCCGCTGCTCGATCGCGATTACGCGGTCGAGGCCTTCTCGGCGTTTCTCGCCTGGGTCGGCGAGCGACGGCCCTGGGCCGGCGCGCTCGCCCTGCACATGACGCCGCGCAACGGCGCGGCGGCGCACGCCATCCGCCACGCCTCGCAATTGCGGGCGGCCGACTGCCTGGAATTCGACGACGGCGCGCGCGCCGCGCTGTACGCCGGGGCGCATCTCGACCAGATGATTTCGCCGCGGCGGCGCAAGCAATTGCGGCGCTTGAGCCGGAAGCTCGCGGACTCCGGAAAGGTCGCCACCCGCGTCGCCGCCGGCGGCGCCGTCGAAGCGGCGATGGAAGTCTTTTTCGAGCTGGAGGCGTCAGGTTGGAAAGGCCGGCGCGGCACCGCGCTCGCCTCCTCCATCCGCACGTTGGCGCTGGCGCGCGGGTTCCTGCGCGGCCTTGCGCGCGACAACCGCTGCGCAATCGTGACGCTCGAATTCGACGGCGCGCCGATCGCCGCCGCCATCCTCGTCTATTCCGGCGGAACCGCCTTCTACTGGAAGATCGCCTACGACGAGCGTCATGCCGATTATTCGCCGGGCGCGCAGCTCATGGTCGAAATCTCGAGACTCATGCTCGCCGACCCCGATTTCGTCATGCTCGATTCCTGCACGACGCCCGGGGAGCGCTCGATCGAGGCGGTCTGGAAGGGGCGCCGTCGCATGGCGGGCCTGCTGATCGGCGGGCCGGGCCTCGGCTTCGCCATCGCGGGCGAGGTCGAAGCGGCGCGGCGCGGCCTGCGGGCGGGCGCGAAGGGCGTGTATCGCAAGGCGAAGGGCTTGATGCAGCGCTGACCGTCAGGCCTTCGTCGCCTCCGCGTAGCCCGCGTACGAATGCTTCAGCGTCGCGTGGTTGAGCAGCATTTCGGCGACCTGCCGCGTCCCCGTCCTATCGTAGATGCGCGAGCGCACCCAGTAGCTCTCGGTGCGCTTGCTCTCCGAAAGGGCGGCGATCTCGCGGCGGATGACATAGTCCTCGCCGACGAACAGCGGCCCGTCGATCATGCGGATCTCCTGATCGGCAAAGAGGCCGACAGCCGGGCCCTTCACCGGAAACCTGGCCTTCGCGCTCGAATATTCCGCGAGCACCGAAACCATTTCGAGCGGCACGATGGGCCGGCCCCAGGGATTGGCGCTACTGGAATACCAGGGCGAGGTCTCGGTGATGACGGCGAGCTTCTGGCTGAGAGAGAACGGGTAGAGCGCGCCCATGTTCTGGTCGGCGTCCATGTGCACGCGCTCGTCTTCCGCGCCCTTCATGCCGACGCGCAAGCCGGCCAGGATGACCAGCTTTTCCGGCGGGCGCAGGCCCATCAGGCGCGCTTCGAGCAGCGTCTCGCCGTGGTCGGGGCCGATGCTGGCGGAGGCTTCCAGCACCGGCGTTCCGTCGGCCTTCTGCGCCCAGACTTTCGTGCGGGTCGCGCCCGGCGCGGGCATTTCGGCGAAGGCGCGAACCTCCTCGCCTTCCACCACCATGTTCTGATAGTGCGCGGATATGCAGCCACGTTCATACCAGTCGCGGCCCCATATGCGTTCGAGCAGCGGCGGGAACAGGCTGAAATGCGTGGGCCCCTCGATCGGACCCGCGCGAAAGCCGAGCTTCTCGGCCATGGAATCGTCGTGGATCGAGGCGTGGCCGCCGTATTCCTGCTCGCCGAGCATTTGACGCGGGCCGCGCAGCGGGCCGGAAATGACGAGCGGCGTGTCGAATCCATGCGCCAGTTTCATGAAGGGTCCTCCCAAGCGTCAGGCTAGCGCGGGAAGACAATGGCGGTCCACAGGCGCGGGTTCTCGCGCGGGCGGGACGGCCGGAGAACGGGCGCGGACAGGGTGACGTAGCCAGCGGACTCGATTATAAGGGCGGCCATCGCGCCGAGGTCCCGAATCCTGTTCTGGCGGCGGCGTGGCGGCGCGCGGAGCCGCATTCCAAGCTGGTCCCATCGGCGCGAGGCCAAGATTTCATGCCTTCCTATCTCGATCTCGGGTTGATCGGCGTCATTTTCGTTTCTGCATTGCTGGCCATGCTGCGCGGTTTTACGCGCGAGGTCCTGGCCATCGCCTCATGGGCGGCGGCGGCGCTCGCGGCCCTCTATTTCCACCCGCTGGTGGTTCCCTATCTCAAGCCCTACATATCGAAGGACACGATCGCGCTCGCGGCTGCCGCGGGCGTCGTGTTCTTCGTTGCGCTCATCGTCGTCTCGATCGTCACCGTCCGCATCTCGGACATGATCCTCGATTCGAAGGTGGGCGCGCTCGACCGTTCGCTCGGCTTCGTGTTCGGAGCCGCCAGGGGCCTGCTGCTGTGCGCCGTCGCCTTCATCTTCTTCAACTGGCTCGTGCCCGAGAAGACGCAGCCCGAATGGGTGAAGAACGCCAAGATGCGGCCGCTGCTCAGCGTCACGGGCGACCAGATCATGGCGCTGCTGCCGGACGATCCGGAGAGCATTCTCGCCAAGCTGAAAAAGAACAAGCCCGGCGCGCCGCCGGAAGACGCGCCCGCAGAGGGCGACGATTCCAGGGCGCCGCAGCCGCCGGCGCGGCCGAGCCAGCGCTCGGATTCGACGCCCGGAGCGCCGGCGCGCAGATAGGCCCCCGCACGAGAAGGGGGGCGCAGGGGACAGGAACTGCCAGAGGCGGACCGATGTTCGCATGGAGCTTGTAGGATGACGCAGCACCCGAGCAAATCCTTCTCGAGCGGGCAGCTTCCGACGCCCGGCCACAGCCTGTCGGATTTTGACATGGACGGCGACACGCTGCGCGAAGAATGCGGGGTGTTCGGCATTTTCGGGCATCCGGAAGCCGCCACCATCACCGCGCTCGGCCTGCATGCGCTTCAGCATCGCGGACAGGAAGCGGCGGGCATCGTCTCCTTCGACGGCCAGCGCTTCCATTCGGAGCGCCGCCTCGGCCTCGTCGGCGACCATTTCTCGCGCGCCAGCACGATGCAGGGCCTGCGCGGCGACAGCGCCATCGGCCACGTGCGCTATTCGACGACCGGCGAAACCATCCTGCGCAACGTGCAGCCGCTGTTTTCCGAAATCTCGTCGGGCGGCTTCGCCGTCGCGCACAACGGCAATCTGACGAACGGCCTGACGCTGCGCCGCGAACTGATCCGCGACGGCGCGATCTATCAATCGACCTCGGACACCGAAGTCGTGCTGCACCTGGTGGCGCGCAGCCGCAAGCAGCGCATCGTCGAGCGCTTCATCGAGGCGATCCGCCAGCTCGAAGGCGCCTATTCGCTGGTGGCGCTGACCAACAAGAAGCTGATCGGCGCGCGCGATCCGCTCGGCATCCGCCCGCTGGTGCTCGGCGAGCTCGACGGCAAGTACATTCTGGCGTCGGAAACGGTCGCGCTCGACATTATCGGAGCGCGCTTCGTCCGCGACATCCAGAACGGCGAAGTCGTGGTCATCTCGGACGAGGGCATCGAGAGCCTGCGGCCCTTCCCGCAGCAGCCGGCGCGGCCCTGCATCTTCGAATACATCTATTTCGCGCGTCCCGACTCCGTCGTGCACGGCCGCCCGGTCTACGACGTGCGCAAGGCGATGGGCGCGCAGCTCGCCCGCGAAAGCCATGTGGAAGCCGACGTGATCGTGCCGGTGCCCGATTCCGGCGTGCCCGCGGCGATCGGCTATGCGCAGCAGGCCGGCATTCCCTTCGAGCTCGGCATCATCCGCAACCATTACGTCGGGCGCACCTTCATCCAGCCGACGCAGAACGTGCGCGAACTCGGCGTGCGCATGAAGCACAACGCCAACAAGAGCGTGGTGGCGGGCAAGCGCATTGTGCTGATCGACGATTCCATCGTGCGCGGCACGACGTCGGTGAAAATCGTGCGCATGATGCGCGACGCCGGCGCGAAGGAAGTTCACTTCCGCATTTCCTCGCCGCCGATCACCCATCCCGACTATTACGGCATCGACACGCCGCAGCGCGACAAGCTGCTCGCCGCCACACACAATCTCGAAGAGATGCGCGCCTATATCGGCTGCGACTCGCTGGCGTTTCTCTCCGTCGACGGCATCTACAAGGCGATGGGCGAGGAAGGCCGCAATCCGCAGCGGCCGCAATTCACCGATCATTGCTTCACAGGCGACTATCCGACGGTTCTGACCGACGTCGGCGGCGACAACGGCAAGCAGCAATTGTCGCTGCTGGCCGAGGCCGGCTGACGCTTCCCCGGACGCTGCGTTAAAGCGCCCCCCGAAGGCGCGACACTTGAGCGCTCGCGCACATTCCGCCCGGTCGTGCTAGAAGGCGGCCGACCCCCAGTCGGGTCCGCCCGCCCCTGCCCACACGAGTTCGTCCATGGCTTCGCCTCTTTCCAACCGCATCGCTCTCGTGACCGGGGCCTCGCGCGGCATCGGCCATGCGGTCGCGCTGGAACTCGCCCGCCACGGCGCACATGTGATCGCGCTGGCGCGCACGCAGGGCGCTCTGGAGGAACTCGACGACGAAATCCGCAAGATCGGCGGCGAGGCGACCCTGGTCCCGTGCGATCTGGCCGACCACGAGGCGATCGACCGTCTCGGCGCCGCGATCCACGAGCGGTGGGGCAAGCTCGACATTCTCGTCGGCAACGCCGGCATGCTCGGCGTTCTGTCGCCGCTCGGCCACATCGATCCTGCCGAATGGGACAAGGTGTTTTCGGTCAACGTCACCGCGAACTGGCGGCTGATCCGCTCCCTCGATCCGCTGCTGCAGCGCTCGGACGCCGGCCGGGTGGTGTTCGTATCGTCGGGCGCGAGCACGCGCGCGGAGCCCCGCGCCTACTGGGGCCTCTATGCGACGACCAAGGCCGCGCTCGACATGATCGGCCGCAGCTATGCGGCGGAGACAAAGAACATCTCCAACATCCGCGTCATGCTGTTCAACCCCGGCCCGCTGCGCACCGCGATGCGCGCCAAGGCCATGCCGGGCGAAGATCCGATGACGCTGAAGACGCCGGACGCGGCGGCGCCCGCCATCGTGGCCATGTGCGCGCCGGATTGGAACGAGACCGGCAAGCTCTACGATTTTCCGCAGGGGCGATTGCTGAGCTTTCGCGAGCCGGCGTAGGAAAGCCGCTCAGCTCACGTTATCTGCGGCAAGTTTCATCCGCGCCGCGATCTCATGCAGGCGACGATCGCGTGTCCAAAGCCTAGCCACGGGCGTCAATTTGACGGACACAAGCAGATGCGCGTCGATCAAGCCGATGCCGGTTCCACTCAACTTGTGCGTTTCAATGAATGCAAGCGCTTCAACGTTCGTCGCAACTCTCGCTGTCGGCAACCCCTGTAGCAAGGTCATGACCAGCGCGCGTTGACGCAGATTGCCGAGAGCAATTTCCCCGATAACGAATGGATGAGTCAGGACGGTTCTTCCCCCGAGCGCGTTCGCAAGCGCGTTGTCGCCCGACCGCAGATGATCGATCCAGATCGACGTATCTACGAGGATCATTTCGGACGACGGCGCGGAGGCGCTTTCAACTTCGGTTCGCTGCCGCCAAGGAGCGCAAGACGTCGCGCGCTTTCACGCTCGATCAACGCACGCAACGCCTCGCGGACAATCGCGGACTTTTCCCGAATGCCCGTAAATTCCTGAGCAGCGGCGAGAAGATCGTCATCCAGAGCGAGCGTGGTGCGCATCGGCTTTCTCCTAGGCACGAAATTAGCACCAAATGATGCCAATAGCTATGTCACGCCCCGGTCGTCGCGCCGCTCCACCGCAGGACGAGGACGCGCTCTAGTTCGTCATGCGCCTCGGCGAGAACGACGCTTTCGGGCGAGTTCTGCGGCGTTTGCATGAAGGCGTCGAGGAGGCGCTTGCATCGCGCGGGGCGCAGAAGCCATTCCACGACCATCCGCATCGCCTCCTCCTGATCCTCCCAGTGCGGATTGCCGAGAGCGCCCTCTTCCAGCAACGGCCTGCGCCCCCAGGGACGCGCCATGGCGTTGCTGACGAGACTGGCGACATGCAGCGCGGCGGCGAGCGTCGTCTCCCCGTCCCACAGCGCGAGCAGCGCAGCGATATCGCCGCCGCCCTTGGCGACCATGCACAGCGTGTCTTCCGCGCGGTGGTCGTCGAACAATATCTCGCCGGTCTCGGGCCGCTGGAACAGTTCCGGCGTCTCGGCGAGCACGGCAAGCCAGTAGGCCCGAACGAAGCGTTCGACGGCGTCGACCTCGCGCTTCGACCAGGCGTCGCGATAGGTTTCCTCGCCCCAGCCGAGCGCGCCGCGCCCGAGGCGAATGAGCGCGCATTCGTTGCCGGACATGCTGACTTCCTCGCCCGCCGCCAGCAGTTCGAAGATGCGCGGCAGGAAATGGCGCACTTCCTGGCCCGCCGAGCCTTCGTCGACATGATGCGCCGAGCCCAGGTATTCGCTGACGAGATCGGCGGTCAGTTCGCGGCGCGGCGTCTTCGCCAGGTCGCGCGCGTTGAGGTCCGACACGCAGCAGGGACAGACCGTCGCGTTGCGGCCGCGCCACTTCATCTCGGGGAACACCGCGTAGGCGTTCTGGATCGCTTCTTGAAGATCGTCGCGCATAGGTCCTGCCTCGAATTCGAAGGCAGGTTGCGCGCGCAACGTCAGCGTGGCGGCGCCAATCCGCACATGGCCGCGAGGCGGGCGCCTGGTTATTTGCGCTTCTTGTCGAAGGGATTTTCGCCCGTGCGTTTCGAGAGCCGCAGCGGTACGCCGGGCAGCTCGAAATTCTCCCGCAGCGAATTCATCAGGTAGCGCTCGTAGCTGGTCGGCAATTGATCGAGCTGGTTGCCGAACAGCACGAAATGCGGCGGGCGCGCCTTGGGTTGCGTGATGTAGCGGATCTTGATGCGGCGGCCGGACACGGCGGGCGGCGGCGTGCGTTCGATGGCGAATTCCAGCCAGCGGTTGAGGCGCGCGGTGGAAATGCGCCGGTTCCAGGTTTCCTGCACGGCGAAGATGGCGGCCATCAGCTTGTCGATGCCCTGCCCCGTCGCCCCCGACAGCGCGATGACCGGCGCGCCGCGCAATTGCGGCAGCAGGCGCGAAGCCTCCTCGCGCAATTCCTTGATGCGCGCGCCGTGCGGATCGTCGATCAGGTCCCACTTGTTGAGGCCGAAGACCAGCGCCCGCCCCTCGCGCTCGACGAGGTCGGCGATGGTGAGATCCTGCTTCTCGAAGGGAATGGTCGCGTCGAGCAGCA